>Ga0256407_10001936_pt1 | contig 41255 bp, 32 predicted proteins | sample RumenRJG_04DNA_FD_193489 | JGI IMG/M metagenome (GOLD analysis project Ga0256407, IMG submission 193489) | Bovine rumen microbial communities from Lethbridge, Alberta, Canada - RJG_04 | ecosystem: Host-associated > Mammals > Digestive system > Stomach > Rumen | place: Canada: Alberta... | reverse complement strand
GGTCCCTCCCTCTGACGTGGCCGAGGGTGGCCACGCTCGCCGAGACCAGAGGACACCCGCCGCTTTCTCGCCACTGCGTCCGGCTGACGGGCCGCCTTCTCGCCACCGCGACCGGCTGACGGGCCGCCTCCGGCAGGTTCGGAAAAGCTGCTCGGTCGCTGTCGGCGCTGACCTGCTGACGCAGGGGGCCGGGGGACTCCGACGCTTCGCGTCTCCGGCCTTCCCACAATCTACTTCGTCCTGCTGCGCAGAACTCGTATCCATCGGGCCCCTCCCTCTTACGTGGCCGAGGGTGGCCACGCTCGCCGCGACCAGAGGACACCCGCCGCTTTCTCGCCACTGCGTCCGGCTGACGGGCCGCCTCCGGCAGGTTCGGAAAAACTGCTCGGTCGCTGTCGCCGCCTAAACGGCTAACTCAGTCCTTTTACGTCTCCTTCGTCGCTTCGCTCGAAGTCGCCGTAACGTCCTTCAGACACACGCCGTTCTTCACGGCGGCGACGGCCGTTCCCTCGCTCACCGCTTTTCCTCAATGCCTCCGGCGTCTCCGCCACCAGTCCGCATCTCTGGCACCATGGTCACCAAGGCCAGCGTCATCGGTAAAAAAAACAGAGAGTCCTACTCTTTGATTTCGCCACGCTTGTATTTCTCTACAATAAAGTTAAAAATACAGGCGTGCATGTTCCCCAAGAAATGATTTACAGCCAGCAACGTGTTGAATAGTTTCAATAAATCCATCATGACTTTGCTTTCGATGATTTCTTCCTGACGAGATACATACAGTTTCTCCGTATCCATGTGCGTCTCAAGGTTGCGCTCCTCCTTCCACCAAGAAGAAGACTTGGCGTGTTTTTCCAGATGATATGTTAATTCCTGATACTGCCGATTGATGACTTCCGGGAAGTGGCTCATTAACGGCAAGAGCCGATCCCACTCAGATTTCTTATGGGTCTTACCATCAAAGCCGTAAAGCCTCTTGAAACCCTCGTTAAGGATGACCATCAACTTGCCCCGCATAAAGCGACGGTCATAGTCTCCATCTGCCAGGATAAAGTACTTGCTGGCCACCATGCTGTCAATCATCGTAATGAGTACAAATTGCATCACAGATACTACTGTACGGTCAATTTCATGGTACTCGTCGTTCTGTTCTTTGGCGCTTTCCAGCATGTCATACATCATTGGAAGACCTTCGGAATACCGGGCTATGCTTTCGTTAATCACAGACACGAATTCCTTGCGCTCTGCGTCAGAGAGCGTCTTACCGTTGTACTGCACTTCTTTGAAGAAACTGTCGTATTTATAGTCTCGAATTGGCGAGTACTGAATATTAGCAAGGTCTTCGTTCATGAACAAAAGAATAATTGGAACATGCGAATATACGATAACGAGCGCATAAAAAGAATAACTTTATCACTCAAGAATATTTCTTCTCATTCAGAAGCAAAATAAACGCTCCTCATTGCTTTCCTCAATCTATCCGACACCCGTCCGTCGCTAGCGGACCTTCGGACAATTGACACGTCCCCGCTCACCGAGTCCTCTAATCCGCCAGATAAAGCGCTGAGGGTGCAGCAATGTGCCTCTGAACGGCCTGTACTGAGGGATGGTGCCCCCTTAACCTTGGTTTTCCGGCATTGAGGGTGCAGCAATGTGCCCCTGAGCGGCCTGTACTGAGGGATGGCGCACCCTTAACCTTGATTTTCTGGCGCTGAGGGTGCAGCATCGTGCCACTGAATGCCCTGTACTGTGGTATGCCGCACCCTTAACCCTGATTTTCCGGCGTTGATGGTGCAGCAATGTGCCACTGAGTGCCCTGTATTGAAGGATGGCGCACCCTTAACCTTGATTTTTTGGTGTTGAGGGTGCAACAATGTGCCCCTGAGTGAGCTGTACTGTGGTTTGCCGCCCCCTTAACCTTGGTTTTCCGGCATTGAGGGTGCAGCAATGTGCCTCTGAGCGGCCTGTACTGAGGGATGGCGCACCCTCAACATTATACTGGTCCGCGTCGTTCTTCACGGCGTTAGACGTGCGAAGCGCTGCCGGAACGACGATAGGCGGGCGAGACAACTCCGGGGTATGAAAAAAGGAGAGCCGGAATCTCCGACTCTCCTGATATGATTGCGATTACGCGTCCGATTAGAGCTGAGGACCAGCCTTGACGAGGGCCTTACCAGCCTTGTTGGACTCGTACTTGTGGAAGTTCTTGATGAACCTCTCGGCGAGATCCTTAGCCTTGACCTCCCACTCGGAAGCTGACTTGTAGGTATCGCGAGGATCGAGAATACCGGTGTCAACACCCTCAAGCTTTGTAGGAACTACGAAGTTGAAGAAAGGAATGGTCTTGGTAGGAGCAGCGTCGATAGAGTGGTTGAGGATAGCGTCGATGATACCACGGGTATCACGGATTGAGATACGCTTGCCTGTTCCATTCCATCCTGTGTTTACGAGGTAAGCCTTTGCACCGCTCTTCTTCATCTTCTTGACAAGCTCCTGAGCGTACTTTGTAGGGTGAAGCTCGAGGAATGCCTGGCCGAAGCAAGCTGAGAAGGTAGGAGTAGGCTCGGTGATACCGCGCTCTGTACCTGCAAGCTTAGCAGTGAAGCCTGAGAGGAAGTAGTACTGGGTCTGCTCTGCGTCGAGGATTGACACTGGAGGAAGAACTCCGAATGCATCTGCAGAGAGGAAGATAACCTGCTTTGCTGCAGGACCCTGAGACTCAGGACGGGTGATGTTGTTGATATGGTAGATTGGGTAAGATACACGGGTGTTCTCGGTAACGCTCTTGTCGTTGAAGTCGATGACGCCCTTGGCATCTACGGTTACGTTCTCGAGGAGAGCGTCGCGGCGGATAGCGTTGTAGATATCCGGCTCAGACTCCTTGTCGAGCTTGATAACCTTTGCGTAGCAACCACCTTCGAGGTTGAACACACCCTTGTTGTCCCAGCCGTGCTCGTCGTCACCGATGAGGAGACGCTTAGGGTCGGTAGAAAGGGTAGTCTTACCGGTACCGGAAAGACCGAAGAAGATTGCGGTGTTCTCACCGTTCATATCGGTGTTGGCTGAGCAGTGCATTGAAGCGATGCCCTTGAGAGGGAGGAAGTAGTTCATCATAGAGAACATACCCTTCTTCATCTCACCACCATACCATGTGTTGAGGATAACCTGCTCCTTGCTTGTAACATTGAATGCTACAGCAGTCTCGCTGCGGAGACCGAGCTCCTTGTAGTTGTCAACCTTAGCCTTAGCTGCGCAGTATACTACGAAATCTGGCTCCTGGTCGAATTCTGCCTGGTTCTTCGGACGGATGAACATGTTGGTCACGAAGTGAGCCTGCCATGCAACTTCCATGATGAAGCGGACTTTCATACGGGTATCCTTGTGGGTTCCGCAGAAACCGTCGACAACGAAGAGCCTCTTGCCTGAAAGCTGCTTCTGGGCGAGCTTCTTGAGCACGTTCCAGGTCTTTACAGACATCTTGTGGTTATCGTTATGATACTCCTCGGTATCCCACCAGATCTCTCCTGGTGCGCCTTCCTTGGTAGTCTTGTCATAAACGATGTATTTGTCCTTAGGAGAACGTCCGGTATAAACGCCGGTCATTACGTTGATAGCACCGAGCTCGGTAACCTGACCTTTGTCAAAGCCCTCGAGCCCTGGTTTTGTCTCCTCGTTGTAGAGAACCTCGTAAGACGGATTGTAGAGGACTTCTTTGACGCCCTTGATTCCGTACTTGCTTAAATCCATTTTTGGCATAATAAAAGATGTATTTATTTAAATAAACTAACTAACTTCATCATTGTCTGACTCCGGTTTTGAACAAAACCGAAAATCATGCGAATTTACGAATATTTTTGTTCTTGCTCAAATATTTCGTATGTTTACATTGTAAATTTTGCTGCAAATTGCAAGCCATGCCGAACGGTCGAAAAACTTAAAATGTTTTAGTCTGAAAAATAATGACGTCTGTTGAAATTTTGAATGAATATTGGGGCTACAACAGCTTCAGACCGATGCAGAAGGAGATAATAGACGCTGCCCTCGAAGGACGGGATGTGCTTGCCATTCTGCCGACAGGAGGCGGGAAATCAGTATGTTTCCAGGTACCCGCCCTGATGCAGGACGGTCTTGCCCTGGTGATCACGCCGCTTATCGCGCTGATGAAGGACCAGGTGCAGAATCTGAAGGACCGCGGCATCCGCGCCATCGCCATCCATGCCGGCATGGGAAGGCACGAAGTAGACCTTGCCCTCAATAATGCCGCATACGGGGACTATAAGTTCCTCTATATTTCTCCGGAACGTCTCGGAACCTTCCTGTTCCAGTCATATCTTCCCGTACTGAACATCAGTTACATCGTTGTCGACGAAGCGCACTGTATCTCCCAGTGGGGATATGACTTCCGTCCCGATTATCTCGAAATCGGCAATCTACGCAAGCAGGTGGACGCTCCTGTGATAGCGCTGACGGCGACTGCGACCCCGGAAGTGGCTGATGACATAATGTCGCGTCTCGGATTCAGCGAAAAGCTCGTGCTCAAGAGCGGCTTCGAGCGTCCGAACCTGTCATACATAGTCCGGAAATGCGAGGACAAGCTGGGCCAGCTTCTGTCGGTCTGCAACGGAGTCCATGGCACCGGCATCGTCTATGTCCGCAACCGGCGCAAAACCGAAGAAATCGCGGCCTTCCTGAAAGCAAACGGGATCGAGGCCGCTTATTACCATGCCGGACTGGGCCATGAGACGAGGGCGAAGCTCCAGGACGACTGGAAATCCGGCCGCGCAAGGGTCATGGTCTGCACCAACGCCTTCGGCATGGGCATCGACAAGCCGGATGTGAGATTCGTCGTCCATTTCGACCTCCCGGACTCTCCGGAGGCCTATTTCCAGGAAGCCGGCAGGGCGGGGCGCGACGGCCTTCCGTCGTTCGCGGTCCAGCTCTGGAACTCTTCCGACATCCGCCGTCTCCACCAGATAGAGAAGATATCTTTCCCGAGCCTCGAGTTCATCGAGGACATCTACCATAAAGTCCATCTTTTCTTCCAGATCCCATACGGGGCCGGTATCGGCCGCCAGTTGAAGTTCAATCTGGAGGATTTCTGCAAGCATTTCTCCCTGCCACGGGCCGAGACCTATTATGCTATCAAGTATATCGAAAGGGAAGGCCACTGGTCATTTACCGAAGACATCGATGTCTCTACGAGGGTGAAGATTGCAGTGGACCGGTCTATGCTCTACGATCTGGATCTTCCGGATCCGCGCATGGGAGAACTTCTGGAACTGCTTATGAGACGTTGCGAAGGTATTTTCTCTTTCGCTGTCCAGATAGATGAGGATTATTTCTCCAAATCTGTCGGACTGACTGTGCCGTCATTCCGCCAGCTCTTATATAAAATGAGTCTGGAGCACATAATCAATTATGTGCCCCAGGACCATTCTGACGTTATATTTCTGCATCACGACCGTCTTGAGCCGGGGAACGTCGCCCTCAGTCCCAAACGTCTGGCCATGCTCAAAGATTCAGCATCCAGACGTATCCAGGCCATGATCGATTATGTCTCTGAAGAGAATCAGTGCCGTTCGCGTTTCCTCCTTGCATATTTCGGCCAGGAAGAATCGGAAGATTGCGGCAAATGCGACATCTGCCGCGGCTGATTCTGCCTACTCTTCCCAGTCGTCTGTACGGAACGGGATGAGAGGAAGTCCCAGAGCGTTTCCGAAGTTACCTATCTGGAAATTCTTGAAGCAGTAGCGGACTGCGACAGGAGCTGGAACTTCTTCACTATAGACGGCTACGCGACCCCACTGCTGAGAGCAGGTGGCCGGATGGAATACATGGTCTTCGCCGGCAATTTCAAAACCTTCGATGTCCATCATGCGGTTGAAGCCGCCGTCCATATGGTCGAAGGTAAGATAGATCTTGTTTCCGTCGATCTTCATTGATTTATAAGACGGAGAATCGGCAGGGAAGGCGGTGTGGCCATAGACTTTGTTGAGTACGGCAGAGGCGAGGCGCTCGCCGACTTTGCACTTCTGTGCCGGATGGATCTGGGTGATTTCGTATGGATATACGGCATCGTTGGTCGAGACCATACCGCTGTTAGGAATTATCGTGGAAGCGCGGAACTGCTGCTCGCGGAGACGTGCTGACCAGGTCTTGTCCACTTCGCTCAGGTTTCCGGCGTAAGGGGCGATCTCCACGAAGAAGAACGGAATCTCGCCGAGACCGAAGAGCTCTCTCCACTGTTCTGCAAGAATCTTCATTCTCTCTGAATACTGGTTACCCGGATCGCCTACGTTAGAGCATCCCTGATAGAACAGGATACCCTTCACGGTATATTTCAGAATAGGATTGAATGTTCCGTATCCCCATGTCATCGGACGATGGAAGTCGAAACGGAAATTCTTTATCATAGCCTCGCGGTTGAGGTCTTCTTTGGTATATTTCTCGAGATTCTCCCTGGTAAGCCAGCTTTCAACTCTGGAACCGCCCTTGTTGGCCTCGATTATACCCACAGGAACATTCTGTACGCGGCTGAGCATCCTTGCGAAGAAATATGCCGTAGCGCTTGCGCCCCTGACAGTCTCAGGGCTGATCACATTCCACTGGGTCTCGGCATCCTCGAGAGGCTCCATGCTCTCTACGGCAGGAATCTTGGCGTAACGTACGGCCGAGTTGTTGACGGCGTCCACGAGAGTTTCCTGAAGGTTGTCGACAGGGCAGCCGGTGAATCCTCCAACAGGCATTTCCATGTTACTCTGGCCGGCTCCGACCCATACTTCGCCGATAAGAACGTTACCTATCTTGACAGCCTCGCCGTCGTCGAAGGTTATTTCATATGGAGTGAAACTGGCGGCAGGGGTCTGGACTTTTACTTCCCATTTCCCGTCCTTGTCCGTCTTGACGGTGTATTTCTTTCCGTCCCATGAAGGGGTTACTTTAACGGTCTTTCCCGGTTCGTCATAGCCGTAAAGACGTGCTTCAGTCTGCTGCTGAAGAACCATGTTGTCACCGATAAGATGGTGCAGGGTAACCTTTGCGTCAAGAGAATAGACAGCGGCAGAAAGTGCCAGAGCTGCAACTAGTAGTTTCTTAGTCATGATGTTAATAATAGTAATGTTGGTTTTTTATGTATTCACAAAAATACAAAACAGGATTGAATTAATGTTAAAAAATTGGCTATATTTGAAAAAAAAGAACATTATATGACCCTATACGATACGTTTAAAGCCCAGATCTCCGGGATTGCCAACATAAACGACCACATCGATATCGACGATGCATCTGCACGTATCAAGAGCAGCATCTGGTTCAAGGGACCGAATGTATGGATTCTTGCTTTCTCGATAGTCATTGCATCCGTCGGACTGAACGTCAACTCGACCGCCGTGATCATCGGCGCGATGCTGGTATCTCCGCTCATGGGCCCGATCATCGGCATGGGCCTGTCTCTCGGCACGAATGATACGGTCCTTCTGAGGGATGCCGCCCGCAACCTTCTCATAATGGTCATAATAAGCCTTCTGGCTTCATGTCTCTACTTCGTGCTGACTCCGCTGAATCTGACCAACCCGACGGAACTTCTTGCCAGGACGTCTCCGACTATCTACGATGTGCTGATAGCGTTGTTCGGCGGTCTGGCCGGAATCTTGGAGAACTGCCGGAAGGAGAGGGGGACGGTGATATCCGGAGTGGCTATCGCAACCGCGCTCATGCCTCCGCTCTGTACTGCGGGCTATGGCCTCGCCAATCTCAACATGCATTACTTCCTCGGGGCGATGTACCTGTTCCTTATAAACAGCGTGTTCATCATCCTCGCTACCTATATCATCGTCAAGTATCTGCGTTTCCCTTCGGTCCAGTACGAAGACCTCAGTCTCGGACGGAAGAGGAAACTCATAGTGACTCTGCTTATGCTGGCTTTTATCGTTCCGAGCGTGATAAGCGCAGTCTCTCTTGTCCGTACCAATAATTTCGAGCGTAAGGTGCAGTCGTTCGTCTCGGCCAACAGGGTGTTCGGGCGCAGCTATATCTATGATTATAAGATACTGGACGGACGCACGGCCGAGATTTCCCTTACCGGGGACCAGCTTGACGAGGCAGAACTGACTTCGCTTTATTCTTCTGCCGCTGAATTCGGCATCGGCAGGGACCATATAGTCGTCAATGACCATTCAGTCGGAGTCATCAGCGATGATTACGAGAAGATGTTCAAGGGAATATCCAGGAACAACGAAGAACTCCTCGCGAAGAAGGACGCCAGGATCTCTGAACTGGAATCGCAGATCGAGGCCGAGAAGCGTTCCGAGGACGAATATGTCCAGATAACCAGGGAGTTGCGCTACCGCTATCAGGACATAAGCGATGTATCCATATCCAGGGGACTGAACATAGCTTCGGAGAATATGGACGTTTCCAGAAGGATCAACGTGATCGCATTCACCCCGCAGCCTCTTGATCAGTCCATTGTTTCTGACATAGAAGGCTGGCTCAAGGTCAGGATGAACGATTCCACAGTCGTTGTAATGAATATAGTAAGATAATGGCAGAGAATGAATTGATAGAGTTGTTTGACCGCCATGAGGTCAAACCGACGGCCAACAGGCTAATTATCGCCAAGACGCTTCTTGCGGCTGGGCGGCCGATGTCCCTTGTCGAACTTGAAGCCATGATCGATTCCATCGACAAGTCCGGAGTATTCAGGACGCTGATGCTGTTCCGCGAGCATCATCTTGTGCATGTGATCCAGGACGGGGACAGCGTCCGCTACGAATTGTGCCAGAGTTGCAGCGACGAGGATGACGAGGATACCCATATCCATTTCCATTGCGAAATCTGTCACAAGACATATTGCCTTGAGGACATACCAGTCCCGCCCGTATCCCTTCCGGAAGGGTATTCGGGGCATTCCGCTTCATATATAGTGTCAGGAATCTGTCCTTCCTGCTCCAGGAAGGCCTAAGTCCTCTGGCGGTACTCGTGAGGCGAGATACCGTATTTCTCCATGAACAGGGTATAGAAAGTCGAACGGCTTCCGCATCCGCAGTCTGCGGCAATACTGTCGATAGTGTATTCCTTGTTGTCCCTCAGCATCTGGGCGGCATACTCCATGCGCAGATTGTTCATGTAGTTGCTGTAAGACATGCCGGCGTACTTCGTGAACAGTCCGGCGAATTTATAGGCAGGGACTCCGCTCTTTTCTATGAGGTCGTCTCTTGAGATGCCGGATTTCGTAAAGAGCCTTTCCTGTCTGATCAGATTGTCAAGCTCCCTGAACTGATTGATCTCGTCTAAATCCTTAGGTTTGTCAGCCTCTTTTATTCCGAGCGTGGCAGGCCCGTTTTCTATGCTGACGGCTTTCTCGGCTATCTCTTTATAGCGAAGCAGGTCGTTGATCGTATTGATAGCTGCGACATTTTTCTTGCGGATAAGGTTGCTGTATCTGTGGATATTCCCCGCGTAAAGTCCGCCACCGATTAGAAGAAGAAGCGACATCACGATAATTACTCCCATGACTTTCATGGTACTTCTCTGGGATTCGTATTTCCTTTCTATTTCGTGGGAACCGAGAATCGTCGAAACCTGAAGCGCATCCGTCTTGAGGTTATTGTTGTTGATCTGGTCTTTGATCGAGATGATCGTCTCCGAGGTCGCCAGGGCCTTGCTATAGTTTCCCATGCCCTGATAGCCTTTCATCCTTGGCTCGAGAACATCGCTGAGGTATAGCTCGGAAGTCGTATCTCCTCTCTGGCGGTAGTTCTCCTCGATTTTGTCAAGATTGCTGAACAGAGTCTGGTAATCCTTTCTCCAGAGCAGATATGAAGTCATCATGGTAAGGCCATAAGGTGTCTTGACTGTTTCCGTCTGGTTGCTGAGACGATAGTATTTGTCCGCAAGCTTAGGCTGATTGGCTTTCTGGTAGGTTTCCATGCACTGAGCGTAGACGGAGGCTTTCCTCAGGTCCAGCAGCCCTTCAGGAGTCTCGGGATCCTCCTCCATCTTGTCCAGAGCCTCCTGCATACGGGGAAGAAGGAAGATGGCTTCTTTGACGTCTCCTTGTTTTGTCATTGCATTTATCGTCTCTCCCAGAGCATACAGATAGTAATCTCTCTCGGAATTGTCACCTGTTTTCTTAGCGAGCTGCTCGTATAGGTCGATACTCTCGTACAGGTCGTAGTATGCGTCCCTGCTGCTTCCCAGGGCGACTTTGTTCAGACCCAGATTAAGCAGGAAGTTCGCTACCTCCGGCTCCAGTTCCATAGCCCTGGCCTTTTCAAGACCTTCAGCTATATAGTTGAGGCTTTTTGCGTTTTCTCCCAGTTTATAGTCGTTGTGCGCCATCGTGCTGAGACTCCTCACAAATCCGACAGGATCCTCTTTCCTGAAAGAAGAATCGTTATAGGCTTTCTTGTAATAGAACTGTGAAAGATAATACTGAGGAGCATTGTGATAGATTATGCCCTTTATCACATTGATCTGGTAAGGCTTGAGGAGGGAATTCTCTTCAGCTTCTTCAGTAAGCCTGAGGGCTTCTTCAGGCTCCCTGTATGCAAGCTCCATCAGATAGGCCTCCGAATAGATGTCATCATCGGCTTGTTCCTGATTCTGCATGGCTTTCTCGTTGCATGAGAAGAATAGCGCAGATATGATAGCTAAAAAAAGGTATTTTCTCATAAAGAGTACGTCCAGGTCCTACTTTCTTGTCGTGATCAGAATTACGCCGTTTGCGCCGCGGACTCCGTAGATAGAACAGGATCCGGCATCCTTAAGCACATCTATACTGACGACATCAGCCGGATTGATCGTCGAAATATCGTCCATTTCGACATTGTCCACCAGAATAAGAGGGTCGGTCGCATTGCTGTTAGTCGATATACCCCTGATCAGGATCCTGGCGGAACCGACACCGGTCTTGAGAACCTGCACGCCGGCAACTCTTCCCTGGATATAGTCGTAGATGTTGGAATAAACAATAGCGTCGCGCCTTTTGACTTTTATGGTCGAGACAGAAGTCGTAAGCTGGTCTCTTTTGATTTCACCATAACCAATATTGGCAACGGCAGGCTGCTCGTCAACGGCTGCAGTCACTACCGGAAGTTCTTCTATTTTGCGCGATACAGTATCCTGAGCTGTATATTCAGACATAGGCAGAGAGCCTATAATCATCATTAAAAGCAAAGTTGTCCCCATATTCTTAATTATCGGACATTTCCCGATGATACAAATATATATTTTTTTATCAGAAAATGCAACCGCCTGACTAAGAATGTGATTTTGCAACCCGGTTGCATAGAATTCATGATACCTTTGCACCGGAAAACAAAACAACATACGATATGAGTCACGAACATAATCATCATGAAGAACACCACCACCATCACGAAGAAGGTGGTACGAGAGAGACTGTCATCAAGATAGTCCTGGCCGCCGTACTTCTGGTCGTCGCCGTCATAATAGAGAAGACGACTTCCCTGAAAGTATGGCAGCTGCTTCTCATTTACCTTGTCCCTTATTTCATCGTCGGCTGGGAGACGCTGGAAGAGGCCGTAGAGAGCCTGTTGCATGGAGATGCCCTCGACGAGAACTTCCTTATGGGCATCGCGACAGTAGGAGCCCTGGCGATCGGATTCCTGCCGGATGCCGAACCTCAGTTTGCCGAGGCAGTATTCGTAATGCTGTTCTTCCAGGTCGGCGAGCTCTTCGAAGGCATCGCCGAAGGCAGTAGCCACAAATCCATCGCCCATCTCATGGACATAAGACCGGACGTCGCCAATGTGGAGAGAAACGGTGCGGTCGAGACTGTCGATCCGGACGAAGTGGAAGTAGGTGAGATCATCGTCGTCAAACCGGGCGAGAGAGTCCCTATGGACGGAATCGTTATCGAAGGAAAGTCCAGCCTCGATACTGTCGCCCTGACCGGCGAAAGCGTCCCGAGGAGTGTCGGAGTCGAAGACGAGATATTCTCCGGCTGCGTCAATCTCTCCGGTCTGCTCAGGGTAAAGGTACTTAAGGAATTCGATGAATCTACGGCTTCAAGGATACTCGACCTTGTCGAGAATGCTTCCGAAAACAAATCCCGCCAGGAGAACTTCATAACCAGATTCGCCAGAGTCTATACCCCGATAGTAGTCGTGTGTGCAATTCTCATGGCTGTCGTTCCGTTATTCTTCGGCGGAGTATTCGCCACCTGGCTGTACAGGGCTCTTACATTCCTTATAGTTTCATGTCCTTGCGCATTGGTGCTCTCCGTTCCGCTGGCCTTCTTCGGCGGTATCGGGTCCGCTTCCAGAAAGGGAATTCTGGTCAAGGGCGGAAATTATCTGGAGGCGCTTTCCCGTATAGGCACTGTAGTATTCGACAAGACCGGAACTCTTACGAAAGGAGTATTCGAGGTCACCGCGGTGCATCCTGAGAAACTCGACGAAAAGGAACTGCTTCATCTCGCCGCCCATGTCGAGAGATTCTCTACACATCCTATCGCCGCATCACTGAGGGCTGCCTATCCGGACGAGGCTGACGCCTGCGAAGTATCAGATATCAAAGAAATCGCCGGAGAGGGCGTGCAGGCCAGGGTCAACGGGCAGCTGGTATGCGTCGGTAACTCCAGGATGATGGAGGATATCGGAGCAAAGTGGCATCCGTGCGAGAAGACAGGTACTATCGTGCATGTGGCCATCGATGGGGAATATTCCGGTCATATCGTCATTTCCGATGTGGTGAAGGATGATGCGGCGGAGGCTGTCCAGTCACTGAAATCCCTCGGCGTCGAGAAGACGGTCATGCTTACCGGAGACCAGGAAGAGGTTGCCGCTGTCGTTGCGGCCCATGTCGGAGTTGATGAATATCATTCAGGTCTTCTTCCGGACGACAAGGTTGCAGCCGTGGCCCGCATGTCCGATGCAGGGGAGAGGCTGGCCTTTGTAGGTGACGGAATCAATGACGCTCCTGTACTTGCCAGGGCGGATGTGGGAATCGCGATGGGCGGCCTGGGCTCGGATGCTGCAATAGAGGCTGCCGATGTCGTCCTTATGGACGATCAGCCTTCCAAGATCGCGACTGCAGTAAGAGTCGCACGAAAGACAATCGGCATTGCAAAGCAGAATACATGGTTCGCCATAGGCATAAAGATCGCGGTGCTTGTCCTCGCCGCCATGGGCCTCGCCCCGATGTGGCTGGCTGTCTTTGCGGACGTCGGAGTTACAGTTCTTGCAGTGCTCAATTCTATGCGAGCATTGAACTGATATTACGGTCGGTTTTTATCGCTCCTCGAGCAGTCTTACAGCTGTCTTGAGGAGTTTTTCTATATCGGAGTCTTCGATGACTGTCTCGATAGGGAAGCCGAAGCTTACGACCGAATAGTTGTCTGCCTTGTAGAATACCGCAGCGGAGATATCGGTGTCCTTGTAACGGAGTATGGATCTGGCCTTGTCCGATGCAGGGGCGATACCGTCCGGATTCTCGACGTTATAAACCTTGGAATTCGGCAGGCGGTGAATCCTGATCGTCCCGATATCGGAGGATACCTTCCTCATCGGCCAGATGGTTCCGGTCTTTGACGCAAAATTGGTCACCCATCTGTATCCTAGAGTCCCGGATATGAATTCAGCTCCTTCTGCATGTGAAAGAGAATCGGCCTTTACGCCCGGATAGATCTCGTCGCAAGGGTCCGTGCCTATGTATGCTCCGGAAATGATGATCGAGCCTCCTGCTGAAGTATACTTGCGGATGGCGTCTTTCATGTCGGTCGGGAAGACCTTGAATCTGTCTGGAGCTGCACCTGGACGGCCTGTGGCTACGGTCACCTGCTTTCCGCATATTATGTCGGCGATGCCGAAGGTGCTGAAGTCCCCGAACTCGAATGCCTCTGCGCTGACTGAACTGAATGCCCTGCCGGCAGCCATGAGAGCTTTTCCATGGACATAAGGATAGTCGAACGTATTGCCGGCATATTTGTTTCCGGCCTCGTCGCTGAATGATGCGCCGAAGCCTGGATTATCGTCGTCTATCCATGGATTTATCCTTCTGTATTCGTATGATTCTCCGATAAACGGGATATCCCAGCCCCATGCTACTCCGCCGTCGATGTTTCTCAAGAATCCGGCGTATGAAGGGGAGTCGAACCATGTCGGTCCCGATACTCTGTCGAAGTTGTTGACGACAAGGACGTCCTGACCGCTGGAGGCGGCAGGGATTCCGACGCTGAGTATCTCTGAAGGGAAACTCATGCCGCCGTCGTTCCAGGCCGTGATCCTGAAGCTGTATATATGTCCCTTCTCAATCGGGACTCTGATCGTCTGGTCGGAGACATTGACTCCGTCATCGAATGCACCGTCGTCGATTCTTGTGTACAGGCGGTATCCTTTCGGCAAGGCAGTAGGCTCGAGCCTGTCCTCGGTAGGGAACCATGAAAGTACAGCCTCCTCTCCGTCCAGAATAGCCGAGAATGCCCTTACAGGCAGCGGCTGGACGGCATAAGGGACTCCATAACGGCCGCTCAGGAATTTCAGCATCCCTTTATAGACGGCCCGGCTGAGAATGAATCTGAAACCAGGGTCGAGACCATATTTCATGTCGGCGAAATTCTGGTGCGAGAGACTTTCGGTCAGCAGTGCCGGGACCGACGGAGTCCTGGCTTCGCTATATGAACGGTCCCATATCTCCCTGCGGGTCCATGTCGAATCGACGAGAGCCCTGATGTCGGAGACAATCTGGGACTGGACGTAGTCTGCGTACTCGCGGGCCTGGCTGCGGTCTTCTCCGTTGGGCAGTTTAGGACTGTTGTTCGCAAGCCGGGTGTAGATGGCCAGAGTGCCGACAATCGAGTCGTTAGGGGAGACTCCCGCATCGCTATGGAACGCAAGGCTGAGATCGAACGGAATCCCGAGTCCTTCCTCTTTAGGGTTGACGCGGGAACCGCCTGACAGTCTCGCAACCCAAGGACCTCTGTCTGCGAAATCGTTGGTATAGTCGCCCTCGTGCAGGTGCAGTATCGTCGAATCTATTCCCGCATACTGCATGGAATAGAGAGCGCCTTCCATATAGGCCGGCATTCCGGAGATTCTCCATTCTTCCTTCGGCTCGTCCTCCGGGCCGCGTGCTATCTTGCCCATTCCGCCTCCGAAACGCACGGCGTCGGCAGTGACTACTTTTCCGTCCTTGCCCCTGTTGTCGAGACGCACGAAATTGTCGGAACCTTTAGCGAATTCGAATGTTCCGAGATATATCCATGTACCTCCGCCCATCTTCTGGTTGACTATGAACAGGCTTTCGCCTCCGAGATGCCTGACTGTGTAGTATGCGGAAGTAGAACTTTCAGGGAGTGTCTTGTATGAGACATACACGGCATAGAGACCTCTTTCCGGAATGTCCGCCGTCCATTGGGCGGTTGTCCCTCCGTCAGGAGAACATTTTGCCTTACGAGCCGAGCCCATGACAAAAGGATTGTCGGTCCCTGTATAGGCCTCCTTGGCGTCGGCAAAGCCGGTCCCGGCGTATTCCCACTTACCGGTCTCGGAATATCTGCCTTCGAGTCTTAGTTTCCCCGTCCTCGGGCCCCGGAATGCAGGGTCATTGTCAGCAACGACTTCCCAGGTCTGGGTATCTCTTTCTCTCGGGGTCATGACATAGGCGCCGGAGTTCTCCAGCATCGGAATAAGGAACGGCAGCACGAAACTCTGGGTGAACATGTCTTCGACAGTCCCGAATATCTGCGCACGCTGCCATTTCCACTGGTCGGTCTTGTCATTGTAGTAGCGTCCATGGCTCTGCCATATGGCTATATGTCTGCCGCTCATGCCTTTGGGATAGTTCATCCCGTCAGCCTTGCGGACTATCACAGGTCCTTTAGGATCGTATGCCGTCTTGTATTTTGACTGGTGGACGTAGCCGTTGTTGTGGAGCGGGGGAGTAGGCAGGTCGCTGAAATCCAGGGTCTTGCACTTGATTTCTCCTATCGAGCAGTCCTTGAATTCGTCCGGAAGAAGTTCTTTGAGCCTGGCGCGGAACCACTGTATGTCTCCTTTTCTCCAGGGAATGTCTCCGAGGGTTTCGGAGAACTGGAAGTCAAGGGAGTTGCCGTTACGGGTGATCGTGCGTACTTTGAGGTCGGCGAGGACCGTGGTACGTTCGTGGATGAGGACTTCGAGGGAGTCGAGGGTTTCCTTGAACTTTCCGGCTTTTACTCTCTGGGCATATATCGCGGTAGTACTCAATAATATCAATAGCGTTATGCAGAGGAACTTCTTCATTGTTATGTTTAGTGTCTAAATAATGGATTCTATTTATTTACTCTTATCTTTTTTGACTCTTGTATGTTTATTGACTCATATCCGTGTGTAAATCAGTCAGCTCTGTCTGAAAGCCGTGGCCGCCCGCGGCCATCGTGAGCGGGAGGGGCCCAGCCGCAGGCTGGGAAGGATAGCGCTGAAGGCGCGTAGCTTTCAGACAGAACTGACTGATTTACATAATATGACGTAGTCATAATGATTATGATATCATTTCTGTTTGTAGAGGTCGATACAGAGGACTATGATGCTTGAGACAAGGAGTGCGATGCCGTCGGCGAGGAAATCCTTCGGATCGGCACTGCGGTAACGGGTAAAATACTGACCGATCTCAGTACCCATCGCAATGACACACCCTGCCAGAAACGTCACAAATACAAACCAGAACGACCTCCAAGGCCTCCTGTTATGCCTGTCCGCCGCACCATACACAAGGAACGGAAACGGGAAAAACAGCATGAAATGCACAATCTTGTCCGTCGGAATCCCGAGAAACGAAGGGGATACCGAAGACATGCTGTCGAAATGCCCGAAACACAGATAAGCCACCGCCAGGAGATAGAATCCGAGCAGCACCCTTATCGCAAATGTAGTGTGCCTTATCATAGACTCTGCATATCGTTAAGCTTCTTGTAATATCCGCCAAGAGCGATAAGCTCCTCATGACGGCCCCTTTCCACAATCTTGCCCTCATGCATTACCAGAATCTCATCGGAATTCTTGATGGTAGAGAGCCTGTGGGCGATCGCAATCGTGGTCCTCGTTGACATGAGCCTGTCGAGAGCCTCCTGGACAAGTTTTTCGGACTCGGTATCAAGAGATGCCGTAGCCTCGTCCAGAATAAGGATCGGTGGATTCTTCAGTATGGCCCTTGCAATGGAGATACGCTGACGCTGGCCTCCGGAAAGACGCGAACCGCGGTCTCCGATATTGGTATCGTAGCCCTCCTCCTTCTCCATGATGAAATCATGGGCATTGGCAATCTTGGCGGCCTCTATGACCTGATCCATGGTAGCGCCCTCTACGCCGAAGGCTATGTTGTTGAAGATTGTGTCGTTGAAAAGGATAGGCTCCTGGTTGACATAACCCATCAGCCTGCGCAGATCCTGCATCCGCACGTCACGGATATCTGTGCCGTCGATAGTGATGCTGCCGGAGGTGACGTCGTAGAATCTCGGGATAAGGTCGACGAGGGTTGATTTTCCGGCACCCGACTCTCCGACGATGGCGATGGTACGTCCCTTAGGGATATCCACGTTTATGTCCCTGAGAATCTGTCGTCCGTTGTCGTAGCTGAAGTTGACATCCTTTATCTGTATGCTGCCCGTAAAGCTGTCCAGCGGCTTGGGAGTAGCGGTCTCCACGATAGGGTTAGGGGTCTTGAGTATCTTGTCGATACGCTCGATGGAAGCCATACCCTTAGGGATGCTGTAACCGGCTTTCGAGAATTCCTTCAGCGGGTTGATGATACTGTAGAGGATCACCATGTAATAGATAAATGTCGCAGCGTCGATAGGGGCGTGCTCGCCGAGAATCATGATACCGCCGAACCACAGTACGATCGCTATCATTACAGTACCCAGGAATTCGCTGACCGGATGGGCCAGGGCCTGTCTTGTGGATACTTTGGCAGTCTTTGAACGAAGGGAACCGGTCACCTTGTCGAAGCGCTCGGACATGTTCTTCTCTGCGATGAAAGCCTTGATCACACGGAGGCCTCCGAGGGTTTCCTCTACCTGGGAGATCGTATCGCTCCAGAGTTCCTGGGCGAGAAGGGATTTCTTTTTCAGCTGCTTTCCGATCACTCCCATTCCCCAGCCGAGGACAGGGACGACGACTATTGTGAACAGAGTAAGCTGCCAGCTGATATAGACGAGGGCAGCGAAATATCCTACAATCAGGATAGGGTTCTTGATAAGCATGTCAAGAACGCTCATTATGGAATTCTCGACCTCGTTGACATCACCCGTCATTCGGGCGATAATGTCTCCTTTACGTTCCTGGGAGAAGAAGCCGAGATTAAGGCTCAATATCTTGTTGTACAGTTGGTTGCGGATATCCTTGAGCACTCCGGTACGGATAGGGATCATCACTGCGGACGCTCCGAAATAGCAGGCCGTCTTGATGAAGGTAAGCACGCAGAGGAATACGCAGAGAATGAGGAGGGTCTTAGGGGCGCCGGATCTTGCCATGAAGTCCGAAACCCACCAGTATCCGTTGTTGGTTGCTTTGTCGAGGAAAGCCATCCCTTCAGTATCCCAAGGTATGAACTCGTAGACTTTATTGTCGAGTTTGAAAAGGATGTTCAGTATCGGGACTATGAAAGCGAAGGAGAACAGGTTGAATATGACGGAAAGTATATTCAACAGAATGGATCCTCCAAGGTATTTCTTGTATGGGGTTACGTATCTTTTGAGAACTTGTATAAAATCTTTCATCGTAAATGTTTATAATCTGCAAAGATAACTAAATTTTTTCCAGCCACTCGAAGATAAGGAATATTCTTTTCTTGAGCACGGGAATGTTCAGCGTCGATGGCAGGTCGCCAGGCTTGTTATTGTTCATGGTTATTCCGGAAGTGAACATGACCGCGTCCACTCCGTTCTCCAGAAATATCTTCTGGTCGCTTACCCGGCTGTAGAACATCCTGGTGAAGTCCTTGCTGCCGTAATAGTCGGAGGAAAGGTCCAGGTTGACATCATATCGGGTGTTGCAGTCGGCGAGGATGTTGAAGAATCCCGGATTGCTGCCGCACAGGGCGATCAGATAGTCCGGCCTTCCTGAATGAAGGGGGCTCAGGCTGCTGCCTATCTGGTCCAGATTGACCATAAGGGCTATCTTCTCCTTTGTTATCGTCTCTCCGCTTACCGGGTCTTTAAGTTCTCCGTCCTCGATCATGGACCAGAGAACTCTGGCTCCGCCAAGACTAAGCCGTTTTGCGTCCAGGGCGACGAATATGAAACTCTTGCTGTAGGTGCGGGTCATCTCCTGCATCCGTCTGAACGTCCCTGCTATCTCCAGCATTCCGACGACTCCGGAGGCATTGCTGTCGGCTCCGGGGAACATCCTGCCGTCGAGCTTTCCGTAACTGTCGTAATTGGCGGCGACAATCACATAACGTTCCCGGTTATGCTTCGTGGAGCCCGGCATGAAACCGATGACGTTTCTGGCGACTGCGCCGTTGTCAGCTATGAATGAATGGAAATATGATCCTCCTATCTCCTTGAGTCCGAGAGTCCTGAATCTTCTGGCGATCCATGCGGAGGCTTCGACGTTGCCTATGCTGCCGGTCGCGCGGCCGTCGCATAAGGAATCCGCGAGGAATGAGAGCTGGCTTTCTATTCTTTCTTCCTTTATGCTTTTCCTGGCCTCGTCGCTCCAGGTTATGTGGATGACGCGTCCCTGGGCACCGGCTTCATGGCCAAAAAATAATCCTTGCAAAGCGAGGAAAAGGGCGAAAAAAATATGTCGTTTAACTCTATTCGGCACGATAAATGATTATATTTGCAAAATTAGCTATAATCCTTCAGAAAATGAAAAATTACCTTAAATACATTGTACTTTCAGTTTTGCTGGCCGCAGTGTCGGCCGTAGCGGAAGCGCAGTATGACAAGGACGTTTTCTTTTTCAGGGGACGGAAGGCTCTTTCCGAAGGCCAGTATTCCGAGGCTATAGAGCACTTCAACATTCTGGCCAGACTGGATTCGACCGACTACTGGACTTTCTTTTACAGAGGTGTCGCCAAATACAACCTGGGAGATATCAGGGGTGCGCAGAAGGACTTCAACTCATCTGTAAGGCTGAATCCCGTATTCACGTCCGGCTACCATTACAGGGGCATCACCAAGAGCCGTTTCGGAGACTACGATTCGGCCCTTGAGGATTTTGAACATGCAATCGCCCTCCGCCCGGGATACACCGGCCTTTATTTCAGCCGTGGAGTGACATATTTCCTCGCCCAGCAGTTCGACAAGGCTATCGCCGACTTTGACACATATATCCGCAAGGAGCCTAAGGATCCGTCAGCTTTTCTTAACAGGGGAGCGTCATACCTTTATCAGGGGGACACGACGAAAGCTCTGCAGGATTATGACAAGGCCATTAAGATCGACCGTTACGAACCTGAAGGATATATAAGGAGGGGAAACCTTTACATGCTTTCAGAGAACCTGGAAGCGGCGATGAAGGATTACGACAAGGCGATTTCTCTCGATACCAGCAGCACTCTTGCATATTACAACCGCGCCCTGATCAAATATGAACTCCAGAACTATATGGGGGCCATGGAGGATCTCAACCGCGTCCTTCGCGACGATCCGGGCAACTCCCTGACTTTGTACAACAGGAGTCTTATCTATGCCAAATTCGGGGAATACGGGTCGGCCCTCGACGATATGGACAGAGTGATCTTCAATAATCCCCGCAATGTGCTGGCTTATTTCAACAGGGCTTCCTTCTTCATAGACATGGGGCGCTGGCAGGATGCCCTGGAGGACTATGACAAGTCGATCGAATTATATCCTGACTTTGCCAAGGCATATAAGAACAGGGCCTACGTGGAGCTTCAGCTCGGACGCAAGGCCGCGGCCAAGAAAGACTACGATACAGCGAACAGACTTGTCGATGAATACAGGATAAAGTCTGCCGACGGTACGGTATCTTTTGCTGACACCACAAAGAAATATAATTCTCTCATATCGTTCGATACCGATTTCGCGAAGAACAATTTCGATGACGAGATTCTTCTTCACAGGGATATCGACATCAGGCTCAAGCCACTTTACCGCTTCGTCATAACAAAGGATAAGGACGACGTCAACTATGCGCTCCGGAACCGTTATGAGAACCCTCTTATCGACAAGTTCATAAAGGAGTCCCCGGTTCCTGTCTCAATCGTGAACGACATCGCCGTTGAGAAGTCTTCGGCAGAGGTGGAAGAAGAACTTTATGGAGTCCGGGAATCTTCGGAATCCGTCAACTCCTTCCTCAGAGGCGTATATGAAGTCTCCGGAAAGCAGTTCAACCTTGCTCTGAATTATTTCGGGGACGCTATCTCGCAGGCCTCAGGCTCGGGAGACAAGACCCAGGATATGTACAAATCCCTTTACTACATGAACAGGGGCGTGCTCAGGGCAGATATGATCGATTTCATTTCTTCGATAGAGAATAACGTACAGACTCTTACGATGGATGACCAGGGTACGACCAGGGCCAGAGTAAGGGACAGGGTCAACCGCTCATACGATTACGGGGATGCCATTTCTGATATGGAAGCTGCCGCTTCAATAGTTTCGGATATACCTTACGTTTATTTCAATCTGGGTAATCTGTACTGTCTGTCATCCCGTCTTGTAGATGCCATCGGCAGCTACAATAAGGCTCTGGAGCTTTATCCGATGATGGGAGACGCCTACTATAACAGGGGACTCGTGCTTATCTATCTGAAGGATAAGGAGAAAGGCTGTATAGACCTTTCCCGTGCCGGAGAGCTTGGAGTAGGCGAGGCTTATAGTGTAATCAAGAGGTATTGCGAGGAGGCGAAATGATAAAGTTCATGAGTTTTTCCAGCGGAAGCTGCGGTAATTGCTACTGGCTCGGAAATGACGAGAAAGGAATACTGATAGATACAGGAGTCAGTCTGAGACATCTCAAGAAACTGATGCTGCTTCACGGACTGGACGAGAATTCGTTCAGTTCGATTCTTGTGACCCATGACCACATGGACCATATCCGCAGTCTCGGCTCGTTCTGCAAAAGACTTCAGAAGCCCGTCTATGCGACTACGCTGCTCCATGAGGCCCTGATCCGCCACTCATATGCGATGCCTTCGATCATGGGATGCCGTCGCGATCTCCGGGAAGGCGAATGGAACGATGTGGACGGTTTCATGGTCCATTATTTCGTCGTCCCTCATGATGCCACCCAGACCGTAGGATATGCCATCGAATTCGAGGGGCTGCGGTTCGTTATCATGACCGATGTCGGCCGTATGACAGACGAGGCCGTCGAATTCGCGTCGAAGGCGGACGTCGTTGTCGTGGAGTCGAATTATGATGTTGACATGCTGATGGGGGGATCTTATCCCCATGATCTCAAAATGCGTATCTGCCAGGGGAACGGCCATCTCAGCAATGACGAGTGCGCCGCCGCCATCAAGCGTTTCTGGCATGAGGGGCTGCGGTTCATATTCCTCTGCCATCTCAGCGAAAACAACAATACTCCCACTCTTGCCTACGAGACCTCGAAAAGGGCTCTGGACGAGTTGGGAGTATCGGATAAGGTCCAGCTGGCGGCTCTGCCGAGGCAGTATCCGTCGAGGCTGTATGTGATAGGCTAGGCCTTGGAAAGCCGTTTCAGACCGGCGGCTATCCTTTCCAGACCTTCGCGGCAGATTGATGCCGGCGTGGCGAGATTGATTCTGATGAAGCCGTCCTGTCCGTACATCGCTCCTGCGTTTACCCATACTTTTTCATTCTGGAGCAGGCTGTTCTCGATTTCTTCGGATTTGAGGCCCAGGCTGCGACAGTCTATCCACGGCAGGTACGTGCCTTCCAGTTTCACTATCCTGGCGAACGGAATCTCTTTGGCGAATATTTCCTTCAGAGTACGGTAATTACCGTAGATATAGGCGTTGAGTTCGTCGAGCCATGCATCTCCTTCAGCGCTGTATGCAGCCTGGAGGGCTGCCACGCCGATAGGGTTGACGTCGCAGGTTTCGTTGATATTGACAGCCCTGTCGATCCTTGCGCGCCAGTCGGGGTCGGCCGTTATTATGTTTGCGACCTGGAGCCCGGCGATGTTGAAGGATTTGCTTGGAGAACAAAAGATCACGCTGTTCTTCAGGTTCTCTTCGGAGGCCGCTCCGTATGGAGTATAATGGTAGCCCGGCATCACCAGTTCGCAGTGGATTTCGTCGCTGATTACGATGACTCCATGTCTTCTGGCGATTTCACCGATCTGTCGGAGTTCTTCTTTGGTCCAGACTCTTCCGGCAGGGTTGTGGGGGTTGCAGAGGAGGAAGACTTTCGCGGCCGGGTCGGAGCATTTCTTTTCGAAATCTTCGAAGTCGATGCCATATGTGAAACCGCTTCCTTCCGGGATTTCTTTAAGCGGGTTGTCGAGTATGATGCAGCCGTTGTTGCGGATTGATGAGAAGAAGCAGTTGTAGACGGGGCTCTGGAGGATTACTTTATCTCCCGGCTGAGTCAGGGCCTTGATTACTGCCGAGATGGCCGGGACTACGCCGATGGTGTAGATGAACCAGTTGCGGTCGTATGTCACTCCGTGGCGCCGGCGGAACCAGTCTATCGTTGCTTTGTAGAAGCTTTCGGGAACGTGGGTGTAGCCGAATATGCCGTGGTCGATGCGGTCTTGGATAGCCTTACGGATGAACGGGGCGGCCTCGAAGTCCATGTCTGCCACCCACATCGGGATTACGTTGTCCATGTCTGCTTCAACCGGCGGCTGGGCGTCCCACTTGACGCATCCGCTGCCTCTACGTCTTACAACTTTGTCGAAATTATACATATCTGCATTAAAAGTATTTGGTGTTATTCTTTTTAATCGGTCAGGGAACGGTTACGGAGCCATTTGTCGCCGCGAAGCCACCAGACAAAGAGAAGGCCGCGCACATTAAGCTCGATACACATCGCAACCCAGTAACCAGTAAGCCCCATCCTCGGCGTCAGGATCGAAGCCAGTCCGATACGCACCACCCACATGCTCACGAAATTCAATATCGTCGGCACAAGGGTGCTGCCCGCACCTACGCAGGCACCATACGCCACGATCGACACTGCATACATAGTCTCCGCAAACGCCTCTATCCTGAGGACTTTCGCTCCAAGGGCCACTACCTCCGGATCCTTGCTCAGAATCCCCATCAGCACCGAAGCCCCCGCAAACATCGCCACGGCCATTATGGTCATGATACCGGCAGCGAGCAGGGTAGTCATCCGCGCGAACTGCTTCGCCAGGAACCGCCGCTTCGCCCCGAGACTCTGGCCGACCAGAGTCGTCGAAGCCTCCTCGATGCCATAGCCCGGCATATAGCAGAAGCTCTCGGCCGTGATGGCGAAGGCATTGGCCGCTATCGAGATGGCCCCAAGCGGGGAGACGATCAGGGTGGCGACGACATAAGCCCCGCGCATCACTATATTCTGGAGCCACATAGGTCCGCTGATACTGAATGCGTTACGCAAGGTCTTGGCATCGGGGATATAGTTCCCGTGCTCGCCCCTGACAGAAAGCTCCTCGGACCTGGCGAGAAGGAAATAAAGCATCCCTCCGGCCGTTATTGTCTCGGCTACTCCCGTTCCCAGAGCGGCACCGCGCACGCCCATGTCGAAACCATAGATGAAGATATAGTTGAAGATTACGTCCAGGACGCACATCATGATATTCAGAATGCTCGGAATCTTCATGTTGCCGCTGGCCTGAAGCATACCGCCGGCCGTCCAGCTGAGAGCCATCATCGGCAGAAAGGCGGAGAAAATGGCAAAATAACCGGAAGCGTCCTCATTGATCTCGGCGCTTCCTCCAAGCCATACGGGAAGGGGACCGCTAATAAGATACCCCGCAAATCCCAGCAGAAGGCCGAAAAGAAGCAGAGACACAAGACCTTTGCGCATTACGTTACGTGCGCTGAAATAATCCTTGGAACCGCAGAAATGGGCAATCTGGACGGAGAAACCGGAGGCGGCACCCATTACGAAACCGCCGAATATCCATGTGCTCGAGGCTACAAGACCGATAGACGCTGAAGGATTGGCACCGAGGTTTCCGACCATGGATGCGTCGATATACTGCATCATTACGGATGAGAACTGTGCCAGGATTGCAGGAATACTCAGCAGCATCGTGAGCCTGATCTGCTGCCCTGTGGTCAGTTGTCCGCCATTGCGGACCATAGACAATAACGTATCCTTGCTATCTCTCATATAAACGGGTCAGCAAAGATACGTATTTAATATCAATTTCGGAAGCTTACTTCCGGGCGTCCTGATTGCGGATTTCGTTGTGGCGGATCTTGCCGCTGATGGTCTTCGGAAGCTCATCGGCGAACTCGATGATCCTCGGATACTTGTAAGGGGCGGTCATGCGTTTTGCATGGGCCTGAATATCCTTGATAAGCGCCAGCCTGCTTTCCGGAGTCGCAAGACTCTTGCGATATTCTCCGGTAACGACTACGGTCGCCTTGACAACCATTCCTCGGAGTTCTTCAGGGTCAGGAACTCCCGTCACGGCACATTCCAGCACTGCCGGATGGGTCATCAGGGCGCTCTCCACCTCGAACGGGCTTACACGATAGCCGGAGGTCTTGATAAGGTCATCGTTACGTCCCACGAACCAGAAGTAACCGTCCTCGTCCCTGTAGGCGACGTCACCGGTATAATATATGCCGTCATGCCATGCCTTGCGGGTGAGCTTAGGGTTCCTGTAGTAGCCGAGGAAAAGGCCCAGAGGCTTCTTCTTGTCGGTGCGGATCACGATTACGCCAGATTCACCCACGTCGGCCCTGGTGCCGTCCGGGCGAAGTATGTCGATGTCGTAGGCAGGGGATGGGATGCCCATGGAACCAGGTCTCGGCTTGACCCATGGGAAAGTGCCCAGAGTCATCGTCGTCTCGGTCTGGCCGAAGGCCTCATGGATCCATATTCCGGTCCTGCGGTGGAATTCCTCGAATACCGAAGGGTTGAGGGCTTCTCCCGCCGTAGTGCAGTACTTGAGAGAACTCAGGTCGAAGCAGTTGAAGTGCTCCTTGATAAGGAAGCGGTAGATGGTTGGAGGAGCGCAGAACGATGTTATTCTGTATTTGCCGATCAGGCCCAGAATCTCGGCCGGAACGAATTTCTCATGGTCATATACGAAGATGGCGCAGCCTACGATCCATTGGCCGTAGAGCTTTCCCCAGGCGGCCTTGCCCCAGCCGGTATCCGAATAAGTAAGATGCAGGCTGTCTTCCTTGAGGTTGTGCCAGAAGGCGGCGGTCACAAGATGGCTGATTGCGTATGTATGGGCATGGAGGACCATCTTAGGCTCGTCGGAAGTTCCTGAGGTGAAGTACATGAGGAAAGGATCCTCGCTTTCGTTGAGGAAGCTGCCTCTTTCCCATGGGGTTGCTGCTGCGACTCCGGCCTCGAAGTCCTCGAAGCCTTCCGGAACTTCCGGACCGATGCTGATCATATGCTCGAGATACGGGCATTTAGGCTCGGCTGCGGCCACTTTTTCAAGTATCGGTTTGTCTCCGCAGCATACTATCGCCTTTATCTCGGCGGATTTGCAGCGGTAGACGATATCGTTTGTCGTAAGCAGGAAGGTCGCAGGGACTACTATAGCTCCTATCTTGTGCAGGGCCAGAACAGTGGTCCAGAACTGGTATCGGCGTTTGAGTATGGTCATGACCATGTCTCCGCGTCCTATTCCGATCGAAGTAAAATAACCGGCTACCTTGTCGCTTTCCCTCTTGAGGTCGGCGAAGGTAAATCTCCTTTCTTCATCCTTGTCGCTCACCCATATCATCGCGAGCCTTTCGGGATCCGTCTCGGCCCAGGCGTCGATCACATCGTATGCGAAATTGAAATGATCCGGAACGGTGAATTCCAGATTTTGCTTGAAGTCCTCCATCGAGGAGAACTCGGTCTGCTTGATAAACTTTTCGATCATTATGTCTTTAAATTCTTGATTCAAAGTTAAGTTTCTTGTCCCATTCTTGAAAATATACGCGGCTGTTTGTCGTGAAACATTGCTGTTTTGTGGCGAAACTGCGGATTCTGGGGTGAAATTGCCATATTTTGACGCGAATTTTACGATGTTTTTTGATAAAAACTTTGATATATCCGCGGATTCGTCTATATTAGCATCCGGAAAATACGAAAGATGATATATAGCAGCTCATATTGGTGGTGGCGCTTTTACAACTTCAACAAGTCGTAAGAGGCCATCGCTCGTATAGTATAGAGATATATAGATAGAAAAACCCGAGCCCTGCCGCACTGCGACAGGGCTTTTTTTGTGCAGAAACTTAACAAAGACATTATGACATATCTTGCAGACAATGAAGGTTATTTCGGAGAATTCGGGGGCGCATATATCCCGGAGATACTCCACGGTTGTGTCACGGAACTCCAGGACACTTACATGAAGGTTATCGGGAGCCCTGAGTTCCGTAAGGAGTACATGGCCCTCCTAAGGGATTATGTAGGCCGCCCGTCGCCACTCTATCTTTCGGAGAAACTCTCGCAGAAGTACGGTATCCGCCTCTATCTCAAGAGAGAGGATCTCAATCACACCGGAGCCCATAAGATCAACAACACTATCGGTCAGATCCTGGTTGCCCGCCATATGGGAAAGCACAGGATCATCGCCGAGACAGGCGCTGGCCAGCATGGAGTCGCAACCGCGACCGTATGCGCCCTGATGGGCATGGACTGCGTCGTCTATATGGGCGAGACCGATGTCAGGAGACAGCATGTCAACGTAGAGAAGATGAAGATGCTCGGGGCGACGGTAGTGCCCGTGACTTCCGGCAACAAGACCCTCAAGGATGCGACCAACGAAGCTATCCGCGACTGGTGCTGCCATCCTGCCGAGACTTTCTATATAATCGGCTCGACCGTCGGCCCTCATCCATACCCGGACATGGTCGCCCGCCTTCAGTCTGTAATCAGCGAAGAGATAAAGGCCCAGCTTCTCGAAAAAGAGGGCAGGGACTATCCTGACCGCCTTATCGCCTGCATCGGAGGAGGCAGCAATGCCGCCGGGACGATATATCATTACATCGACGACGAAAGAGTCCGCATAGTCTTGGCAGAAGCCGGCGGACTGGGCGTCGAGACCGGCAAGACCGCCGCCACGATCGCCCTCGGAAAGGTCGGGATCATACATGGGGCCAAGACATATGTCATCCAGAGCGAGGATGGCCAGATCGAAGAGCCATACTCGGTCTCAGCAGGTCTTGACTATCCCGGCATCGGGCCTATGCATGCCAATCTGGCGAAATGCCACAGGGCCGAGGTCATCCCGGTCAACGATGACGAGGCTCTGGAGGCCGGAGTCTCCCTGACCAGGACTGAAGGAATCATCCCCGCTATCGAGAGCGCCCATGCTCTCGGAGTGTTGCCCAAGATAAAGTTCGAGAAAGGGGAAGTCGTCGTCCTGACGCTGTCCGGAAGGGGAGACAAGGATCTTCAGACCTATCTCGATTATTGTTCGAAAAAATAAAGATATACAGATATGAAAAAGTACAGATTCACAACAGCCAGCCGTACGGTTCTCGGCGACATCGCTACTCCGGTAGGAACTTATCTCAGAGTCCGCGACATGTATGCGCAGAGCGCTCTTATGGAGAGTTCCGACTATCATGGCGGCGAAAACAGCCGTTCCTTTATAGGACTCTGTCCGGTCGCAAAGTTCAGCGTCAATCACGGAGTCGCAGAATGCTACTATCCTGACGGCAGTGTCGAGACCCGTGAAATTAATTCCGATTATACAGTAGGAGTTGCTCTCAGTGATTATCTCAAGCATTTCTCTGTCACCGGAGACGGTGCTTCCTATTGCGGTTTCTTCGGATATACATCTTTCAACGCGGTCCGCTATTTCGAGAACATTCCGGTAAAGGACAGCACTGAGGATGCCAACGATGCCCCTGACATGCTTTATATCATGTATAAGTATCTCATCGTCTTCAGGGGATTCAAGAGCGAGATGATGCTCGTCGAGATGCTTTCCGGGGACGAGAAAGAGACTCTGGACCAGCTTGAAAGCGCCGTGGAGAAACCTGTGTTCAGGGTATATGATTTCAAGGCTGAAGGAGATGTAACTTCGCCTCTTACGGACGAGCAGCATAAGGCGAATATCTCGGACTGCATTGCGCATTGTCTCAGAGGCGATACCTTCCAGGTTGTAATCTCACGCCGTTTCGAGCAGAAGTTCAGCGGAGATGACTTCAAGCTCTACAGGGCTCTCCGCAGCATCAATCCGTCTCCATATCTGTTCTATTTCGACTTCGGAGGCTTCAGGATATTCGGTTCGTCCCCTGAGACCCACTGCCGGATAGAAAACGGCCGCGCATATATAGATCCGATTGCCGGTACCGCCCGCAGGACGGGAGATGAGAAGACAGATGCCGAGAATGCTTCAAAGCTGAAATATGATCCGAAAGAGAATGCCGAGCATGTAATGCTTGTGGATCTTGCGAGAAACGATCTCAGCCGCAACTGCCACGACGTCAAGGTAGAGTTCTTCAAGCAGCTCCAGTACTACAGCCATGTCATCCATCTTGTCAGCCGTGTAAGCGGAGAACTTGACAAAGGAGCAGATCCGATCAAGACATTCATCGATACTTTCCCTGCCGGAACTCTCTCCGGCGCCCCTAAAGTCCGTGCGATGCAGATAATCAGCGAACTTGAGCCTCACAACAGGGGAGCCTACGGAGGATGTGTCGGATTCATAGGGGTCGACGGCTCCGTCAACCAGGCGATCACAATCAGGACATTCGTAAGCCGTAACGGAAAACTCTGGTTTCAGGCCGGAGGCGGAATCACCGCCCTCAGCAAGGAAGAAGACGAACTTCAGGAGGTGAACAATAAGCTCGGCGCCCTCCGCAAGGCTATTATCCGTGCCGAAGAAAAATAGACAGGCCATGAAAAAGAATATCGCTCTTATAGATAATTACGACTCGTTTACCTACAACCTTGCACATCTCGTAAAAGAGCTGGGAGCCAAGGTTACGGTATTCAGAAACGATCAGTTCACCCTCGGCCAGCTTGAGCCGTTCGACAAGATCCTGCTTTCTCCGGGTCCTGGCATACCTTCCGAATCGGGGCTTCTTCTGGATGTCATAAAGGAATATGCCTCCAGGAAACCGATTCTCGGAGTCTGCCTCGGCGAGCAGGCGATCGGAGAGTACTTCGGAGCCAAGCTGACCAACCTCAGCAAGGTTTTCCACGGAGTCCAGAAACCTGTGAAATTTCTCAATCCTAAGGGAAACTATCTCTTCAAAGGTCTTCCGGAATGGATACCGGTAGGAAGGTACCACTCCTGGGTGGTGGACAGGGAAGGATTCCCGGACTGCCTGGAGATCACGGCTATCAGCGAAGAGAACTATATCATGGGCCTGAGACATCGCGAATTCGATGTGCAGGGGGTGCAGTTCCACCCGGAGTCCGTACTTACTCCGAACGGAAGAGAAATATTACGTAACTGGTTAAGACATTAATTCAATGAAAACATATTTGAACAAGTTGCTCCGTCACGGAGAACTTTCAGCGGATGAAACCCGCCAGATTCTGCTCGATATCACAGAGGAAAAATACCCTTCAGAGCAGATTGCATCCCTGCTTGCCATGCTCCAGTTCAGGGGAGTGACAATCGACGAGCTTATAGGTTTCCGCCAGGCGCTTATGGAAACGAGAGTCCCTGTGGACCTCGCTCCGTATAAGCCTATAGACATAGTCGGGACAGGCGGCGACGGCAAGAATACTTTCAATATCTCCACCTGCTCATGTTTTGTTGTAGCCGGAGCGGGCTACAAGGTCGCAAAGCACGGCAACTACGCCGCTACTTCAGTCAGTGGGGCCAGCACGGTGATGCAGCAACATGGGGTAGTATTCAAAAGCGACAGGGACAGTCTTCTCCGCAGCATCGAGGAGTGCAATATGGTCTATCTCCATGCCCAGCTTTTCGCCAAGGCGATGAAATTCGTCGGGCCCGTGCGCAAGGCCGTGCAGTTCCCGACTGTATTTAACCTTCTCGGCCCGGTGATCAACCCTTGTCAGCCGTCTTACCAGCTGCTTGGAGTCGCCAATCTTGAGCAGATGAGGCTTTATGTCAACACTCTCAACCGCCTCGGAATCCGCTACGCCGTGGTGACAAGCCTCGACGGATATGACGAGATTTCCCTCACATCCGGATTCAAGATCGCCACGACTGACTATGAGCATCTCTACCGTCCGGAGGATCTTGGCTTCAAGACTGTGTCCCAGGAGTCTCTCTATGGAGGTGATACGCCGGAGAAGGCTGCAAAGATATTCGACAATGTCCTCGAGAACAAGGCCACTCTGGCCCAGACTCAGGCAGTCATCGCCAATTCTGCGGTCGCCATTAAGGTCATGGAGCCTCAGAAGAGGATTGAGGAGTGTATCTCCATAGCCCGGGAGTCTCTCGAAAGCGGGAAGGCCCTCAAATGTTTCAGGAAATTCGTTGAAATCAACCGATGAAAGATATTCTCTCAGATATCATTGCCGACAAGCGTCTCGAAATCGCATCCCGGATGAAGGAGATGCCGGTCGAGCAGTTGCGTGAGCTGGCTCTCGCGGCTCCATGTTCCCGTCGCAGCATGAGCCGAGCCCTGGCCTCGTCCGGAAGCGGGATAATCGCCGAGTTCAAGCGCAAGTCGCCTTCCAGGGGCTGGATCCATGAAGACGCGGCCCCATTGGATGTGATTCCTGGCTATTCTGCCGCCGGAGCATCAGCAATCTCAATACTGACTGACCGGAAGTACTTCGGCGGAGAACTGGAGTATATCCGTCAGGTCCGGAATGAGATAGATGTCCCGATTCTCCGTAAGGATTTCATAATCAGTGAGTATCAGCTTCTTCAGGCCAGGCTGTACGGAGCCGATGCCGTGCTTCTGATAGCCGCATGCCTTGGCCGTGAGGAATGCTCCGGCCTTGTCCGCAAGGCTCATGAACTGGGATTGGAAGTGCTTCTGGAGATCCATTCGGAGAAGGAACTGGCTTATGTCGGAGAGGATGTGGACATGGTCGGGATCAATAACCGTAATCTGGGCACTTTCGTGACAGACGTCCGTAATTCGTTCCGTCTGGCAGAGGCGTTGAAAGCGGCTGCGAGACGTTGCTCCCGTATGCCGGTGCTGGTTTCGGAGAGCGGTATTTCAGATCCTTCGACTGTCCGGGAGTTGCGGGACGCCGGATTTCGAGGCTTCCTGATGGGCGAGAATTTCATGAAGTCGGACAAGCCGGCCGAAGCGTTGGCTGAATTCATTGCATGCTTATGAAAAATGGAAAGCTCATAAAGGTCTGCGGGATGACTTCGGGGCGGAATATCCGTGCCGTGGAAAAGCTCGGCGTCGATATGATAGGTATGGTTTTCTATCCTGCGTCTCCGAGATTCGTGTCCAAAGAACCTGATTATCTTCCGGATACTGCGGAGAGAGTCGGGGTCTTCGTGAATGCCGGCGAAGAGGCCGTCCTCAGATGTGTGGTCAAGTATGGACTCGACATGGTCCAGCTCCACGGTGCCGAGAGCCCGGATTTTTGTGCAAGACTCTCGAAACGTGGAGTAGATGTGATCAAGGCCTTTGGAATAGCGTCTGCGGCCGATTTCGAGAGAGTCTCGCAGTATGAAGGCACATGCCGCTATTTCCTTTTCGATACACGTTCTGAGGCTTATGGCGGGTCCGGTCGCAGTTTTGACTGGTCGCTTCTGGAGAATTACAAGGGCAGCACGAGATTCCTGCTCAGTGGGGGTATCGGACCGGATTCTGCCGCTTCTCTTTCAGCCGTGGACCATCCTATGCTGGCGGGATTCGACCTTAACAGCAGGTTCGAATCGGCGCCCGGAGTAAAGAATGTAAGATTAATTGAAAATTTCCTGAATGAAATATGAACAGAATAGACGAACTTTTTGCAGACAGGCCTGAGGGTCTTCTTTCAATTTATTTCTGCGCCGGTACTCCGACGCTTGACGGAACTGCCGATGTCATCCGCACCCTGGAGAGGGAAGGGGTGAGCATGGTCGAGATAGGTATCCCTTTCAGCGATCCCATGGCTGACGGCCCGGTGATCCAGGATGCGGCGACAGATGCGCTCCGTAACGGCATGAATCTCCGGCTTCTTTTCAGCCAGCTGAAGGATATCCGCAGGGACGTCTCCATTCCTCTGATCCTGATGGGCTATCTCAATCCGATCTACAAGTATGGATTCCGCAATTTCTGCGCTTCTTGCAGGGAGTGCGGGATAGACGGGGTCATAATCCCAGATCTGCCTTTCAGGGATTATCTGGAGCAGTATAAGCCAGTGGCTGACGAGTATGGGATAAGGATGATAATGCTGATCACTCCAGAGACGTCCGAGGAGAGGATCCGTCTTATCGACAAGTATACAGACGGCTTCATCTATATGGTTTCTTCTGCTGCGACTACAGGTGCCCAGAAGGACTTCAGTGAAGCCAAGCTGGAGTATTTCCGGAAGATCGAGGCGATGCATCTGAAAAACTGCCGGATGGTCGGTTTCGGTATCAGCAATGAAGCGACTTTCAGGGCCGCCTGCGAGTATTCTTCCGGAGGTATAATCGGAAGCCGTTTCGTGACTCTTTTGAAGGAGTTTGGAAGCGCGGAACGTGCTATTACTGAATTAAAAAAAGATATAGAATTTGGGGCGTTCACCCGATAATTAAACGTTTTTACTGAAAAAATCAAATTTTTCCCGGAAAAACTTGCATGGGTAAAAAAATATTCTCAACTTTGCAGTGCAATAGATAGAACGCATTCGCGTTGTTTCATATTGGTTAGTTATCAGTTAGTGGTTATTATGACAAGGAGGAGCCGTGAGGTTTCTCCTTGTGCCATTTATAGGAGGCATGATTAAAATTATAAGACTATGACCAGAATTCCATTGATATTGCTCTGTCTTGCCGCGGTCGTTGCGTGCAAGGGCAAATCCACCGGGGAAAACGACAGAAACGGGGACGGATCCGCGTTCGTGCTGGGAGCTGATATCAGCTGGGCTTCCGAGATGGAGTCCGACGGGCGGACTTTCCGTCATTATTCAGGTAAGGAAGGCGATCTTGTTGATATCCTGGATGATATGGGGATTGATGCCGTGCGTCTCCGGGTGTTCGTGGACCCTGTCGGAGGATGGTGCGGGAAGGATGACGTCCTTTCTGTAGCAAGAAGAGTCTCCGCCGCAGGCATGGACCTTATGGTCGATTTTCATTACAGCGATTTCTTTGCCGATCCCCAGAGGCAGGATGTTCCTGCTGCTTGGAAAGGACTGTCGCTGGAAGATATGGCCGGAAAGGTCGCGTCCCATACGAAGGATGTGCTTTCTGCCCTCAGGAAAGCCGGAATATCTGTCCGGTGGGTGCAGGTAGGCAATGAGACCCGAAACGGCATGCTTTGGGATACGGGCAGACTCTGGAACGATTCCTCGGATATTCCCGGAGGCTGGAGTAATTACGCCCGACTCAGCAATGCCGGTTATGATGCGGTCAAGTCTGTCTATCCGAAGGCCTCGGTAATCGTGCATATCGACAGCTACTGGACAGGGGAGGGACGTACCGATCCATGGTGGTATGACTCCTGGTGGTTCGAGAAGTTCCTTGATGCCGGAGGAAAGGTTGATATCATCGGACTGTCGCATTATCCGATGACTTATCCCGGACTGTCATGGCGGCAGGTCAACCAGCTTTCCGTCAATAAGATAAGACTTCTTTCGGAGACATACGGCCGCGATGTGATCGTCTGTGAGGTCGGCGTCATCCCGGCGATGGGGGAAAGCGCAGTCGAATGTATTTCTGATTTCATGGCTTCGGCAAGAGCTCTCGACTGCTGCTCCGGAGTCTTCTATTGGGAGCCGGAAGTCGATGGAGTATGGAAACCGGCCATTTACAATGAATTAGGCTGGGAAGCATACCATATGGGCGCTTTCGATGCATCCGGCAAGCCCGGTCCCGTAATGGATGCTTTCGTGAAAAAATAGGCTTCGTGGGCTTGGATTAGCATTATTATTGTTACCTTTACTCTAGTTTTTTAACGCACCAGCTGTTTACGGGAGTATTGATATGAAATTTAATCTATTTTATCAGATTAGGTCAACTACTATATTTTACATTTAAAAACATTTAATTTAGCTATGAAACAGTATTTATTGAAACTATCTGTTGCAACTGCTTTTGTTCTTCTTTCTCTTATCTCTGCTTCAGCCCAGAAAGTGGGTGTAGTTGCAGGTGTCAACAGGCTTTACAGTTCTGAAAAATTCACTCTTCTTCCTGACTCTTCTCCGGAATCCGGCTTTTATGCAGGGGTATTGTATGATATGCCTGTTACGTTGGACGGATTATTTTTTGAGACGGGTCTCAAGTACCACAATCTCTTGAATTACAACAGCAATAGCGTTAATTTCAATGGCGAAACAGTGTTGTCCGAGAAAGGAAGTGTTACCGCCCATTATCTTAGCGCCCCGTTACTTGCCAAGTATAAGTTGCTTCTTTCCGATGCCTTTGGAATCCATTTCGCCGCCGGACCTCAGTTTACTTATGGAGTAGGTGGTCGTATAAAAGGAGATGTTAACGTAGTGGGAGTAAAAATGGGTGGCTCGAGAGATTATTTCGACGGAAGAAAAAGATTTGATACCAAATTGTACCTTGGCGCAGGCTTTTTCTATAAGGATCTTGAGCTGAATGTAGCTCTTCAGTCAGGACTTCTTAATCAGGGGAAGGATGGAGATAAATTTTTTGAGTCTGAACTTCAGTTCGGTCTTGCTTATTTCTTCTAGTATTGTTGAAAATATCCAGAAATGCTTTAGCGGACGCATAAATGAATATGCGTCCGTTTTTTGTTTCTGATTATTTACTTACCTTTACCGGACAAATTAAACTTATTATGAAACTTAATCTTAAATTATGTGCAGCATTGATTGCTGGACTGCTGATTTCAATCAATTCTTTTTCACAGACCAGAATCGCCATCGGTGGTATCGGTTCAAAGAATCTTGCTTCTGTAGGTAGATATACAGAAGAAAGTGAAGAGGAATATGGTGCTTATTTCGGCCTGCTTAGCGATGTGAGACTAAGCCGGAAATCCAATGTGTATCTGGAAACCGGAGTACTCTATGGATATGTCGGCGATAAATATCGCGACGCCTCAGAAAATATGCACAGCATTAACGTACCTCTTCGTCTGAAATATAAGGCTCCGGTTACTTCAGAGGGCGATATTATCTTTTTTGGAGGAGCCCGCTTTCAGTATGGTCTGGCAGCCAATATAAAGCAGGGCGATGTCTCAATGAACCTCTACGGTGATGATCCGCTTCTCAACCGGTTTGATGTAAAAGCAGGAATCGGTGCGGGAATAGCTGTAAGCCTTGTAGAAATAAGGCTCGGGTATGAGTGGGGTCTTATGGATATGAATCCGAGTGATATCAAAGAGTTACATATAAACCAGTTCTTTGTGGGTGTGGCCTTCAATCTTTAATTCTGAAAATTTTTCGGCAAAACCCTTGCTGAATTAATTTAAATAGCTATCTTTGCAATCCCGTTTGAAAACAGCGGGTTTGCAATAAGCTTGGGAGCATAGCTCAGTTGGTTCAGAGCGTCTGCCTTACAAGCAGAGGGTCGGGGGTTCGACTCCCTCTGCTCCCACTCGAAGGTCAGCCCTAATGGTTGACCTTTTTTCGTATATGACCGAGAATGAAAAAGAAGTGATCCAGGGCTTCAAAGAGAGGCTTACAAAGCACCTGCTGTCAATCTGCAAGGAGAAAGGCTATCTTGGCGATACGCTCCTCCAGACACCGGATATAGAGGGCAAATGGACGGAGATCGCTCCTGATTACTATGGCGATGCAATTCCTGAATTCAACGGCTATCCTGAAGTAGTGCTGGCATGGGCCGCATATCTTGGAGAGGCCGTCGCCCAGTGCTGGGACTCTGACTGGACTTCATTCTCCGGCGAGAAATACGGCTTCTTCAGAGGAGCCCGCGGTTTCGACTATCTCGACGAGCATATTACAGAAAAGTTCCTTGGCTATAAAGTCGGCTCGGAGGAGGGGAATGCCGAGGCTGAAGTACTTCGCGATCTCGCCACTCAGGCCTATACATTCTTGCGCCACGATAATATCGAGGCGCAGAGCATTCTGGCATATAAGGCCGTTCTGGCCTCAATCGACGTGATGTTCCTTGTCGGCGCCGCCGTAAGACTGAAAAAACTCGGCTACAAATTCGAAAAGATGTAGCCGAGTATAAAACCTTGCGTGGAGATGGGCGGACTCGAACCGCCGTCCAAACACCGTATCAGATAGCTTTCTACACGTTTATTCTTCCTTTGGTTTTCGTCAGCGGCCTGCCGGAAGACGGGCTAACCGCAGCTTATCCTCTAAGTCTTGGCATGGTTTAAAGGAGTCCCCATGTGCATCCGGTTTGGATGATACCCCTGGATCGGAACATAACCGGCCTAAAGTCCGAGGGATACTCGTCGGCGTCGCAGCCTTGGCGACGCGGATTAAGCTAAATGACTTGGTCAATTAGGCAGCGAGTGCATAGTTGTTGTTGCCAACTGAATTTTTGAGAGTCGAGATTTACGGGCAGGCCCACAGCGCCCGGCGTGCTTACTGTCCAAAGTCAATGCTGTCAAAACCAAAACATCCCCATTGAACAGGTGCAAAGGTACTCAAAAAGAGCGAAACAACCTAAATAATGGTTGCAAACTTCTCCATTTCAATCCTTATGTCATGGTTCGCAGACGCTCCGTCAGCCGGATGTCCGACAGGGAGAAGGGCCAGGACCTCGTAATCCGATGTCTGAGGCAGTATCTTCTTGATGGTTTCTTCGTCGAACGAACCTACCCAGGTAGAGCCCAGTCCGAGATCGGCCACCTCGAGCATCATATGGGTACATACGATAGATGCATCGATCTCCGCGGAGTTCTTTCCGTCATTTTTTCTTACCCAGGCCGATTTCTTGTCGGCTCCGATTATGAATACAACCGGGGCTCCGAAGGTATATTTCGTGGCTTCTGTGAGCCTGGATCTCATTTCTTCGTCAACGATGGCCCAGACATGGACCGGCTGTCTGTTCACGGCAGTCGGAGCAAGGCGTCCTGCTTCCAGGATGCTGTCTATCATCTTCTGCTCGACAGGAGCCGGCCTGAAAGACCTGCATGAATAACGCTTGGCTGCAAGCTCGAGAAACTCCGACTTTTTCGGGGAAATCCTGTCAGCAACATCTATGAATGCTGCGCGATGGTGGATTTTTGTAATGTCGCTAAGGCGCTGAAGAAAACGGTTCATAGCATGTGTTTTTTAATTATGTGCAGACAATATAAGAAATTTTATGCCAACTTGCAAGCAGTCAGGCTCTTTGCCGCAGATTCTCCGGCAAGGAATCCGGTGCTGAACGCGCACTGGAGATTGTATCCTCCCGTATCGCAATCCACGTCAAGCAACTCCCCGCAGAGATAGAGTCCGGGGCATATTCTTGATTCCATCGTCTTCGGAAGCACTTCGTCAGTGCTTACTCCGCCTGCAGTCACGACGCTGCGCTCATATCCGACAAAGCCCTCTATCTGCATCGTCCATCGTTTCAGCGATACGGCGAGAGCGTCCATATCAATCCTTTCATTGCCCTTGCGGCCGCTGAGAATCGACGGATTCGACATCATGAAGCCCGGGATCATGTCCATAGGCATCAGTTTCCCCAGAATCACGCGCAGGGCCCCTTTGACGCTGATATTCCGGCTTCGGGGATCTTTCTGGACGTCATTCCAGATACTGCGGACTCTCGAGCGGACTTCCTCCTCCGAGACGCCCGGCTTCAGGTCTATCACAATCCTGGCCTTCGAGCCGTTGACGATAGCCTTGACACAGTTACGGCTGATCTGGAACCCTATCGGGCCTTCGATACCGCCGTCAGTGAAATCGAGATCCCCGAATTCGTCCTGGACCTCGTCGTCGCCGATGTACAGGGTCATGCCGACGTTCTTGAGCTGGATGCCGCAGAGAGCCTTCCCGAGCTCCGCCAGAGGCGTCGCGCGGTCGATATGGCCCTTCATCGCAGGTTTCTCGGGCTCGAGCTTATAGCCCTTCGGCACGATCGCCGTCAGGGACGGGAAGCATGGGAGAATCTTGTGTCCGAGATCATGAGCCCAGACATAGCCGTCGCCGGTCGAGCCGGTGCCGGGATAGGAGAGTCCTCCCGTCGCGATTATGAGCTTTCTGCATGAATACTTCCGGCAGTAGCCCTCGAGGGCGAAGCCGTCGTCCGTGGCTTTGACTGACTCGATGGTGCAGCCTGTCTCGATTCTGGCGCCGGCGTTTCTTGCCAGATTGGCGAGGGTGTCGATGACATCCGATGCCCTGTGAGAAGCCGGGAAGGCTCTGTCCCCGCGTTCGACAACTGTCTCAAGGCCGGCTTCTTCCAGCATGGAGATCACGCTTTCCGGCGGGAGAGTGTAGAATGCAGGGCGCAGGAAATTGGATTTCGAGCGTATATGCTGCGAAAACTCGTTCCATGGCTTGACATTGCTGAAATTGCAGCGTCCTTTGCCTGTAATCATCATTTTGCGGGCAGGACGGGGCATTTTCTCGATGATTGTCACAGAGGCTCCGCTACGGGCTGCCGCAATTCCTGCGAGCAGACCGGAAGCTCCGGCTCCTATTATGATTATGTCAGAAGTCATATTGTACTATCCAAAAATTTTCATATATTTGCAGTCCATTTCGCGAAGATGCGATTTTGCCGCTTTAGCTCAGTTGGTAGAGCAGCTCATTCGTAATGAGCAGGTCGCGGGTTCGAGTCCCGTTCGCGGCTCTCATAAGGTGACTGGTTTCCGGTCGCCTTATTTTTTTACAAAAATAACTGATTATTCCGGATTAGATGTTTTTTCTGTAGTATATTTGCGGTATGAGACGATTTGCATTGATAGTTGCGGCTATTGTCGCCGTTGCCGGATGCCGTGGCCCGAAACAGGGGACCGGAATGTCCGGGAAGATGGACTATGCCAATTATTTTGAGGTGATTGATGGCGGTGTCGTCACTGTCTCCCCTTATGACGGAAGTTGCGATACTTTGCTGATTGATAAACCTTTATCGAATATCATCTGCATGTCGACTTCATATATTGCATATCTGTCTGCAGCCGGTGCGGCCGATTGCGTAGGAGGCGTCTCCGGAATCGGGTATGTTTCCGATACTACAGTCCTCCGGCGGTATTTTGGAAATCTGAAAGAAGGGGAAAAACCTGTTTATGACGTGGGCTATGATTCTGCTCTGGACTATGAGAGAGTAGTTTCGATGCAGCCGGACCTTTTCGTGACCTATACTGTCTCCTCCGTCGAGCCTCAGTATATCTCCAAGCTGAAGTCTTTGGGCGTGCCTGTACTCGTGCTTTATGAGCATCTGGAGGACCATCCTCTCGCCAGGGCCGAGTATGTCAAGCTTTTCGGAGCGCTGACGGGCAGGTATGAGCAGGCGTGCGAGTATTTTGCCGCCGAATCGGAGGCTTACAATTCCCTCGTCACCGAAGGCGATGCCGGAGTCCTTATGAACATTCCATATGGAGACCAGTGGTTCATCCCGGGAGGCGACAATTACATGAGCCGCCTGGTGCATGACGCCGGCGGAAAAGTTCTGGGCGCTAAGGAAGGGGAGTCCTCCTCAAGAGTCATTTCAATAGAAGAAGCCTATGTTCTTGCAGGTCAGGCGGATTACTGGCTCAATCCGGGCTGGTGCAAGACAAAGGCCGACCTGGAGGGCGTCAATCCGGTTTTCGCAAAGTTCGGAATTGAACGTATATACAACAACACCCGCAGGGAAACTCCCGCGGGCGGTAATGATTTCTGGGAATCAGGCTGCGTGCATCCGTCCATGATACTGGAAGACCTGGTGTCTATCTTCAGCGGACGCGATACTCTATTCCATTATTACGTTAAAGTCGACTGACGCTCCGGTGATGCGGAGGTTGCCGTGCGGCAGGGCTTTCCTCGGGGCAAGCTCTATGGCCACTATGTCGCCCGTACGGATGTATATCCTCTTTGTGATCTCGGCTATCAGCGCGTCGACGTCAATCGCAGAACCGTCTCCTTCGAAAACCTTCTGTCCGTTGCAATCCAGTATGAACGCTTCGCTGCGGCGGTCGGCGTCAGGCATTGCGATGAATGACGTATGGTCCATGCATGATGCCTCGGCGAAGCCTTCCTCTCCTTTCAGCAGGTCTTTCGGATAAAGCAGTACGCCATATCC
>Ga0256407_10001935_pt1 | contig 41267 bp, 37 predicted proteins | sample RumenRJG_04DNA_FD_193489 | JGI IMG/M metagenome (GOLD analysis project Ga0256407, IMG submission 193489) | Bovine rumen microbial communities from Lethbridge, Alberta, Canada - RJG_04 | ecosystem: Host-associated > Mammals > Digestive system > Stomach > Rumen | place: Canada: Alberta... | reverse complement strand
AAGCTTATTCTCTTTGCCTCCTATCAAGGAGGCGAATTGATCGGTTCGTTTTTACCCAAGTGAGTCTCCTCACTTGCTTCTTGTACTACTACTTTCTGTTTATGTAAATCTTGTCAAAGAACTCTTTCTTAGCGCTCTCTTCCATGTGGTGTTTACCACCGTTTTTCCGAAAGCGAGTGCAAAGGTACTGCTTTTTTCCGAACTGACAAAATTTTTCACGAAATATTTTTCATAAAATGTCGATTTTCTTGGTTTCGATGACGAAAATCAAGGTTTTATGCCCTTCTTTTGAGCTTTCGTGCGGGTTATTGTGAAAAGCAGGGATAATTTCGAAGATGGGGTGTTTCCGCCCTGTCCTGCCTTTATGCCACCGGTCTTGCTCCGATGTGGTTCCGCTATTCCTCCCAACCAAACTCGATGATCCTCCGCTCCCCCATCGACTTTGCACCGACTTTGGTACGGAGAAGCATAGGAGGAAGAGCGGAGGATTTACGGAGGGTCAAAAGCCTAATCCCTCAGTTTTTCTATACGGAGTGTGCGTGAGCAATAATCAACAACAGCAGGACGATGAGTAATAAAAATAATCGTATGCTGACTCGACTTCATAATATTGGCAAGTAGGTTCTTTTCCGTCTCAGGGTCAAGAGCACTTGTAGCCTCATCGAGAAGAAGGATGCCACGATTACGAAGAAGCGCACGGGCAATACATATCCTCTGAGCCTGCCCTTCACTTAATCCTCCGCCGTTCTCAGAACAGGTAGTGTCAAGGCCTTCCGGCAGGGCAAATACGAAATCGGCACATGCCATTGTAAGCACCTCATGCATCTGCTCATCCGTTGCATTCTCATCTGCAAGAAGAAGGTTATCGCGAATAGTGCCGCTGAGAAGAGTGTTTCCCTGAGGCACATATACGATATTACAGCGAGTAAGAGGACTCACCTCGATGCTCTCCTCCTTATTATATATATAAAGAGAACCGGAATCAGGACGAAGAAGAGCCTGGATAAGTCGGATAATTGTCGTTTTTCCCGCACCTGTCTCGCCAAGGATGGCAGTACACTCACCCGGACGGAAGTCAAATGAAAGATCACGAATAACAGGATGAGCCTTGTCATCCTCATACCCGTAAGTGACATTCTCAAGACGAATTCCGCAAGGGCATCCAAGCAGAATATCATCCCCCTGTTCCTCAAGAGGCGTTTCCTCAAGGAGCATCAATCTCTCTGCAGCAGTAAAGACGCCGACAAAAGCAGGAGCCAGCTTCATGATACTACGGGCAGGCGACTGTATCCTATTCACAAGTTGCAAGAAAGCTGTCATACCTCCAAAGGATAGCGTACCAGCCGACATTCGCAGAGCACTCCACGCAAATGCAACAAGATAGCAAAACGCAAAACCAAAATTGAGAATGAAATTAGAGAAAAGGCGGAATTTCGTTCTTCTCTCCACATTACTCTGCAACATACGATGCTGGTCATCCAGACGTTCAACCATCATTTCCTCACTCTCAAGCGTCTTTACTAGCATACGGTTCTGCACTGTTTCCTGAAGAATGCTCTGCACACGAGAATCGGAATCACGCACGTCTCGGGAAAGCTGTCGCATACGACGGACATATATCTTACTCAGGATGGCAAAGAACGGAATCATCACCACGATGATCAGTGCCAACCTACGATCCATAAGATACAGATAGGAGAAAGCACCCAAAAACATCGCAATAACGGAAAGCGTATTAGGAAGAGTCTCGGTAAGGAACGCCACAACCTGATTTACATCCTGTTCAAGACGATTTATGACATCACCGCTATGAAGGCTCTCCTTTCCGTGCCACTCTGAACGCAGAATACGGTCAAGCATCCGTCTCTGCATACGGTTCTGAGCCCGAACACCAAGGATGTTCTTCACCCAGACAGCCGTCATATTGATAGCGAAATTGCAAAGGACAAGCCCTCCCATGATCCCTACAGCCGTAAGCACGTCCCCTTCAACAGAATGAGATGCCACATCAATGGCATGCTTAACCGCCCATACAGAAGCAAGACTCACTCCAACTTCAAGCAAGCCCAAAGACGCATTCAACGAAGCCTGGAAGAAATTTCCACGCCACGAACGCAATAGCCAGCGAAATATCAGTCTGGATGAATAAGCCTTTGGTCCCATGGTAATAAGAAATTTTATCTCTGGTCAGCGCCCCACATCATCTTTTCCCTAAGAGTAGAGAAATACCGATGATCACAGAAACGCACAACTTTTGCTGTGTAATCAGCCTTACGGATAGTTATAAGTGTGCCCTCCGGGAGGCTCTCAGAGCGACCATCCACGGCAATGAGGAAATTATGGCTGCGGCTCTCGACCTTCAAAGTCACAACAGAATTGTCAGGAACGACAATCGGACGGACATTCATGCTATGCGGAGCCACAGGAGTAAGGCAGACAATATCAGTATCCGGGGTAATGATAGGACCACCGTTACTAAGAGAATATGCAGTAGAACCCATAGGAGTGGTAACAATCAGTCCATCAGCCTGATAAGTAATCACATACTCGCCATTAACACTTGTACGGATTGCTATCATGGAAGCTGTATCACGCTTCAGCACAGCAATATCATTAAGAGCATAAGGACACTCCTTAATCGGGGCACCGTCACTCTCAGCTACAAGAATCGCATGTTCACTAACCACGTAGTCTCCTGAATAAAGATTCGCGATAGCACGCTCAAGTTCTGTCGGATTCACATCTGCAAGGAAACCAAGTCTGCCGATATTCACGCCAATGATAGGAATATTCTTACGACCTACACGAGCCGCAGTCTTCAGCAACGTACCGTCACCTCCCATTGACACAGCAAAATCTGCATCAAAATCATCACCCGTAAAGACTTCATCAACATCCAGGTCAAGATGCTGTCCCTTTGTTAGGAAGTCATAGAAAGAACGGTCAATAAGAATCTCACCCTCACGCTGATTAAGAAGCGAAAGGATTTTCTGAATTGCCGCAGACTTCTTGGCTTGATATTGATTGCCGAAAATTGCAAAGCGAAGTGACTTATCTGACATAAATTATGTGTATTATTATCTTTATGAAGTGAAATATTTTGAATTATCAGGAAACTTTCGTATATTTGCAAATGATTTTGCAATGCAAAAATAACAAATTAAATTCAAAAAGCAGAATAAATAACAAAAAAAATAAAATATTATGGCAAAAGTATATGAATTTCTTGCCAACGGCACAGAAGAAGTCGAGGCTCTTATCACTGTTGATATCCTTAGAAGAGGTGGTGTCGACATCAGATTGGTCAGCACAACAGGTACGGAATACATCGAGTCATCACATGGTATAGTAATCAAGTGCGACCAAATGATAGAGGACTCAGATTTCTCAGACGCAGATATGCTTCTGCTCCCTGGCGGACAGCCTGGCACAACGCACCTTCTTAATCATGAAGGCGTGAGAAAAGCCATTTCCGCACACTACGCAGCAGACAAGAAAATCGGTGCTATTTGCGCTGCACCGATGATTCTTGGCGACCTAGGAATCCTCAAAGGCAAGAAAGCCACATGTTTCCCTGGTTGCGAGAATGGTATGATTGGTGCAGAATACACTCGTGAGCTATACACCATCGACGGAAATATTATCACAGGTGAAGGTCCTGCCGCAACATTCCCTTATGCCTATGCCATTCTCGAAATGTTTGTCGACAAGCAGGTTGTAGAGAATATAAAGGAAGGAATGAGGTTCAATCATCTGATGGGCAAGTAATTATGGACTATGTCATTATAGTTGCAGGAGGCAAGGGATTGAGAATGGGAGGAGACATCCCTAAGCAATTCCTGCCTATCGGCGGTAAGCCCGTCCTAATGAGGACAATAGACCGTTTTCGGGAATATGACAAAGAAATCCGTATTATACTTGTCTTGCCAAAAGCCCAACAGGATTACTGGAATGAACTCTGTCAAAAGTATCCCTCATTCAATTCTGAGGGAATACAGATAGCAGATGGCGGACAGACAAGGTTTCACTCTGTCCAGAACGGTCTCAACCTTGTGCCAGACGATGCTCAGGGAGTAGTTGGTGTACATGACGGCGTACGTCCTTTCGTGTCTGTCGAGACTATCAAAAGGTGCTATGAGGCTGCCCGTGAGGTAAAAGCAGTACTCCCTGTAACTGAAGTTGTTGAAACTCTCAGATACACGCCAGAGAACAGGAACGTATTCAGAGGCGACTACCGACTTGTACAGACTCCACAGGTTTTCGACATCCAACTTCTCAAGGAAGCCAACAAACAGGAATACAAGGAATCTTTCACGGATGATGCCTCTGTTGTGGAAGGTATTGGACAAAAGGTGACAATGGTTGAAGGCAACCGCGAAAACATAAAGATAACAACCCCATTCGACATAAAAATAGCGGAAGCATTGCTTAAGTAATGAGCAACATACTGAAACAAGACATAATGTACGTTAACGGCGTAGGACCGACAAAGAAGCAGATACTCAACAAGGAGTTGGGCATCATGACCTTTGGCGATATGCTGGAATACTATCCATATAAATATGTGGATAGAAGCCACGTCTATACCATTAGCTCGCTTACTCAAGACATGTCTTTCGTTCAGATCAAAGGCCGTATCCTCTCTTTCGAGACATTTCAGACAGGAGTCAAGAAGAAAAGACTCGTTGCACATTTCGGAGACGGAACAGGAGTTGTTGACCTCGTATGGTTCTCAGGAACACAATACATCACAAAGAACTTCAAGGTGGGAATTGACTATATCGTCTTCGGCAAGCCAACCGTCTTCGGAGGACGGTTCCAGTTCACGCATCCTGAGATTGAGAAGGCAGAGAACCTCCAACTCTCACAGATGGGTATGCAGCCATATTATGTGACGACGGAGAAAATGAAGAACGCCGGCCTCACTTCCCGTTCTATGGAAAAGATTGCCAAGGCCATACTCACGAAGATGCCGGAACTGTCCGAAACTCTTCCCGATTACATCACCACCCCACTCCACCTTGTCAGTCGTGACACAGCCGTGCGCAACGTGCATTATCCTAAGTCACAACAGGATATGCAGAAAGCAAGGGAGAGGTTGAAATTCGAGGAACTGTTCTATGTTCAGCTCAACATTCTCCGTTACACAGCCAACCACAGGCGCAAGTACAAGGGGTATATGCTTCCGAGAATCGGCGAGCATTTCAGGGAATTCTTCAGCAAGAACCTGAAATTCGAGCTCACAGGAGCACAGAAACGTGTAATGCACGAGATTCAGGCAGACATGAACACCGGTCGCCAAATGAACAGACTAGTGCAAGGCGATGTAGGTTCAGGCAAGACACTCGTTGCTCTTATGGCCATGCTGATAGCCGTAGACAACGGTTTCCAGGCTTGTATTATGGCACCTACCGAAATACTTGCCGAACAACATCTAGCCACCGTACAGGAATTCCTCAGAGGATTGGACGTAAAAGTTGAATTGCTAACCGGAATTGTAAAAGGCAAGAAAAGGAAGAAAGTCCTCGAGCAGCTCGTTACTGGCGAAATTGATATTCTCGTAGGCACTCATGCCCTTATAGAGGAAACCGTGTTGTTCAAGAATCTCGGACTTGCCGTTGTTGACGAGCAACATCGTTTTGGAGTGGCACAGAGAGCAAAGCTCTGGGCAAAGAACGAGAATCCGCCACACATTCTCGTGATGACGGCAACGCCTATTCCACGAACACTTGCTATGACCATCTACGGAGATCTGGATGTGAGTGTTATCGACGAGCTTCCTCCTGGCAGAAAGCCAATCCAGACTCTCCACAAATACGACAACCAGACAACGACTCTATTCAACGGCATCCGACAGCAGATAGGTCTTGGCCGACAGGTGTATATCGTATATCCACTCATAACCGAGAGCGAGAAAATCGACCTAAAGAACCTTGAGGAAGGCTACGAATATCTGCAAAAGGTATTTCCGGAGTATAGGATGAGTAAGGTTCATGGAAAGATGAAGCCTGCAGAGAAAGAAGAGGAGATGCAGAAATTCATCTCAGGCGAGACTCAGATTCTTGTTGCGACCACCGTCATAGAGGTTGGAGTTAACGTGCCAAATGCCTCCGTAATGGTAATCATGGACGCTCAGAGGTTCGGTCTTTCACAGTTGCACCAGCTCCGTGGACGAGTAGGACGAGGCGCCGACCAAAGCTATTGCATCCTTGTGACGGGACACGAACTCGCTCAGGAAACCCGCAAGCGCATGGAGATAATGACCGAGACAAACGACGGTTTCCGAATAGCAGAGGCTGACTTGAAACTTAGAGGTCCTGGTGATCTCGAAGGCACTCAGCAGTCAGGACTTGCCTTCGACCTGAAGATTGCTGATATTGCAAGAGATGGCCAACTTGTTCAGCTTGCAAGAGACGAGGCTCAGAAGATTATCGACGATGATCCTGAATGCAACTCACCTCATCACGCTATGCTTTGGAGGCGTCTCAATGAATTAAGGAAGGATGATGTAGATTGGGCTCAGATAAGCTAAAGAGCCCCACCCCGACCCTCCCGAGGGAGGGAGTTGGAAGGCGACCAACCTCATCTTCAACTATCAATTAACAATTAAGAATTAACAATTAACATGCCTTTCACGACAAATACGATAATAAAAGACTCCCCCTCGGGGGCAGGGGGGGCTATAACTAGCGCTCAAAACCCAAAGATAAAGCGATTACTTCAACTACAACAGAAGTCTTCCGAAAGAAGGAAGGCCGGTTTGTTTGTTGTTGAAGGAATAAGAGAAGTAGAGAGATGTGTGGAAAAGGGTTATGAGATTAATACTATTTTCTACCTAAATAAACCTATGGCGGAAAATGTATCAGGAATCATAGAGAAGAATAAAGGCATCAAATTATTTGAGGTCTCTCCTACCATCTATGAAAAGATAGCGTATCGTGGTAGTACAGAGGGGGTTATTGCCGAGGTAAAGACAAAAGACAAGACGCTTAACGACTTGAACCTCTCAGAGAATCCGCTCGTCGTGGTATTAGAAAGCGTTGAGAAGCCGGGAAATCTTGGTGCTATTCTACGTTCTGCTGATGCTGCAGGAGCAGATGCACTTATCGTTTGCGACCCTTTGACGGATCTCTACAACCCGAATCTCATAAGAAACAGCACAGGTGCAATATTTAGTGTGCCTTGTGTTGCCTGTACTTCCGAGGAATGTATCAAGTTCCTGAAAGAGAACAACATCCAGATTCTAACAGCTCAGCTTCAGGACTCAGAACTATATTACGACACCGACATGAAACGCGGTACGGCTATCGTTATGGGAACAGAAGCCACAGGTCTTACCGACATCTGGCGTAAGGCTGCTGATGCCCATATCCGAATCCCCATGCTCGGAATTACAGATTCCCTAAACGTATCTGTAAGTGCAGCGATATTGCTTTATGAGGCGGTAAGGCAGAGAGAAGCCTAACCAAGCCTTCCCAAATGGGTAGTCGGATGTTGATAACATCAGAGTATGTGACCTGATGTTTTATAGTAACATCCCCAAACAAGCGTCCCCCCATCCCCTTCAAGGTGTAACTACTCCCCCTTGAGGGGGAAGGGGGGAGGAGCCCTCCCTTGGGGAGGGACTGGGTAGGCTATTTAATCGTCACCCTACCCGACCCTGTCACGGTTGTATAATGTGCCTTGATGTCACCTGAGAGCTTAACATCACCGCTACCCTTGATAGTAGCCGTCACATTATCACAGTCAACCTTACCGGTCACGTTGCCACTACCATGAATCTCAACATTCACCACATCTGCCTTACCGCTTACAGATGTGTTTCCTGAACCATTGATAACCACAGCCAGTTTCTTGTTGATCTTCATTCCTCCCAAGGAAGCATTTCCACTTCCGTTAGTCTCGACGTTGACAGAAGAAGCACTAAGAGTGCCAAACTCTGCATTACCGCTACCGCTGATATTGACATTCATTTCATTACACTCCAACTTTTTCATCTTGAGGACTCCACTGCCCTTCACAGACAGAGAGAGGTCTTTACCGGAAGTATTAATCATATCCTGAGCAGTAATGTTACCAGAACCTATAAGAGTTATAGACTCAACAGAAGGAGACTCCACATTGATCTTCACATTCTTTGTTTCCTTGATAAATGTATTGTCTTCCATTTCTATCTTCAGCACACCATCCACCACATAGGTATTAATCTTGTCAACCTGTTCCTGCGGAGCAACGATAGAAACCTTGATAGTCTCACCCTGCTTGTAGAACACATTACATGGAGTACTGTTTTCTATTGCCGTAAATGTAGAGCAGTTGCGTTCTACGGTGACAGGCTTTACCTTCTTAGAAGCCATCATTGTAGCCATTTCAGGCATTGTCTCATTATTACCAGTCGCAAAACCGGTCATACAGGCAGAAAACAAAGCAATCGTGATAAATGTTTTGGTATTCATAATAATTATGTTTTTAGGTTGGAAGTCTAAGGACCAAGGGCTAAAGACTAAAGGGCAATGTACTAATGATTGAAGACTTTTGACCTTTGACCTTCGACTTTTGATTTTTCGATTGCAAAGATAAACAAATAATTTCATATCAGCAACGTTTTTCCCGAAAAATTACTTTCAAACGGGCAACACTACCTCGTTCCATCTTTTCACGGATTACTTGCAGAGGGGCAAAAAAACTAACGGAAACGTTCATTTTCCAAGTATCAGAAAATATAGTCACTATAAATTTGTGCAAATATTTGCAGAAAAATTGCAAATTATTTGCGAATATGAAAATAAATGTATAATTTTGCATTTCGGATAAATTTATCAGAAACTGTAAGTAATTCGCAATATACTAACAAAACGTGGGATAACAGACGGGCGACAAAAAAATGAAAACATTTACTCTAAACATACCTAGAGATATCAGAAACTGGAGCTATGCTCTGGATGCAAAGACGATATTATGCAGTAGGTCATGGATCATAATCAATGAAGGCAACGTAAAGGAAGTGTATATCTTCCAAGAAGACGGAACGTTGATTCTATCGTATAACGGAAAGGTTTGCAAGACGAGATGGGAATACATCGCGCAAAACACATCGCTAATCATTGAGGACACAGAATCCGACACCTACATGCTCAAACCTGCATACTACGACAACAAGGTGTTGGTATTGCAAGTTGACGGAACGAATGAATATGCGATAATGGTCAACGAAAGCCATATCGGAGAGCTGATGCTTGACTCCATCGACGAGATAAAGCAATACATAGAAGGCCAGCAAAAGATGGCAAACCAAGTAAAAGAGGCATCATTCGCCCTCAACAAGAACTACCTTGATCATTTCACCAATGCAAAGGCAGAAAACGACTTGAAACCTCACGAGACAAGAACGAAACTGATAAAGAGCATGCAAAAGAGGAAGAACATAAACATAGGCATAGGCGTCACAGCCGTCTCATTCCTCGTCTATTCGGTGCTTAACTATGAGATTCTTTCAATATATGCCTTCGCAATCTTCTCGCTCATCATCATCACCTTGCTTATCGTGCTCATCTTCAGGGAGTCACACCGGAACAGTGAATACAACACATTCCTGAAAATAGAGAAGAAGCACCCGTTGCAATGGCTTAACCAATAGGATAGAAATAGAGAATTATCAAAACATACTTGATTTAAAAAAAACAAAAATTCTTTTAGGTTGCGTGTCAGAGATGACGCGCAATCTTTTTTATGCAAGAATCAATTTAATTACGAATTACAAATTACAAATTATAAGCATTTTCACGCTTTCACATTACGATTTGCAATCAAAACACACTTTATATAAGCCACAATATCATTTTATAAATCTTTAAGCTTACTTTTTGTTACACGCTATTGCACATTTTTAACAATATGACTACCTTTGCACCCGATTTCAAGACATATTGAAAGTAAAAGCACAGTAAACTTAACACAAATAAAAGAGAAAAGTCAATAATTATGAAAAAGCGTTGGATTATTCTTATGACCATGATGGTCATCATCGCCTTTGGCGGTTTGTTCGCTGGCGAACCTTCGTTCGAGTGTGATATGTCGAAGATTGACGGGGCTGATGTTGCGTGGCTCATCACAGCAACCATCTTCGTTTTGATGATGACACCGGGACTTTCATTCTTCTATGGTGGTATGGTGGGGGCACGAAACGTGATCTCCACTATGTTGCAGAGTTTTATCGCTATGGGACTTATCTCTGTCCTTTGGGTGGCATTCGGATTCAGTCTTGCGTTCGGAGACGACATTGGCGGAGTTGTAGGTAATCCGTTGACTTTCTTGATGTTCCAGAACGTAGGCGGTGATATATACACCACTCCTACGGGACATATCATGGGAGGTGCGACAATACCTTTGGCACTCTTCGCCCTATTCCAGATGAAGTTCGCAATCATAACGCCTTCACTCATCACCGGCTCATTTGCTGAGCGTGTACGTTTCTCTGGTTATCTTTGGTTCATGCTCTTCTTCTTCGTAGTCATCTATTGCCCTCTTGCACACATGACCTGGCATCCTGACGGACTTTTCCTCAAATGGGGAGTTGTTGACTTTGCCGGAGGTATCGTGGTACACGCCTCATCAGGCATAGCAGCCCTTGCGGGAGCTATCTTTTTAGGTCGCAGACGTGCCTCTACACGCAACTCCGAACCTGCTAATATCCCATTCGTTCTCCTTGGTGCGGCTATGCTCTGGTTGGGTTGGTTCGGTTTTAATGCAGGTAGCTCTCTTCATGCTGACGGACAGGCAGTTAAGGCATTCCTCAACACCACTACGGCATCGGGTGTGGCTATGATGACTTGGATATTCTTCGACTGTCTCAAAGGTCGTAAGCCAAGTGCTATGGGTGCAGCTATCGGTTGCGTAGTAGGTCTTGTAGCAATAACCCCTTCAGCTGGTTACGTAACAGTTGGTCAGAGTATTTTCATCTCATTCGTAATCACCCTTATCTGTAACACAGCCGTTTATTGGGGGAGCAAGACCAGCGTTGACGATGCCCTCGATGTATTCCCAACACACGGAACAGGCGGTATCTTCGGTACTGTTCTGACAGGTATCTTCATTCAGGAAGGACTCATAGCCGGCACTTGGGAAGGTTTCGTAGTATTCCTCTATCACCTCCTCGCCCTCGCAGTAGTAATTGTCTATACGTTCATAATGAGCTACTTCGGCTATTGGCTCATCGACCACTTCATCCCGATGCGTGTTAGCGAGAAGAGCGAGCATATCGGTCTTGACATCTCTCAGCACGATGAGCACTATGGTCTTGCACACGTTGCAGAACGTGAGATCGCGGAGTACGAAGAGTACGAGCATAGCAAGAAATGAAAGTGATTTTTTGCACTTTCAAAGAAAATATCTTGATTTTATCACTAAAACATTCTCAGGTTGCGTGTCAGAAACGGCACGCAACTTTTTTATTCTCTTTTCCATGAAGAAAAGGTAGGAACTATTTCCGTCACGACTCCGTTGTGGCTACTCTGTAAATACCATAGAAATACTATAAAATCACCATAAAGATACCATTATATTACCATAGTTTATGGTATTATTATGGTATTATAATGGTAATATTATGGTATTATAATGGTATTATCATCGAAGGAATGGCGGCAGAAGAAGTTGCACACATAAATCATTCCTATTAATGAATACAAAAAAAGACAAACATCACAAAATGCTTGTTGAGTATGTAAACTTTGTATTATATTTGCAAATAAATCTTGTTTGCAAAAGGCTACACAAGTTGCCATTACAACATAAATAACAATTCGTAAGCAAAAGCAAAGCATTTTCTTACCATTTGTAACATTTTTAGCATAAATAAATGTCAATATGCAATATTATAACGGTATAATATTTCTTTTTGCTAACTTTTCTTGACTTTTTATTACATTTTGCTTATCTTTGCACTTGAATTTATAACATTAGGTAAAACAACAACACAAACACATTATTGAGATGAGTATTAGCATTAAAGAATTAACAAGTAGTAGGGATACGGTAAACAGATGGATGGAGCGGTATGGGGTTCGCTTCGGTGTTTACAAGAATGGCGTGTTCAACGAACAGCTCTTTCCGTTTGATTCCGTCCCGAGAGTGATTAGCCACAGCGACTGGGAATATCTTGAAAAAGGACTCAGCCAGCGTGTGAAGGCACTCAACATGTTCCTATGGGACATATATCACGAGAAGAACATTATCAAGGAAGGTATCGTACCAGAGGAGTTTGTTTATTCGTCAAAAGGCTATATGCCTGAATGTGAGGGCATCAATCCACAAGGGAAAATCTACTCGCATATATCTGGCATCGACCTCGTTGAGGGTAAGGATGACAAATGGTATGTGCTCGAAGATAACCTCCGCATCCCTTCCGGTGCAAGCTATCCGATGATAGCACGTAGCGTGAGCCGTAAGGTATCACCTTACACATTTGCCACAAATGCCATTGCCGACAACCGCAACTATGCCGACTTGCTCCGCAATATGATGGACGATATGAACGATGACCGTGGCATTTCCGTCATCTTCACCCCAGGACGCTATAACTCAGCATTCTTCGAACATTCGTATCTTGCAGAAAAGACGGGCGCAACACTCGCCTACCCTGGTGACTTATTCGTAGAGAACGACATTGTATATTATGCCGGAATGTTCCACGAGAAGACGCGCGTGGGTTGCATTTATCGCCGTATAAGCGATGAATATATGGATCCTATGGTATTCGAATCATCCTCATTGCTCGGAATACCTAACGTCATGCAAGCCTACAAAGCTGGAAACGTGGCTCTCATCAATGGCATAGGAAACGGTGTGGCTGATGACAAAGGCATATACTATTTCGTGCCTAAGATGGTGAAATACTATCTCGGGGAGGATAGCATATTGCAGAATGCTCCTACCTATCTGCCCTACTTCAAGGAGGATTACGACTATGTGCTTGCCAACATCGACAAGCTCGTAATCAAGGATGTAAGCGAGGCTGGCGGCTACGGCGTGGTGTTCGGTAGCGAACTGTCAGCCGAGAGGCTTGCAGAACTAAAAGAACTCGTAATCAAGGAGCCTCGTCGATGGATAGCACAGGAGGTCGTGGAGTTCAAGGATCTTGAGATTCTTGAAGGTGACGAACTTGTATGGCGCAAGGCAGACCTTCGCGCTTTCGTGATAAGCAGCAGCAAGGACGTAAAAGTATGGAAAAGCGGTCTAACCCGTTTCTCTCGCAACCCCAACAGTTATGTGGTCAATTCATCGCAGGGCGGCGGATTCAAGGACACGTGGGTTTCGTTAGAATAACGCCCCTTCCTTCTCCCCCGAAGGGGAAGTCCGATGTTGATAACATCGGAGTATGTGTCAGAGAATTTTAGATAGCTTTTATCGCTATTGGGGTATCACTTGCTTTAGCTTGTTTAGCTTCAGCAAAAAATTTTCAATTATCAATTATTAATTATCAATTAGCTTCCCTCCCCCCCGTGGAGAGAAGATGGGGGGCTAATCTTTCAAATAATATGGCAAAGAACTTAATTATATCTGCAAGCAAAGCCAATCAGCTATACTGGCTCGGTCGTTATCAAGAGCGTGTCTATATGACGCTGCACTTTCTGCGTAAGTGCTACGACCAGATGATTGACGGTAATCCAGAGAGCTACCACCATCTCAGGGAAACACTCGACCCAGCGCATAAATATTCCAGCAACGAGGAGTTCGCACTTGGAATGGTATATGACGAGACAAACCCTTCAAGCGTATTCTCTGCCCTCAACCGTGCCATGGACAATGCCATTCTCCTTCGCGAGGATATCTATACCGAGACACTATCATACATAGAGATGAGCATTGCCTTGATGAAGAAATGCAAAAAGGATAACAAGATAAACATGACGCTACTCCAGTACATCACCGACTGGTCGCTCGCCTTTTGGGGCTCTGCCGAACAGCGTATATATAACACTCGCATTCTCAACATCATGATGATTGGCCGTCATGTGGAGTTTCTAGATATGATGCTACGCTATAGCGATGATTTCAAACGCATAACCCTCGCTTACAGACATCTGAAGAAATACCTCAACGAACTGCCGGCATCGGTTGACAGCGACGTTGCCGGACAGCTCGACGCGCTCATCGTGGAAGAGGCTTTCGACCTCTCAAACGAGGAATACAAGCAGAAGGTAACGAAGTATATTAACAAAATGATTAAGATATGAAAAGATACCTGTACTGTTACAACACCATCGTTTCATTCTGCGAACCTGTCGGCAACCATGAATTTCTCATTCGTTGCCAACCAGTATTAGGCGAGTATATGAGCGTGGAAGAAGAGCATCTGATTCTGCCTCCCGACTACTGGAAGCACCACGGTACAGACACATTCAAAAACCGTATCGTCTATGGAGGCAATCGTGAACTGCATCGCTCTCTGGCTTATGTAAGTACAGGAATTGTCTCAATGCAGACATACAGGATACATAGTGACTCCTTGCCTATTTCCGTATGGCTCCAGCCAACACATCTCACATCTCTTCATTCATTCACTTCATTAAAACTCAATTTTCCCATGGCTGAAATGAGTTGTATGGAAAAGGCGGAGTCAATTATGCATCATATCAATTCCATCCTTACCTACGCACCTCAATCCACAGATATCGAGACAACGGCACAGGAGGTCATTGATTCGGGAAAGGGTGTGTGTCAGGACTTTGCACATCTGATGATAGCCGTATGCCGTCATTTCGGTATTCATGCGCGATATGTATGCGGATTCGTCGAGGGTACTGGTGAGACTCACGCATGGGTAGAGGTGTTTGATACCCAACAGAGCTACTGGTTCGGTTTCGACCCCACCAATGATCACATTATAGACTTAGGCTACGTGAAGCTTGCCCATGGGCGTGATGCTGCCGACTGCCCCGTGTCAAGGGGGCAATACAATGGTTTCTCGAATCAGGAAACGAGGATTAGTGTAATCTTAAAAGAAGTTTAAGAAAAGCCCCCAAAGGAGGAGTTTTATTACTATGATTAAAACCATAATATCTTCCGAACTGCCTATTGATGAGCAGTTTCGCATTCAGAAGAACGTAATAACGAACGGTAAAGTCACGAAGCGCGTCTGCATCGTGACTGGTACCCACGGTGACGAACTCGAGGGACAGATGGTATGCTATGAGCTTGTGAGGATTATTCAGGCGAATATCAATCAGCTTAACGGCATTGTTGAGATTTACCCAGCTCTCAACCCACTCGGCATAGACACCATACAACGTGGCATTCCGAATTTCGACCTCGACATGAACCGTATCTTCCCAGGCATAAAGCACGGAACGCTTGCCGAACAGGCAGCCTATCAGATTATCGAGGACCTGAAGGGCGCAGACCTAGTTCTCGATGTTCATTCGAGCAACCTCTACCTACGTGAGACACCACAGGTACGTATCAACGTGAATGATGAAGAAACGCTTGTACCTCTTGCCCATCATCTCGGTATCGATTTCATCTGGGTTCACGATGCCGCCACCGTACTCGAATCCACCCTTGCCCACTCGCTCAACTCCACCGGCACGCCTTGTCTGGTGGCAGAAATGGGTGTAGGTGAGCGTATCAACCGCAAGATGTGCATCCGACTCGTCACAGGCATACTCAACCTCATGAGGGAAATGGAGATGTGGAGCGGTGATGTGGACGACACCCAACTAAAAGAGTTGCCGTATGTATGTAAGGGCGACAGCGTGGAGTTTCTAAATGCGGAAGCAAGCGGAATATTCCTTACCGACATGACCACTGGAAACATGGTCAACAAAGGCGATGAGATAGGTCAGATAGTTTCACCTCTCGAAGGTAAGATTCTCAGTCGTGTCGTCTCTCCATGCCACGGATTCCTCTTCACTATCCGCGCCTATCCTATCGTTTATGAAGGCTCTCTCATGGCACGAATCTTTAAGACCAAAGAATAACGGAAAGAATGTCTCGCTTGCGCGAGGAGGATTTGGAAAGTAAATTAGAAGTAAATTAAATCAGTAAATTAGACGCGGCATTCGCCGCTAGGTAAATTGCAAGAATTGATTTACTGAAAAATAATTTACTGATTTAATTTACTTCTAATTTACTTTCCACCCCATCAACGCAAGCAGATTTACTTTCCTTCTCAAAGCATATTTCAAATGAAAAAAGTAACACTATACAAGATGTCGTCACCTTATCGTGATGAGTTCCGAATCAACGGATATTGGTTTGGTGAGGGCGAAAAGACCGTTGCCATCGTAGGTGCTATGCGAGGCGACGAGATTCAGCAGCAATATATCTGTGCCCGACTGATCCAACGCATTACGGAGATTGAGGCAGAGGGCAAGATAGCAAAAGGTAAGCGCATCCTCGTCATCCCTTCATGCAACCCATTCTCCATGAACGTATCACGACGTTTCTGGACGATGGACAACACCGACATCAATCGCATGTTCCCCGGATACGACAAGGGCGAAACAACCCAGCGCATAGCTGCCGCTATCTTCAAGTGCCTCGAAGGATTCGAGTTCGGCATACAGATGGCAAGCTTCTACATCCCCGGCGACTTCGTTCCCCACGTCCGTATACTGAAGACCGGCTATGAGGATATTGCCGATGCCCGACTCTTCGGACTTCCCTTCGTCACCACACGCATCCCCCTTCCCTACGACACCACTCTCCTCAACTACAACTGGCAACTATGGAACACCAAGGCATTCAGCATCTATGCAGGCCAGACAAATCACGTTGAGCATTCCACATCCGACCAGACAATCGACTCCATACTGCGTTTCCTAAACAAGATAGGCGTGAGTCAATACGAGGTGCGGAGCATTGGCTACGAGAGTATCCTCATGGAGGAAGAAGAGCTTATCAACATCCGCGCCCACCGTGCCGGAATATTCTACCGAATTGTTGGTGCCGGGCAGAATGTCCTTCGAGGCGACACCCTCGCCCGAATACTCGCCCCTTACGACTGCTCCGTGCTTGAAGAGGTAAAAGCCCCTGAGTCAGGCATTGTATTCTTCGCTCACAACAGGCCATTAGCCCTCGAGCACAACATCATCTACAGGATTCAGCGACATTAGCACATCCCACTCATCTCAACAGTTGTTTTTTTCCCAATGGTTGCGTGTCAGAAACGGCACGCAACTTTTTTGTCCCTTTTTCCAAGGCGAAAGGTAGGGAATAATCCCGTCGTGCCTTCGCTATAGTTCCTATGTAAATACCATAAAATCACCATAAAGATACCATTATATTACCATAGTTTATGGTATTATTATGGTATTATAATGGTAATATTATGGTATTATAATGGTATTATCATCGAAGGAATGGCGGCAGAAGAAGTTGCACACATAAATCATTCCTATTAATGAATACAAAAAAAGGACAAACAATACAAAAAACTTGTTGCGTATGTAAACTTTGTATTATATTTGCAAACGATTTTATCAAAAAAAGTCTCCTCGCCATTGAAACCCAGACATTTGGCATCGGCAATCGGGGATAAGGCAAATCTACGATAATCAATTGATTCTTACAAAATTACAACTATATGAGAAATTTTATCTTTGTGCTATTTCTTTTCCTTGGCAAACTTACAGGTATTGCCCAAAACATTACATTAACAGATTCTTTAACCAAGACTCCTATATTCAGCGCCACAGTTTGTGATGCCGACGGAAACTATATAGGGCGTACAGACATGAACGGCAATATCAATCTGAAAAAAGGACGTGCATACTATGTTTCCCATATTTGCTACGAGCCGAAGAAGTTCATCTGTGATGAAAACTCTTCGGTTGTAATGTCTCCCAAAAGCTACACTATGCCAGACCTTGTTGTTACGGCAAAGATGAAGAAATACTATCACTGTAAAGTTTTTTTCAGAAACGTTCAGTATGTTGACTCATGTATGAAATATTATATTGATGGAGTAAGAGAGTTCTTCATCGACACAAAGAGCAGGAAAGTAAAAAACGGAAATGCCATCTGCCGCATGTTTCAGACGACGAATAAGGATATTATCCAGAAAAATCGTGCTGTTATGATAGGTTTCAATCCGGGTCTTGCGGGTATGGAAAAGCGGTCTCTGTATGAGGAGACATTGAAGAACAAAAGGAAACGAATAGAGGGAGATATTGTCTTTGGAGACTCTACGCAAATAGGCAGATATGAAGTCTATCCTGACAAGAGAGAGGTTGTACTGTCATGCGACCTACTCTATCCCAAGTCACAAAGTAAATTAAACCTGTTCGGATACGAATCAATACGTTCAGAAGACAATTCTACTGAGGTTTATGATGCAGACGGGACAGAGACTCCTACCATTTTTGACCTGAAATCATACCACCGTTACAGGCATATCAAATTTTCACGCAAGGAAAAATTTTCATGGGAAAATGACTGCGAGGATACATTCTTCGTAGTTGAGCGTGAATATACCGATACTATGGAGCCAACCTCTGAAGAAGTTATTAAGCAGGACTATGGAAAATATTCCGAGATGTATCCTGCCGATGAAAAGACCAAGAGCCAGCTCGCAGTAATGGAAGAGGTAGATGATTTTTCCGAGTTGTAAAGCCATCAGTTAATGTCTTAGAGGGGCAATATGCGTGATTTCATCACTTTTCGAAGAAAAGATTTTGATTTGTCGCGTTTTTTTAGTAATTTTGCAACCTGTAATTTGGGTGTTGGGTGATGATTGCGGGGTAATTTGCTTTCGCCATCTAAAAAAACAGGATAAAACCAATAAAAACATATAAAAACAAAATGTTTTATTTTGTATTCTTTTGTTTTAATTGGTTTTTCTAAATAGCGAAAGCAACTAAACTCTAAACACAAAACTCTAAACTCAAAAAAAAGCAAATTGTTCGCTGAAGCTCACCAAGCTTCGCAAGTCGTAAATAAAAAATATAGACATGATTCTTTTTTTCAAGACCCCATCACAGAACATCATCGCTACTGAGGTTGACCATAAGCTCAGTAAGGATGAGACAAACGAACTTTGTTGGCTTTACGGCAACGCATCTCTCGTGGATGCTGAGTCGCTGGACGGATACTATGTAGGTCCACGCCGTGAGATGATTACTCCTTGGAGTACCAATGCCGTTGAGATTACCCAGAACATGGCTCTCAAGGGCATTTCGCGTATTGAGGAGTATTTCCCTGTTTCGTCTATGGACGCAGAGCACGACCCTATGCTCCAGCGTATGTACAACGGACTGAACCAGGACATCTTCACCGTTAACATCAAGCCTGAGCCAATCAAGCACGTTGACGACCTTGAGGCTTACAACGAGCAGGAGGGTCTCGCCCTCTCGAAGGAGGAGATTGACTATCTGCACAAGGTGGAGGGACAGCTCGGCCGTCCGCTTACCGACTCCGAGATCTTCGGTTTCGCTCAGATCAACTCTGAGCATTGCCGTCACAAGATCTTTGGCGGTACATTCATCATCGATGGCGAGGAGAAGGAGTCAAGTCTCTTCCAGATGATCAAGAAGACAACTAACGAGAACCCTAATAAGATTCTCTCTGCATATAAGGATAACGTGGCATTCTCAGCAGGTCCTGAGATTGAACAGTTCTCTCCTACCGACCACTCTCAGCCAGATCTCTACAAGATCAAGAAGGTTAAATCTGTCATCTCGCTCAAGGCTGAGACTCACAACTTCCCAACAACCGTAGAGCCATTCAACGGTGCTGCTACCGGTACTGGTGGTGAAATTCGTGACCGTATGGGCGGTGGCGTAGGTTCTTGGCCAATCGCAGGTACAGCCGTCTATATGACTTCTTACCCTCGTAAGAACGAGACTGACCCTGTTGTCAAGAACCTCCCTGCAAATACACCTCAGTGGAGTAACGAGAGCGACTGCCACGGATGGGAGAAGATTCTACCTGTTCGCCAGTGGTTGTATCAGACACCGGAGCAGATTCTCATCAAGGCTTCTAACGGTGCTTCTGATTTCGGAAACAAGTTCGGTCAGCCACTTATCTGCGGTTCTGTACTTACATTCGAGCACAACGAGAACAACGAGCAGTACGCATACGATAAGGTTATCATGCTTGCCGGTGGTGTAGGCTACGGCATTCAGCGCGACTGCCTCAAGGGCGAGCCACAGCCAGGCAACAAGATTGTAGTGATGGGTGGTGAGAACTACCGCATCGGTCTTGGTGGCGGTTCGGTTTCTTCTGTAGAGACAGGTCGCTATTCAAGCGGTATCGAGCTCAACGCCGTTCAGCGTGCAAATCCTGAGATGCAGAAGCGTGCATACAACGTGATCCGCGCTCTCGGTGAGGAGGATTCAAACCCAGTAGTATCTATCCACGACCACGGTTCTGCAGGTCACGTAAACTGTCTCTCAGAGCTTGTAGAGGAGTGTGGCGGATTGATTCACATGGATAAGCTCCCTGTAGGCGATAAGACCCTTTCAGCAAAGGAAATCATCGCCAACGAGTCTCAGGAGCGTATGGGCTTGCTCATCGACGAGTCTGCCATCGAGCATGTGCAGAAGATTGCAGATCGTGAGCGTGCTCCAATGTACACCGTAGGTGAGACAACAGGCGACCATCGCTTTGCCTTTGAGCAGGCTGACGGCGTTCGTCCATTCGACCTCGCAGTAGAGCAGATGTTCGGCAGTTCTCCAAAGACAATCATGGAGGATAAGACCGTTAAGCGTACATACGATGTTGTGACATACGACCTCTCTGGCCTCTCTAATCACTCAACACTAAACTCTCAACTCACCGACTATCTGAAGAACGTGCTTCAGCTTGAGGCTGTGGCTTGTAAGGACTGGTTGACAAACAAGGTTGACCGTTGCGTATCAGGTCGCGTGGCACGTCAGCAATGTCAGGGTGAGTTGCAGTTGCCTCTCTCTGACTGCGGTGTCGTAGCTCTCGACTATACAGGCACAAAGGGTATCGCAACATCACTCGGTCATGCTCCACAGGCAGCTCTTGCTAATCCTGCTGCTGGTTCTGTACTCTCTGTTGCAGAGTCGCTCACCAACCTCGTTTGGGCACCTTTGGCTGACGGTATGGACAGCATTTCACTTTCTGCAAACTGGATGTGGCCTTGCCGCGCTCAGGAAGGTGAGGATGCTCGTCTCTACACAGCCGTTAAGGCATTGTCAGACTTCTGCTGCGAACTTCAGATCAATGTACCAACAGGTAAGGATTCTCTGTCAATGACTCAGAAATATCCTGACGGAAAGAAGGTTATCGCTCCTGGTACCGTTATCGTAAGTGCAGGCGGTGAGGTTTCCGACATCAAGAAGGTTGTTTCTCCAGTTCTCAAGGACGTTAAGGCTTCACGCCTCTATCATATCGACTTCTCATTCGACGAGCTTCAGCTTGGCGGTTCTGCATTCGCTCAGAGTCAGGGCAAGGTTGGTTCTGATGTTCCAACCGTTAAGAATGCCGAGTACTTCCGCGACGCATTCATCGCTGTTCAGCAGCTCGTAAACGAGGGTCTCATCCTCGCAGGTCACGACATCTCTGCCGGTGGTCTCATCACAACCTTGCTTGAGATGTGCTTCGCCAACACTAAGGGCGGTCTTGCTCTCGACCTCGACAAGATCAAGGGCGACGACATCGTTAAGGTGCTCTTCGCTGAGAATCCAGGTATCGTTATTCAGGTTGCTGATGCTGACGCTCCACGTGCGAAGAAGATTCTTGAGGATGCAGGTATCGCATACGCTAAGATCGGTGTTCCTTCTGCCGACCGCACAATCACCATCAAGCGTCACCAGAGCAATGCTCAGGTACCAAACTCAGAACTTGCAAACCGTGAGCTTACCCTCGTATTCGACATCGACGAGATGCGCGACGCTTGGTATAAGACTTCATACCTCCTCGACCGTCGCCAGTCATTCAACGGCAAGGCTGCTGAGCGTTACAAGAACTACAAGAACGTGCCTCTCGAGTGCACATTCAAGGCTCCACAGCTCAAGCGTGTGGCACGCCCAGAGAGCAACCGTCCTGTAGCCGCTATCATCCGTGAGAAGGGAACAAACTCTGAGCGCGAGATGGCATACTCATTCTATATGGCAGGCTTCGACGTTAAGGACGTTACAATGACCGACCTCATCACAGGTCGTGAGACTCTTGAGGAAGTGAACCTCGTGGCATTCTGCGGTGGTTTCTCTAACTCTGACGTTCTCGGTTCTGCAAAGGGATGGGCAGGTGCATTCCTCTTCAACCCAAAGGCTAAGGAGGCTCTGGATAAGTTCTATGCTCGTAAGGACACACTTTCACTCGGTTGCTGCAACGGTTGTCAGCTCATGGTGGAGCTTGGTCTCCTGAACAACGACCACGCTGTTGGCAACGCAAAGGACTATGCAGAGATGCTTCACAACGATTCTCACAAGTTCGAGTCAACATACGTTACCCTGACTATCCCACAGAACGATTCTGTAATGCTCGGCTCTCTCTCTGGTCAGAAGATCGGTTGCTGGGTAGCTCACGCAGAGGGTAAGTTTAACCTCCCACTTGCAGAGTCTGAGTACAATATCGCTGCGAAGTTCAACCACTCTGAGTATCCGGCTAACCCTAACGGTTCAAGCTACGATGTTGCAGCCATAGCAAGTAGCGACGGCCGTCACCTCGCTATCATGCCACACCCAGAGCGTACTTTGTTCCCTTGGCAGTGTGGTTACTACCCAGAGGAGCGCCGTCTCACTGATGAGGTAACACCTTGGTACGAGGCATTCGTCAATGCCCGTCTGTGGATTGAAAAGAACAAGTAATATTTAATTACAAATTACTAATTACGAATTACTTTGTTTGCGCTATTGTAAATAGGTGATTCGTAATTAGTAATTAGTAATTCCTCCATTCCTATGAAACCTAAACTACCAAACCTACTAAAACTCATGCCATGGATAAGCGTGCTCGTATTTGCACTATTGTCATGGTATTTTCTTATGATGCGCAATGCTGACGTGCTCTATATGCAGCAGATGCGCTCACTATTCAACGACACATCGGTATTCTTTCAGCAGTATAATGCCGTTCCTGCAGGTTTCCTGCAATGGGCAGGATGCTACTTTACCCAATTTTTCTATTACCCCGCATTAGGCAGTTCCGTACTTATCCTTATGTGGATAGTCACTTTCTTCCTTTTGAAGAAAGGCATCCTAACGCCCAACACCCAACACCTAACACCTCTCCTGCTTATCCCTTTGGTATGCCTGTTGGTCTCAGAAATCGACCTCGGCTACTGGATCTACTACAACAAGAACCACGGCTATTGTTTTAGCCAGACACTCGGCTTGCTCTTTGCCTCATTGCTCATCGTCGTATTCCGATACGCAACAGGCGTGAAGTTCAAGTTCGGTACAATCATCACATCCCTCATCGGGGCAGCTCTCCTTGTCGTACTCTACCGCTACATCGGCATCTATGCCATGACGGCAGCAGCGACATTGGGAGTAATTATGCTTATAGAGCGTAAATGGATTGTCGGAGCTCTCTATATCATTGCAGCTATTGCCCCCCCATTCCTGTATCAGCAGTTGTTCGACACACTCCGCAGCGAGCAGTTCCTAACAGCCGGACTTCCGGTGTTCGAGAGCGGGGACATCACGAATACCTCGCTCATCACTCCCTTCAAGATTGCATTGCTGCTGCTGATTCTCTTCCCATTATTATATAGGATTGGCAAACGTATCAAGAACACAAAAGCCGCCACTATCATATCATCCATACTCCTTGTTGCCGTAATCGGATTCTCTTTCGGAGTTCTTGAGGATGCCGACTATGACGATGAGAATTACCACGCAGAATGCAAGGCATACCGTTCCATCGACGATATGAAATGGGAAGAAGCACTCAGCCATATCAGTCAGATACAGGGAACTATCAGCCGTCAGCTCATCATATTCAAGAACGTAGCCCTTTTCAACACAGGCAACATAGGCAACTGCATGTTCGACTACGAAAACAAAGGTATGATACCAACGCCAAGCGACTCCCTGAAAGTACATACAGCAAACACGGCATCGCCTATCATATACCTCCATCACGGAATGACAAACTTTGCCTATCACTATTGCATGGAGATTCAGGTTGAGTACGGTTTCAATGTCAGCCTTCTCAAGGTCATGGCTCTCTCTTCCATCATAAGCGGAGAGAATGAACTGGCACTTAAATACCTCAACATCCTCTCAAACACCATGTTCTACAGGGAATGGGCTGAACGCTATCTGCCACTTGCACGAAATCCAAAGGATATCGGCAAATACCCCGAACTCGCCAAGATACAAGACCTGCATTCAAAAATGGATAATATCATCGACAACGACAGCGGTATATGCGAGGCCTATCTCATACGATATTTCTCCAATACATACACCAACGCGTCAAAGTATTTGCAAGAAATGTGCCTCGCATATAGCGTTATGTCAAAGAGCATACAGCGTTTCTGGCGTCAGTATCTACTCTATCTCCAACTCCACAAGGGCGAGAAGATACCGGAGATATACCAGCAGGCGGCATATTTCTATATTGACATGGAACCATCCACAGCCCCCGATGCCAAGACCTACGGACTTCAATTCGACCAGAAAGTCATTGACCGATATAATCAGTTCGACCAGCTCACACAAGGTCTGTTGAGAAGCGGATTCTCGGAAGAGTCCATTGCACGACAAACCGAATCGGAATTCGGCAACACCTTCTGGTGGACATACTACTTCAATAAAGGAGGATTATGCTATTAAATTAACTGAAAGTTGAAAATGAAAATACCCGCAATAGTGAAAATACTATCTAAAATACTCCCCCTCGGGGGACTGGGGGGGCTTTTCTTGCTCTCCTGCTCCAGTCCGTCAATCCCTTCCGATGCCACCCACACTGACAAGCAGCCCGACATATACCCCGACTACAACGGAGTTACAATCCCTGCGAACATCAGTCCGACAAACTTCATGCTGCCCGACTGCGAAGAAGCCGTGGCATGCCTGTCGTTCGGCAACCTCTCGTTCACATACGGCGACGACAACAAGATCATCATCGATGATGATGAATGGCAGGAATTGCGCTCTGCTGCAGCCGGAAGCGACAAAGGCATAAAGGTAGAGGTGTATGGCAAGAAAGACGGCAAATGGCTCAGTTACAAGTCCTTCCCCATCTATGTGGCAAAGGACACAATCGACCCGTATATCTCATATCGTCTCATACAACCGTCATACGTAGCCTACGAGCACCTCGCCATCGTACAGCGCAACATCACCAACTATGAGGAAAGCGATATCTACAACAACCGTATGATTCACACAGAAGAGAAAGGACAATGCATAAACTGCCACTCTTTCCAAAACTACGGCACCAACAACATGCTCTTCCACATGCGCCAATTCTGCGGTGGAACAATGCTTGTCCACAACGGCGAACTGAAGAAAATTGACCTCAAGACCGACAGCACTATCTCTGCCGGCGTCTATCCCGCATGGCATCCTACGGCCGACCTCGTGGCATTCTCAACCAACACCACACGTCAGATATTCCACATCAAAGACAGGGACAAAATCGAAGTGCTCGACTATAAGTCCGACCTTATCCTGTACGATGTGCAGAAAAACGAGGTGTCAAATATCAGCAATGCCCCCGATGAACACGAATGCTTCGCTACATGGAGTCCTGACGGCAAAATCATCTACTATACTTCGGCACATATCGACACCACCATATTCAACCAAGGAGAAAAATCTTTCAGAAAACATTACGATGAAATAAAGTATAACATCTACTCACGCTCTTTCGACCTCACCACACATAAGTTCGGTGAGCCGCAACTCGTGTTCGATGCTGTCCAGTTAGGCAAAAGTGCCACCCTACCCCGTATCTCCCCCGACGGCAGATACCTCACTTTCGCATTGGGCAAATACGGATGCTTCCACGTATGGCACAGGGATGCAGACATCTGCATAGTAGATTTACAACAGCCTCTCCCATCCCCCTCAACTCTAAACACTAAACCCCTCAACTCCTCAGAGTCAGAGAGCTACCCTTCCTTCTCAAGCAACGGACGCTGGATAATGACCGCCTCACGACGTGACGACGGCAGCTACACACGCCCCTACATCTCATATTTCGATGCACAGGGCAAGTGTTACAAAGCATTTGCAGTACCTCAGAAAGACCCGGAACGCAACAGATTACTGCTACGCTCATACAACCGTCCGGAGTTCATGAAACAGAAAGTAAAAATTACGCCGTGGCAATTTGCCACAAAAGCACAGGAAGACGCTGTGCGTGCTAAATTTGTCAATAAATAGTTAAAAAGCGTAAGATTGATGCACAAAAATTTGGATATGTTCGAAAAAACACTTATCTTTGTGGCATAAAAACCATAAAAATATTTTAAGTAATATAAAGAACAAAGGGTAAGTGATTATGAAAAAACTTTTTTTGATATGCATATGTCTTTCTGTATCACTGGCTGGATTCTGTCAGAGCACTAATGCAACCGCATTGGAGATCAGCGCAGACCTCAACAAGGAAACGTATCAGGATAGAGCCAAGAAATACTTGATGACATACAAGCTGAACGATAATGGAGAGATGGAGATTGTCTCCTACCTGCAGGTTCGTGAATCAAAGGAGGTCATGTACAACAACATCATCAATTGGATAATAAGCAATTGCACCGAGGCTGCAACAGCCATTCTTTACGAGAACGAAGAAGAAGGTCGCATCACCGCACGATGCTATTTTGGCAAAATTGCAAACGACGGCAAGAACGTACCATCAGAATGGGTTGACATACGTCCTATTCTCTCAGTTGACGTAATGGATCAAGAAGCCATAATGAAATTCACACTCCCTGGCTTCGAGGTCATCAAGAGAGACGATAATAGTGCCACACGTGGATTCATGGGCAATATCACAGGTTTCCGCTTCACTGGCGACGAAACGCCAAGAGAGGCGCAGTTCTGGCCGATGTCACTTTGTGCTCCTTACAAGGACGACACCAAGTTCAACAAGAATACCTGCTACAGGGCATACGTCCACGCCATCGAATGCTACAAGATTCTGAAGCAGCAGGTTCTCAACACAGGCTACAGTTCTGCACAAGCCAGCAGATAAAGTACAGAGACACTACAATAGCAACAAATAAAAGAAAAGGATACGGCATCACGTCGCATCCTTTCTTTTTTTATAAGAACACAGAAAGCACGGACGGAACGGAAGTTTTTCGCATAAGCTGCTTTCGCCATTTCCCCTGTTTTTTTAGAAGGCGAAAGCAATATATTTCAAACACAGAGACGCAAAGACACAGAGAATTTTCGCGGCGAGCGCCGAAGGTGCGACACATAATAGGGTGGTGCGTGAGCGCCGTTATTATGTATATGCGTGATTTGCTGAGCGCTGTAAGTGCGACACCTATTGTATTTATATGTATTTAAATTGTTTTACATGTTTTTATAGGTTTTATCCTGTTTTTTTAGATGGCGAAAGCAAATAGCAAGGGTGTGTTCGAGAAAAAGATTAAGAAAACTCACATTATTTCATGTCGGCAATCTACGTAATCGGAATAATATTCGCCATTATCAGAACAAACATTACATTGTAAACTGCAAAATTTATATTTTTGCAAAATCAAAAAACAACAGAAGAAAAATGAGTAAGACAGTATTTATAACAGGAGCCAATAAAGGCATAGGATTTGGAATAGCAAAGTATCTCGGACAAAGTGGCTGGAGAGTCATCCTCGGAGCACGCAACAATCAGCGTGCCAACGATGCCATAGCAAAATTGAAAGCCCTCAATATTGATGTTGCCGGTTGGGTTAAGGTAGAGCTTTCCGACCTCGACTCTATCAAGAGCGCAGCAAACGAGCTAAATGAGAAATACCCGGACCTCACCCTTCTCGTAAACAATGCAGGCATTCCTGGCAATATGGCTCATAAGAGTTGGGAAACCGAAATCAAGGACATCAAGGAAACGCTTGACGTCAACTATATCGGCACCTTTGCCCTAACCAAGGCACTCCTGCCTTTGCTTCAGAAGAACGAAGGAAGAATCGCCAATATCACCGTCCCGTCAGAGATTAGCCCATACTGGCATCCACTGGCATACGTGGCAAGCAAGGCAGCCCAGAATGCGTTGACAGGCATCATGGCTATCGAGTTCCAGCAGAACAATATCCCTGTTGAGATATTCACCGTTCACCCGGGACCAACCACAACCGACCTCAACGGTAATATGTCATTACCCGGTTTCCACAACATCGACACCGTAGGCGAGAAGTTCGCAGAGCTTATCAACGACGGCAAGAGCCATCAGGGCGAGTTCATCGAGCTATACCCTATCGTAGAGGAATAGAAAATATCTCTGGAGGTTTGCGATACGCAGACCTTCCGAAATTAATTGCCAACAAAAATCCCGAAGTCTTTAGCGAGACGGTGCTCCGCTTTCTGCATTCTTTCAAAGAAACGATTAGTCTATAAACGTAAAAAATCACCATGACATCGTGTCGCGGTGATTTTTGTTTTTCTGAATATGAAGAGTCAATTTTATGCAAATATAACTATGAATTAAGATAGTTTATTGCATTTTCCATATTATTAATAAGACACAACATTTTCTTTCTTCTCCAAAGAAAAGGCTGCTTTTTTCATTTTGCCCAAGAAGGCGCATTCGTCATGCCAGCGACAGGGAAAAGCGAATGCGATATCATGTCCGCAAAAGGAAGGGGATTTTTTGTAGTCGCCAGAGGACTAAATCCACTGAAATTTTCCATCAGACAAATGATGAATTATATTTATCTACATGTTTTTATTTGTTGCCAGTTTAAATGTTTTTAAGGCTCTTTCAACGTACCTGAACACAAAGGCATGTTCATATCTTTCAATCATCGGTTCCAGTTCCAATTCCAAAAGAGTCATGTCAGGTTCTCCAAATAAACAGAAAAGGGTTCTTAAATCAGCGTACAGTTTTTTTTCTATTAAAGAGAGTTTATCTGCAGATGTTCGAGTGACAAACGTTACATATAGAATAGCATATTTCAATGCTCGATGCGCTTTCTTGATGAAGTCATCATCAATCATAGCAGACTTACTATACTCTCTGCATATTTCAGTAAAGTCATGGAAAGCCGATAATCCCTTTCGCTCCATACAATAATCTAGAGCGTCATATAACCTCTTCTGGGCTCGACTCTTCTCGTAGCCGGAATATTTACTGAAATCGTATCTGAATCTATTTAGATAACACAACTCTATTGATGCAAACATTGAAAGTGCAAAGAAATTGAAATCATCTTTAATTAAACGACCTGATTTTGATTTCCTGCAAGCGTCTATTCTTTTATTGACAAGTTTGCTATATTCGTCAAGAACCTTATTCGCATTACGTTCTACAGACTCAATAAGACTATTGTTTACAACAATTGTCTCATCATATGTATATATTCGTTCGTTGCTTGTTTCCGTACTACCTAACTCTTCTTCGTCCTTTAACTCATCATCAAGAGAGCGTAGTTTCTTTCTGATTGATTCTTCAATACATTCTACTAGACGTGATGCCTTATCTCCTTTGAGACTACGGTTTGAATGTATTTCGTCGTTGTCGTAATCTGGGTTGTAACTTATATCAGGAAGTGAATTATCCGTTGCTTTTTTATTTCCACCACGAGAAGGGGGTAACTTGGGTTTATCCTCCTCCTCGTCATCGACCAAATCCCACATGACATCAGATAATATGTCTGTAATCCCAAGACCATCGTAACCTTCGTTCTCTATCTGGGAGATAAAACGATTTAGCGTCCGGCTTGATTTAGATGGATTTGTAGCCTCTAGCAGATCAATTTTATTTATAAAGACTTTGTTAGATATAATCTTGTGCTCACTATTGGCTATGCCACAAAGGAAAGTGTGTTTTCTTAAGTCATAATGTGTTGTTAAACAACTATTCTTGATATAAAAATCCGAAACAAAGAAAGATTCACTTCCGTTGTCCAAATAAATGCAACCCCCTTCAGGCAGTTGTATTGATTTGTCAAGTTGTATTTGAATTGTATTGTTCTGTGAATAAGCAGAGAGAACTTTGATGGAAAAAGCCGCCTTTTTAGTTGGTCTACAAACAGATAGCACCATTTCTTTAGGACTAGAAAAACATGATTTTCTTGTTTTTAGTCCAAGCACTCCGAGGAAGTCTTTTGTCGTTGAATGGTATATCACACAAAATTCATCATTGATACCCCTATATTTTAGGGTTCCAATTCCAGGTTTCGTTGCATTAGCGCTTCCAATAATGCAATATTGAGCCTTAGCCGATTCAAAAACGAATATTTTTGTATGGGCAAGTCTGCTGTAATTGCTTTTGAAGACAGATTTCCCTCTTCTGGTCTCATCAAAATCCAAAAATTTAATCTGCTTATTTTCCTTCATCTTGTATGGAGGTAATGAACAGCATTTTTGAATGAGCACTTCAATTTTTGCGTTCTTACACAATGACGCAAATGTGCTGAGAGTTTCACCATCCTCGTCAAAGAACGGACTAACCACGGTAACTTTATTAATTTCTGTAAGAGGTACTAATTCTGTAATTTGAGAAAGAATACCAGAATCATCTTCATTATAAAGCAAGGCTGCTTGAAGATCATTATTTATAGTATGGAATTGGTGGGGGATAACCTCATATTCAGCGTTAAGGAAAGAACAATTATCAGGAATCTCATGTAAGATACGTCTTTTCTCAAACTCGTTTCCATATTTTACGAATTTGGTGACATACCTCCAGCACTCCTCTATGAGAGGGCGCTGAGAGTCATCTGATTCATCAATCATGAAACCTGTAAATGATTCATGGTTTTTACCATGACCAGTAACAGTCAGGTTCCCAGAACCAAAGACAACAAGTACGCTGTCATCACCTACAAAGAAATTAATTTTGGGATGGAAAGCCCCTTTGGAAGACACATTTATAATGCTATAGTCTTTGCCTATGTTTGGCATAGAAAGCGGACTTACATATTCAAGTGATTTATCAAACTGATCTTTATCTACCAGTACATTTATGCTACATATCTGTTTTCTATGCAGAACGTTCCGCAGATGCGAATCAAAATGGATCAAATCAATTGCATATGTGGTGAGGAGGGCAGAATGAAACTTTCCATTCTTCCCACCCCCTGGAATATCTTGGAATATTATATGTTCATTTTTCTCCATAACTTGCAATGAATTCATGAGCTATATCTGTCAATTCATCTTCTTCTGTGAGATATTTCAAATCTACAAGGAAATTATGAAGTGACTCTATACGTGGATTTGTTTGATTCGGGTATCGTATCTCCACAAGAATTACATAACCATCTTCGAAAATGAACTTTCTTAGGTCAACATTATTTGCCCCCATCTTTGCAATAGCCACTACAGTATGTTCATTCATGACTTGGCGTACAAGGGCAGCTATGTAGTCTTTTAGATTAAGGAACAAGTGCTTTTCCACATAAGCCTTTAGGCCTTCAGAGAATATTCCACGCTGTCTAACAAGATCGTAATTTATTTCAAAATCCTTAATTGCTTTCTCGTTACACTTGTATTCATTGTATAATCTGAGAAGTAAGGGTAATGCGTGAACAATAGAAAGAGTATATTCTTTGTCTTTAATATCTTGTTTTACTATATCCCATTGCTCATTTATGTTAAAAGTACAATCATCCTTCCATTCGTTGATGTCATTATACTGTTGCTCTTCTTCCATATTGGAGAGAAGTTCTTCTGTGATATTGTCAAGGAGAATGTCAAAGGGAGGATTCTGTAACTCATCGATTTTGTTAAGTACAAAACAGAATATAGATTCAATGCAATAGTGAAGAACTTCGCAAAGGTAATAGAAATACCATGCAAAGATCGCACCTTCTGTTGCATCCCCTCTGTTTAGGAAACGATGTTGAACAAATTCACTTATGGAAACTTTATGCTCGTCAATATCTTTGAGCATAAGTAAAATCGATTCACGGCGAAGAGAAGATCCGTCAGAATCTTCTGTAGTTAGAAGTTCATTCAGCATTACCCATTCTTTGCTATTTTCTTTTATAGAATGTAAACCAATGGGCTGAAGGTCTTCTAATTCTTCGTCTGATACAGCACCGTATATAATGCAATCAAGGAATAGGTCTCTAACGTTTGATGAGACACTTTCTTTGAATGCCTGTGCCAACTCCTTTCCCTTATTAAGGAGATAAAAGCGATTTTCTTCTATTTTTACGAGACTAAAATATATGAGTGATCCAAGATAATACTGCCCAAAAGCACCGCTTTTGAAACTCCAATATTTGTCTTCTGATTCATAGTCAGCTCCTTCTTCAATGTCATAATAGCCATCTTCAGTAAGGCAAAATCTTTCATATTGAATAAAGTTCGCACCTACAACGGCTCTAACATCAAGATCTTTCATAATGAAAGCCATGACCAACTCAGCTCTTCGTATAAAGTTGTACTGATGCAAGTCATTTGTTTCACCATTACTATCCATCTCATCATACTCGCTTAAAAGCCAACAATAAAGACTATAATAGCGAATATGACCGGTAAGGTTTGTCAGACCAGGCAAAATGCATCCGTAAGTAGCAATAGAGCTGTTCTGTATGCCCATCGGGTCACGACCTGCTTTGAAGCCGTCATTACATGCCCAATAGACATTTGATATATCAGAAACTTTATATTGTGACATCTAAGGTTATGAGGTTTGGTTAAACTGTTTTTTCACTACTTGCTTACAGTACATGGTGAGTTGTCAAGTTGGTCCGATAGCCACTTATCTGTTTTCGCTTCTTCAACGAGTACAACTTTAAGCCAATTCAAATTTACCATATATCTTTGAATATCGTTATATGCTTTTCGTGCAAATTTATATATTTTCTGTGAAATATACAAGAAAGAAGTATTGGAAATATTGCTTTTTAGATAATACAACCTTATTTTGCCATAAAATATGATAAAAAAACTCATATTATATTTTAAATTTATATGAGTACAAAGGCAAGAAAAAAGAATGAAACAAACAAAAGACATAACGGCAAATTTATAGTTTACTATAAAAATACCATCTCGCAAGAGAAGATATACTTAATTTATGCATTCCAAAGAAAGACTTTGCAAGGCCCATTTTTCGCTTATTCCAAGGGACGGACCTGAAGCGGACTTAAAACGAAGGCATAAAAGAACCATATATTTAACACCTTTGATTTGCAATGTCGAGATTACAATTTTATGTTCAGAAAAAGAGTTTTCAAAAAACTCGTCACTCGTCACCCGTAACGCTGTAAGTTGTTGGGATATTGAGGCTTACAGCGCTAATTCACCCTATACCACTCGTCACCCAACTCATCACCAAAATCGTTGTATGTTATTGAGAATGTGTATGTTATATGCACAATTTACCCTCCACTCACTCGTCACCCTAAAAATGGGTGACGAGTGAATTGTCCTTGTAACTTGTTCTATATCAGAATGATATTCGGCATAAGGGTGATGAGTGGGTGACGAGTGAAATGAAATGAATCACCGCTGCAATTTGTAGATACTCAGATTGTTACAGCGTTATGGGTGACGAGTTGACGAGTAGTGTAAAAATTCTATTTTTCTTTCTGTAAAAATAAGCGACATAACTTGAAGGATGTTATGCCTCCGTTGATCCTCCGTTGTAAATCCGTTGTAAGTCCGTTTCAGGTCCGTTTCAAGTCCGTTCCTGAGAATGGGACTTACATGGGAGGCACAAGGGAATTACGTAGGACTTACTTGGGAACTACGCTATTTTGGGGGGAAAGTAAAAATACAGGTTTTGCACGTTAAGAAATGTCTGGAAGACAGTACCATGAGTAACCCCGTACATACGAGTGAAACGAGGATGTGCGGGGATTAAGCCTCTACTCTTGTAACTGCCTGGAGGGCAGTACACCGCAAAAGGGTATGCATGAAAACTAATCGGGTACAGCCTTCCAGGCTAATAAAAGAAAGTGGAGCATTTCTTTCCGAGGGCATCCTCTCCTATGTAGAGTATGCACCTCGGTTACTTATAGTGTTGCCTTCCAGACAATTCTTTCCTTGTGACGAATGTCGCTATGTAATTTACTGGATATGATTTATTTGCAATTTTCTTTCTATAAAAAGCAAATGTCACAAATGCTTTTCTGATGTGCATGACAGCCAGTTTAATTCCATAAAGATCGGTAAAGCTATGAAGGAGATGAAGGTTGCAAGGGTGAAGTCAAAACGTGGTGTCAGCTACTCTCTCATAAAGTTAGCTGCATAGAATCTCTACGCAAAAACAAGAAAAGCCTGCACTTTAAGCGCAGGCTTTTCATACTCTCTAATTGGAGATATTGTAACGTGAGTTCATCACACCATCATCTGCTCAGGAACTTGGTGCTTATGTACTTCTGAAAGGCGTCTTTGTACAGGTCGCCAATGGGAAGGTAGGTATCAGCATCCATGACGACACGGTTCTTGTTCACCTCCTGTATCTTCGTGAGGTTGATGATATATGAACGGTGTATGCGCATGAAGTTATTTGGCAGACGTTCCTCTATCTTCTTCATTGAAAGGAGGGTGATGACCGGCTTTGGCTGACTGTCGAGCCATACCTTCAGATACTCGCTCATTGCCTCGATATAACGAATATCAGAGATATTCACATTCACTATGCGGTTGTCTGTCTTTAGGAAGAGGGTATCTGCTTCCTCTTTAGGGAATGGCAGGGAAGAGACCACCATCTTCCTTTCAAGCAATCTTTGCGCTGCTCTCTGAAACTCCTGAAATCCGAAAGGCTTTAGAAGATAGTCAACGGCATTGACCCGGAAGCCCTCCACGGCATACTCAGAATAGGCTGTAGTAAAGACCACGAGAGGTGGTACGGCAAGCGATTTCACGAAATCCATTCCGTTGAGGTCGGGCATATTGATATCACAGAAGATGGCATCAACAGTATCGTTTTCCAAGAACTCACGAGCCTCCAAGGCACTCTGGCACTGGGCTGCAAGTTCAAGGAACTGCACCTTACTGATATATGCCACAAGCTGCTTGAGAGCAAGTGGTTCATCATCTATGGCAAGACAACGGAACATAATTTTCAGGCCTCTCCCCCCGCCCTCCCCCATAGGGAGGGAGCCGGAGCGCAAAAAAGGCATTTTATTATTAATTTAAAATACTATTTTTCTATCACCAACCTCTAACCTGAGGACTCTAAACTCTAAACACTAAACTCTAAACACTAAACTCTAAACACTAAACAAGCGGAATGGAAAGCTCTACATGATAGGCATCCAACTTGTCTTTTATACAAAGCCTGTACCTTTCACCATAGATCAGGTCGAGACGCTTACGGACATTGGCAAGTCCCACCCCACCCTTTTCCTCGTTTGAATGGTCTGTTTTCGAGTTATGACATCTGAACAGCAGCATCTCATCCTCTACTATGACGGTCACTTCTATGAACGATTCATGCTGATAGCTTACACCGTGCTTGAAGGCATTCTCAATGAAGGTGACGAGAATAAGTGGCGGTATCTGACGCTCTGGTGTTTCATTTGGAAGGTCAAGTTTAATACTAACCTTGTCCGTATAGCGCAACTTCATCAGCGTGACATAATGCCTTATGAAATCAAGTTCACGCGATAGCGGTACACTCTGTTTGTTACCTTCATAGAGCACGAAACGCATCATCTTCGACAGTTCAACAATCATTTCCTGTGCCTTTACCGGGTTGAATTCCACCAAGGCGTGGATATTGTTGAGCGTGTTCATGAAGAAATGCGGATTAATCTGATAGCGTAGGTATTCCAACTGTTGCTCCAGATTCCGCTTCTCCAGTTCCACGAGGCGCTTCCTGTCATCACGACTGCGGATATAGTTCTTTATGCCGAGATTAGCTGCAAACATCAGGATAAGCACCACGATAGCCATAATCTCGTGTTCACCGATAAAGAAAGGAGGCGGAGCCTCGTGCCTCCCCATATCTCTTCTGAATGGCGGACGAAAATGCCTGAACGGTGGCTTTTTCACATCAATCTCCCTCGCTTTTGTTGATGGCGATGGAAGAGGCTTCTCCATAGGTGGCATGTGGTCTCTCACCCTTACGGGTCGGCTATGGAACTTATAAACCATGAACGCCCCAAGGATTGCTATCACGCTGACGAAATACGCCACACGCTTTTGCCTATGTACGAGCAGCGGCGCAAGCAGGAAATTATGCACGAGAAACAGCAGCAGATAGACCGCGAAATGCCGCCACACCATGAACACCTCCGTCCAGTTGAACTCGATGTTCGGATCGCTTACCGTCCGCACATAAAGGCTCAGCAATGGAGCAGCAAATAGCAAGCCCCACACCACCAAGTATATGACGTTCTCCTGTCGCGACTGCTTCATACATTGTAATTTTATCATATAAATAACGTAAGAAAAAGGAGAATATTTGGAAATGAATAGTGAAAAGTGAATAGTGAATAATACTTAGTGAAAAAATACTGCTATCGCGATTGGAACATATAGCGATAATTCATTATGGTGTCCACCAGTATTAAGTATTATTCACTTTTCATTATTCACTATTCACTTATCCATTACCTCCCCGCATAGCTCGTTGCGGCCTTACAGGTGCTTGAGGCTGTTCCGATGGTTACGGTGTAGCTTGAGCCTGATGTTAGTCCAGGACAACTGAGGAGATAGCTGAAGCTACCATTTCCCTGATTGCCTCCAAAACCGCCAGGACCACCGCCGAAGCCTCCGAAGCCACCGAATCCTCCGCCCATACCGCCAGGACTACCACCACCGAATCCACCGCTAGTTGGTGAATAGCCGTCAGGAATAGTGAACGTAGCGAGTACGGTTGAGCCGCTCTTTACTGTAACCTCGGTACCAGCCGTAGCACTTCCCGAAGTGCTGAGCACGCATTGCGAACCGTTTGTAGAGGTGACGGTGTTGTTGCCACCGCCAACACCAAGCACTGTACCGCCTGTGATATAGAGATTGTAACGCTCAGCTGCATCAAGTCCGCATTCAGGCTGACCAGCTCCGCAAGCGATGATTGTACCGTCTGAGATATACATATTGCCGTTGGTATCGATGCCGTCGTTGCCGTTGCTCACACCAATCACGGTACCGCCTTTCAGATACATGTGACTTGACGCATTAATTGCATCATCCGAAGAACTGAAGGCATATACATAGCCGTCGGTGATAGTCATCTCGCCCTTTGTCTCGATAGCCTCATGACCGCTTACCGTAGCCTTGATAGTGCCACCGCTAATTGTCATGTTACCATCGCTTTTGATAGCCTTCGGCTGGGAATCCGCATTACCGTATTTATATGTGCCGCCCGTTGTGGTTGCCTCTATCACACCACCAGTAACATTGAGCTTACCGTCAACCTTGATGCACTTACCACCAGAACCTGTTGATTTCAGCGTGAGAGTACCGCCGCTGATAGTCATATTACCGTCAGCATTAAGTCCGGCACATCCCTTCGCATCCTTATCATCGGTATCGTAAGTTCCATTGCCTGTGGTCGTGACATTCACCGTACCATCGGTTACGCGAATATCGCCATCTGCCTTGATACCCTTAGAGGCAACAGCCGTTGTGGTAATGGTGAGCGTGCCGCCCTCGATATACACGTTACCGCTATCCTCGTCGTCATGATCCTCGGTCTCGCCTGTGGAGGTATCGCCGCCAAGGTCACATTGTATGCCGTCGTCACCGACTCCGCTGATAGTCAACACACCGCTCTTCATTTGGAAATATTCTTCACAACTGATACCATCGCCAACAGCGGAGGTGATATTCAGCGTAAGGTTCTTTATTGAGATATATGAAGCGCTCTTGATGCCGTGCTTCGTATTACCCGACACATTCAGCGTGCCATTGCCTTGGAACTGAAGCTGTCCCTTGCTGTAGATACATGCTTTCTGAGAACCGTTCGCGCCATCGGCAAGCGTGTTCACCGTGCCTTTCCTCGCACTTATCTGGATGCGCTTTGAGTTGGTGATATTGATAGCTGCGCCGTTTGGATTTGTCAATGTCACGCCAGCCAATGATACCGTGCATTTATAAGAGCCGGAAAGGGAGAGAGAGCCGTTAGAAGTTGCGCCAGACAACTGGTAGGTTATCTCTTCATCATCAACGGCAGAGGTATTACTCTGCGCGATGGTGACATGAGCGCCATTGATAGTTGGAGTAACATATCGCGCCACATTACCAGCCACATACACCTTTGCCGATGAAGCGTCGTATTCTACCGTCACGCGGTTATTCTCAACCTCCGAATTATCAACGGTCATGGCATCTATATCGCTGAGCGCAAATACCTTATCCATAATGGTAAGTGAATTGCCGTTGCTGTATGTCATCTCACCTGTCTGAGAGGCAGGATATTGATAGATGATATTGCCCACCTTGACGTTCAGCGTCTGTCCCGTTGCTGCTATCGTCAGCACGAGCGCAGAAATGAGTGCAAATATCTTCTTCATCTTACCACTATTTTACAGGTTTTGTTCTTGCTCTTGACAATATACACGCCGCGAGGCAACTGGGCATCAGAGTCGAGTTTATGCCCGTTGAGGTCATAGATTTCCTTACCTTCGAAGTCATCGGCTGTGAGTTCATCAATAGCCGTGACACCCGATGTCTCGTCTGTTGATGAGAAATACATCTTTGAGAGATTGGAGATTGTGAATGTCTGAGAACCAGCCTTTAGCGTAGTGCCATTGACAGTCAACGTCAGTGAGCTGACGGAAACAGATACTTTCGTCCCGTCCGTCAACTCGAACGTCAAGTAGGGATAGCTCTCTGCCATTGTCGGCAAAGTACCTACCATCATTAAGATTCCTAATATAAAACTCTTCATAACTTATCGAATAATGCGATTAATATTTTTATTTTATTTCTGATGCAAAAATACAAAATCCACTTCATATCAGGAAAAATATTCAGCGAGAACCGAGATTTATTCAGCGAAAAGACATTTGGCAGGAAGAATCAAACTACCTACATTGGAACAAACGCCAATGCCTATCCAAACTTTGATTTACCGTTTTTACACTTCTTTTTCATCTTAATATTACATTTATTCAAGAATTATTTGTAACTTTGCCGGCATAAACCAAACATCTGAATAATTATGACAGCAGTAGAGATGAGTGCGGAACTGTTCCGCCAGTTGAGCATAATAGCCGAGGACGAGAGCCTCATGGCAAAGATGCTTAAATATGCCAAGAAGTTGACCGCCTCTAAGGCAGACCCTACACTAATGACGAAGGAGGAGTTCTTCGCCAAGATAGACGAGTCCCTGGAACAGGCTCGACAAGGACGAGTACATAGGATTGAATCAAAAGCGGAATTGAATCAATTTCTAAATAGTCTTTAAGCGGTTATGTATAAACTTGACTATACCGATAAGGCAAAAGAGGATATGCAACGCCTGAAACGGGAAGAGCCAAAAGCCTTTCTGAAATTAGGCAAGTTGCTTGAAGAACTGATGGACCATCCACAAATGGGCACAGGTAAGCCTGAGCAACTGAAAGGTGATCGTGCCGGGCAGTGGAGTCGTCGCATCATCAAGAAGCACCGATTGATTTATACCATAAACGACACGGAAGTCCTCGTGCTTGTCCTCTCTTCCTACGGACACTACGACGACAAATAGGATTCATGAAACTCACGATAATTAAGTTTATATAGCAAACAGCTCCATACAAACGCAAAAAGACGGCATTACATCTTGTGTAATACCGTCTCTTATTATATTAATGTAAAAATTACGAAATCACATACACTGGCTTCTCGTCATGACCACCACAATCATGATGGTTGCATGACTCGGCAGAATCCGTGAGAGTGCCGTTGAGATAAGCCGTAAGCACGTCATTGACATTGCCATGACATCCGCGCACGGTGCTGATGCCGTGGTCTGCGAGCTTGTTGAAAGCTCCCATGCCCATATTGCCGGCAAGCATTACGGTTATGCCCATATCCTGCATCACGGAAGCGATGTTCGACTTGCATCCGCAACCCTGTGGTGAATCAAGACGCTCTGAACTTATCACGCTCTTGTCATCACCTACAGTAAACACGGTGTAATGGTCGCAATGCCCGAAGTGATCATCTACGTGACTATCTCTTGTCGGTATCGCAATCTTCTTCATTCTCTTTTTGAAATTAAGAGATTAACCTTTCAATTGTCAATTATCAATTATCAATTTTCAATTTTCAATTGCCTTCAGGCCTAGTCCTTTGGCTCGATATTGGTAGCTGAGAGCTGCTCTGCAACCTCGTCGTTGATGCGCTGTGCGAACTCTGCCATTGACATGACAGCCTGCTCGCCACCACCCTGCTGACGCATTGCAACATTGCCTTCTGCAGCCTCCTTCTCACCTACGATAACCATGTAAGGCACACGCTTCAACTCGTTGTCACGAATCTTACGACCGATCTTCTCGTTACGGTTATCAACGGTTGCACGAACACCCTTTGTATCGAGGAAGCGACGTACCTGCTCAGCATAGTCGTTGAACTTCTCTGAGATTGGGAGGATGGCAACCTGATCAGGGGTGAGCCAGAGTGGGAAGTGACCTGCGGTGTGCTCGATGAGAACGGCTACGAAACGCTCCATAGAACCGAATGGTGCACGGTGAATCATTACAGGGCGCTGCTTTGAGTTGTCCTCGGCTGTGTATTCGAGGTCGAAACGTACTGGGAGGTTATAGTCAACCTGGATAGTACCCAACTGCCAGCGACGACCGATGGCATCCTTTACCATACAGTCGAGCTTTGGACCATAGAATGCAGCCTCGCCCTCTTCCTGACGTGCATTGAGACCACGCTCCTTGCAAGCCTCGATGATAGCGTTCTGAGCTGATGCCCACATCTCGTCAGTACCGATGTACTTCTCCTTGTCGTTAGGATCGCGGAGAGAGATCTGGAACTCTACCTGATCGTCCTTGAAGCCGAAGATTGAGAACACGGCCTGAATGATGTCGAGAACACGGAGGAACTCGCTCTTTACCTGATCAGGACGGCAGAAAATGTGTGCATCGTCCTGTGTGAATGAACGTACACGTGTAAGTCCGTGAAGCTCACCTGACTTCTCATAGCGATATACTGTACCGAACTCTGCGCAACGGAATGGCAGGTCCTTGTATGAACGTGGCTTCCAAGCGAACACCTCACAGTGGTGAGGGCAGTTCATTGGCTTGAGCATATACTCCTCGTCCTCCTCTGGTGTGTGGA
>Ga0256407_10001933_pt1 | contig 41282 bp, 39 predicted proteins | sample RumenRJG_04DNA_FD_193489 | JGI IMG/M metagenome (GOLD analysis project Ga0256407, IMG submission 193489) | Bovine rumen microbial communities from Lethbridge, Alberta, Canada - RJG_04 | ecosystem: Host-associated > Mammals > Digestive system > Stomach > Rumen | place: Canada: Alberta... | reverse complement strand
GCGGTATTGTAGTCTTTCTTCAGAAACTCCAAGTTGCTAAACGGCATTCATTATGCTCATTATTGATGTGGTCAACCACTTAACCATTTTCGGTGAATTCCGTAAGTGCATCTTCCCCGTACCATTACTTCATCATATAGCGATGAAGTCCACACACAAGAGATCGATTGATAGGGTATCGGTTGTCATCCATCTACCAAGCATGAGAAGAGAGTTCTTTACAGTATTCTTCTCGAAATGTACATTGTGCGATGCATGGCCATCCTTCTTGATAAATTGTCACAGTTTCACCATTGACTTCAAAACGATTCGGAGATTTATTATTTGACATCTGGTTTTTACCTACATTATTTCTGGCAATTTCGTTTCTGTCCCCCCCCAATCCTTCATTCTGATGAAATCGCCAACCTTAAACGGAGTCTTTACCTTTATATCTTTCTCACCCGCAATATTGATATTGATCATTACTGTCTCTGCAGGATTCTCGGAATTCTTGCTTAGCAGATCAGCAAGTTGGCTGTCCAATTTGTATTTCTGAAAAAACATGTCTGCCTTTGCCCCTTGGTCCAGTTTTATAGGGAATTCAGGTTGATAGGCAACAAGAGCCGTATTCATCTCAAGTGTGAAAAGGAAATAATTCTTTTTACTCGTTGAAAGTGTTATGCTATCAACAGTAACTGTCCTCAATCCTATGTTACTCACAGAAATAGTATAGGCATGAAATGTAACTCCGGACACAGTCATGATACCATTTGACATTGAAGCCTTGAGCTTTATTCTCATCGGCTGTATATATGCTTTGATAGCGATAAGAATCGCTGCGACACCCATGATCGCTCCAGCCCAGCTTCCCAGAGCACCTATTATTGTCCATTTCAATGAAGGATCCATATTTTCACCTGTTTCTTGACGGAACCATAACTCTGCTCATGCATCTAAACTCATAAAATCGCCATATGTCATGATATTCTCTGCGCCGAACACATTCTCCAAGTATTTCATAAAAGAACTTTCTATGGGAACTGTTATAAATAACGCCAGTCGTTTTTTTGCACGGGAACAGCATACATAGAATAGATTTCTATTGCGGATATACGCCTTCTGCAACTTCTCGTCCTTTATCTGTGTCGGATTTACTGGGAGCAGCTCATCAAATTTATAGTTATTCCAACCTCTACCCATAATGAGAATGACATTTTCATATCCCTCGCCTTTTACACCATGGTCAGTGGAATATTCAGTATCTGGTTTCTGAAAACTGATTGCATTGATAACTTCCTTATATGAAATCCCATAGAAAGTTCTTATAGGTTTCCTATGTAGAGTAATCGGTTCTTCGCCCTCGCTCCATTTATCAAACGCTTCAAGTTTTTCAGTTACTTTGGGTGGTAAGCCAAAGAGTCTGTTATCTTCTAACACCTTAAGCACCTGATAAATTGTGCCTTGCCGGGCCACCCCAAGATCTTCTCCCAGCTTCTTCCATTGACGTTTATGCTCTATGGACTGTATCGGCCTTCTTTCTAAACCAAGAGCCTCAAACAATCCTTTTGCATTGTTGCTCTTAAGAGCTACATAAACTGGCTCCACCTTATTCATAAAGAATAGGAAGTGTTCGTCATCTGCATCCCGTAAATGATCTCCGAGAAACTCCATCAAATTATCATAGTGCTGTTGCTTTGCCAGCATCTTATGCGTGAGCATCAATGTCTTGCACTCACCAACCCACCCTAAGTCAGCCAGTTTATCACGCACATTGTCAACATAGGGAAAGAGCACTTCATTTGGAAGTTCGCCTTTGTAATATCCCTTCTGCCTATCTCCCCGGTAATCATTTGTTGTAATTACAATGATACGTCCATCATGGTCATCCAAAGCTGAAATCTGAGGCAACGCGGGTCTAATTTTATTAAGCACATTAACAATAATCTCTTCTGACCTGAAATTTGATTCCTTTTTGATAACAACGAGTTTATCACTATCAACCTCTCCACATGCTCCATTCTCTCCATAGATTGTCTGCCAAGAGTCACCGAATAACCCTATCTGAGGCTTAATCTGTGGCTCTACAAAGTATTTCAATAATTGATCCATGATGGATTTGAATGAATCTTGATACTCGTCAATAAGGATTATCGGATATTTCTTAGACAGCAACATTCGAAACTTTGCATTGTCTAAAAGCTTTACAAAAAGTTTTATTATATCATTATGGTGGAGATGGAGTTCTCCGTCTTCGATGTAACGAACTCCCAGATCATATGAGACCTTTTTTACTTCTTCTGGCGATATTTTCCCTGTTTTGTCTTCATTATCCGGGAGAATATTTAACTCGCCCACTGCCTTTATCAGTGATGATTGAAAACCACTCATACAGCTCCAGGCAAAATTGTGGATCGTACATGGCTGGATAAAGCCCTCGCTCGTCAGCCTAGATTTGATTTCATCAACCGCCACATTTGTATATGTAAGACAGGCGACTCTCTGTCCGTTTCTTCTTAATTCTTTTCTTTTACCACGCTCAAGCCAGTCAATTACCTTCATCAACGAATGTGTTTTACCGGCTCCTGCCCCGGCTTCAACACGGAAGTTCTGGCCCGAACTAAGGGTATTAATTATAAGCTCATCCAGCTCGTCTGCGCGTGCTTCTGCTCTTTCCTTATTCGTCATGGCGCGCCTCCCGGGAACTTATCTCCCTAGTTTGTTTGTTAAGCCAGACGAGACCGTCACGAATATAAGATGGAAGCTGATAAGATCTATACTCATCCTCAACAAGAAGTCTTAACGCAAAATCGGTCTTTTTATCCCCGGTCCCATCAAAATTCGGGGTTTCTCCTTCTGTAATATTGAAAAGTCCCCGATTACAATTGATAATGGCATCTTCAAGGCTTCTTGGATGAAACCCCTTTTCTTCTTTCTGAAATTCCAGATGTCTATATCCGAGAGAATGCTGTTCTTCATTCATCCCCAGTATTTGCTCTATCCGCACAGTGGTAGAATCCGGAATTCCCAGAACCTTTCTGCACCAACGGTTTATCGCTCCGTTTGATGACTTCTCTGCTTCATCCCGAGTACACGCAGAGTTGTGTGCCCCTTTTGCGAAATCTATATCCGTAATGATTAACGTTGGGATTCCAAGATAATCTACGAAATCATAGAAGTGATGAGCGTAAGCTCCGCCAACTTCAATGATGGTGTAGTACTGAGAAGAAAGGGGTATGTTCACACCATTGAATACACCCTTTTCTGTGCACTTGCGGATCATATCAGGAAGCAGCAGTCTTTCAGATGCCCCTTCTACAAGAATTGCCTTGTCACAGAAATACAGATCGCAGTAACTGAGTTTCATATACTTATGCAGGAAATCGAGCCGTTTTTCCTTTTCCTTGGCAATCAGGCTATCCTTTCGTGTCTCTGTCAGTTCAATATCCTGTGGAAGCTCAATAGACGTCGGAAAATCATCCATGTTCTTGCAGATGACATCCGATGGTCTTCGAAGAATATATCGTACTTGTTTGAAAGGAACTGTATTGGCCACATGAGCGGAATGGGATGTCATAACAACCTGAACACAGTTCTCTCCCACAGTCTTGGCGAGGAAACCGGTAAGGAAAGAAACAAACGTGGTCTGAAGCTGAGGGTGCATATGCGCTTCTGGTTCTTCAATGAACAGTAGCGGCAGTTTTGTCTGATCATCTTTCAGACTACGAGCGTAATCGTGGAGCTCCATTGTTATTTTGATCAGATTCTTATAGCCCAAGCCATTATGAGATTCAGGCAATGATTCCTCGTCTGCATTGGAAACATATGTGAGCTGAGTATCTTCAACAATCCGTTTCCGCAAAGACAGGTTCGTATTGGCTCGTAATTGCAAGTCTTCCCATGAAGGATAACCAAATGTCATCATACTGCTCACAATCGTATCCATGTGAGAATTGATTTGTGTATTAAGGGAAAAACTCGCGTCTGTAACAATCCTGTGTAACTCCTGCATGGAAGGCTGCAGTGCTGTTTCTACGTCTTCCAGCTCTGTATCAAACAGCTTCTTCATAATTTGTCCGATAGGATTGCTATTCGCTATCTCGGATTCGTCCATATTACGTTCAGCCTTAATGACCTTCAAGTTGAAGACATTCTGCAAATCGCTCTTCTTCACTTCCTTAATATCGGTTGAATTTGAGGGATTTACTGCAGCAATGTTCATAGTGAAAAGGGAATCAAAATTAACACGAACGACCTGCGCCAGACACTTCGTTTTCTGATTATCATCAGCCTCTTCTGGCAATATTGCATCAAATTGGCTTTTCAAATTTTGAAGTAAGTCGCTAATGCCCAGAGGTACATCAAACGATACCTCTGCAATCGCCTCAGTGACGTCCTCCTCCAGATCAATCACAAATGCGTCCAGATTCCCGATAATTCCATCAGTATAATCAAATGTCAGTGTGAACTTCGGAATAGGAACAGATCTCTGATATTTGAGAAAATCTTGATCATTCCAGTAATCGATAATAGCGCTATACAGCTCATTCCTAGCAGTTAGCGGGTAATCGTCTATGCTCAGGTTCTTTCTGTCAGATGCCAGGAAAGAAAGGATCTCCATGACGGACGTCTTTCCTGTATTGTTCTTCCCAACAAAGAGGGTAAGATCGCGATTAAATGCGACATCCACATCTTTAAGCAATCTGAAGTTTTCAATATGTAGTTTGCTTAAATACATAATCTCTTCCCTCCGCCCTCATGTAGTTAGTTTTCCCCTTCCGCTGCACCGGATCCATGGATATCGTAACTATCATTTGTAGTGATATAGTCGCTACCATCTCAAATGACAACCCGTGTTTGTGGATGTTGGTAAGGTTCTTGGTTTCAGAGTATTCGGGGATCATACTGTCTTTATCGGTTCCCTAGAGTCATATTTCAAGCTCCAGAGGTTCCTATTCTTACAAGCTACACTGCCGTGATTCTTGCAACTCACATCATCCTCGACACGATAGCCACAGTTAATAACTCTTCCCAATTCTTCGAGCTATCAACTGCGTGTTTCAGTGTTTCCTTTTCCAAATCCGTAAGAGGACGAGATGAGTTTTCTATAATCCATTTACAAATGAGTTTTATTTGTTCCTCTGTCATGATGAAAACCTCTCAATAATGCAATAGAAGACGCCGATCAATACTTCCGCCACACCATCTTATTAACTACACCCACGTAGCTCTGGATGATCCTTACGACCTTGTCAGACACATTCGTGTCTACATAATCCGGCACAGGGATACCCAGGTCTCCGTTCTTCACCATCTCAACGGCGAGGTCTACGCTCTGCAGCAGTCCGACCGTGTCGATGCCAGAGAGGATAAAGCATCCCTTATCAAGCGCCTCAGGGCGCTCAGTTGATGTTCTGATGCACACAGCTGAAATCGGATGGCCGATGCTGGTATAGAAGGAACTCTCCTCCGGAAGGGTGCCGCTATCACTCACCACGCAGAATGCATTCATCTGCAAGCAGTTATAGTCGTGGAATCCAAGGGGTTCATGCGCGATCACTCTCTTATCCAGTTCAAAGCCACTTGCTTCCAGTCTCTTCCTGCTCCGTGGATGGCAAGAATACAGAATAGGCATATCATATTTCTCTGCCATTTCGTTAATTGCAGTAAACAGGCTGGTGAAGTTCTTCTCTGTGTCGATGTTCTCTTCGCGGTGGGCAGAGAGCAGAATGTACTGTCCCTTCTCCAGTCCAAGTCTTGCGTGAATATCAGAGGACTGAATCTGCTCCAGATTATTCGTCAGCACCTCTGCCATTGGACTTCCCGTGACATAGGTCCTTTCCTTAGGCAGGCCACAGTCATCAAGGTATCTCCTTGCGTGCTCACTATAAGCCAGATTCACATCAGAAATGATGTCAACAATCCTTCTATTGGTTTCCTCAGGCAGGCACTCGTCCTTGCATCTGTTACCTGCTTCCATGTGGAAAATCGGGATGTGAAGGCGCTTCGCACCGATGACGGACAGGCAGCTATTCGTATCACCCAGCACCAACACTGCATCCGGCTTTGTGGCAACCATCGCCTTATAAGAACTATCAATGATGTTCCCCATAGTCGCGCCGAGATCATCACCGACAGCATCCAGGTACAGGTCAGGATCAGCGAGGCCTAGGTCACGGAAGAAGATACCGTTCAGGTTATAGTCGTAGTTCTGTCCCGTATGCCACAGCTGAGTATCAAAATACTTTCTCGCTTTGTTTATTACCGCCGACAGTCTTATTATTTCAGGTCTTGTCCCGACAATAATCGCAAGCTTAATCTTTCCGTTTTCTTTCCATTTCGGATATTCCATGTTTTGTATCTCTCCTATCCCGCCATAATTCACTTAGCGGTCTCTGCCTGTCCTTCTGGATGTGGGTATCACACCGGTTCGAAGTAAGTGTCTGGTCGGTCTTTATCCAGAAGCTCTGATGCGAACATAACTGTTACCAGATCCTCTGTCTCGCTCAGATTAATGATGTTATGTGTCCAGCCGGGCTTCATGTAAACGCCCTGGATCTTCTCACCGCTCACCTCATACTCTTCAATCTCGCCATCCTTCAGATTTCTCATCTGGATAAGACCATGCCCGTGGACAACGATGAATATCTCCCATTTGCTCAGATGCCAATGCTGGCCTTTTGTAATTCCCGGTTTAGATACGTTAATGGAAACCTGACCGTGGTCAAGTGTTCGGATCAGCTCGGTAAAGGAGCCTCTGTCATCGCAATTCATCTTGTAGTCAAAGATGGTTGCTTCCTTTGGCAGATAAGACAGGTACATCGCATAAAGCTTCTTCTCAAAGGAACCGGGAGTAAGGGAATTGATGATGAAATCCTGTGGGAAGTCATGGAACTTGTGGAGAAGCTCGACGATTTCACCAAGGGTAGCTTTATGCTTCACCGGACAATGGCAGTACCGACCATTCACGTCTGGCACAGCCTCCACTCCCTCATAATGACACCTATGAGGATGTCCTTCCATGGCATCGTAGATCTCTTCGCAGATATCGTCAAAGAAGACCATCTCCATAAGCACGGAAGGATCGTTGACTGTGATGGGTTCGTTCCTGGAAATACAGTGACAAAACGTACCTACAGCGGAATTATACCGAGGCCTGATCCACTTGCCGACCATGTTCTCGAAACGGTAAACATACACAGGAGCACCCGTTTCCTCACCATACCTGAACATCAGCTCTTCTCCGGCGAGTTTGCTGCGGCCGTACTCGGAATTGCCGAAGCGACCAGAGAGCGTCGCCTGGACAGAGCTTGTGATCATAATCGGTGCTTTATTCCCCTTTTCCTTCAGCTTGGAAAGGAGAGTGTCTGTAAAGCCAAAGTTCCCCTCCATAAATTCGGAGGTTTCCCTGGGTCTATTCACACCTGCAGCATGGACAATGAAATCACACTCTGTACAGAAACGGTCGAGATCCTCAAGAGTATTGTTCATGTCATACTCGTAAATTTCGCCAATCTCCAGATTTGGTCTCGTCCTGTTCTTCCCGTCCTTAATCGCTTTTAAATTCTCTACCAAATTGCGGCCTAATGCTCCAGCCGCGCCCGTAATAAGTATATTCATCAATCTTCTCCCCGGTTTTCAAGTTTCTTTTGTCTCCCAGGCTTTGAGCCGTTTTTTTGCACTTATAGGTGCAGAAATCAGGAGAAGCAATCGTACTCTTTCTCCAGGATATCGTTGATATCACTGGTGCCGAGAGCCACAGTAATTCTTGAAATCACATCAATGGTGACGCTTTCGCCCTTACCCATTTTCGTGATTGTTCCCTTTGAGAGATGAGCCGCCGCCTGAAGATCACCTTTATTCATGTTCCTTGCCCGCAGTGAATACCACAACGAATCATATGTGACTTTCCTGGGCATCCTCCAACTTCTCCAATGTAAGCATGGTAGCCTGATTGGCCAATGAATTATTCCTATTTTGATAGGCTTTTTCCTGCATTTACAGGAATATTATGCTTCCACAACATGCGGACGGCCTTCAAGTTCTTCCTTCACATAATCAGTTCCCATAATCTTCTTGACCACACCATCGACATCAAGGCGATTGGTGTTATGGGAAGTATAGGCCTCATCGCCTTCTGTATGGACTGTCCCCTTGACATAGAACTTATCGTAGTTCAAACCGCGGGCATCCGGAGCGATGCGATAATAATGACCCATATCTACAGAGCGAAGCATCTCTTCCCTCGTTACCAGCGTCTCATAGAGCTTTTCTCCATGACGGCTGCCGATGATAACTTTTTCCGTCTCTCCAAACACCTTCATGACACCGTCAGCAAGATCACCGATTGTACTTGCATCCGCCTTCTGCACGAACAGATCTCCGGGTTCAGCGTGTTCAAACGCGAAAGCTACAAGTTCAACCGCCTCATCAAGGTTCATCAGGAAGCGCGTCATATTCGGATCAGTGATAGTGATAGGAGCTTTTCTCTTGATTTGGTCAATGAAGAGCGGGATAACGGAACCACGACTGCACATAACATTACCATAACGAGTGCAGGCCAAAACCGTACCGCCGCGTTCAAAAGCTTTCTGAGCTCTTGCCTGGACAACCTTCTCACCGACTGCCTTCGTCATACCCATCGTGTTGATGGGGTAAGCGGCTTTATCGGTGGAGAGAAAGACAACTCGCTGTACACCGGCCTCTACTGCTGCCGTGATCACGTTATCGGTGCCGATAACGTTGGTACGTACAGCCTCCATGGGAAAGAACTCGCAGGAGGGCACTTCCTTAAGAGCCGCTGCATGGAATACATAGTTGGCTCCGTGCATAACATCCCGGACGGAGTCAAGGTTTCTCACATCACCCACATAGAACTGAACTTTAGAGCAATGCTCCGGATACTGAGCTTGTAATGAATGTCTCATCCAGTCCTGTTTTTTCTCGTCGCGGGAAATGATACGGATTTCTCCGATATCTGTGGTAAGGAAATGTTTTAAGACAGTACTGCCGAACGAGCCGGTTCCACCTGTGATAACGAGTGTCTTGCCCTTGAAAGCTTCTGTAATTTGCATGATGGTTTTATCTCTCCTTTTGAGCTGTCTTTCATTTGAATGGGGAGTTTGGCATAGTTATTATGAGAACTCTGCATTAAAGTTCCACTAAAAGTTACATTTTCGCCCCTGCTTCTTGAAAAGCCCAGTAAACATGCGGGCTCCAGGGCTTGCCTTATGTCGCAGGATGTGGTATATTTAGTGTAATGGTTACACTAAATATAGGAGGAGTTATGTACCTCAATACCACGGTTAAAATCCCTGTGATGAAGGGCAAGATCATCACCAAGAAGAAGGGTGGTGCGACCTACATTCTGTATCAGTATGGCAGCGAATATAACCAGGATAAGAAATACGCAGTACCCCAGAGGACCATTGTCGGGAAGGTCTCATCAGAAGATCCGACACTTATGTTTCCCAACGAGAGGTTCCAGGTTTATTTCCCGGATGTTGAGATCCCGGAGGAACTTCCCTTTGCTTACAGGAGCTGCTGCCTGAAGATCGGTTCCTGCATCATCATCCAGAAAGTCATCGATGAATACAAACTGCGTCCGATGCTCACAAAGAGGTTCGGTGATGATACCGGACTTCTCCTTGACCTGGTTGCTTATCTGGTGATCGAAGAAGAGAACGCCGGCCAGTATTATCCGGATTTTGCTTTTACCCATCCTCTGTTTTCAGAGAAAATGAAGATCTACAGCGATTCCAGGGTCTGCAGGCTCCTTCAGTCGATCACCAAAGACCAGTGCATCAGCTTCCTGGACGATTGGAACAAAGGCAGGGATCATAAGAGCAGGATCTATATTTCCTATGATTCCACCAACAAGAACAGCGATGCAGGCGACATAGATATCGTTGAGTTCGGCAAAGCCAAGGATGATAAAGGCCTGCCTGTATTCAACCTGTCGATCGCAATGGACAAGACGAACCGTGTGCCTCTCTTCTATGAGGAGTACCCCGGATCCATTACAGATGTCTCCCAGTTCACGTTCATGGCCGACAAGGTCATAGAATACGGATACAAGAAGATCGGGTTCATCCTGGACCGCGGATATTTCAGCAAGGATAACATCCGGTATATTGATGGGAAGGGATACACATTCATCATCATGTGCAAAGGATGCAGGTCTCTGGTATCCTCCCTGGTGCTGGAAAACCAGGGAACTTTCGAAACAAAGCGGGAGGCTGCGATCCGTTCCTACAAGGTTTATGGTACTACAGTCTCATCAAGGCTCTATGAGGATGATGAAAAGGACAGATATTTCCATATCTACTACAATCCTTCCAAACAGGCGGTCGAGCGGGAGCATTTAGAACTACGGATCGAGAAGTTCCGTCAGTTCATGGACAAACACATCGGAAAGGACAACAAGTTCGGGAAGACCTACCAGGAATACTTCCATCTTCACTATGACAGGAAGGGGATCTTCCGTGGCGCTGATGAGCGGACGGATGTGATCGAACGGGAACTTCAGCTCTGCGGTTATTTCTGTATCATCACCTCGGAGAAAATGACGGCTTCCCAGGCACTGATCCAGTACAAGGGAAGGGATATTTCCGAGAAACTCTTTCGTGCTGATAAGACTTTCATCGGTTCGAAAAGCGAACGTGTACAGTCGTCACAGAGTATGTCTGCAAAGATCTTTATCGAGTTCGTGGCTCTGATCGTCCGCAACCGGATCTACAATCTTCTGAAAGAGCAGATGCTGCGGATGGAAGCCAAACAGAAGTATATGACTGTCCCGGCCGCGATCCGCGAACTGGAAAAGATAGAGATGGTCCGTCGCAACGGCGGGACATACAAGCTGGATCACGCGGTCACAAAGACTCAGAAGATCATCCTGAGCTCTTTCGGTCTGGATGCAGACAGTGTCAGCAGCAGCGCTGAAGAGATCAGTAAACTCCTGGCGACCAGCCAGTCTCTCATGAACAAGGAGGTGCCGGACGATGGCGAGGAAGAGATCAACTGAAACAATTGATGCCGAGATCGCCAAGGTCATGGCTGACATGTCAAAGCTCCAGGACCGGTACGATAAGCTCGCTGAGAAACTCAAGGATCTTCAGGAACAGAAACGGCGGCACGAGGCGGATGCCATCATGGATGCTTACCTGAAGAGCGGCAAGAGTCTCGAGGAAATCATGACGTTTTTGAAGCCCTGAGGGCATTTAGTGTAACTTTTTTGCAAAGTTCTCAAATATGCATGTTGAAATGGTCGATATACTGAAGTATTTCTTTTCATTCATCTTTTCCATAGTAGCTTCTCATATCCAAATCCTTCTTCGGATTATCCAGCTCTGCGCTTATTCTTGATAAGGTACTATAAGCTTCCAGATATATCGTTGCAGGCTGCACGTCCATATCAAAAGCCGCGCGGATTATTTGAAATAGCTTGGTCATGTTTTTCATCCACACCATCTTACTCACACCTCTTAATGGGGTCTGACCCCCAATTGCCTGACCACCATTTGCCCTCAACCATTTCAATTTCTGCCTGCAACCCAAGGCTCGTAAGTGCCAAATTCCAGAATGTCAGCGATGCGTTTGCAGGCATGACCATCGCCATATGGATTACATGCCTTACTCATCTTGTCGTATTCTTCCTTGTTTTCGAGCAACAGCTTGAACGTGTTATAAATCGTCTCTTCATTGGTTCCCACCAGACGAAGCGTTCCCGCGTCCAAGCCTTCTGGACGCTCAGTTGTGTTACGCATGACCAATACCGGAACGCCGTAGGAGGGGCACTCTTCCTGGATTCCGCCTGAATCAGTCAGGCAAAGATAAGAACGAGCTTCAAAGTTATGGCAATCGAACACTTCAATTGGCTCAATGATATGGATCTGTTTGCAATCTCCCAATTCTTCATCCGCAGCCTGACGGACAACAGGATTCATGTGGATTGGATAGATTGCTTTGCATTCGGGATGCTCGTCCAAGACACGCCGAATAGCCCGGAACATGTGATGCATCGGTTCGCCGAGGTTTTCTCTTCTGTGAGCCGTGATAAAAATGAGCTTTCCATCGCCTACCCAGTCCAGTTCAGGATGAGTATAGTCTTCCTTGACGGTGTGCTGCATAGCATCAATGACGGTATTGCCAGTGATGTAAATAGTATCCGGATTCTTGCCTTCCGCTTTCAAATGATCGGCGGCTAGCTTTGTTGGCGCAAAGTTATACTGGCTCACAATACCTACAGCCTGTCGATTGAATTCTTCAGGATAAGGACTGTAGATGTTGTAAGTTCTTAGGCCTGCCTCGACGTGTCCAACTGGAATCTGGAGATAAAAGCAAGCCAACGCCGTTACAAAAGTAGTTGAGGTATCCCCGTGTACAAGGACTACATCCGGCTTTTCCTTCTCCAGCACCTCTTTAATTCCGTTGAGGATATTCGTAGTAATATCGAACAGTGTCTGCCGATCTTTCATTATGTTCAGATCGTAGTCAGGAATCACCCCAAATGTCTCCAATACTTGATCTAGCATTTGACGATGCTGGGCTGTGACGCAAACCACAGTCTGAATGCCCTTTCTCGTTTTGAGTTCATTTACAAGAGGGCAAATTTTAATTGCCTCTGGTCTGGTCCCGAAGACCAGCATCACCTTTTTCATAAAGTTAATCTCCTTTAAGTTAGATACGATATGTACCTTCTTGTTTGCAAATATTGTGGAAGTCCAGAACAACTTTTCCCGCCAGCTTATCCATGTTCTCCTTGATCTCGTTGTGCTTGACCATGATGACTACCAGATCCACATCCGCAAGGGATCTTCCAAATCGTGATATTGATTCTTCACGAGGTCTTGTTCAATCCAAGGATCATAAACCTTGAGGGATGTACCCAGATGCTTCCTCTGGGCCTCCAGCAGTTGGAGCGTTGGGCCATCACAATAGTCATCTAAGTTCTCTTTGAATGTCAAGGAGAAGATAATCCACATGGAGACCAGGCGGAAATATATGACTGTCTCGGCGGCAATCCGTGAACTCGAAGATATTGAAATGGTTCACCGAAACGACCGCTCTTACACGCTTGACCATGCTGTGACAAAGACCCCGAAGATCATCCTGAGTTCTTTCGGGCTGGACGCGGACAGCATCAGCAATACTTCGGAAAAGAACAGTAAGCTCCTGGCAACAGCCAGTCTCTCATGAACAAGGATGTACCGGACGATGACGAGGAAGAAATCAATTGAAACAAATGATACCGAGATTGCCAAGGTCATGTCTGACATGTCTAAGCTCCAGGAACGGGTACGATAAACTGGCGAAGAACCTCAAGGATCTTCAGGAGCAGAAGTGCCAGCGCAAAGCAGATGTCATCATGGATGCTTACCTGAAGAGCTGCAAGAGTCTCGGGGAAATCATGACGTTTTGAATCCCTGAGAGCGTTTAGTGTAACTTTTTTGCATATTTCTCATTCATTTAAGGATTTCCATAGCATCATCACTTTTTTCCTTATGATGAAGAAATAAAGTAACAGCCAGATTCCACCAATCACAATAGTAATTAAATTGTGATTAAAAGCAAAAAACTTGAAGATGAGATTTTGAATTATAACAAAAGGTATCGCAAGAAATAGATTCAGTATCATGCTTTTAAAAATGAACGAAACCGGATACAGTTCCAAAAAAGAAACATTCAAAAGCTTCTTTGTGCTGACCAATTGAAACATATTCATTGCTGCAACAGATGCAACTGTAGCCCATGCCGGACCGTTAATTCCAATAAGCTTAAACAAAACTATATCTAAAACGAGATTAACAATCATGGAGCCAATTGATGAATAAAGAATGAGTTGGGTCCGTTTTTTCGCATTTAAAACCATACCATAATATGTAAGTCTGAATAGTTCAGTCAACAAGTATATTCGGAACACGCTTAATCCTGGTAGGTATTTATCAGAATAAAGGACGGATATCACCTGTGGAGCAAACACAAAAAAGGAAACACAAAAAAAGCACATAATAAGGGACGCCAACCTTATAGATTCTTTCCACGTATTCAATGCTTCTTCTATAGAATTATCTTGGATTCTTTTTACAACATGTGGCATTACAACTGTAAAAATTGACGTAGAAAAAACCGTTATTGGTAGCTCTTTCGCAGCATTTGTAAAAATCGCCAAGGTTTCAGTATTTGTCAACCCTCCTATTACAAGTTTGTCAAGTTCTTTGTTTATAACCGAAACCAAAGCAGCAAGGGCCATAGGAATCGCAAAAGATAGAATTTTTTTTGCCATCTCAAAGCTATATCCAAATGGGACAACGCTGGTTATCCTATAGACAAACCAATAGACCAAGATACCGAATGTCAATTCAACGACCGTAAACGCAATTAAATATAATTTGAAATCCCATCTGAGAATAATAGCCACTACAACAGTGATTAACGTTGTAACACCATACCTTATTTTATAAAGCATCAATTGATTTGTTTTACGGTACAGAATAAAAAACCGATCAACCCCGTCATTTAAAATCCTGGATAAAGGATAAATCAACAGGAAAAACCAATAATCTGATAGTTTTTCATTTTTGAAATATTGAGTAAGTCCCGGAATCATTAGTATAGATACAATTCCCCCTAAAACTCCGCAAATACTAATGATTGTGTAATACGTTTTAATAAATGTTTTTTTCAAAATGTTGTTCTTTTCATTTGCCAAAAAATAATTAATACATTGAGCAAATCCAGATGCGAAAAACGTAACAATAATTGCACTTACCATTACCATTTGCGAGTATGTACCGTACTCTTCAATACTTCGAAAGCGCGATAGCAACATAATATTAATCATGCTTATCCCCAAGGATAAGATTTGGGCTATAGATAGCTTTAACGAATCTGTTGCTACGCCCTTTTTAATATTGCCATTCTCCATTCACATATCTCGCTTTCTTAATCAATATTAGATTGAGTCTTCTGCACATTTTTTATTGACCAATCTGAAGAATCGTCATAAAAGATGATTAAATCAATCTATTAATCATCAAATATGATACACTCCTATCCACTTGCAAATATTCTGGCAGTCCAGAACGACCTTACCTGCCAGCTTATCCATGTTCTCTTTGATCTCATTATGTTTGACCATGATGACAACGAAGTCAACAGCCGCAAGGAACTCATCCAACCTATGGAACTGATTTGCCACAACGTCCTTCTTAATAAAGGGATCATAAACCTTAAGACCAGTTGCAAGATGCCTCTCCTGACTCTCCAGTAACTGTAGAGTCGGACTCTCTCTCATATCATCTACATTTTCTTTGTAGGTAAGACCGTAAAGCCCTACACGTGTAATATCGGTCATGCCCTTTTCCTTCATGATTTCGTAAATACGATTCAGCACGAAGTCAGGCATACTATCGTTGGTCTTCATGGACTCGTCAATAACCTTTGCAAGAGACGGATAATCGCCTACCAGAAACCACGGATCGACAGAGATACAATGCCCACCAACACCGGGACCGGGCTGAAGGATATTTACGCGAGGATGCATGTTGCAAATCTTGATTATTTCGTAAACATCCATATTGTCATGACGGCAGATCTTCGCCAACTCGTTTGCAAAAGCGATGTTCACAGCGCGGAAGGTATTCTCTACAACCTTTGTCATTTCAGCGGTCTTGACATCAGTGACAACGATATCGCCTTGGCAAAAAGACGCATACAGATCCTTCACTTTCTCACCAATCGCTTTGTCATCCGCACCGATAGTGCGGTTATTATGGAGAAGTTCATAGACCATATTGCCCGGAATTATACGCTCCGGAGCATGGACGAGATTGATGTCCGTTCTACCCTCATCTTCAACTGCAGGTCTTACACTCTTTTCAATGGTACCGGGAGAAACCGTAGATTCGATAACAAGAGTTGCACCCCTCGGAGCAACCCGCAGTATATCTTTGACAGCAGTGATAACGTAAACTGCATCGACCTTCTTACTGAACTTATCGTAGGGAGTTGGGACAGAAACAATATAAGTATCCGTTACCTGATATTCTGTAGTAAATTTAATACCAGCCTTTAGTGCCTCCTGAAAGAGTTCATCGATGCCATCCTCTTTGAAAGTCATGTGCCCAGCATTAAGAGTTGCGACAAGTTCCATATTATAGTCCGTACCAATAACCTCGACGCCATGAGATGCCATCATCAGGGCGGTGGGAAGTCCGATGTAGCCAAGTCCGATTACATTAACCATATGATTACCCCTCTTCTAAACTAATAAACACTAAAAAGAGAAACTATTTCTTCCGAGTTGGTTTGTGTTCTCACTAGTTCCCCGTTCACTAACTTCTTGTGAATTCCGCACGCCTGTTTTCACAGTTACTGCGTCAAAAAAACTTGACGTAGCCCGCATCGGCGACAGACGACAACGACGCGGGCGGCGACGAGATGGTGATTATAACACTAAATATGATTGAGACGGAGCACTAGAATATTTTATAATACAACCACAAAAAACTGTGTTTTTCAAAAAGACTGATCTTCTATCTGAGTATATCATTCATTTTTCTAAATAATCTATGATGGGCTTCATTACAATTGGCATATCAAAATGTTCATATGCAAACCTTCTAATCTGAGTAGCTACTTCAACTGGTGACGTATTGTTATATATACTCTTATAAAAACTAATAATGCTGTTTATATCTACATCTGATGAATCATTTGGTAAAGTTAATATAAAAGGCACCATCTTATCTTCAATCATGCTTATATAGGCCCCGGATACAATCGGTAATCCCTTCGCCAAATACTCACCGACTTTAAGGGTACTGTTACAATAAATATCGTATTTATATAACCCTAATGATCCAATTGCTATATCCGACTCGTCATATATATCATCTAATTCTTTTCCTATCTTTTTTCCATGGAATCTAATATACTCTGATAATCCAAGCTGTAATGTCAATCTTTTATATTTTGGAATTTCAGGCCCTTCACCTACCAAATGAAAAATAACGATTTTACTTGGATTGCTTTTATAGTATTTGCCTAATCCTTTTATTAATCGTTCATATCCATGATGTACTTGCATTCCAGCTACAGCAACAAGGCTTAATATATTATCTTTTCTATTTTTTACGTTATGACATAATATGTCATTGACTGAAACGCCATTACTGCTTTTAATCGTATCGACTTCAAATATTTTATCGTCGTCAGAATATGTAACAAATCTATCGACGACATTTTTTAATTTAACTCGATAATGACAGTCTCTCTGATAATATGGAAGCATTCGTATGTGATGACTTATGTTTCTATTATAATCATCCTTATCATAAGGATACGTATATATTTCCACCACAATTTTACATGCCGGATATTTCTTCTTTATAAACATAAGAAACTGATAAAAGTCTTTATCAGCAGTCGTTCTTCTAATATACAGATAATCAGGATTTTTAATCTGTTCATATAGAACGTGATAATTAAACCCGCATGAACAGAATGGCATAAAGGATTTAATTTTTCTCCATAACGTTCTCTCAAAATAGGGTACTTCAATAAGCTCAATATCCGATATCTTTTTAAGCTCATAAAGCTGCATATTAATCTTTTTTCTCACTCCAACACTACCAGTGCCAAAAAAAACATAATACCCTTTCATATTCATGCCACCGCCTTCTTATTACTTAGAAACGTCTTATCCTGATTTTCTTTTATACATATAATAATAAACGACCAAAATCCGAGATCATTAATAAAAGTTTGACTAAAAAAAAGCTTTGGGCACCATAAGCACAAAATAAGCAGAAGCAATCCTGTTTTAGGACTAAAATCTCCCTTCTCAACCCTAAACAACGTTTTTATTGAATATGTGATAATAATCCCGAAAGCAATAATACCTAAGATTCCCCAATCCAGTGCAAAATCAATCGCTATATTATGGGAATACATACCGAATCTGTCTTCAAATCCCCCGATTCCTACTCCAGTCAATAAATTGGATCTTAAAACATCGAAAGCATTTCCTTGTATAATATCTCTGCCTGATGAAAAATTCCCGTAGCCACCAGTCAAGCTAGTATCACCTGTAATACCCATATACAGAAAAGATAATGACCTACTTTGGTAGTTAAATTTCGTTTCTAAAAAATCAATTATAAAAATAAAGATATTCACCAGGTTGAAATATATACAAAATCCTGCTATTAAGCCGCATACATAAAGCAAAGCGCGCCTAGCGGTCGTCTTGTGAAGGACCAAATTGCATATTACAATCATAAAGACGAAGCTCAGTATTGTACTTCTTGTTGATGATACTATTCCCAACGCATAGCAAGAGATTTCAAAAGGAATAATCCATTTTCTATTTAAATAGTGTCTCCCAATGTAAAAGGCTATACCACAAGGTAAAGATATGGCAAATCCATATGCCATATCATTAGTGAATAAACCAGGATGTATAAACGGAGAAAAACCCAATGTAATGAAAAAGAATAATGCAATATCGAAATATATTTTTATAAAGTTTCTATAGCAGTCCTTATCAACAGCAATTAACGCAAGTAGAGGAATGAACATATATTGAAAGTAATTCATTAAATAAGTATGTACATATTCATTTTCATAATTGAATAGATATGTTGTAATTAGTATAATCGCAACTGCAATCGGTATAACAACAGTATAATCTTCCTTATTTAGATGAATTTTATGATTATTTATAATTCCATAAAGAAAAAGAAATGCCGAAATGGCGAAAACAATCCTTAGAACAATAGCAAGATAATTTTCAAATCCTATAAGAATTAATATATATCTTATTGCTTGGTGCCAAATTGCTATATTCCAAACCAATATCAATGCATTATTCTTTCTATCTTTAGTTTTCCCTATACTTATACTCATACCTACCGCCAATCATATTTTAGCTTTGGAATTAACATAGTGGTGCTCATGAGCCTATTCTTTCTATTGCTTCTCGTCCCAATGAGAAAATTTCATCTTTAGATTTTCCTGTTTTAATCAGTTTTCTTCCATCTATTATTCCCTGGATTATTGCTTTATCGCCATCTATAATCCGTTTAAGAATTATAATTTCGAATACAACTTTCCACTTAAATGGAGCGTATTTTTTATAATCATTATATTCTAGATACCTGTTTCTTCCCATGAGATAAAGTCTCCATTTGTCAACCTTTCCTGTTTTATCATGATGATGTAGTATATATTGAGTGTCACTTTTAAACCAAAAAATATCGTAACCGCCCCATATAATCTTCTTCGCAAATGTGCTTTCTTCACAATACATAAAATAATGCTCAGGAAAACCACCAACCTCTTCAAATATACTGTTCTTTATCATAAGTGCAGAACCATGTGCTTCACTTATAGTATCTATGTTTTCAGAAACCCTTCGTAATTGTGGTAATATATGAAATTTTCTTAGTAATGCCAGATATTTCGAGTCATTATTCAATAATTGTAAGCCTTTCGAAGTAACGTTATATATTGTAGGTGCAACAACGGCGCATCTAGAATTAGATTTTATTATTTCAACTAGATTGACCAGTATCTTTTCGGAAACCAATTCTGTATCAGAGTTGAGAAGAAGCGAGTACTTAACACCATGAGCACTGGCAAAACGAACGCCAATATTGTTGCCTCTTGCGAATCCGTAATTCTCCTCATTTTCCAAAAACACTATTTTTTCTAAATATTCACCCTTAAGCTTAGCAAGGCTATCGTCTGTTGATTTGTTATCTATAACAATGATTGTGAAATCTACTCCTATTTGTTTCAGGCAGGATTCAATACATACTTTTGTTTTATTGTACGTATTATAATTTAATATGTTTATCGAGCACTCTCCAAAACTGCTTTTCATTTTTTCTATGCTCCAAAATTTTATTTGCGAATTCTTGGCACATTACCTATTATGCTATTTCATTCCCCGAGTAGTATATCTTCCTTCTCTCATAGGGATAGAGTACTTAGATAATTCTGTCTAAGCTTATCCATTTGGAATTGATTTATTGCATAAGTTTTGGCTAATCTTCTTGTAATATATAGCTGATCATTATCTTTATTAATGATTGTCTGGATTGCTTCTTTGAAAGCATTACTATCCTTCAAGCTAATATCCCATCCAGCCCCAGCTTCTTCAAGTCCTCTCCAAGGTGTCTGATCACTAATAATTACTGGACACTCAGAAAACAGTGCCTCCGATATTACATGTCCAAAGTTTTCACTCCAAGTTGGAAAAAGGAGTGCATCATATTGTGAAAGAACTTCAAACACATGATCATGATCGATTAGTCCCTTGTAATTCACACTAATATTCTGTGGAAGTTTAGACATAGCCTCCTGACATTCCTTCCAATAGCTTTCATCCTCAATTGGCCCATAGATATCAAAAGTCGCATTATCATTTATGGACTCAAAATATTCTATCGCACTTATCAGATTCTTCTTGGGCACGATACGGGAAAAAAACACAAAACTTGCTTTCCCCGGCACTTTTTCCGGATGGTTTAGTTCAATCTTTGGTACTGATGGAAGATTTGTTAGGAAATGTATTCTACTATCTTCCCCACCCAAATACTTTTTAATTGTCTCTGTTTCCTCATCACTGGTCGATTGAAAATGCATATTCTTAAGAAGGCCAAAGGCTTTGAGGCACATAATATACGGAATTTTCTTATATTTTCCTTTAAAGGCATTCTTACACAACTGACCTCTTGGGGCTAATAGAACTTTAACCCCTTTTCTCTTTGCAATTCTCAGCAACGGAATAGTCCACATTGCATCAAACAGGCTATTGATATAGATAGTATCCGGTCTTATCTCTTCTACAACAGAAGAAAGAGTCTTTTCTGTAACTTCATCATCAGCGAAGTAACGAGCTTTACAGTTACCACGATCATTCCAGCCCTCTGAAATACCATCAAGTTTCTGTTGTTCTCCCAACTCGTGATCAGTGCATACTACATAGAAATCGATATCCTCGTGCAAAAAGCCACAAAGATTATCAATGCTGACTACTGGACCGCCATACGTTTTAGCTGGTAAGAATCCACCGTTTGCGATAATAACCTTTATCTTCTTTTCCATATACCTATACCTGCTTTATCTCATATGCTCAATTATGGTTTGATAGGCTTTTGATATGTCGTAATGACTAAGGAGAAACTTATATGCGTTCTCTCCCATGTCTTTCCTTTCCTTCTCATCAGTAAATTTGTTCATAAGCTCTACAAATACTTTGGGGTCATCGCTCTCACACCAATATCCAAACTTGCCTTCTTCTATCACAGTCCCTACATCAGTATTCGGATCTGTGGCAGCTAATACAGGCATCTTCCCTTCCATATAGGAAAGAAGTCTGCTTGGGAAATTAGGGATCGTAAATCTATGGTCCAAGAAGATTAAGCCAACATCGCAAGTAGCCATCACTTTCAAGTATTCTTTCTTAGGTAAGTGCGAAACTAGTTTACTATTCTTGGGATTGTTTTCTTCAAACCATTTCGCTAACCTATTATATTCTGTTCCCGCGCCAACAATAAGAATAAAGGCATCCGTATTTTCTTCATTTTTCACAAGGCAAGATATGATGAAATTTATTCCTTGGGCTGCTCCAAGATTACCACCATAGACAAATATAGTTTTATCTACAGGTAATCCATTGTTTTCTCTAACCTTATTCTTATCTGTTATTGGGGTCTCCCGTACTTTGATTGAGTTTGGACAAATCTCAACTTTAGAACCATCAATTCCAGAAACACGAATCAGATAGTCACAATTCTTCTGCGACATACAACCAATGAAATCTGAGATTTCATATAGCCGACTTTCTTTTGCTTTGAAGTATCTAGTTACAAGACCCTTGAGTCCCTTTTCTGATAGAGCTCCAATATCTATAGGCCCTTGTGGCCAAATATCTTTCAGAAGCAGGTATGTAAAAGCATTATCTTTTTTCTTAATCTTTTCAATCACACTGCTGAATGTAATAGGAGGCGTTGAATAAAGAATTAAATCAAACTTCACCGTCGGAATAGCCTTATTAATCGCCTCAAGAAACCTTTTCCCAATCAGCAGAGAAGAAATACCTTTTTTGATCAACCCAACACCATAATAATCAGGTATCAAAGCAGAAACTAAATGAATGCGCCCTTTCTCTCTAATCAATTTGTATCTACTCTTGTTTTTCTCTTCACAAGGTGAAACAACATATATTTCATTACCGTTTTCCGCAAACTCATTAATTAAATCTGGGTATATTCCAGTCTGCGAAAAATCATTTATCTCCATTAATGTCAGAAATAGAACATTCATTTCTTAAATCACCCTATTTTGTTTCCCTGATTAACGAAAACGCTTCTGCCGCTCTTACATTGACTGTTGATCCTCTATATTTTGCTAATGCATCAATTGCTTCTAATGATCTTGCATCGGGAAAGTCTCCCAGTTGAGTTTCGAATACTTTCATCGCACTTAGCTTGCATACCAACGTTTCCGTAATATCTTCATACACTGTAGGGATGAACTCATTTGTGGTGTTCGGCACATCCCACCCTGTCTCTGATAGTGTTTCGTAGGAATAAATCCGTGATACTTTGTGTTCATACTTTGGCCTTAACGCCACCATACATGCATCAACAATCAGCTTGTGGTCGAGCTGCATATCTCCGCGATGCGGAATATAAACTTCATCTGGCTTTATCCTTTGAATTGTTTTTAAAACTCCATCATTCAACTCATATCTTGGAATTGTTTCAAGCGTCACAGCCGGAAAATCCAAGAAAACTGTCTCTGCCACACCAAGCAGCTTATCGGCCTCCCGGCACTCTTTTCTTGCCTTTTCAACGACTTCTTCACTAAATAGAGGAGGGAAAGCTTTAGTTACAACACATACATAAACCTCATGCCCTTCTTGTGCCCTTTTTGCTATTGTTCCACCAACGCCAATCACCTCATCATCCGGGTGCGGAGCTATAACTAAAACTTTCATGTACAATTACCTCGTCATTCAAAGAACTTTATCGGCTTTGCGGGACTTCCCACAGCCGTACATTTTGCCGGGATATCCTTGACAACTATGGCCCCCGCTCCAACTATGCTGTAATCACCCACGTTCTTTCCCTGGATGATCTGCATTCCTGTTCCGAGTTCCACCGCATGTCCGATATTGGTAATGCCTGATACATTGACGGACGGGTATAGTGTCACAAAATCTCTAAGAATGGCATCATGCCCGATTGTGCAATCAAGATTGATGATTACGTGAGAACCAATCTCAATATTGACCGTAATAATCGTATGCGCACAGATAATAGTACCCTCGCCGATAGTAACAAGATCGGACATCTCAACACTAGGATCGATCACAGTTCCAAACTTGATGAACGGATTAACTGTCTTCATGTTGGAGACAATCTTCTCCCGTGTTCTTGACGCGCCAACAGCTACCACAAAGCAGGCATCCCGGTAGTTAACCACATCCGCTGTATTTCCCAATACCTTATATCCATTTATTTCGGTTCCCTGGATATCATCAGCGTCATCCATAAAACCGAGGATATTCCAGGTTGGAGCCACTTTATTCTGCCGTTCAGCAGCCCAAGCAACCTCACGACCAAAACCGCTTGCACCGAATATGATCAAATCTTTCATGCATGTTCTCCAACATCATTTCGTTTTGCATCAGAGTACAGATTATCACCTGTAAACTCCGTTCGGGTATCGTCAACCCTGTATTCACTGCCAACTAATGCCTCTCGGGCAACCGCAAAAACCATCCGTACATCCGTTATGAAACTACAGTTTTCTATGTACCAAATATCATTCTCAAACTGATCATTCCAGGACCAAGTCTTTATAGGCTTTAATGGGACACACGCAAATCCAGGCCTCACTTCATGCCGCATCATATGCCTTGGTGTATATAAAGGGAGGTAACGAACCAGAAGAGGGCGGGGGCCAATTATACTCATCTTTCCTGTGAAAATGCAGTATAGCTCTGGCAACTCATCCAGAGAAAAGCGACGTATAAAACGTCCAAAAGATGTTAATCTCTGCTCGCTAGGTAGCAGCTCACCATTCCCATCTTTCTCGTTTGTCATGGATCGGAATTTATAGACTTTAAAAATCCTCCCATGTAATCCTGGTCTTTCCTGTGAATATAAAATTGGACTTCCATGAAAGGCTAATTCGAGTATTGATATAACGATGAATAAGGGGCTGAGGATGAGTATTGCTATCCCACTCAATGCAATATCAAGAAGCCTTTTTATAACTGTCGTATATAAAGTTCTTCGGACTTTTGGCATGTCTTCCACCATAAATCTACCCCTTATTTTGCTGGATTGCCTTTCACTACCGCCCATGTTTCAACATTTTTCGTAACGACAGAACCCATTCCAATAACAGCTTTATCTCCAATATGACGTCCATCTCTTATGGTGCTGTTGCCTGAAATTAAGACCTGCTTGCCGGTAGAGGAACTGCCGAACATGATGCTTTCGCCAACCACAAAAGTGTCCTCGCCAACAATGACATTATGAGAAACAAATGTACTATTATCGATTTTGGAACCATGCTTAAGAATGGTATTGTCTATCGCACCACGTCCGATAACTGTTAATGCCCCAATTTGAACGTCATCCTCAATAATTACGCCGCCAAACTGTGGCATTGTAAGTGCGCGTCCATTCTCGTCTCGGTCAGTAGATAATCCGTCCGCTCCAATAACAGAGTTTTCCCGGATAACAACGTTATTCCCGATGTGGATTTCGCCTACCAACTTCGTTCCAAGACCAATATAACAACCATTTCCTATCTCAACTTCACCACCGATATAGGCTCCGGGAAGAATCGTGCAATTCTTTCCAACTTTTGCAGTCTTAGCTATGTATGCACCATTTACAATGTCAAATTCTTCAATAGGGGGGTAATAAGTAATTGCGTTATCACGGAAGAACCCGCAGTATCCATTCCGAGTGTTGTCAACCATACAAACGGCATGTGTTTCTGCTATGTCATCAGGAACACTCTCTGCAGCAGGCCAGAAAATAAGACAATCCTTACATTTTCTAAAGGCACCCACATAATCCATATATCCAGCAGAAATGAACATAACGGCGTTATCTTTGGGGTTATTTAGGGATGCCGGACGAACTACATCAAATTTTTTTCCTGTCACATACTTGGATACATTGACCCTAAAATACTCTTTCATCATTTAGCTCCTACAATAAACACATAGTTCGTTGTTGCCGTAGCACCGATGTTCAGCATTATGCCGTTTTGCACGCCATCCACCTAGTAATCTCCTGCCGTGCCTGTTACCTACTTATAAAGGTCAAGGAACATACGAGCTCCAGATGCTCCTACTGGATGTCCACAACCGATGAGGCCTCCAGAGGGATTTATCAACTTCTCAACTCTTCCATCCTCAACCGCTTCATACTCTTTGCCAGGCTCAGTGAGGCTAAATACGCTGATAACTGCATACTCTGAACTTGTAAAGTAATCATGTATCTCGAACACATCAATGTCGGAAACATCCAACTCCGCTCTCATATATGCATCCAGGACTGCTTGCCTCGTCCACGGGAGGATGTACTATGATTCTTCGTTATCTGCCATCTTCTTCTCACAGAACATCGGCGCTATCCTGTGGCCATAGCCTTTGATGATAGGCTTTCCTTCACATCCGCGCTATGCGATATACTTCTCGCTGCACAGCACAACAGTAGCCTCGCCATCGGTAACCTGTGAGCAATTTGATACTCAGAGCTTGCTACCAACCAGGGGATTCGTTTCCGTACCTCTCGTGCTCGCTTACTCGTAGCTCATAAACCATCTGCGGGTCTGTGCAAGTGGGTTGCGTTTCACGTTTCCGTAGTTGATTACACTAATTTGCGCCAGCGCGTCCATGTATCGCTTCTCATCAAGATCCGGGTACTTCTTCATCGTCTCATCCGCCAGCTTTCCGAATAGTATCGGAAATGGCAGTTCGATACCTTTTCCCTCTTTTTCGTAGTATGCAGCTCGAACTAAGAAATCTCCGCCGGTCAGAGAATCGACAGTTTTCATCAATTCCCAGCCAACAACAATGGCTACACCTTCTCTGATACAGGCCCACTCCGCTCTTCCGGCCAAGCTTTACCTTCTGCAATCAGCTTCTGAACGAATTCAGGCAGGACAAAAGTATCATGAGCGTGTCGTTGATGTTTTCATAGGTGTTATCAACGATAGCCTTGTGGACATCCAGTCCGACGAAATCAACAGTGGTCAGAGGAGCCATGCAGCGGCCAGTAAAGGAGCTATGCAGCGCATCGATATAGTCGATATAGTCGATACCACCGTTATCCTTAACCTTCTCTGCGTACTAGAGAGCCTCGTTGATAAACTGTAATCCGATACGGCTGTCCAGAAATGCCGGGCTATCTTTAACTTGTTCAACCGTCCTGATCAATTTATTGCTCCGGTATTCCTTCAGCTCTACCTGAATTCGCTCATCTGAGAAAATAGTCGGCGTCAACTCACTCAGCCACATGAGATAAGGCAGGTTGAACATATACACGCCGAAGAAGTGCTCACGCAGCTAGTTCGGGTATCAGGAAACAGTTTCTGTAATGGAAAGGCCGGAGAGGCCAGTGCAGAATACAGCATAATGCTAGAGCGTTTTTGCTACCTGTGTTGCAATCTCTTTCTTAACTACGATATCTTCTAAGCTGCTCTCAAACAACAAGATCCGATTCCGCTACGCATTCTTCCAACATAGAGAAATCTGCAGGAATACGATTCTTTTCGATAGCATCTGCTTTAAAGACTTTACAATGCATAGGATTGTCTTTTTTACTTTTTTAATGTCGCGTCCAACGCAGAAAACCTTCGCACCTCCGAAGGAGGCAAAGATACCTGCAACATTCGCACCCATTGTACCGGTCACGTCAATAATTGTAGCCGTTTGGATGTTCACCATATTCTGTTCTCCTCTATTATTTATTCTTTATACTAGGGAGTTGCTTCTCATGCGTAGTATTTTGGTTTCATTAATCTGTTCAGTTGATTCAATATATAAGCTATAATAAATGACGCTTTGTTATTAAACCTCGATAGGAAGATGGTAGTTCTTAAACTAACGGGCCAGTCTTTTAATCCGAATACCGGAAAGTTATTCCGATTAAAGCTGCTCATTTCAGACAAGTCTTCCGATGAACACCTGCTTTTCAGAGTCCACACCCAAGTCCGTGCTATTGCGTAAGCACAGAATCTCATGAGGATCGCCACCGTTTCCTGATTCACAAGTCCTTTCAGATCCTCATACCGATGCTTGTGTGCTGACCAATAGTCAACGAGATTCTGCCGATCATGGTTTTGCGAGATACTGCTTTTCCTTTGTATCCAGTGGTAGTAGTTATTAGGTATCCCAGTTACCGTGGCCTCTCGAATCAGCTTATATGTTGTAGCAACATCCTCGAATGATTGTCCTTCAGGAAATCGAATCTCCGTGAAGAGATAATTCTTCCAAATCTTGTTCCAGACTTGAGTCCTTATTTCATTTCTGATTAGGGCTTCTATAGCTTCCTTGTCGCTGATAGTTTTTTTGATCGAGGAGTGTTCAATTGTCTTTGTCATATAATCAGCGTGGCACCCACACTCGACCACATCCGCCCCAGTCTGCTCAGCGTGTTTGATAAGCTCCTCGTACATATCAGGTTCAATCCAATCGTCAGAATCAACGAATCCGATCCAGTCGCCTCTGGAGTTATCAAGTCCAAAATTCCGGGCTGCAGATAAGCCGCTATTTTCCGTGTGGAAAACCTTTACTCGTTCGTCCTTCCTATACTCGTCACATATTGCCCCTGACCCGTCTGTACTCCCGTCATCTATGACCATTATTTCAAGATCCAAGTACGTCTGGTTTATGATGCTATCCAGACACTTTCGGAGATATGGCTCAACGTTGTACACAGGGACTATTACCGATATCATTTTTCACTCCATGTTCCCTTCACGTGTGCTAATCAGTCTTTTCACCATCATTAAAATAATCATTCCAACAGCAGCTCCCAGTCAGTTGTGAATCACATCATCAAGCTCACATAAGCCTCTTCCACTCATCAGTTGTAGAACTTCGATTGTTTTACTCAGCACAGCAGCAAACCATATTCCTCTCAATTGCCACAGGTGACCACTTATCACACCAACCGGAACAAACATAATCACATTCGCGATTACTTGTCCGCTCTGCTTGTCCCATGCTCTCCATGACCAGAAAAGCTCAGGCTGGAAATGGGAACCGGTAAATGGTTTCCGAGTCAAAATGGTTTCAGCGAGAATAAGAAACGCATATCCGGCCAGCAGTCCGCTTTCCCAACGCCAGTATTTCCACACCACGACAGATACAAAAAGCGAAATCAGATAATACCACCAAGGGATATCCAATAACCCAAATACATAATCGATTGGTCTTTCCTCCCGTTATTGCCGCCCACACCGCGCCGATAGTCGTTCTAAACTGCACCTTATTCGGTCAAAATTACACCCTTTTTAGGCCTTTACATCCTCAGCCATATTCAGCAGAAGTCGATGCGATGTCTCATGTATATGGTGCAGAAGTTGATACCCGGTCTCAGTCATACGGAGCAGAAGTCGATTTACGAGCCTTAATTACATACTGTCTAGGTGGGTAGGTCAGAACATCGCTCGATTTAACCCCTGATGCACATTCTGCCGATGTTACAGAAAACACCTGCGAATTATCTTGATAATCACGTCCTGCTGCTCTTCCGTCATTTTGTTATCAGAGGGAAGACACAGTCCTCTCCTGAAAATATCGGCTCCAACGTCCACCCCAGAGCCCTTTATGTAAGCATTTGTACGGCCTCTCCCATTACCCTCGACCGTGATAAACGGGCTCGTCCTATATATCGGCTGCATATGCATGGGCTTCCAAATGGGGCGTCCTTCAGCATTGATTGCTGCAATTGCTTCTAAGATCTCTGTAGGGCAAGTCTTACCAGACTCACTTATGTAAAGAACCTCTTTATCACCTCTTACTGTCCGGCACATTGCGTCTTCATCGATCAACATGCAAGACAGCCAAAAGTTTGGTTCACTCTTTTCTGCATCAAAAGGATTCATTTTCACAGGAAGATCCTTGAGTCCTTCTTTATAACGCTCATATATCGTCTTCTTCTGATCAATATGTTCATCCAAATAAGGAATCTGCCCCCGCACAACTCCTGCAATAATGTTGCTCATGCGGTAGTTATAGCCAATCTCCTCATGCTGGTACCATGGAGCAGCTTCACGACTCTGTGTGGACCATTTGCGAACTTTCTCTGCATCCTCTCTGGAATCTGTGAGAAACATACCTCCCGCCGAACCAGTGATAATCTTGTTCCCATTAAAAGATATGCAGTTATAGTCTCCTAAGGTCCCGGTTTCCACCCACTTCCCATGAAGCTTATACTTCGCGCCCAGGCTTTCAGCCGCATCTTCGACGATGAACGCGCCATGCCTGTCACAGATTGCTTTCAGCTCCTCCATCTTTGCCGGTGTACCATAAAGATGAGCAATCACAACCAGCTTCACATCAGGGTAGATGTCAAATGCTTTCTCAAGTGCCACTGGATCCATATTCCATGTATCATATTCTGTGTCAATAAAGACTGCTTCGCCATCTTCATAAGCGACCGGATTTATACTTGCGTCGAAAGTCATATCACTGCAAAACACTTTCTTCCCGCGCAGTGTACCTTCGTAAGGCCTTGCCTGACCGTACAGTTTCTCTCCCGCCAGTTTTGTCGCAAGATGGAGCGCAGCTGTACCCGCAGATAAAGCCACGGCATATTTGCAGCCAACGTAATCCGCGATCTGTTCCTCTATTGCGTTAATATTGGCACCAACTGTGCTGACCCAATTGGTATGAATTGCCTCATCCACCCATTTCTGCTCATCACCGTGCATGGTAGGTGATGAAAGCCAGATCTTCTTTTCGAACGGGGCAATTCCTGCAAATCCAAGATCATTATTGATATTCATCTTTTGCGCTCCTATTAAAAGATACAGGGAAATTCGGAAGCCCTTCCCTGTATCTCTCGTATATTTTCCTATTCCGCCTGATAATCTCTTGTGTTGTCCATCTCCGTCCTCTCAATTGTCCTCTCCCACGACAAGTTCTGAGAAGACATTTCTGTTTTGGGAATTATCACCGGCATTTTCAGGATGATAGGTGGTTACGATCGTCTCCACCAGGCTTTGAATCTCATTTTCCTTATTGGCATAAGCCATGTTCATGAGGTTTTCCAGCTGTTCCAGGAAGATGTCCCTGTCGAAGGGAATGGGCTGTCCGATGTGGATCAGATCATTGTCCGTCTTCAGCAGGCCCTCTTCTGCCATCAGTTTTTCTTCATACAGCTTCTCGCCCGGCCTGAGTCCGGTGTACTCAATACGGATATCCTCATCCGGCTTGTAGCCCGAGAGACGGATCAGGTTGCGGGCAAGCTGATCGATCTTCATGGGACTCCCCATATCAAGGACGAAGATTTCTCCGCCGTGGGCATAGGTGCCGGCCAGCAGGACCAGGCTCACAGCCTCGGGGATGGTCATGAAATAGCGGATGATATCCGGGTGGGTCACTGTGACAGGCCCGCCGTGGGCGATCTGCTTCCTGAACAGGGGAATCACTGAGCCGTTGCTGCCGAGCACATTGCCGAAACGGACCGCGACAAATTCGGTGTGCACATTCTCGAAGATCTTTCCTGTACCGTCCCTGTCCGCGTTCTCGATTCCTGAATGGGTGAAGAGCTGAGGGATCCGAGAAGCCTCTCCTGCCTTGATACAGGCGTCAAAACTCTGGATGATCATCTCGCACAGCCGTTTGGAAGCCCCCATGATATTGGTGGGATTTACGGCCTTGTCGGTGGAGATGAGAACGAAGCGCTCACAGCCGTGGACCATGGCCGCATAGGCGGTCTTGTAGGTCCCGATGGCATTGTTCTTGATCGCCTCACAGGGACTTACCTCCATCAGAGGCACATGTTTATGCGCAGCCGCATGGAAGACGATCTGAGGCCTGTATTCCTCGAAAATCTCAAACATGCGTCTGGAGTCCCGCACGGAGCCGATGAGAACCTCCATGTTCAGGTGCGGATATTTCTCCTTCAACTCTATCTGGATGTCATAGGCATTGTTCTCATAGACATCAAAGATGAGGAGCAGGCTGGGTGAGTGTGCGGCAATCTGACGGCAGAGCTCACTTCCTATGGAGCCGCCGCCGCCTGTGACCAGGACACTCCTGCCGTTGATAAATTGAAAGACCTCCTGCAGATCGGCTTTGATCGGCTCCCGTCCCAGCAGGTCCTCCACTGAGACATCCTTCATGGCGGAAACCGACACCTGGTCCAGGATCAGCTGGTACATACCCGGAAGGTTCTTGATCTCACAGTCGGTTTCCTGGCAGATGGCAAGGATATCCCTGCGCTGAGCGGCAGTGGCACTGGGAATGGCGAGATATATCTTCTCCACCCCATATTCTTCCACGGCAGCAAGGATATGCTCGCGTCCGCCCACGATAGGCACACCGTCAATAAAGCGGTGCCATTTTCTGTGATCGTCATCTATGATGCAGACAACACTCTCACTTATCTCCGAGGAACGCCGGAAATCCCGCAGAATCATCTGTCCGGCGGCGCCAGCGCCGATCAGCATGACACGCCGCACAGGGCGCTCACTCTTCCCGGAAAATCTGCTGCTGCGCAGGAGAAGAACGAAGCGGTAGGAAAACCGCACACCAATGATGAAAACGAACTGGAGGAGCGCGCCGATCACATAGTAGGTCACCGGCATGCGGCAGAGCAGAACAGTGATCAGGACTGTGTGAAGAAGCATCGTGACCGCGCTTGAAGACAGGACATGTATAAGTTCTGAATAGCTCGCGAAGCGCCATACGCTGCTGTAGAGGTGCAGGTTCCAGAAAACCAGCAGGCAGATGAGAGTATAGGCAGGCGCAAAAGAGCGCCAGGCTCCCAGATAGTTTCCCGGAATTTTGGAGAAGCTGCAGTCAAAACGGAGCCAGAGCGCCAGAAAATAAGCGGCGTTGACGGCGACAATATCGTACATCACCAGCAGCCCGCTGACACCGATCCATTTTGTGTTAATACCCTGATGCAGGAAGGATTCTTTGTTCATATCTTTTTGTGATTCCGTATAAGAGACGTTATTTCGTTAATCGTATGGGAACAAAAAGGGACTGCTGATCGATGGTCTCAATCCAACAATCCCTTTCCGTTTCACTGCCCGGGGCATGAAAACCTGTCTTGAAGAATCATCATCACTCCGATGTATTATTCATTTCGAGATGTGAAATCATGTCCCTTGTGTTTTTTGTCACTTTTTCAGGGATCCCTTGCCTCTGACGATCTTGCCCTTAAAGCCTGCTGCAATCAGTTTCTTTTTCAGTTTATTGAACTCTGCAACAGTCATGGCGGTCGATCTGACAAGGATTCTGGATTTCTTGCTCAGGCCTTTAAATGCACCCTTGTCAAAGGTAAACTGGCTGGCCTTTCTCTTGGTCCCGCAGATCTGGATGTCAATATCCTTCTTCTTGGTCCCGTCGAATGCGTCCTTGCCAAACGAAACGTTCTTGCCGACAACTCTCAGAAGCCCTACGTTGGAACCGTAGAAAGCCTGCTTGCCGATCCTGAATTTCGAGGCTGTAGTTCTGATATCCACAGTCTTGACGCGGCGACCCGCAGTGCTATTGAAGACACCCTTGACACCCTCATTCCCGTGGGAACCGATCTTGGTAGCACCGAGATGGGTCAGAGCTACCTTCTGGTTTTTCTTGTTCCTTGCTACTGAAAGGCTGACAGTGGATGTGCCTTTTTTGGCCTCAACCTTGTAGACGGCCCTGACTGTGGTGCCAACGTGCGTTGAGACGGTTGCCTTTTTGCCGTGATCCTGTGTGTTCACGTCGTGGTTGGTTTTCGCGACAAAGCCGGGGTTAGTAGGACTGCCCGTAGCCGCATAGACGGAGAACGCGCTGCCGATAACCATTGCCATGGCGAGGACAAGTGACAGAACTCTCTTTTTGATGCTCATGATTGCTCACACCTCCTTTCCTTAAAGATTATAGTGAACCCGCAAAAGAGGGCGGGAACCTACCGTGATAATCACACTGCCTTCCGGACAGAAACCGGAACGGCAGAGTAAAGTTTTCTGATGAAAACAGATCATTTCTTTTCACCCGAATAGTATTTATCGGTGTAATATCTGCTGCCGTAGTGCCCATAGTATTTTCCGTAGTATTTTCCGTATTTTTTTCCGCTGCCGCCGGCCCTGTTCAGGGCTATGCCCAGAAGCGGGCAGCCGGCACGCTCCAGCTGGGCGATCGAGCTGTGGATGATCCGCTTGGGGGTCATGCCGCTCCGTACGGTCAGAATCGCGCCGTCGCACAGATGGCCGATGCGCTCCGCGTCAGAGACCAGTCCAAGAGGCGGTACGTCCAGAAAGACGTAGCGGTATTTCTGTGCCAGCTGATCCAGCAGATCCTTAAAACGGTCGCTCTCCAGCAGAAGGGAGGGGTTCACGATGTTATTCACATTGGGGAGCAGGTCCCCGTAAATCATCCTTGTCGTAAGAACGCAGTCCTCCAGCTTTTTATTGTCGGAGAGGTAGTGGGTCAGACCCCAGAGTTCCTTCCCGTCCTCCCGCGAAATCTGGTACTGATCAACCATGACGGACTTGCGCATATCGGCGTCGACCAGGATGCTGCGCTCCCCCGCCAGGGCCATCTGCTGCCACAGGCACATGGCCAAAAAACTCTTCCCCTCGTTGGGCTCGGAACTCACAATCATGATCTTGCGGATATCGCTGCCCAGAAAGCTGACATTGATGCGGAGGCGATTGATGGCTTCCTCGATGGAGTAGGGCAGCTCGGGGTTCACCCCTATGATTGCTTTTGTATTCATGATGCCTTCTCCCCCTTTTTCTTCTTTTTGAAATAACGTCTTGAGCGCCTGGTAGTGTCGGTGGCTTTCTTCAAACCTTCAATAGTACCCTCCGGGATGACTGTCATCGGCAGGATCCCGAATTCCTTCTCCACATCTTCGGAGGTCTGGATCGTGTCATCCATCAGGTACTGGACCGTCAGGAAGGCCAGAACCAGGAACAGAAGGACCAGTGAACCCATCATCACATTCCGGCTGAGGGAAGGGGAACTCTTCTGTGTGGGCAGGACGGCCTGCTCGGCTATGCTGGGGGAAGGAGCGTCCATGATCTTGGGCAGCCGGATCTTGGCGATCCTGGCCATCTGGTTGGCGATGTTCATCGCCTCCTCCGGATCCGTGCTGGTCGCGGAGATCTTGATGATGCGCGTATTGGTGACGACATCAAGCCTGATCATGTTCAGAACCTGTTCATAGGTATATTCGAGTCCAAGCTCAGTGATGACGTCCTCAATGATAGGGCGGCTCTTCATCAGCTCCACATAGTCGTTGGAGAGCGAGGCGCCGATATTGAGGTCGGACAGATCCACGACGGAAGAGCTGGAAGCCGAGATCATGTACATCCTGGAGACGGCGGTGAACCGGTCCGGGATCATGTAGTGTGTATAAGCGCCGGCAATCACCGCGCCGATCACCACGGCCGCGATGAGAAGCCACAGCCTGCTCATGTAATAGCCGAAGAGGTCGATGAGATCAATCTCCTGGACGTCATCCAGGGGCTGTATATTTCTCTGTCCAGTCTGCTGTTCCATTGTGCTTTTGTTTCCTTCCTGTCAAGGTATTAATCTTTTCGATATTTTTTCTATGCTGAAGACTTTTCTATGTTTGAGTCTTTTAGATATTCAGGTCTTACTCGGTGACGCCGTAGTCCTCGCCGAGGGGCACCAGGGAAAACAGGTCTGTCATCACATCGCGGATCGAGATCGGATCCGCATAAAATTCCTCGTGCTCAAGTCCATCGTTCAGAACCTTTCCCAGCTTGCTCTCGCCCTCGATCTTCAGGATTCCTTTGTCTTCTCCGTCCAGGAGCATCCGGGCGATGCGGGAAAAATCCATGCCGTTCATATCTGAGACAGCGACATCCTGAAGGGAATCCCAAAGCTGGAGTCCATACTCCGGATTGCTCCGTGTATGTTCTCTGACTTTTTGAAAGAGCCCGTCCATGTACTGTTTCTGGCGCGACATACGGGCCTGGTTCGAGTCGTCCTTGAGGCTCATCCTGGCCCGGACAAATCGCTCTGCCTGGTTGTCATCCAGAGTCAGGGTCGCGCCGTCAGTAAATGCTCTGTCGGCGGATGTCATATCTCCGTCAATGGTGACCTCGACTCCGCCCACGGTGTGGTTGAGGGCGGCGATATCCTGCATGTTCATGACAAAATATCCGTCGATACTGTCCAGCTCACCGAGGAAATATTTCACTGCCTCCACAGTGTTCTCCGCATTCAGTTTCGGGGTTCCGCCGAACCAGTGGGCAGTACACAGCTGGACTGTCCGCTCTCCGAGCAGATCGCCTTTCGCCCCGATCTCAGGGATCTTGGTGATCGTATTTCGGTCGATTTGTATGCACCCCAGGGTGTTGTCTGTATAGTCAAGCACCATCAGAAGGAGGAAATCCGCCATGGGGCCGTGATACTCCTCACCTTCCCCGGCTCCGCTTCCATCCGTTCCGATGAAGAGATATTTCTCCAGCCGGTGGTCAAAGCCGTATGTCATATCATCGATAAAGACGGTGTCTTCGACTGGCCATTCCGGCTCGTATTCCTTTGCCTTCTCCCGAAGTTCTTCTTCCAGCCGGGCTGAGCTCTGCTTTTCGTAATAGGCCGTGCCTCCGACGATGGCTCCGATCACAAGGATCAGGACAAGGAAGCCCGCTATATGTTCTTTCTGTAAAGGTCCGCCTCTCATGAGACATTGTCCCCTTCCGCTTTGATTTGTTGTTATATCTGTTGAATGCTGTATCAGGCCTGAATGGTCAGATTGTCAGGACTGATCTGCTGAATTCTGTATCGGTCAGATGGTCAGGATCCTCTCCGCCACCTCATCCATATATGCAAGCGCCTTATCTCCGAAATACCCGGCGATAAATTTCCTGGCCGCTTCGACGTTCGGCGGGCGGTCTGTTATATTGTGGCAGTCGCTCCCCAGGAGCGTGCCCGGATGTTCACCGAGAAAGTTCATGCAGAAGCGTTTCTTTTTATCCGGTCGGAGAATGCCGTTTTTCCTCAGAAAGCTGCCCGCGTTGATCTGTGCGTGGATCGGGAGTTCCATGATCTCATCCCAGATACTCCTGTCCTTCTGAAAGCCAATGTAGCGCTCAATATGCGCCAGGATAATGCAGAGTTTCTGGCGGAAGATCAAATCCCTGACGTCTTTGAGGACATCCTCGCCCCACTGCTCAAACGGAAGTTCCAGCAGAAGGCATCTGGTATCTCCGATGCATAGCTTCGGTACGTCCTTGGCTTTTCCCACGCCCGGAAAGTAATAGACCTCTGCACCTGCCAAAATCTCCGGAAGCGCCCTGCCCAGGTCCTCCTCGAGGGAACGGCAGATCTGACGTGTCTGCGCCATCGCTTCGGTGCGCCGCTCAAGAAATCCTTCCATAGACATTCTGTGGGCATAAAAATGAGGAGTAGCCGCTATCAGATCTACTCCCTGTTTTTGTTCTTCTAATAACATGTCCTTCGTCATGTCCACATCCTGACTGCCGTCATCGATTCCCGGTAAGATGTGTGTATGAAAATCGACCATTTTTTCTTCCCTCTTCTGTCAATAGACTTTCGTCATTCTGCGGGAAAGATTCTATTAAACAAAGGGTAAAAACCATCAACCAACGGTTCCTTCAAAAGTGTCCGTTATAGTATATCCCAAATAATATACCCGGACAAGTGTCAATTTCAACATACTTGTGTAGATATTCGAGCAATATATGTGTTACTTTTAATATATTCATGTGTTGTTTAGTCAAATTTCCGAACTTGCGCTATGTCAAGGCGCCCACACTCCTGATAAAGGCCGCAATATCTCCGATCACCTCTTCCGGGATATGGCGCTCGACCTTGTACTCTTTGGAGGCTTTCAGAATATCATCGTAGATTCCTTTGACGAAAATATGATTCAGGTCAGGATACAGTTTGTATGAAGTATTCGGCCTGCCTGCCAGGAGTTTTTTGAACATCCGGTAGTCCCGCCCGGCGAGCACCTGAAAGTCTTTTCCTCCCTGCAGGATGAAGGCCGGCTTTGAACTTTCCAAAAGATAGCCGGCTGCTGTTTTCTGCCCCATCTCCTTGAAGTAATAGAGTGTCATATTTCCCGCGAACTTCTTTTTCTTTGCCTCCCCGTCAGTCATCTCGTAGAGTCCCTGAAATTTTCTGCGGTAAAACCTGTATTCCATCCTGACGATCCGGTTCAGAATCGATCTGCCGCGCCCAGCCTGCTTCAGCTGCCTGAGTACAATATCTTCCAGACGATAAGGCGTCCCTGCCATCATGATAAGCCCCTTTACGTCACCGCCTTCCGCATCGATCCTGGGTGCCAGCATGGCACCCATGCTGTGGCCGAGGATGAAAATACGGTTATGGTCGATCCTGGGGTCACTTTTTAACATATTAACGGCCAGAATCGCATCCTCGATCGTCTCTTCCTTTACTGTAACCGTGAAGTGTTTCTGACGGATCAATTTGAACCCATGCGCATAGGTGCGCTTATCGTAGCGGAGGGAGGCGACACCGTGTTCCGCAAGGCCTTCCGCAAGGTCCTTAAAGGGTGTCAGCTTCATCACCTTTTCGTCCATATTGCCTGGCCCGGAACCATGCACCATTACGACCGCCGGTACCGGCCCTGAAAGAACATCCAAATCATCCGGAAAGGTCAGAATGGCTTTCAAGGGATAGTCTGTTCCCGCCCCGATAATTCTTTTTTCACTATACAAACGATCACCTCCAGATGCTTCCGAAAGTCTTGTCAAATGTTTTTTCCTGAATCCGCTGTAAATCACAGCCCTGCCACCCATGTTTTCATAGTATCGGTTCCCGCTCTCAGTATTCTGTCTTCCATCTCTTTAGCTTTTGAAAAGCCTGCCGCACTTGTTATCCGCATCATCCTCTCCTCCATTGCTATAAAAAGTTGAGCTATAGAAAGCCGCACGGGAACCCACACTCCAGTGCGAATTTCGCCGTACGGCTCATAACAATGTTCTTCAAGAAAAATTTCGCCGTACGGCTCATAAAAGTGTTCTTTGAGAAAAAATTCGCCGTACTGCTTAATATTGCATTACAGCATCATTATTTAGCCGTACGACTAATCTTCCCAATTATATCATCTTTACCACAAGGGAATAATCTTCAGTTTTCCAAATTCTCAGATCATCACTTTGTTTTACAACATCTTTTCAGATGATCATGAAGACAGGTAAGTTCTCTCAGGCCATCTGAGTCACTTTACTCCGCGACTTTCCACCCAACAAGCTTTCTTGTTGAAGAATCAAATGACACGCCAATCTTATACAACTTCCTGGAATCCGCGATAAAAGGCAAAGCATAGTCTTTACTGTCGATTTGTGCCAAAGCCGCATCTGCAGAATCATCCCGCTTGAATACAAACAGATATATATAGTCGTTCGTCTGTACCCTGCAGTCGATACGTCCCGAGTATGTATGCATTTCACACACTGTATATTTCCCTAAAAGTGTAAAAACGATGTAAATAACTGCCTGGAAATAGTGCTCGAACGGATCAGCTTCCTGTGTATATTCGATATTCGCAAATAATGCCGTAAGCACATCTCTGACCTGATCCACTTTCCCATTCTCTATATAATCATCCAACGTAAAAATATCAAGGCCGGTGCCAGCGACAGCCTTCGGCACATAGGACGGCATCAGGCTCTCAAGAAACCCGTATTTCACCTCCTCGTTCGGGAAGCAAAGCGTATATCTTTTCCGCTGCTTCTCATAATCCGCAATAGTAAGATAACCAGTCTGATAGAGAAGCGGAATTAGCTCCAGCATATCCCCGGTATAATCCTTCAAAACAGACTCACTTGCATAGATTGTATAATCAGTGAACTTACGAATATCAAAACTGTTCTCTCTTAACTTTTTTATCAGAAAAGTCGGCGTTCCGGTCGCAAACCAATAAGAGCCAAACTCCCTGTCGAAAAAGGCATTCAGAAGACTGTAAGGATTATATACGCGCACGCCGTCCGGATGGAAACGATATCCATCATAAGTCTTCTTCAACTCTGTCAGGCACTCTTCCCGCAAAAGTTCCTGTTCCCCGGCAAGATCCGCAATTTCTTTTTCAAAATACTGTTTAAGTTCGGTATCGGTTATACCGCATAACCCCGCATACTGCTTTGAAAGGGAAATGTCCGTCAACTGGTTCAGATCACTGAAAATACTGACTTTATGGAACTTTGAGACTCCGGTGATAAAAATAAACTGTATATATTCATCGTAGCTCTTCAGTGTACTGAAAAACCCTTTAAAAACCTCCTTGTTATGTTCCTGCAGCTCCGGTTTCTCCACAACATCCAAAAGCGGCTTATCATATTCATCTACAAGAATCACACAGCGAAGTCCGGTTTTCTCCCGGGCTGTAATTAACAGCTTTTGAAATCTTTCTCCAGGAGTATTGTGATCATTAACAGATTCAAACTCCTCTTCCCATCTCTGAAGCTGAAACTCTAAAGCACGCTCGAGGGATCCTTTCTCCTGATAGTTTACTCCGTTAAAATCAAAATAGAATATCGGATGAGCTTTCCAGGCATCTGCATTTCCTTCTTCCAGTTTTTCAATGGCAAGCCCCGAAAACAGATCTTTCTTTCCTTCCCAATATGCTTTCAATGTGTTCAAAAGAAGACTCTTTCCAAACCTTCTGGGCCTGCTCAGGAAAAAAGGTACATTATCGTGGACCAGCTGAAAAATATATTCTGTTTTATCTACATACAGAAAATTTTCTTCTCTGAGTTTCTGAAACCCCTGGATTCCAAGCGGAAGTTTTCTCCCCATTATCGACGTCTCCTTCAGATCTCCCTTTTTCAAGGATTGTTTCTCCTGATACACAAAAAGACTGCATCACGCAGGCACATGAACAGCCTGTTTTTTTATTTGAATCTTATCACACAAACAGCATCTTATCAATTAATGGGGTAGAAGCGGCCACGCCGCCTTCTGTCCCCGACCGGCCCGTGTCCACCCGGGCGAGATACTGTTGACTCTTACTCTTCCGGAAAGGCTCACTGCCAGCGCATGCGTCAGAGCCGCGATCCCTCCCTTTGCGGCAGTATAACTCTCCGTCTGCGGCTGGTTCAGCTCCTCTCCCAAATCGATTGAATAGACTTATCGATGCCCTCGCGGATTTTTCTGACCTCGACTTCCTTCCACTTCTGAATGAAAGGAACCATATCCGGAGTCCCTTTTTCTTTTATCAAATCAAGTATAATCCAGATTACCTGTCTGTTTGTGTGCTCTTTAAGCTTCACAATGAACTGTTCATCATTATCTCCTGCCGCTTTACATAATTGATCATATAATTCCTGTGCATATGTTCTTTTCTCGATTTCCCACCCTGTTTTGGAAAAAACCAGAACCGGAAGACGATAATTATATTCTATCTTCAGGTATTCATTTCTGATCATCCAGTCCACCCTGAAGCCGATTTCTGTCATCGTCATCTTATTATAAAAGCCATACGCCGGGCATTGATCTAATCCCAGTTCGAGCAGTTTCTTATCTCTTGATCCCTTAAGGATCTTAACAAGCATGGTCCTCCCGCCAGAATCAATCAATTCGTCCGCAGCTCTGAGAATAGTTGCAATTTCTTCAGCAGAAAGCTGTTTTACAGAACCTGTGTCAAGATGAAACTGTACTCGATTTACCCTTTTTCCCATAATCGCAATTCCCTTATCCTCTATCCATAGAACAAAAAGATCGTCCCTTGCTGTTCTAGTATAACATGATGATTTCTTCTTTATATTGGTTTTGAATTGTCCATCGTTATAAGTCTCCTTCGTAACACTATTAATTCAACATTAATAATAAGATTCCCTTAATCATTAAATTGATATCAATTGTTCGAAGCATTTATGTAGTACTTCCGAGTTCTCCCATCTGACACTTATTATCTGTTCATTGATGAGCCTGAATACTTTTTCCGGGTACTGAACAGCCCAGGTAACTCCCAGATGCGCCTTCAATTCTGCTCTGTCATTCTTAATATACCTGGAAGCAATGCCTCGCATATCTTTCACAAAAGACTTCGCCTTCGCAACAATTTTAGCAT
>Ga0256407_10001932_pt1 | contig 41291 bp, 34 predicted proteins | sample RumenRJG_04DNA_FD_193489 | JGI IMG/M metagenome (GOLD analysis project Ga0256407, IMG submission 193489) | Bovine rumen microbial communities from Lethbridge, Alberta, Canada - RJG_04 | ecosystem: Host-associated > Mammals > Digestive system > Stomach > Rumen | place: Canada: Alberta... | reverse complement strand
GCCGCCAGCTTCTTTCAGATTCCGCCTCACGACGGACACCCTTGCTCTTGGCTATGTGATTCCCGCTATTAGGGCTCACTCGGGACTTGCACCCGTTAGACAATGCTCATGCCGAGCATACAAGAAACAGCGGCTCATCCCTTATTGATGGGCCGCTGTGAACAGTTATTCTTGTATCATGAAAGGGTATCCGACATTCATAGTCAACCAAGTGGTAATGCAAAGTGCAGCATGAAACATGCATTCGAATGCGGACGTGCTGAGCCTGCGCCGTGAAAATGTTATTAGGATGCTGTCGGCTCCGGACAACGAGATTGGTATCTGATCAATATCGAGGTCTTTTTGGTTCGCCCTATCAATGCGGATACCCCCGTATTCCTATATCAGTTCCGTGGTGAAGTTCAACGCCTGTATCTCAATGTCCAACTTTCTGAGTTGGGCAGAATAGTCATCCACGAGTTTGCCAAGAGACTTCACGTCAATGACCGTGACCATCTTAATCTCAGAACGTGAATAACGGTCCAGGCCCTTGGAAGCCTTGTCGAAAATGTTTCGCAACGTGTTGATGCGCAATGTAAGCACTTCTTTCTGAGCCATTAGCTGGGTGACGGTCTTTCCCTCTGCATTTTTCGTCTGCATGTTCGTGGTGTTGATACGCCACACCAGGTCCTCAAGCTGCACAAGGCAGTTATCAAGCTCTTTCATCAGTTCATCTGGCTGTTCGGAAGGCTCGTCGCCCTCCTGTACCTTGACATTGTACTGTATGCGCTGCCCCAACTGCTCAATTCTTTTCTGCAAATCCTTTCGGATGCTCAATGCTTCTGCCAACTTCATGTTTTTCTTTTTTATGGTTATACTTTGTTACTGTTCGTGAAAACCAATGGTTATCTGTACCTGCCATCATCAAGAAGCCTGCTTCTTTTGCCATCGGACGACATGCCAGCTCAACCATTTCATCGGCAAAGATATGGTATTTTTTCTATACAACAAACCATTATATACGTATAAGAAAAAACTACTGAACTACTTTTATAATCAGTATTTGAAGACGAAGTCTTGCAGACGGCAGAGCGACTTCTCCTTAGTGGCCGACGAGAAGGTGAAATAGAGGGCATGCTTGCCGGTGAACTGGCCCAATTCGGGCAGTGGCACGGAAAGTTCGGTTGGCGTGCCCGGCATATCGGCCTTCAGTTCGATGGTTCCAAGGAGTTTTCCGCCACGCGATGCCCAGGGGCTGTCGGCCATCACCTGGATGGTGCCGTCAATGCCCTCGGGAACGAGCCGCAGTAGCAACTGCACATTGTCCTTGCCGTTGGTGGACGTGAAATTGAAATACTTGTATCCCACTATCGAGCCATCGGTGTTGTTCACCACCTCGTTGGTGTTGTTGCGCAGGTCGTAGGGAGCCTCCATCTTATCATCGGTGCCATACGAGGAAGCGATATACGAACCAGAATAGACATTATTGGGCCACTCGTGCACAGCCACCTTCGGACCCGTATACCAGCAGGCGATGCCTGCCGAATGGCGCTCCAGCGGGTCGAGGCCGTCGAGCGAGAAACCTTCGGAGTTGTACTCACCCTCGGAGATGGAGACCTTGCCACCTTCGCCCTCCTCCACCGACACCTCGATGGGAGCCACCATGGCCTGGCGAGCGAACTCGTTGAGTCCCGACTGGCGGTGATAGAACACATACCACTGTCCGTTGATCTCGCAGATGCTGCCATGGGTGTTGCCTGAGACGGTGGCCGAGGCGATGGTGTCGCCCTGCTCGTTCACCTCACGCCCACGTCCATCGATAATCGTGCCGCCATAGGTCCATGGTCCCAGCGGGTGGTCGCTATAGGCATAGGCCAGGGTGTAGTTGGTGTCGGGCAGGCCAAACTCGCCATTCTCCGTCCAGCGGCTGTAGATGAACACATATTTGTCCTTGATCTTGCGGATGGACGACGCCTCGAAGAAGCGGAAGACACCCGGCTGGTTTTTCCCCGACACCATGTCCTCGACCACCGAGGTGCCCGGTTTCACCGTAGCCATCGTGGCAGGGTCGAGTTCGGCGCCATTCGACCGTTCGAAGCCCCAGTAGCCATAAACGCGTCCGTCGTCGTCGACAAACACGGCAGGGTCGAAAGCCAGCACACCATCGTTCTTGTTGGGGTCGTCGGCATTCCAGTTGCACACCTCAAACGGACCGTCGGGACGGTTGCTCTTCGCCACCAGTCCGTTGCGCCCACCCGCCTGGTCGTTGGGATACAGGTAGTAGGTCTTCTCGCCATTCGGACCGGTGACCAGCGCCACATCGGGAGCGAAAAGCACGTCGGCCAAGCCTGCCGAGTCGAGGAGTTCGCCCTTGGCATTCTTGTCTACCTTGAGAATCTCGCCATCATAGCGCCAGTGGTTCAGGTCCTCGACGGGAGCCGACCACACCACGAGCTCACGCCCACAGTAGTCGGTAATGCGCGAGTCGTGCGACCCATAGATATATACCCGTTGTTTTCCGGGCTGGTCGGGGTCGTCAAACACATAAGGTTCTCCGTCAGGGATATGCTCCCACATTGGAAGATAGGGATTGCCCACGGTGGTGAGCACGTTCTTCGTGTTCTCGGCCTGCGGCGAGCAGGCGGCCATCGAGATACAGCAGGCGGCTGCGACGGCCATCTTCAGATGATTGGTTTTCATATTGTAATGGATTGATTGCTAAAAAAACTCATTCGAATTCGATGATGGCACCAACTTCGTTGCCGATGGAGAGCACCACGACGACACCATTCACCGTGTCGTACATCTTTGGGGTGAGCACATCGCCCAGTTTGGCCGGCTTGCGGTATTCCACCCTCATTCCTCTTACTACGAAGTCGTAGGGCAGCAGTTCCATGGTCTGGCGCACATAGCAAGCATTGTTCATGTGCTTGTTATAGTCGATGTCGGCCCTCATCACCTGGGTAGGAGGCATCAGTGTGCCTCCCTCCTTGGGCGGGATGATGCGACGGTCTTTGTAGTTCATCTCCAACTGCTCCTCGAGGCACATCGAGGCGATGGTGGCCTCGTCGACGCGACTTAGTTTCCCGGTTGCCATGTCAACGAAAGCACCCATGCTCCAGGTGCGGTAGCACGGTTCCCCATTGGCATCGTAAATGAAAGTGTTGCGGAAGCCAAACATAGGCTTCATGTCGTACACTGAGGTAGTGACAGTGAGTTGCTCTTTGTACAGTGGCACCCTGATGACCTCGACTTGTCGTGAGGCCAGCAACTGCGCCATATGGTGCGTAGAGAAGTATTCCTTCACCACGGGTTCGCTGTCTATCCACATTTCCGAGCAGTCCTGCATCATCTGCAGGGCAGAGAAAAGCCTGAGCCGCCCCTCGCTGTCGCAGGTGCTCGTCGTTACCTTGTAATTAAGACTATACATGTTTGGTGTTTTGTGGTTTTGTTGGCAAAGATAATGCAAGGTAAGTGAAAAACCAAATATATTTGAGTTTTTCCGAACCGAAGCCTATCTTCGCCGCGAAGCGGCAAAGTAGTGCAAACCGAGTGGAAAGCAAAAGAAATCGAAGAATATTTTGCTTTCCTGAGTAACGAATTGGGCAACACACAAAATGAAGTCCCGAATAACGTGTGACCAAGCCTGCGGCTTGGATGTTCCAACCACTCCCACCTCTCCTTCATAAGGAGAGGCCTCAACCCCATCCCAAGGCCCTTCCCCTCTCCAGGGGAAGGGATGCAACCGCTCCCTATCCGGTCGCTCGGACATTAAGGTATCCGCGACCCATCAGAGAGTCGCGGGGAGATTCCTTACGCAACAGAGTTGCGATTGTTTATGCGGGCTTCGCCCGCCATTCAGTCGAAAGCTTGCTCACGCCTCTTGAACATTTTTGTTATATAATAGGTGCCGCCTATCTTCGCCGCGAAGCGGCAAAGTAGTGCAAACCGAGTGGAAAGCAAAAGAAATCCATGATTATTTTGCTTTCCCGCCTCATAGAAAGGAACACCATGCCAACCATGGGAAAACTAAAAAAACACGAAAGAAAGCGAAAACATCCACCCATTTTTTGCGAATGAGGAAAAAATGACTAAATTCGCAGAAAACTTTGGATTATGGCACTTGATATCTTGCACGACCGCATCCTCCACGATGGCAAATGCCTCGAGGGCGGCATACTGAAAGTAGACATGTTCGTGAACCATGTCATCGACCCTCTGCTCATGCAGCAGATAGCCGTGGAGTTCCTGCGACGCTTTGCCGACATCAAGGCGAACAAGATTCTTACCATCGAGGCTTCGGGCATTGCCCCCGCCCTGATGCTGGGCTACCTGCTGAACATCCCCGTGGTATATGCCAAGAAGAAGGCCGCCTCGACCACCAGCGAAGCCTATGTCACCAAGGTGACGTCGTTTACCAAGCAGCGCGATTACAACATCGTCATCAGCAAGGAATACCTGAATGCCAACGACCACGTGCTCTTCATCGACGATTTCCTGGCCTATGGCAATGCCGGGAAAGGCATTATCGACCTGTGCCGGCAGGCCGGTGCCACCATCGAGGGCATGGGATTCATCATCGAGAAAGAATTCCAGCACGGCCGCGAAGTGCTGCAGGCTGAGGGCATCAGCCGCATCGAGTCGATGGCCATTGTGGAGTCGCTCGACAACTGCCAGATCAAACTGAAAGACTAACCCTATACACCAGAAAAAACAAACCATGCGACGACTATTCATTCTTTGCGCATTGCTGGCTATCATGGGCATGACTCATGCCCAGGGCACCCAAGCGCTCAAGGCCATGCAGGCGAAAGGCCTGCCCACCAACGCCATCCCCGCCAAGTACTATTTCCAGCACCAATTCGAGTCTCCCGAGGCGCTGCGCCAATTCGGTGAGGGCAGCCTAGACGAAAGCTCCATTGTGGTGCCCGATGCCCAAGGACAAGGTGGCGAGGCAACCATTTTCTTCTTCATCGTGCCCCAACCCGTGAAGGCCGACCAAGACTTCGGCTTTGTGGACCTCTGGATTTTCGACGACGCCACCCAGCGCGCCCGCCGCATCTTCCACCAAAATCCCAACAACTATGGTGAGCACATCGTCCTCGACATCCACATGATGGGCGACGTGAACGTGCGCGACTCGGTGTATACCGACAAAAAGACCCGCCAGCGCATCACACGCCACCTGCGCACCGGATATCCCGTGGCCGCACTGCAAGTGCAACTCTACAACGGCACTGGCCACGGCATCATCTCCACCCTGCTTGTAGACGGACGTACCGGGAACACACAGTTGCTGGAACACCAGACGCCCGTGAAAGTGCTCTACCCCCTCACCAACATGCTCATGCTGGCCGAATGGAATATGGCACAAAGCTACCTCATCACCACCGGTTCGGCGGTGAATTCCGACGACCCTTACCAGCCCACCGAGGATTTCGACATCTTCAGTCACATGAACTTCACCCCCATCCTCTACATCTACACACCGAAAGGTCAACTTCTGAAAACCATCGAACTCCCCACCGAGTGTATCGACATGGTGAGGTGACCTCAAACACAATACCATGAACCTGAACCTCACTTCCACCATCAAGGTGCCCGAGCACCGACTGCGCCGCGAAATCGTGGCCCTCTGCCGACAGACAGGGAAACCCGTACTCAAACTCTCTACCAAGGACTACATCGACCACTTCATGGGACACTGGGTAGAGGAATACGGCTCTGCCGGACTGGTGAACATCGCTGTCTTCAACGAGCTGCAGCACACCATCACCGGATGGCCGGGCGGTAAGCCCGACGCCGACGACACCTACCGTCCCGAACGGGCTAACCCCTACCCCAAGCGCGTGGTGGTGTTCTCGCCACACCCCGACGACGACGTCATCTCGATGGGTGGCACGATACGCCGACTCATGCAGCAGGGACACGACGTGCACATCGCCTACCAGACGAGCGGCAACATCGCCGTGAACGACGAGGAGGTGTCGCGGTTCATGCACTTCGTCAATGGCTTCAACCAATTGTTCGCCGGTGGCAGCGACCAGGTCATCAGCAAGAGTTACCAAACCATCAAGCAACTCATCAACGAGCAGAGAGGCAGCAACGACGACCGCCAGACCCTCCTCACCCTCAAAGGCCTCATCCGCCGTGGCGAGGCACGTCTGGCATGCGCCTACAACGGTATCGGCACCGACCACATCCACTTCCTCGACCTGCCCTTCTATGAGTCGGGACGGGTGGAGAAACTGCCCATGTCGGAGCGCGACGTGCTGCCCATACAGCAACTCATCGCCGGCATCAAGCCACACCAGATTTTCGTGGCCGCCGACCTGGCCGACCCCCACGGCACCCACCGCAAATGCACCGATGCCGTGCTGGCCGCCGTCGACGAGGAGCGGAAAGCCCAGGCCGAGTGGACTAAAGACTGCCGTATATGGATGTACCGTGGCGCATGGGACGAGTGGGACGTGGCCGACATCGACATGTGCGTGCCCATGAGTCCGGAGGAGTTGCGCGAGAAGCGCAACGCCATACTCAAGCACCAAAGCCAGATGGAGAGTGCCCCCTTCCTGGGCAACGACGAACGACTGTTCTGGCAGCGGGCCGAAGACCGCAACCGCGCCACCGCCGAACTCTACGACGACCTGGGCCTGGCCTGCTACGAAGCCATGGAGGCTTTCGTGGAGTATAAATTCCAGTAAGCAGCCCGCCAACCCTACAGCCAACCCCCGTCGCCGTTTGACAGATAAAAATCGGGGGTTGGCTGATTTTTTTTCAAAGGCACACCATAATCAATTATTTTTGCGTTCTGAAACAGGTTTCACTGTCCTACAATGTTCCATCCTTCAAATGCATACTGCATGAAACATGAATACCTCTAAAGACGAACTGAAAGAAAACCTAGCCTACCTCATGGTCTGGCTACTGCTCCTGCTCACCCCCATCATCAGCATGGGCGTGCGCATGGTAGACGACAGCCAACTCACATTCAGATGGGAGGCAATCATACGCGAGTGGAGGGTCATCCTGCCCTTCCTCATCGTGTTTGTGGTGCACAACTACATGATAGCGCCACTGCTCATCTACAAGAAGAAGAAATGGCTGTATGTGGCACTCACGTTGTGCGTGCTCGCGGTGTTCCAGACCTACCAATGCCAGCACCGGCCTCCTTTTGAAAGAGGTCATCGGAAGATGGTGATGCACGATGGTGGAAGGCATGAACGCCCCGACCTACCGACACTGCCCCGCAATTCGGCCGACAGCAACGAGGTGGCCGACTTCGGGCGGCACCCAGCGGCCGAACCGAAGCACCCGGGAGAAGACCGCCCAGGCCATTTCGACGGCAAAGCCCCATTCGACAGGCATATGGGCGAGCCGCCCTTCCTCAGAGGTGAGCACGACATCATGGCCATCATCGTGATGCTGCTGATGATAGCGGCCAACCTGGGAGTGAAGCAGTATTACAAGTCGCTGAACGACCGCAAGCGCCTGCAAGACCTGGAGCGGAAAACCCTGGAGCAGCAACTGGAATACCTGAAATACCAGATCAACCCCCATTTCTTCATGAACACGCTCAACAACATCCACGCACTGGTCGACATCGAGCCCGAGGAGGCCAAGCACAGCATCGTGGAACTCTCGAAGATGATGCGCTATGTGCTCTACGAGGGGGCCAAGAGCAGCGTACCCCTGCAGAAGGACATCGAATTCCTGAGAAACTACGTCACGCTGATGAAGTTGCGCTATACCGACAAGGTGAGCATCCGCTTCGACGTGCCCGACGACATCACCAACAAGATGGTGCCACCGATGCTGCTCATCACCTTCGTGGAGAATGCGTTCAAACATGGCGTGAGTTACCGCAACCCGTCGTTCATCGACATCCACATCACCACCTCGGGCGACACCCTGAAGTTCGTGTGCCGCAACAGCAAGACCGACAAGGAGCCCGACCTCGAGGGGGGCGTGGGACTGAAGAACACCCGCCAGCGGCTCGACCTCATCTATGGCAACGACTACCGACTCGACATCGACGACGGCAAGGATACCTATGAGGTGACATTGGAATTGAAACTACACGACAAACCATAAAAACAGACAGCACTATGATAAGATGCCTTGCCATCGACGACGAGCCACTGGCACTCCGTCAGTTGGCCGCCTATATCCAGAAAATACCGTTCCTGCAACTCGTGAAAGCCTGCGAGAGTGCCCTCGAGGCCCGTCAGATCATGGAGGAAGAGATGATTGACGCCATCTTCGTCGACATCAACATGCCCGACCTCAATGGCATGGACTTCGTGAAATCGCTGGCCGCACCACCGCTAGTGGTCTTCACCACCGCCTACTCCGAGTATGCCATCGACGGATTCAAGGTTGATGCCGTGGACTACCTGCTCAAGCCCTTCGGACTCGATGACATGAAGCGGGCGGCCAACAAAGTGAAGACCCGCTACGACCTGCTTAACGCCACCCCCACCACGACGGTGACCACACCAACCGACGACGACAACACCATTTTCCTGAAAACGGAGCACCGCATGGTGAGGGTTGACATCGGCAAGATACGATACATCGAGGGCATGAGCGAATATCTGCGCATCTATCTCGAGGGAGTGCAGCGGCCCCTTATCGTGTTGCTGAGCATGAAGAAAATGGAAGAGCGGTTGCCCAGCGCCAGTTTCATGCGCGTGCACCGCTCTTATATCATCAATTTGAGAAAAATACAGGAGGTGAACAAAAGCCGGGTCATCATGGACGCCGACACCTATATCCCCATCGGAGATCTCTACCGCGAGGCTTTCAACAACTACCTTGACAAGAAATTCCTCGGAAAATAAAAGACATAGCCCGGAATCAACTTGATGGGCTTAATGGGCATAATGGGCTTGATGGGCTTAATGGGCATGATGGGCTTAATGGGCATGATGGGCTATGTAGATGCTATAGATGCTATAGACGCTATAGATGCTATAGGCTTTATAGCTGATAGCCTGGTAACGTGTGCTCTTCTGATTTAGAACTTGAGCGTATAGCCCAGTCCTACGTAGTGACGGTTGTTCTCGTTGTCGTCCTTATCGTTCACTTTCTGGTAGCGGTAGAACATCGTCACCGCGTTTTTCTTGTTGATTTTCCATTCCGCGCCCACATTGCAGCGCACTTTATCGAGTTTCATCTCATTGAAAAGCTCCACGTTGGCAAATGGAGTGGCGGGGAAATCGTTGATTTTGTAGGTGACCTGAAAGCGGCTGCGCAGCACGTTCTTGCCCTTGGCCGAATAGGTGTGCTCATCACCATCCCAGTCTTCATCGTAGTAACTCCACCGCTGGTCGACGGTGTGCTCAGGACGATAGGTATACTGCCACCGCTCGCGGAGCGAGAATCCGAACTGCCCCAGTTTGTAACTTCCGGTGAGCGAGACATTGAAGCGATGGCGCGGTCCCCAGTATTGGGCGCATTTCTTGGGATCACCAGCATTCACCACCCCATTGATCACCTTCTTGTCATCGTCATCGTAATAGGAGATGCGTTCGTTGTTGTCGTAGATGAACACATAGCCAGCCGAGACCTTCAGCCACGACAGCAGTTTGTAACTGACGCTGACGCCTCCCGACCAGCGGTCCACTTCCTTCACGTCGTCGCGGGTGCGCATCTCGGCATCGAGCCCCAGCGTGAACTTCTTGTTGATTTTCTTCTCTGCCTCCACGGAGAGAATCGTCCCGAAGTCGTCTTGTGCGAAGCCAAAAGCGGGAATCAAGGCCAAGGCCAGCAGCAGGATTCTTCCTTTCATTGTTTTAGGTGTTAAGGGTGAGGTATTAATTTTCTGTGAATTCTGTGGTTTTCAGCTTCATCTTCTCGTCCACGCTGTTGCTCACGGTGTTGTCGTGACTGTTGTAGAACACCTTAATCACCGCCATGTCGCGCAGCATGTCGATGCCACCCACCTCTACATTGATCACGTCGAGGCCCGTGCGCTCGCGGATATCGGCGATGAGGTCGTCGTGACGCTCAGGCTTGGTCAGTTCGATGCGGTCGTACTGGATCAGTTTGTATGGCACCACCTTGAGCAGGCTCTCGCAGAGCCACACCACCACCACGATGAGCATATTGGTGATGAGGAGTTCGGCCAGCGGCATAGTGGAAGCCAGTGCATTGACCACCGACAGGCAGAGAATGATGAAAAGGTAGGTCATCTCGCGTACGGGCATGGCATCGGTACGGTAGCGCATGATGCTGAAGATGCCGAACATACCGATACCCACGCCTATGCCGGTCTTCCCCTTCATATCCTCGAGTACGAAAATCATGAAGAATACGATGAAGAAGATAGCCACGCCGATGAGCATGAAAGTGAAGAAGAAGTCGCGGCGCTTGCTCTTCTTGTAGTAGAGCAGGTCGACAATCACCCAGTTCACTGCCACGCAAATGATAAAGCGCACCAGCATGTGCATGAATTCCGACGAGACGGAGAACAACAATTCGTTCATAAGACAAAAGAGTTTGATTCGTTGACGATTTTTCTGATATCAATGAGTTTGGGTTTGAAACGGTTCACCCGCAACGTGTCGTTGGTGAGTGCCGAGCCCATACAATATTTGCTGAAACCATGAGGAAACACCCTGAGCTGCCTGAGCATCTCGAGCACAGGCGAGAAACAGAGGCCATCGCGCTTGAGTTCTACAATCACCAGCGGAGCCATCTTGCGGTCGGTGCCTGTCACCAGGTTGTGGAACTCAAGGTCGGTGTCGATGGTGAGCCGCTCGGTGCGTGCCTTGTTGACAAGAGTGAGGCGCCGGAAACGGTTTTGCAGTGCGGGCATCAGTCCTTCGTGACCATAGCGCAGGTGCTTGTCGATGAAATCCATCTTGAGGGCATCATTAATCTGCATGTCGGTCACCTGCATCCGCTTTTTCTTGGTGCGACCATGATTGTTCTTGGTTTTCACCTCGAGAAACTGCAGATCGGAGGCCACGTAGGTGCGGAAACGGATTTTCTGCCGGTTGGCATGCCCATACTGATGGGTATAAAACATGTCGTAATGGGTAGTATCGAAATAGGTTGTCTCATACAGCATGTTGCGCTCGCCCTTGATTTCCTGGGCCAGGTATTCTTCCTGGGCCATCACGAGAAGTCGTGCCAGCACCGGCATGGTGGTGACAAACTTGGTGTCGATACGGTTCATGAGCCGTATGCCACTCATCTCGTCGAGTGTGATCGGATCAAATTGTCGGATGATGCGCTCCATGATTCTGCCTATGGTTGAAGATTCGAAGCCAGCCTATCGCTTGCCTATGATGATAACGCAAAGACATGGCGAATCGTATATCCCGCGAGGGAACATTCAGCCAACTGCCAAAAATCTTCAACTAACGGCCATGGCGTGCATGGCCGATGGTGGAGTGAGACTATTTTACATTGCCTACCTTGATGAGATACTCTGCTATCTGCACAGCATTGAGGGCAGCACCTTTCCTGATTTGGTCGCCGCTGAGCCACAGGGTGAGACCGCAGTCCTCTGCAAGGTCCTTGCGCACGCGGCCCACGAAGATGTCGTCTTTTCCGGCGGTGTCGAGCGGCATGGGGTAAACCAGATTGGCCGGATCGTCGCAGAGCGTGCATCCAGCGGCATTGGCGATAGCGTTCTGTGCCTCCTCTACCGAGAGAGGACGCTCGGTCTCTATCCACACACTCTCGGAGTGTGACCTGAGCGATGACACCCTCACGCAGGTGGCCGAGCAACGGACGTCGGAATGCATGATCTTGCGGGTCTCGTTAAACATCTTCATCTCTTCCTTGGTATAGCCATTGGGCTGGAAGACATCTATCTGTGGTATGACGTTATAAGCCAACTGATGGGGGAACTTCTTCACCGTCACGGGTTTCTGCTCCACAATCTCGCGGTACTGCTGCTCGAGTTCGGCCATGGCAGCCGCACCGGCGCCACTGGCGCTCTGGTAGCTCGACACACGGATGCGGCGGATGTGCGACAGTTGCTCGAGGGGTTGCAGCACCACCACCATCATGATTGTGGTGCAGTTGGGGTTGGCGATGATGCCCCGAGGGCGGTTGAGCGCATCGCTGGCGTTGCACTCTGGCACCACCAAGGGCACGTCGTCGTCCATACGGAAAGCACTCGAGTTGTCGATCATCACCGCACCATATTTAGTGATGGTGTCGGCAAATTCCTTGGAGGTACCGGCTCCTGCCGATGTGAATGCGATGTCCACGTCCTTGAAGTCGTCGTTGTGCTGAAGGAGTTTCACCTCATAATCCTTACCACGGAAGGAATATTTACGTCCGGCACTACGTTCCGACCCAAAAAGTACAAGGTCGTCAAGGGGGAAGTTACGCTCGTCGAGCACGCGCAGGAATTCTTGTCCTACGGCTCCGCTGGCACCTACAATTGCTACTCTCATTTTTCCTATTTCTTTTGTTTTGTTAGTTTTCATGTGCCCAAAACCATCATTTCGAAAGCATTGACACGTTTTGGGCTACAAAGTTACTGCTTGACGAGCGAAAAGCCAAACAAAACCAAATATATTTCACATTTTTCTCATGTTGATGATATAGATATTATAGATGCGATAGTAGCTATAGATGCGATAGTTGTTATAGATGCGATAGATTTTATAGTTGCTATAGATGCTAGCCGTGGTAATGTCTGAACTGAACTCCTGTACTTCTGAACTCCTGAAAAAAGGGGAGAATGTGATACTTGAAACGCATATTTCGGACAGCTTTTTGGGCTCTTTCTTCTTTTTGTCTTGTTTCATGTTGTCTGTCGTATCTACTTGGGAAGAAAAACGTTCAGATACTTTTATTCTATACAGACTCGTCCTATCTTTGCATCAGAGTTCAAACAAAAACAATTTCAACAAATAAAAAAACATACAACTATGATTACTAAAGATATTATCCTCGACATTCTGAAGGCTACGGCAGCCATCATGTTTTTCACGCTCTCGTCGGTGGTCTACCTCGCCTGCATCAGTCAGGAGCAAGACTCTACAAAAAACATTGCCTCGAGCAGCATCATGTACGACCAGCTCGACCCAGGCTGCGACATGGATCTGGGTATGTACACCCCCTATTAAGCGGCATTCCACGATTAAGAGGAAGATACGTTAAGCCATTAGAGGAAAAATGAAAAGGCAGGGACTTCATCTCCGTTTTGGAGAAAAGTCCCTGCCTCTATTTTTGCAAGTAAAATTAATATCAGAAAGTTACAAAGGTCCTGACCTTACCACTGCCAACAACCATTAAACTAACAATGAGAATCAGGTCACGCCTGATTATCCGCCTCGGCTTTGGTCAACGAGCCACACTCCGGATAGTTTCCTTCGATATAGGCCTTTATCAGCGAAGCATGCGAGAGAGCCGACTTGGTATTGTTGACGTCAGCATTGGTTTCGTAATCGAGCAGCACCACGGTTTTGTTCTTCGAAATAATGCGGACAGCCGTTACCAGTCTCTGGAGTTTGTTCTCCAGCACCCACTTATAGCAAGGCAGATAGATTTGCTTGCGAGCCTCGATATAGCCAAGCAGCTCCTCTCCATGAACGCCTTTGCGATGCCCAAGACAGCTGCCATATTTTCGAGTCGTGCGCTTCAGGTTCTTCATGTCGCGCTTAATGAAGAATGTCTTGTCCACGTCACCTTTCTCGAAAACCTTCAAGCCTTGCCAGATTCCCTCAACAGACGCTGCCCCCCAACCCTCAGAAAACGGGATGGGGATACCGCCATGGGGAAAGAAGGGACTGAACATGACGAAGTCGTCCTCGGCCTTGCTCGTCACGTCGATGATTATCGCATCAGGATATTTAGCCTTCAGCGACTCAATGGATTTTTTCTTTGACTCAATAATAATCATAGGCTTCTTGAAATTTGAAGCGAAATTACCAATTTCCCCTGAATAAAAACTAATTTTCATCATAAAAACACCTACTATATTTTAAAAACCACCCAACATCAGGCATAATATATTGCCAAAAAAAGAAAAAAGTAAACTATCGCGTAAAAAATACGCATAAAAATTTGGAGGTTTGAAAAAAGACATTACGCTTTGCAGCGTAATTTTTACGCAATTTATAATTTGGTGTATGATAGTAAGGGTTAAAGTAAGTGGTTTTGAAGAGAGTGAGAAGAAGTTGACTCTGAAGGAGGAAAAGAGTGAACTTCTGTGCGTGAGTAACCTTATTTTTGATAAGGTGGTGGAAAATGAGAGGGAAAATGTGTTGATGTGGTTGAAGGGGAAATTTAAGAAGTTGAGGTATGGAGAATTGGAGGAGGTTTATGATGATGGATGTTTGGTGTTGTGGGAAAAGATGATGGATAAGAAGTTTAAGTTGAGGGAGAAGAGTATGGTGGGGTATTTGAAGAAGATTTGTTGGAATAATGGGATGCATTATATGAGGAAGGTGAATGAGGATGGTGAGAGTTTGGATAGGATTATGGAAAGAGGATTTGGGGCGAGTAATAATGAAGAAGGAATTGAGCAGATGTTTAATGTGATTGAAGGAAAGATGGCTGAGGAAGAGAAATATGAGAAGTTGGAAAGAGTTTGGGGTAAGTTGAAGGAAGTGGATAGGATGATATTGGAAAGTTATTATGTGGATGGATGTAAGATGGAAGAGATTGCAAAGAGGGTTGGATATAAGAATGGAAATAGTGTGAAGAGTAGGAAGAAGAAAGTTTTGATGAGAATAAAGGAGGAGATGATAGACGGGGCAGATTTTAAAGATCTGTCCGCTGCCGCATAAGATTCCGCTACTCCCTCATCCAGGGACTCCCCACCCCACCCTGCGGCCCCCTACACTTCAAGGCCTTAGAGGGCAGGCGGGGAGTGCCATACGGCTCACTGGGGTGTAATCCGTATACCCCATTTTTGGCATCCCTGACACCCATCAGAATTCTCAGATTTCTCCGTAGTTCCAAAAAATGCCGAGCATACCAAAAAAGAACCTCAAAAGTTTTCCGACTTTTGAGGTTCTTAATAATCTGGTTCTGCTTTTTCTGTGTTCATGGTCGTTGCTTTTTGGGGTTTCCTACTCGTTCGTCCCTACTCTTCGGCGCCGGGTCTGACCAAACCCTGGGGGAAGCGGATAGGCGAACATTTACTTCTCTCTGCCTATGCTATAGGCTACCTCCTTTATTTATCGCATCCCCTGGGTGCACTGTGGGTAAACAGGGCTGATGAACATGAGAAACTTGACCGTACTGGCAAGACCTTTCTTCACGGCCTTCATCATTTTCACTACTGTTGCACTGCTCTCATACTGGGCAACTGTCATCGGGGTTACATTCATTGTCTTCATAATCGTATATTTTTTTGTTTTTTTATTCTTGTTGTTTTCACTCCGACAGGCGGGCTGTCTTTGTTGTTTCTGTTGCAAAGATAGGTCGGTTTTCATCACCCGCAATAGTTTTCGGCCAATTCTTGCCGAAGATGATAAGACACAAAGCCAAATATGCGACAAATAGGCAAAATCGATGGAAATTCTGTCGTAAAACCATAAAAATTGATATGAAAAGTTTGATTTTTGACACAGACACACATGGAATAATAAAAAAATCATTTCCTACTTGATTAATGTACATGTTGGTTTATTTTGTAAACCAATGTTAAAATTTGGCAATTTCCTTCCGAAACATTTGGTTTAAAAAATAAACCGTACTACTTTTGCGTCTGGAATCATTGGTGTGAGAAGAGAATGATGCCAGTTCAAGCAAGCGAGAGTCGACCTCCTTGCTTCTCTTTTCACCGAGATGGTTTAAAAAATAAACTGAGTGTTAAACATCCTACCTTCACTTGATAGTAGACAAACGGGAAAGAAAATGGAAGACAAAAGAATTTCTGAGAAAGAGAGTCTGGAGATCATCACCCAGATGATACAAAAGACGAGGCGCAATGTGGTTGATGGCAACAATTTCATCTACATAGGTCTATCGCTGATGGTTTTGTCGCTGTTGGCAGGGATATTTACTTTGCTGACAGAAAACCATTGGTTTGCCGTTGTCAACATGTCGTTGCTTGTTATATGGAATATCTGTGCATGGTTTTTCGTGCGCAAGGCTATTAAAAGAAACGGTGATTCGCTGAGTTATACAGACAACATGCTGAAGATCACGTGGGACACAATTTGTGGTATTGGCTTTGCCATTCCTTTGATGATTATGATCGGGCTCCTTTTTTCTTCAGGCTCCTATTCGACGATGTTGTCACACTATTGGACTGTTCCATTGATTCAATCCATTTTGCTCATTGTGGGGTGTATGATAAGCCGACAGTTGCTTGGAATGTCACTTTCACCGATGTCCGGATTATTAGGAGCAAGTATACCGTTGGTGGTGTTAATGGTCAACTTTGAAGTATCACCCATATTCGAATTTGGTTGTGCCATGGCAGTCCTGGCAATCGTTGCCGCTTTCACCGTCACAACCTTGGGAGTTTCTCTTAAAAGAAACAAGAGTTGTGCTGTATGAAAGAACTTGACCCTTTGCTGCACAGTCAGTTGCGGTTGGCAGTCATGTCCATCCTGCTGAGTCTTGAGGAAGCCGACTTTGTCTACCTGAAGGAGAAGACAGAATCGACTGCGGGCAATCTAAGCGTACAATTGGAAAACCTCTCATCGGCTGGCTATATCTCAAAAAGAACAGACGGTTCGGGACCCAAACCACGGACCATCTGCAAAATGACTGATGCAGGCCGTGAGGCGATGCGCGAGTATGTTGAAACGCTGAAGACCTATTTCAATGGCCTTTGAACGGAATCAGCATTAGCGAATCGAAGTTTCGCATTCGCTCAACTTCCGAACTCCTTTCAACTCGCTATTGTTGAGTTAGCAAATAGTTCACCATGAGGAGAACTGAGAGCCAACAAAAACGATCTGGAGGATACATCACTGCAGACTCCTGACTCACGCTTACGAAAAGACAAAAAGAGAAGGCCCGTCACAGACGAGTCTTCTCTTCGTTTCCGGCACCGGTGCCCTTGTATTTTGAGCGGGTGGCGTTGAAATTGTAGTTCAGGGTCACTCCCACGCACTGTGTATAAGTATAGACATCCTGGGCCGTCTTGCCGATAGCATAGTAAGTGGTCACCTTTGTCCTGGCTGTGCGGAAAATATCGTTGGCAAACACAGTTCCTGTCAGTCGTCCTTGCAGGAAACTCTTTTGCAGTCGGGCATTCACCTCGAAGTTGCTGCCTCGATACATGAACGCCCAATGGTTGCTGCCGGTATAACTGACTTGCAGCAGTGCTTTCGTCGTCTCTCCAAAGACGAACCAGGATTTCAGGTCGAAACTGAATTCAGGCTTGTTCAGTTTCTTCGGCGCACCATACTTCTCGGCATCGAACATCTGCTGATAGTAGTGCAGCGTGGCAGATGGCTGCCAGAATCCCAACTTTGGTGAGGCGACGAGTGTGGCATAGACACGGTCCTGATGGTCGAAGTTGTCGGGCTGGAAAATGCCTATCTCTTTCTCCTCGTCATACACATTGCCGACATGGGTGAAGATGTCGTTCTCGCGGGTGAAACCTGCCATGAAGTTGAGCCACGAATAGGTGAGGTTGAAGTCGATGCTCTGGCGAACCGAGGGTCGCAGCAGCGGATTACCACCTTCGTAAAGCATACGGCTGTCGTAAATCACGATAGAGCTCAACATATTATATGGTGGTCGGGTGATGCGCTTGCCATAACTCAGTTGCGCCCCCCACTTGCCCTTCTGCCATACGGCTGAGAGGTTGGGGAACCAGTCGTTATAGGTACGGCTGGGCTCAGGCTGCTTGATGCCGAACGAACTGTAATCCGTCGACACATGCTCATAGTGCAGGCCTGCATTCAGGCGCCATTGTCCCAGTTGCAACTCGTATTGGGCGAAGCCGGCGATATTCTTTTCGTCCATCTCATTGTCGGCCGTGGGTATGATTTGCTCGTCGTTTTGGTTGCGTCCATGGCTCTCCGTGCTTGTTATCTCCGAGCCGCCGCTCAGCATACCTTTCCAGATGGGATAAGTCAGCACCAACTTGCCTGCCACCATCCTTCGGTCTTCATTGTTATGGGTAGTGATGGTTCGGTCGCCCAATTCCTTACTCGTCTCATGTCCGATGATATGGTCTTCCGATTCTCGTCGCAGCATGGTGGCATTCAGGTCAACACCCAGTTTCCCCACCTTGCCCACATAGTATGCGTTCAGTTCCCAGACGGGTTTGTCTTTTTCGTTGATATCCGTTTTCAAATGCACGTCGCCATAAAAGGCCCCGTTTTTCAGATAATGTTGCCTCATATCTGAGAAGTAACGATTATCAAGCAAATGCTGCGACGAGAAACTCAGTCCTAAGGAATGGTCGGTGTTGAAGTCATAACTTATGCCTGCATTGTACAGAAAGTTCGTCCAGCAACTTCTCAACAGCACGTCCGCATTGCAATTGAACATATCCTTGCTGATGTGCAACTCTTGGTCGAGGTCCTGATCGTTGCTGTAATGACCGTTGTCGAGTGCCACGTTGGCGAATGCCTCCAGTCCTCCCTGGCGGTATTTCACGGTCAGGTCGTCGTAGTTGCTCAACTTGTTGTTCTGCCTTGTATCCATGGTGGCCATCACACTCAGTCCGTCGCCCTGTGTCTTGAGCGTCTTGATACGGATGACGGCATTCACCTCGGCGTTGTACTGTGCCCCCGGGGCGGTGATGATGTCCACACTCTTGATGTCCAAGGACTTCAACTGCTTCAGTTCCTGGGCGTTGTTCACCTTCTTGTTGTTGATGTAGATTTCCGGCTCCCCTTTGGCCAGCACCTCGAACTTGCCATCGCGCCCCTGCACCATGGGCATCATCGAGAGCACGTCGTCGGCAGTGCCGATGTCGTGGAGCAGTGAGTGCTGCACCTCGACGGTCATGCCACCCGAGGTCATTTTGTATTGCGGGACCTCGCCCTTGACGGTGACCCCTTGCATCAAATAAGACTCCGGCTGCATGGCGATGGTGCCGAGACGCCCCACCTTTGCGTTCCTTGTCACGGTCTTATAGCCGATATAGGTGAGTTTGACAATGAGTTGCCGTGGTTGGCAAGGAATGACGAAGTCGCCGTTCTCGTTGCTCACGCCCCCGGTAATGAAGGCGGAGTCCTTTGGTGCGAGGAGCGACACGTTGACGTAAGGCAGTGGCTTTCCGTGTTCATCGACGACGCGTCCTGTCAACTTGGTCTCTGTCTTCTGCACGCATTCCACATATATGTCTCTGTCCTCTGAGGTCACACGCATGGGATAGAAGCCCACTACCTGTCTGACGGCATCCTTGACCGAGGCGTTTCTCAGCGATGTGGTGACGGTGAAGTCCTCCAGTTCGTCGAAGATGAAATTGATTTTGTAACTGCTTTGCGCTTTGTCAATCCAGATGAGCGCCTCGGAGAGTGAGATGTTCCTGAAATCGTGAGTGAGATGCTGCGCCCCTGCCGTCGTGGCGGCGAGGCACAATATGATGATGAAAAAATGTCTCATGATGATGGTCTATTCGATGGTGATGGTTTCCTCGGAAAGCGTGAGGTGCACTTTCTCGAAATGGTTGATGCGGTTGAGGATGTCCTGGATGGAGTCGTTGGCCTCCCATTTCAGGTAGAATCGCAGTGTGCGTGTGGCTTCGTTCTTGAACACCACCCTCACTCCGTAGTCACGGCTGAGTTGCTGCATGATTTGTTGCAGTTCCACATTGTTGAACTGCTGGTCTTTCCTGACGGAGTCATTCTTTTCCACAATCGGTGCCACGTCGTATTCGGTCCCTTGTTGTTCCATCTCCTGCACTTCCGGCTTTTGTTGGGATGCTGCGGTAGGCATATTCTCCTTCACGTCGTTTGTCTTCGCGAAATGCTGGATGGCAGCGTAGGTGATACCAGAGAGCGCAGCCACGGTGACGATGATGGCGGCCCACCGCATCATTGGGTTTTGGCGTCGGTGGCGCTGACGTCTCGACTTGAATTGTTGCCACTCCTCCTCCACGTCGGGGACGGGGATGGCAGTCTCGTCGAGCATCTGGTCGAGTTGCTCGTCGGTGTATTGCTCCGGGTGGAGCAGCATTCGGATTCGGTCTTTGTTCTTCATACTTCTCGTTGATTGAATTGTTGACGCAGTTTCCTCAGTCCTTGCACGATGTGTTTGTTGACGGCAGAGAGGCTGATGCCGAGGGAATGCGAGATGTCGTTGTATGACTTCTCGTCGTCGAAGCGCATGCGGATGACGCGTCCTGTCTGCGGTGTGAGCCTTTCGTCGATGTATTGTTGCACCATCGTTGTCAGTTCTTCGTCAGACTTCTCCTGCCATGTCTCCGTTTCGCCCACAGCGGGTTCAGTTGCGAGTTTCGTCGTGGTTTCCAGTTGTCTTTGCCGTTGTGCAATGATGTTGAGGCAGCGGTTTCTGACGCAGGTAAGCAGGAACGCCCTTTGCGACTCCTCACGAAGAGTCACGCTGCCATCCCAGAGACGTGCGAACACGTCCTGTACGGCATCCTTGGCCTCGTCGTCATCGCCCAGCAGGATGTGGGCCGCCCTGTACATCCTGCCGTATTCCGAATGGAATAGTCGTTCAAACTGTCGTTCTCTGTCTTGCATCTTTTGTTCGCTGTTTTATCCTATATACAGCCGAGTATGAAGAATCATCACCCCTGGAAAGCATTTTTTTAAAAGAATGCTTCAATGTTATGCAAAATTAGGAAAAAAAAGTGACTAATGATACCACACGACAGCCCAATTTGCCGTTGTGGGTTGAACATAGTGTGCGCCTGACACGGTAAATACAAAAAACTTCATCATTTGTTTTGCAATGTCCTTGGCTTTCACTACTTTTGCAGCGGAAAACGGCCATCATTCTGCCGAAATAGAGTGACAAGAATGCCGACTTGACAAGATGGCATATATAAATACAGTTTTGTTTAATCAAAAAAGACGAATGAAAAAAATTATTTTAGCAACGTGTGTGGCTTTGCTCAGCATGAGCGCACTAGCTCAGGAGAAAGGTGATGTTGCAGTAGGTTTACGCAGTGGTGTAAATATCACTAAGATTAAAGTTACGGATATAGAAGAGAGTGTCACGAACTTTGGCATTGGCGCATTCGGCCAATATAGTCTGTCCGACAATTGGCGTCTTGAATTGGAAGGTATCTACCATCCTATGAAGGACCACGTATCCGACATCACTGTAGGACTGAATGTGCACTATCTGTTCCATCTTAGCGATGCATTTAAGATCTATCCTTCGGTTGGTTATGCTTTAGCCTTTGTTCACAGTGAAGACTATACAATCTCCTCAACAAAAGGAGAAACTGTTCGGGAAATTGTTCATGATAGCGAAAACGACACCGATGGCGGTATCCAACTTGGTTTAGGCTTACAATACAATTTAAACGACAATTGGTTCCTTGCCGGCGAGTACAAATATCAGCCGGGAATCCTGGGCGACGGACATGTTGTCATGGGAAGCATAGGATTCAAATTCTAAGCATACCAAGGAAACGCCCGGTCGTACCGACCATAACCAAGCAATCCGACTTCCCAAAGGGAGGCCGGATTGCTTTTGTTATTATCCCATACTCCACTTTTTATTCGTATTGCTCATCTGCAAGCAGTCGCCAATTTGAAAGGAGTGCAGAAGTAGTGCGAATGCGAATCTTCAATTGATTTTTTTCATATTTACACATAAACAACTATCTTTGCCATATCAATGAAACCGTAGTTGTCAACTAACCAACAAATGCCATGGATAAGCTGACCTTTCAAGAAGCTGGCAGACAGTGCATTGCCTACAACAGCCCTCACGCCGAAATGCTGATGTTACAACCCGTCGACGAACACGACAGGGAGGAACTCGACCTCGAAGTGGAAACAATACAGTCGCTCAGCGACAAGCCATTCCTGTTGGTGGCCTTCGAAGTGAACGACTGGCAGGCCGACCTCACGCCATGGGCGGCGCCACCTGCCTTCGGGAAAACGCCCTTTGGCGACGGGGCCGAAGCCACCTTGTCGTTCATCGTCGACCACCTGCTACCGGCATTGCAGGCATTAGGCTTGGCCGACCTGGCCACGATGCGGCTTGGTCTTGGAGGTTACTCCTTGGCCGGGCTGTTCGCCCTTTGGGCTGGATATCGGTTGGCACGGTTCGACGGCATCGTGGCCGCCTCGCCCTCGGTTTGGTACGACAATTGGATGGACTATGCCGCCACACGCCATCCTCTTGTACCATCCATCTACCTGAGTCTGGGTGACAAGGAAGAGAAGGCTCGGAACCCCAGAATGGCACGAGTGGGCGATTGCATCCGAAGACAACACGAATTACTCATCTCGCAGGGCATCCACACTACGCTGGAGTGGAACCCCGGAAACCACTTCAAAGATGCGGGCCTGCGCATGGCCAAAGGATTTGCCTGGATCTTGAACAAATGACAGTGGCCGAAATTCTCAATCATGGAGAAAACTGAGAATCCGGAGTTATAAAAAACTACGGAATATGCTGAGATTTTGTTTTGCTTTGTCTTCGCCTTTCACTATATTTGCCGCTGCGCGGCGAATATAGGCGTCGGTTCGGAAATGAAAATAAAAAACTTGGTTTTTTATTTTGCATTTCACTCACCTTGCACTAATTTGCCGCTGCGCGGCCAATATAGGATGCGCCTCGGAAAAGCAAAATAAATCTTCAATTAATTTTGCTTTTCTCTCGGCTTTCACTATATTTGCAAGCGGAAGTGATGATAATCACATCTGACAATGAAAAAACACACTACATCATTTTTTTACTCATCTTATTAAAACCATGGCTATGGAGAGAAGAATAGTGGAATGCGTGCCCAATTTCAGTGAGGGACGCAACATGGATGCCATCAGGCAGATTTCACAAGAGATAGAACAAACCAAAGGCGTACGCCTGCTCAACGTCGACCCGGGCGAGGCCACCAACCGCACCGTCATCACCTTCGTGGGCGACCCCGACGTCGTGGTGGAAGCCGCATTCCGCGCCGTGCGCAAAGCCGCTCAAGTGATCGACATGCGCCAGCACCACGGGGCACACCCGCGTATCGGCGCCACCGATGTGCTGCCCCTCATCCCCGTGAGCGGCATCACCCTGGAGGAATGCGCTGAACTGGCACGCCAGCTGGCCAAGCGCATTGCCGACGAACTGCGCATACCTTGTTATTGCTACGAGGCCGCCGCCTACTCCGAGGAGCGGCGCAACCTGGCCGTATGCCGCGCCGGTGAGTATGAAGGCATCGCCAAGAAACTCTCCACACCCGGCAAGGAGCCCGATTTCGGCAGCCGTCCCTACGACGACGACATCGCCCGTACAGGATGCACCGTGGTGGGCGCCCGCGACTTTCTTATCGCCGTGAACTTCAACCTGAACACCACCTCCACCCGTCGGGCCAACGCCATCGCCTTCGACGTGAGGGAGAAAGGACGTCCCCGCCGCGAGGGCAACCCCATCGTGGGCAAGCCCATGAAGGATGCCGAGGGCAACACCATCATGATTCCCGGTACGCTGAAGAAGACCAAGGCCATAGGATGGTTCATCGATGAGTATGGCATCGCACAGGTGTCGATGAACATTACCGACATCAACGTCACGCCGCTGCACAAGGCATTCGACGAGGTGTGCCGCTGCGCCCAGGCACGGGGCATCCGCGTCACCGGCACCGAGATTGTGGGTCTGGTGCCCAAGCGCACACTCATCGAGGCCGGCAAGTATTTCCTGGAAAAGCAACATCGCTCCACGGGCATTCCCGAAGACGATATCGTGAAAATCGCCATCCACTCGATGGGACTCGACGACCTCCGTCCGTTCAACCCCAGGGAGAAAGTCATCGAATACCTGCTCGAGGACGCCAACCAGAAGTCCCGCCTCACCGACCTCACGGTGAAGGGATTCGCCGAGGAGACATCGCGTGAGTCGCCCGCTCCTGGCGGCGGCACCATCTCGGCCTATATGGGAGCACTGGGTGCCGCTCTAGGAACAATGGTGGCCAACCTCTCTGCCCATAAGGCCGGATGGGACGACCGCTGGCAGGAGTTCAGCCAGAGCGCCGAGGAGGGACAGACCATCATGGCCGAACTGCTCCACCTCACCGACGAGGACACCGAGGCATTCAACCGCATCATGGCGGCCTTCGGCATGCCCAAGACCACCGACCAAGAGAAGGCGGCACGTAACGAGGCTATACAGACGGCCACGCTCTATGCCTCCGAGGTGCCCCTGCGCACGATGAAGGCGGCCATCAGGGTGATGCCCCTCTGCCGGCTGATGGCCACCGAGGGCAATCCCAACAGCGTGTCGGACGCCGGTGTGGGAGCCCTGGCCGCAAGGGCCGCCGTGTTGGGTGCCGGACTCAACGTGAAGATCAACGCCGCCTCGCTGCACGACCGCGAGAAAGCCGAGGCACTCATCCATGAGGCACAGGCTCTCATCGACGAGGCCAACAAAGCCGAGCGCGAGATCATGGAAATCGTGGAAGGAAAAATCTAATTTTATTCAGGAGTTCAGACAATAGCCCTGCTTTCTGGAAATTCAATACTATAAAAACTATAAAATCTATAGAAACTATAGAAACTATAGAAACTATAGAAACTATAAAAAATCATCAACCAACCTCAAACATCAATATCATGACCAACGAACAATTCAGAAACGAGATACGTGCAGGCATCCCCGACCAGTTGCCCGCACCCAAGGCCTACGACCCCGACATCAACCACGCCCCGAAGCGGAAAGACATCCTCACACCCGAAGAGAAACGGCTGGCCCTGCGCAATGCCCTGCGCTACTTCCCCCAGCACCTGCACGCCACCCTGGCCAAGGAGTTCGCCGACGAACTGCGCCGCTACGGACGCATCTACATGTACCGTTACCGGCCCGACTACGACATCCACGCCCGTCCCATCGACGACTATCCACACCGGTCGCGCGAGGCCGCTGCCATCATGCTGATGATACAAAATAACCTCGACCCCCGCGTGGCACAGCATCCCCACGAACTCATCATCTATGGCGGCAACGGCGCCATCTTCCAGAACTGGGCCCAGTACCGGCTCGTGATGAAATACCTGAGCGAGATGACCGACGAGCAGACCCTGGTGATGTACTCCGGACACCCGTTGGGACTCTTCCCCTCGCACAAGAGCGCGCCCCGCGTGGTAGTGACCAACGGCATGGTGATACCCAACTACTCGAAGCCCGACGACTGGGAGCGGATGAACGCCCTCGGCGTGAGCCAGTATGGGCAGATGACGGCAGGCTCGTATATGTATATCGGACCGCAGGGCATCGTGCACGGCACTACCATCACCGTGCTCAATGCCGCACGCCGGAAGTTCGCACCCGGCCAGACCGACGCCAAGGGCATGCTCTTCGTGTCGTCGGGACTCGGCGGCATGTCGGGCGCACAACCCAAAGCCGGCAACATCGCCGGAGTGGTGAGCGTGGTGGCCGAAATCAATCCCAAGGCCGCCTACAAGCGCTACGAGCAAGGATGGGTAGACGAACTGCACGACCAACTCGACGAACTGATTCCCGCCATCCGCAAGGCGGTGAGCGAGCGCCGCGTAGTGTCGATGGCCTATGTGGGCAACGTGGTGGACCTGTGGGAACGGCTCGCCAACGAAGACATCAAGGTAGACCTGGGCAGCGACCAGACCTCGCTCCACAATCCGTGGGCCGGCGGCTACTATCCCGTGGGACTCACCCTGGAGGAGTCGAAACAGATGATGGCCGAGCAGCCCGAGGCCTTCAAGGAGAAAGTGCGCGAGTCGCTCCGCCGGCAGGTGGCCGCCATCAACCGGCTCACCGCCAAGGGCATGTACTTCTTCGACTATGGCAACGCCTTCCTCCTGGAGTCGAGCCGTGCCGGAGCCGACATTCTGCTCGACAACGGCAACTTCAGATACCCCTCCTACGTGCAGGACATCATGGGACCGCTCTTCTTCGACTACGGATTCGGTCCGTTCCGTTGGGTGTGCACCTCGTGTGACCCCGACGACCTGACCCTCACCGACCAGTTGGCCGCCGAGGCCCTGGAGGAAATCCGCAAGACGGCTACCGACGACATTCGCGGTCAGCTCGACGACAATATCCACTGGATCAAAGAGGCCGGGCGCAACCACCTGGTGGTGGGTTCGCAGGCCCGCATCCTCTATGCCGATGCCCAGGGGCGCACGGCCATCGCACTGGCGTTCAACCGCGCCATCCGCGAGGGCAGGCTCAAGGCCCCCGTGGTGCTCGGTCGCGACCACCACGACGTGTCGGGCACCGACTCGCCCTTCCGCGAGACCAGCAACATCTACGACGGATCGCGCTTCTGTGCCGACATGGCGGTGCAAAACGTCATCGGCGACGCCTTCCGTGGAGCCACCTGGGTGTCGCTGCACAACGGCGGCGGCGTAGGCTGGGGCGAGGTCATCAACGGCGGTTTCGGCATGGTGATCGACGGCAGTGAGGCCAGCGACGCCAAGATACGCGAAATGCTCTTCTGGGACGTGAACAACGGCATCGCACGCCGAGGCTGGGCCCGCAACACCGGCGCGCTCGACGCCATCCGCCGCGAGATGGAACGCACCCCCCAACTGGTGGTCACCCTACCCCACCTGGTGAACGACGACATCCTAAACCCCTAAAGACCCTAAAGTCCCTAAAGACCTTAAAGACCTTAAAGACCCTAAAGACCTTAAAGACCTTAAAAACCAACATATGATACACAAAATCAGTGCCGGTCATCTGACACAAGACATGATCGACGACATCATCACCCACGGCTACAAGCTGCAACTGGGTGACGACTCGCGCCAACGCATCGTGCGCTGCCGCGAATACCTCGACCGCAAGATTGCCGAGGCCGACAAGCCCATCTATGGCGTCACCACCGGATTCGGGTCGCTCTGCGACATCAACATCGATGCCGACCAGATGGCCGAACTGCAAATCAACCTGATGATGTCGCACGCCTGCGGCATCGGTGAGCGCATGCCCAACGAAATCGTGAAAATCATGCTGCTGCTCAAGGTGCAGTCGCTCAGTTACGGCTACTCCGGCATCAAGCTCGACACCGTGGAGCGGCTCATCGACTTCTTCAACAACGACATCTACCCCATCGTCTACCAACAGGGGTCGGTGGGCGCTTCGGGCGACCTCGTGCCCCTGGCACACCTCTGCCTGCCGCTGGTGGGTCTGGGCGAGGTGGAATGGAAAGGCGAACGCATGACGGGTGCCGAAATCCTGCGCCGCATGGGATGGGAGCCCATCCGCCTGGGTTCAAAAGAGGGCCTCGCCCTGCTCAACGGCACACAGAACATGAGTGCGCTGGCCGTATGGTCGCTCATCAAGGCCAAGCGCCTCGTGGCCTGGGCCGACACCATTGCCGCCATGTCGCTCGAGGCTTTCGACGGGCGCATGGAGCCCTTCAACGTGGCGGTACACCTGGTGCGCTCGCACAAGGGACAGATAGCCACCGCCGTGAACATGAACAAGTTGCTCAAAGGCAGCCAGATGATTGCACAGCCCAAGGTGAATGTGCAAGACCCCTACTCTTTCCGCTGCATCCCACAGGTGCATGGCGCGGTGAAAGACACGCTCTCGTACGTGAAATCGGTGGTCGACATCGAGATCAACGCCGCCACCGACAACCCCACCGTCTGTCCCGACGACGACCTCATCATCTCGGCGGGCAACTTCCACGGCGAGCCCATCGCCCTGCCCATGGACTTCCTCTGCATCGCCATGAGCGAACTGGGCAACATCTCGGAACGGCGCACCTACAAACTGGTGTCGGGCAAGCGCGGACTGCCCAGTTTCCTCGTGGCCGAGCCAGGACTCAACAGCGGGTTCATGATCGCCCAATACACCGCGGCCTCGATCGTGAGCCAGAGCAAGACGCTCTGCATGCCCTCCTCGGCCGACAGCATCCCCACCTCGCAGGGACAGGAAGACCATGTGAGCATGGGAGCCAACTCGGGCACCAAACTGCTGCGCGTGACCGACAACACCGAGCGGGTGCTCGCCATCGAACTTTTCACTGCCGCCCAAGCCCTCGACTTCCGCCGCCCGCTGCGCTCATCGCCCGTCATCGAGCGGCTGCACGAGGCCTACCGCCAGGTGGTGCCCTTCATCGACCACGATGTGGTGATGTATCCTCACATCGCCCAAACCGTGAAATTCTTAAGAGAATACACACTATAGAAGACTAGGAGCCCTAGAAAAAAAATGCCAAAAACCCTCATCACACATATCGGCACCCTGGCAGGCATCCACCCTCGTGAGACGCTGCGCCTCTCGGGCCAGGAGATGAAGCACCTGGGCGTTATCCACGATGCCTGGCTGCTCACCGACGACAACCGCATCGCCGCCTTCGGCGGCATGGACCAACTCGATGCCCTCGACGCCTCGCCCACCCTCACCATCGACGCCAAGGGCGGCACGGTGCTGCCCTGCTGGTGCGACCCCCACACCCACCTGGTGTATGCGGGCAGCCGCGAGGGGGAGTTTGAGGACAAGATTCGCGGACTTTCGTATGCCGAGATTGCCCGTCGTGGCGGCGGCATCCTCAACTCTGCCGACCGCCTGCACGAGATGAGCGAGGACGAGCTGGTGGAAGCCACCCTGCAGCGGCTCAACGAGATGATGGCCCGCGGCACGGGATGCGTGGAAATCAAGAGCGGATATGGCCTGAACACCGCCGACGAGCTGAAGATGCTGCGCGTGGTGCGGCGGCTGAAGGAGCTGACGCCCATGCGCATCGTCGCCACCTTCCTCGGTGCCCATGCCGTGGGCAGGGCCTACACCGGACGGCAAGCCGAATATGTGGATTTGGTCATCAACGAGATGATTCCGGCTGTGGCCGAAGAGCAGTTGGCCGACTACATCGACGTGTTCTGCGACGAGGGCTTCTTCACCCCCGACGAGACCGCCCGCATCCTTGAGGCCGGCGCCCGCTATGGCATGCGCCCCAAAATCCATGCCTGCGAACTGAAGTCGTCGGGCGGTGTGGAGGTGGGAGTGGCCCACGACGCATTGTCAATAGACCATCTGGAGAGCGCCAGCAACCACGACCTTGACCTGCTGGCCCATTCCCCCGCCATGCCCACCTTGCTTCCCGGCACCTCGTTCTTCCTCAATATGCCCTATGCCCGTGGCCGCCAACTCATCGACCGCGGACTGGCCATCGCCCTCGCCACCGACTGCAACCCTGGCAGCACCCCCTCGGCCGACATGAAGTTTGTGGTGTCGCTGGCCTGCATCAAGATGCGGCTCGAGCCTGCCGAGGCCTTGAATGCAGCCACCCTGAATGCCGCCTACGCCATGGGCCTGAGCCACGACTACGGCTCCATAGCCGTGGGCAAGAGGGCCAACCTGCAAATCACCAAGCCCATTCCATCACTGGCATACATCCCCTATGCCTATACCCGCGACATCGTGAGCAAGGTGATGATTGAGGGCGAGATGGTGACCATTTCCTAAGGGAAAATGGCTTTATAATCCATCCGAAACTATGTTTTTTTAGGGTGTTTCGGAAGCATTATAATTATGTTATTGAAGTTTCGCATTCGCTCAACTTCTAGTAGTTCGGGAGTTCGGGAGTTGCAGGAGTTCAGACACATCACCTTGTGAGCGGCATCACCTTGTGAGCGAGAACTTCAGGCTCAGGCCGAAGTCGCGTGTGGTGGTGGGATAACTGTTGGCCGAGAGCAGCGGGGTGTTCACCTGCTGGTCGTAGTAGAAGGTCATGGTCATCAGCTTCGAGATGGTGTAGTCGGCCTTGAACGAGAACTTCAGGGCCGTGTTGCCGTTCGACGCGTTGCTCGTCATCGTGGCGATGTCGCGCAGGATGTTGGCCTGCTTGCGATAAGAGAAGTCGAAGCGCAGGTTCAGGTCGTGGTTGAAATTCTTCGACGACGATGAGGAAGACGACCGGCTACTGCTGCTGTCCCTGTTATTGCTGTTCTTGTCGTTCTCGTTGCCCTTGCCATCGCCTTCATTGCCTTTTTTGCCTTTCACCTTGCGATGGTTGCTTCCACCGAAGAGTTTGAAGTCATTGATCTTGTATCCCATGCCGATGACCCAGTCGTTGCTGGTGGCCTCCTGCAGCTGCACGCTGGTGGTGCTGAGCGTCAGCACGCGTGTGGTCTTGTACTCCACCTTGCAGGAGAGATTGTTGTGCAAGGTGACCTCGAGGCCGAGGAGCGGCGAGAAGTTCTCGTTGATGCTCACCGTGGAGATGTTGAACATGCTGCTGGGCACCGGGTTGCCCGTAGTGGCATCGGTGACGAATCCCAGACCGTTCATGAATTCCTGCCATGTGCTGAAACTGGCGTAGGAGCCCACGGCGAAGATGCTCTTGTAGGAATGACTGAGGTTGACGCTCTTGAAGAGTTCCTTGAAAGGCGAGAGCTTGCCCAGTCCGGAGTAGCGCACCGACCAGTTGGGCAGCATCCTGGAGATGGAGGGGAAGATATCGAGCGACTTGCCGCCCATGCTGGTGTATGAGGAGAGGAAGGCCGGTATCATCACATCGGCGCTGTAGAGTCCCACCCCACCGTTGGCCGGGTCGAACGTCTTGCCTGCCAACTGTGAGCCACGGGGGTAGACCGACCCTTCGTACTTGGCCTCCACACGCTGTCTGAATCCCTCGAGCGAGGCACAGAACTTGTCGAACGTGGCCGAATGGTATCCGTTGTTGGCATCGCCCATACTCTCGAAAGCCGAGCCGATCGATATGGTGGTGAGGGTGAGGTTGCCCGACCGTGTGGTGGGGTTGCCCTCGTACATGAACTGGATGCGCTGCGCCTTGGTCTCGGTGTGGCTGGCATTGAGGTCGATCTTCAGGTCGCGTGCCGGCTCAAGCGTCATCTTGAGCTGCACGTCGCGGGTGAGGCTGGTAGAGGCCGGTGTGGCCACGCTTTCGCTGATGAACAGCCAGTCGTTGCGGCGTGCTTTCTCCACATAGTCGTCGCCATTGAAGCCGAAGGCGAAATCGAGACCCGGACTGAGCACGTCGCCCCTGCGCTGTCCGAAGGCATCGCCGATGTTGGGCATGAATCCCGGAATCGACATCATCCGGTTGGTGGTGTAGGTGAAGTTGATGGAGCGCACCATCATCAGTCCGCGGGCGATGACCTGTGCGGTCTTATACCATGTCTTGTCATCGAGCGGCGGTTTGGCGGTGACCGTGATTTTCATCTTCACCGCCGAATCGTTCTTGTTGATGACCTTGATCTTGTTGTCGTCCACCACTTTGTATTTCACGGGTATGGTCTTGCCCTCCTCGTTCTTTGCCGTGACGATGAGCCTGCGGCTCTTCTTGTTGTGTGCCACCACCAGCGAGGTGTCGCCCTTCACCACGATCTCCTTCTCGAAGGTGTTCTTGTTCTTGGGCAGGGCAGCCTTCTTCTTGTCGTCGTCGGCAGCCTCGCCCTCTTTCTTCACACGGGCGTTCTTGTCGGCCTTCGCATCCTTGCCCTTCGTGTCTTTCTTGTTGTTGGTGAGTGCCTTGTTGAACCGCTCATTGGCCTTCTTCAGGAATGGGATGTGGTCGTAGAATTTCTGCAGGTTGAGCGAGCCGTTGATCTTGAAGGTGCTGTTGTTGGAGATCTGGTTGCCCAGCGAGTTTCCCTCGGCGGTATCGGTACCACGCACCCACCTGTAGGAGGAGTTGTAGGTCACGTCGCTGTTCAGCCAGTCGAGAATGGGTATGAGGTTGAGCGGCACATGATAGGATGCCGAGAAACTCTGGTTGTAGTCGAGCGGTGTGCCCAGGTTCTTGATCGAGGTGATGACGGAGTCTTTCCAAGCCGTGTAGGCGTCGGGGTAATAGTCCTTGTTGATGGGTGTATACGGCTCCTCAATCTCGGCCAGGGTGGCACTCTGGAAGTTCATGTGCAGGTTCTTGGTGAGGTCCCACCTGAGCGAGAAATCCCTGTGCCACTGGAACTGCTCATTGAACTTGATGGGCAGCGACGTGGACGAGAGATTCTCCATGTCGCGCTCCTGCAGCTCGTAGTAGTGACGGGTGAGGTTGGTGTTGAACGACACGTTCTGCGGCAGGTAGTTGAGGCTGAAGCGCTTGGCTATCTCAAACCATTTCGACTTCGACTTGATGAGTTTCTTGAAAGGTTCCCAGGCCTTGAACACCGGCGTCCAGCTATAGGCCATCGCCGCCTTCCACGTGTCGTCGTTCTCATAGACGGTGGTGTTGCCCGTGGTGTGGTCGTGCGAGTGGCTGTAGGAGAACGAGAAGTTGGCGGGGTCGTAGGGCATGGGGTGACGCTTATTGGCGATGCCCACCCTGACATTGGAGAGCGAGAAGTTGGTGTTGGTGACGTTGGTCACGACGATCGACTCGATGGAGTCGCGCTCTTGCTTCGACTCCGTGGCATCAAGCGCGTCGTCGAGCAGCATGTCGGTGTCGAGCGGGTTGTATTTGGGCTTGGTCTTCTCCTTGCTCACATGGTAGTAGAGCGGAGCCGACACCTTGGCCTTGTCGGGGAAGAACTTGCCCAGTTCGAGTTGCGTGGTGAACGAGAAGTTCTGGTAGTTGTCCTGCGACCTGGCGGCCACGCCGTCCTCTAGTCCTCCGAATCCCTCGGTGGTGTAGCGTCCGGTGAGCGCCACCGTACCGAAGTCGGAGAGTTGCACGTTGAGGTTGCCCTGTGCGGCCCATCCACCCTCGTTGTTATACTCCTTGAGTCGGAGCTCGTTCACCCACACCTCGCCCGACTTGACTTCGCCCGAGAGGTTTCTCACACCGATGATCATGGTCTTCACCTCGCCAAGCGAGGGGTTACCCATGATGCTCACCTTGTTGGCCGGCTTGTCCTCATCGTAGGCCGTATAGAGTTGGTTGAACGAGGCAGCCCCCTCGCCCTTCGCGATGTTGCGCTGCTTCTTGAGAGCGGTGAAGATAGAGAGCGGCACGTCGAGCATATTGTCCTCGGGCCACACGATGCGCTTGTCGGTGGCGGAGTATTTGTCGTAGTGGCCGGCAGGAGTGAGTTTGAGCGGAATCTCATACTCGTAGTAGTTGCTCTTGTAGTCGCTGCCGAGTCGCACGAAGAGTGCCAACTGGTTGTCGGTGAGGCTGGTGACATTCTCGTTGAGCGAGTTGGCATGCACGAACATCTGCAGTCTGCGATACTGGCGCAGGTCGAGGTTGGTGTTCTTGTACACGCACTTCGACTCGCCCGTTCCCAGGTCGGTGAGTATCATGTCGAGGGCCTGCTCGTTGTTCTCCACCAGCTGCGGCTGTGTGGGGTCTTGCACACGCGAGATGCCCGGAGGCAGAATGTAGTTGACGGGGGTCTTGTCGTTGTTCTCCTCGATGTTGACAGCACTCACGGCCATATAGCCCGAATTCGAGGCACTGGGCGTGAGGTTCTGGGTATACACGCGCCATTCGCCCCTCACCAGGTCGAGACTGCCGAATCGGAGCACGATGGGCTTCTTGAAGTTGGTGAGGAACATACGCATGAAGCGGATGGAAGTGAAGTCGCTGATGGCGCCCACGCGCTGCTCATACCTGTCGATGGGGATGCGGAACTGATACCATGTCACTTTGTAGGGCTCGCCATTGCGCAGCGTGCCCGAACCCTCACGGCTGTCGACGATGAAGTTGTGGCCCACCACGAGGTCCTCGGGGCGAATCGACACATGGTATTGGTAGTATTTCTCATACTCGTTGAGGGTGTAGTCCTGATTGATGTCCTCCACATCGGGGGTGGTCTTGTACGACGTGTCGTACGACTCGCTTCGTGTGTCGGAGTCGGGCGAGTTGCCCTGCGGGTTGTTGATATACTTGTAGCGGCGGAGGATAGAGGCCTGAATCTGGTCGTAGTCGCTGCCGCGGAAATAGTGGTAGTCGTCGTTGGCGGGGTCGCTGAAGATGCTGTCGTAGACCTCGGGGCTCACCTTCGACTGCACGCTGCTGAGGAAGTCGCGGTAGTAGTCGTAGGTCTGCTCCTCCTGGTCGGTGAGTCCGTTGAAGCCCACATCCTGCAGCGCCCTCGAGCCCGAGGTGGTGACAAAGGCATAGGGTTCGTTCGACTGGTTGGGCACCTTTCCCCACTGCGTGAGCGAATAGGTGGTGGCCCCGTTCACCGGCATTCCGCTCTCGAAGAATTTCTTTCCGTCGTGCAGCACATCCTCGCTCACCTCGCCCAGGTTGATGTAGAAGTCGCCGCCATATTCGTTGGCATCGCCTTGCTCTTTGGTATAGATGAACGGGTCGAGCATCCAGAACTCGATATACTCGATATTGGCAGTCTCGAAGTCGTTGGTGTCGAGCTTGCGCATCATGCCGCCCCATTTGCTGGTGGGGTTGGTGAGGGTTCCGTCGGAGTTGAGGTCGGGATTGAAGTTATAGGGACCGCGCTCGTTGGGATAGTAGGCCAGGTTGAGCACCGGCAGCGTGGAGGTGGCTCCGCTGTAGCTGCTCTGGTCGCGGTTGGGATAGAGCTCGCGCACGTACACCTCGCGCACATAGTGGTTGGAGAGTTGTTCGAGGTCGCTCTTGATGTGGCCCGGGGTGAGCGACGAACTGCGCCTGGTGAAGAGCGGGTCGATGTTGTACCAGGCCAGCAGACTGCGGTTGAAGCCGCTTGAGAGTCCGGTCTTGTCCTTATGCTCGCCAAACATGGTGGGCACGCTCGAGATGATCCACGAGGTGGGAGCCGACACGTCGATGGTGTTCTTCGTGTTCTCGAAGTCGTCTAGATACGAGGCGTTGTCCTGCGTGCCACGTGCCTGTCCGGCGATGAGTTGTGCGAACTCGGCCGAGAGTTGTATGTTCGACGGCTGGGTGACATGGAGCAGCGGCACCTTGTTGAGCAGGTTGGTGAGCCACTGGCTCTCCTTCTTCCAGTTCAGGTTCACGCCCCAGAGGGTGTTGTTGAGCGGTTCGGCTCCCATGGCCACCTTGGTGGTGAGCGCCTGCTCGGAGAGATGGCGCAGCGTACCGCTCATCTGGAAATTCTTGCTGAAGTCGTACTCCCAGTTGATGCCGAACATGGTCTTCCTCGACTGTCCGTAGTCGGTGTTGCTCTCATAGGTTGCCCTCACGTCGGTCTGTGCGTCGAGGATGCTCTGGTTGATGATGGTCACCTCGCCGGCCGAATAGTCGACAGTATAGTCGGAGCCCTCGGTGAGCTCCACACCGCCGGCGGTGACATGCACCGACCCCTGGGGCACGTTGTATGCCCCCAGCGAGATGACGTTGGCCGAGGTGCCGCGGAATTGTCCGGTGAGGATATACTTGTCTTTCTCGGCTATCTGCTTGGCCACGGTCTTGGTAGAGTCGTAAAGTTCGGTATAGCTGTATTTGGCAGCGGTCTCGGGGGCGACGCCCTTCGACACGAGGAAGCCGTAGAGGTAGGAGCCGAAGGGCTCGGTCTTGGGCAGGAACACGCGGCCGTTGCTCACCGTGTAGCCCTCTACGAAGTCGAAATAGCCATTGGAGTGCAGTTTCTTGTTGTCGTCGAGGCGGTCGGCGTCGATGTCCTTGACAATCGACTGGTTCTTCACCTGTGGTTCGGGGATGTAGGTGAGGTAGACGCCGGCGGTGTCGCTCTGGAACTTGATGTCGAGGCGGAACTTCTGCTCCTGCACGGAAGAGGCGAGGTAGTAGACGTTTTTCATCATGAGTCTCCAGTTGCTCTGCGAGGGGTTGTTGCTGGTGTTCTTGAGCGACTTCACGAAGAGGCATTTCTTCACGTCGGTGACGTCGCTGGCAAACTCACCCACCTGATAGGTCACTCCGCCATAGGTATACTCGTAGGCCACGGCCAGCACCTGGTCGGTCTGCAGCGAGGTCTTGAGCGACACGTATCCCAGGCTGCTGTTCAGGGTGTATTCCGATGAGTTGAGCAGTCGGGCACTCTCCAGTTTCTCATAGTCGGTGCCTCCCACGAAACGGGTGTCGAGCACACTCGACGTCTGGTCGATGTCGCGTGCGTCGACGTAGGTGGTGTTCATCTCGGAATAAAGGTTGTTGTTCGAGTTGGCCGGGGGTGCATCCTCGCCGCCCTCGCCCAGGTCGGGCAGTGCCACGATGTTTCGGGTATTGTTCTGCACACCGCTCTTGTTGGTGACCCAGATCTCGATGCGGTTGATGGTGATGCCCGACGTGATGTTGGGCAGCGTCTTCATCGAGGCGTCATACCTTGCGCGGAAATAGTGCGAGAGGAAGAAGTGGCGGTTCTCCTCGTAGTTGGCGGCATCGATCTCGAAGGGCGTATACTGTGCGCCTCCTTTCGACGACACACTTGCCGATGCCGATTTCTTCTGCGAGATGACCGTCTGGAGTTTGAGTTTGCCGAACTGCATGTCGGTGCGCAGACCGAAGAGCGAACTGGCTCCGGTGACGAGCGACGAGTTGGCTGGGAACGACACGTTGCCACCCTCCACGAGTTTGATGATCTCGTCTTCCTTGCCCTCATACTTGAGTTTCATGCTCTGGGCATCGAAGTCGAAGGTGGCGTCGGTGTTGTAGTTGAGGTTCATGTTCACCTTGTCGCCCACCTTTCCGTTCACGTTGAGGTTGATCTTCTCGTCGAAGTCCATCGTGGTGGTCTTGCGGTTGCGGATGGGCAGCGAGGGGTTGTCGATGTTCTTCAGGGTGGCGCCAAACTTGAGTTCGGCCGTTCCCTGCGTCTTGATGCGCACACCGCCCGGACCGAAGATTTTCTCGGCCGGTCCCAGGTCGAAGTGCATGTCGGTGAAGTCGAACTTCTCCTTGCCCTTCGTCTTCACCACCTCCTCGTTCTTGCTCCGCCAGAAGTCTTGCATGAGCTGGCGCTCGCTCCACTTGAAGTATTGGCTATAGTCCATCATGATGGGGGCGCCCACATAGGTGCCGCCAATCTTGTTGCCGATGATGTAGCGGTCGATGGTGTCGTTGTATTCCACCGTCTGCTTCATGTTCTCGGGCCGCTGCAGGTCGGCAGAGCCTTGCTCCAGGTCGTCCTCGGTGATGGGGATGGTGCGCTGAATCTTCCAGCGGGGGTTGAGCAATGAGTCGGGTATCTCGGCATCGTCGTCGATGATGGGCTGGGCCTTCACGTCCTTGTTTTTGTCGTCGCCCCTGGCGATATTGCCTGTGGGGCCCTGACCTTGCGTGCGGGTGTCCTGGTTACGGTTGCGGGCACCTTGGTTGCGGGTACGGTCGTCCTGGTTTTCTGGCCGCTGGCGGTTGCCCTGCTGGGTGCGCTGGCGGGTACGGTCGTCTTGAGGCACGGACAGGGCATAGCCCGCCACCACACTGATGGCGAACCAGATGAGCATAAGCAAGGCTGTCCGCGTTTGTCCTCTCATTTCCTATTTTATCTGTTTGAGTGCCAGTTTCACCACCTGCTCCACGTGCAGGTCGGGCTGCTGTTTGAGTATTTCGGTCACCACTTTGGCCGAGGGTGCCGGCGAGAAGCCGAGCATGGCGAGAGCGCTCACGGCCTCGTCTTTCACCTGGCGGTTCACGGCGTCGTGCTGCACACCGGGGGCCTGTGGCACCTGCTGCGACAGGTCGCTGGTGGCGATCTTGTCTTTCAGGTCGACGATGATGCGCTGGGCGGTGCGCAGGCCGATGCCCTTCACGCTCTTGAGCGACCGCTCGTCGCCATTGGCGATGGTCGAGCACAGTTCGCTGGGCGAGTACGACGACAGGATCATCCTGGCCGTATTGGCACCCACTCCCGAGACCGAGATGAGCAGGCGGTAGAGTTCGCGCTCCTGGCGCGTGGCGAAACCATAGAGGGTGAACGAATCGTCGCGCCCTCCTGTGACAATGGCCTCATGGACGAAGAGTTTCACCTCTTTCTTTTCCTGTATGGCCGTAAACGTATTGAGCGAAATATTCAGCGCATAGCCCACCCCGGCCGCTTCGACAACGGCCAGCGTCGGGGTGACATCAGCGAGTTCGCCCCTGATATATTCTATCATTTAGAATCCAATTTTTGTGTATATATACGATAGTATAACGGCCTTCTGGATGGTTTATTGCATCCGAAGGCCGTTTTCAGGGTAATGAGTGGTGTATTTTTGGCTTACATGCCTTGTTTCTGGCTGTCGTCCTCCTCTTCCTCGTACACGCTCCAGTGCGAGGTCACCCATTCCAGGACACGGCTCTCTATCAGGCCGTCCTTGCCATCGACCCTCACCCGTTTCTCGCTGACCATCGCCTTGGGCCATCCATTGAAGAAATAGAGATAGAGCTCATGGTTCACGCCCTGCACCTTCATCTTGGTGAACTCGTCGCTCTTCAGCGACTCGTTCAGTTTGCCGGCAATCGAGTCGTTCACGATCATGCCCACGCTGCCGCCCACGAAGTCCATCAGGTCGGAGCCCGTCATATCGGTAGTGGTCTCGGCCACCACGGCATAGTCGCCCTCGTTGTCGGTATCTTCCTTGGGCACGGTGTAGAAGGCCTCGATGTCGATCTGTGCGGGATAACCCAACTCGTTTTTCGTCTCCAGGCGCTCTTTCTTCATCGAGAAGGCGGCGCCATGGGCATTGAAGAGCATCGTCAGCGGCTCGTAAATCTGCATGACGCCATTCTCCGAGGAGCAGCGGAGCAGGAACGTGCTCTCCATGCGCTGACGCGAGAGGACGCTGTCGAGCCCAGGATGGCGGCTATAGACATCGTCGAAGATTCGCTTGTAGTTGGCTTTCAGACTGTCGCGTATCTCCATCCAGTTGTCGATACGCTGGATAGAGCCCATCTCGTCGGTAGAGAAGCGGCAGGCCACGCCGAGGGGCATGGAGAGGAGGTCTTCGAACGACACTGCGCTCTCGTCGTAGATGGTGTTCCCCTTCACCTGTTCCTGGGGCACGAGGAGCATCTTGTAGCCCTCGCTGGTGGAGTCGGTGACGGTCACCAGGAAGCGGGTAGTGACATCCACGGTGGTGAGGGTGTCGCCTCCATCCTTGATGCGCTCTTTCTGGTGGGTGTAGTCGTAAACCAGCGAATCGCCCTTTGAGAAATAGGCCACCACCGAGATGGTGCTGTCCTCATCGGCTTCCAAAAGCTGACTGCTCTGGGCATGGCCGCCCAAGGCGATGAAGAGGGCAAAGAAAGTAAGAAAAATCTGTTTCATTTTTATAGTTAAGGAGTTCAGGAGTTGCAGAAGTTCAGGAGTTCAGACATTACTCTTTTTGCTCTGGAGTTGCAGCAGTTCAAAATATTATTTAAACTGCCACCAATCCAAGTGGATGTCGCCGCTCACATTGCCGAAGCAGAGGTAGAGGTCGTGCACACCCGATGCCCCCTTCACCTTGGTGTTGAAGGCCTTGTAGGTGTCTACCGACCCTGTATTGCCCACCACCACCTGACCAATGACGGGACCGTCGACGGCATCGATGCGCAGGGTGACGGTGCAACCGCCCGTGGCGGCCGCCGTCATCGCGAAGCGCCTGGCCCGCTTGGCGAAGTCGACGCCCCGGAGGCGGATATACTCGCCGTTGTCGATATGGTAGACATACATATTGCGGCGGCCCGTCGACTCAGGCATCTTCGCCACCACGCCTGTGTTGGGGATGCCCATCTTGGCTGTCTTCAGTCCGTAGCCCCATGCCATGGTCTCGGCCTCCACGCGCTGGTAAGGGTTGAGCCAGTGGAGCTGCTTCATCGGTTTCTGGTCGAGCCAGTAGGGTTCCTCACGGATGGTGCCGTCGGCATTGTAGGTGATCTCCATGCACGACACGCTGCGGCGCTCATGGTGCACATAGGTCTCGAGGTGCATCAGGTCGTAGTCCTGACCGAAGCAGTAGGAATGGCCCTTATAGTCGACGATGCCGGGATGGTTGCCACGGTTGCGGTCGGTGGGCCGCATGATGTAGCCCTTGGGCTCCCACGGACCGGTGGGCGAGTCGCTCATGGCATAGCCCAGCGCCTCGGGGCAGCAGGTGGTGGCATAGGCCAGGTAGTAGTGGCCGCCACGCTTGTAGAACCACGGTCCCTCCTGGTAGTGCTCGATGTGATAGGGCAGGCGCACCACGCTGTCGCGGAGCGATATCATGTCGTCGTTCAGTCGGGCGTAGAAGGTATAGGGGTTGCCCCAGTACATATAGGCCTGCCCGTCGGCGTCGGTGAAGACGGTGGGGTCGATGTCATACCAATTGCTCTGGTCCCACACGATGGGTTTGCCGAGGGGGTCTTTGAAGGGGCCGTAGGGCGAGTCGCTCACGAGCACACCGATGCCATGTCCGTGGAGGGGTGCGTAGAGGTAGTATTTGCCGTTGCGCTCCACGGTCTGTATGGCCCATGCGCCATTCTCGCGCGAGCGCCATTTGAAGTCTTTCAGCGATGCCACGGCACCATGCTCGGTCCAGTTGGTCATGTCGGTGGTGGTCCACAGCAGCCAGTCGTACATGAAGAATCCGGCCGAGCCCTGCTCGTTCTCGTCGACGATATCTTCGGGCGAGGAGTCGTGCGAGGTGTATACGAAGAGGGTGTCGCCCACCACGAGGGGCGCGGGGTCGGCGGTGTACTTGGTCTGGAACAGTGGCATGTTCATCTGCTTGTCCACCTCCTGGGCTGCGCCGGTGAGCACGCAGGCGGCCATCAGGACACAGGAAAAAACGATACGTCTCATATTCATGATCATTATTAGATTAGCAATAACTCTGTTTCTTGGAATTCTGGAGCACTTTTGGTTTCTGGCTGCGAAATTAACCATAATATTTGGGAAAATCATGCTTCAGACGAAGAAATCGCACCCAAAGCAAAAGATTCCCCACCCCTTCCGTTACCAATAAATGAGGATTTTTGCAATTTTTCTGCCATTTAGTCATTGTTTTCGCAGAAATGATGTAATTTTGCAAACTGATTTGAGATTTTTACAACTATTGGAATTTTTAACAACCAAATATTACAACTCTATGAAGAAGATCAGAGCAGCCGTAGTGGGTTACGGCAATATCGGCAAGTACGCGCTCCAGGCCCTCGAGGCCGCCGAAGACTTTGAGGTAGCCGGCATCGTTCGCCGCAATGGCGACGCCAACCGTCCGGCCGAACTGGCTGGATACGAGGTAGTGAAAGACATCAGCGAACTGAAAGATGTAGATGTGGCCATCCTCGCCACTCCCACCCGCAGTTGCGAGGAGTATGCCAAGAAAATCCTGCCCCTGGGCATCAACACCGTCGACAGTTTCGACATCCATACCAGCATTCTCGACTACCGCGCAGCCCTCATGCCTGTGTGCAAGGCCAACAATGCGGTGTCGATCATCGCCGCCGGATGGGATCCGGGCAGCGACAGCATCGTGCGCACCCTGATGCAGAGCCTGGCACCAAAGGGCCTCTCGTACAC
>Ga0256407_10001928_pt1 | contig 41356 bp, 43 predicted proteins | sample RumenRJG_04DNA_FD_193489 | JGI IMG/M metagenome (GOLD analysis project Ga0256407, IMG submission 193489) | Bovine rumen microbial communities from Lethbridge, Alberta, Canada - RJG_04 | ecosystem: Host-associated > Mammals > Digestive system > Stomach > Rumen | place: Canada: Alberta... | reverse complement strand
GTGAATTAAATTAAATGATAAATGAAAAATGATAAATGATAATAATCATACGATTGTGAGGGCGACGTCTTTTGATATGCTGCGATATAGGCCTCGGCCATTGGCAGTCATGATCTTATGACGGTTGACCTTGGGGGAGACGAAGCTCACATGAATGAAGTTTGGATAGAGGATCAGCTGGTCGTAATCAATCGACGGGCTGGTGAGAATCAAGCGGAAGGCCTGGATGAGGCGTTCACGGGCGGTGGGGCACTCGGTGCCTGCCTGACCGCGAGCGTTCAAAGAGGTGCTCCAGCCAACATAGAAGTCACAGGCGCTGCCGACACAGTGCTGCGAGTTGGGGGCAGCATGGGCCATGATGTCGTTGAGACGTTTGGAACGATAGCCGCTGGTGATAATCACTGGAAGCCCCAGTGCCTCACGAAGCGGTTCCATAGTGCCAAGACACAAACGCTGGAGATTCTCTACGGCCTCCATCGGCGGCGAGTTCTCGATACCATGCTTACGTGCCGTCCGGCTCTCAGTGAACTCGTGCAGGCAGAAATGCGGCGATAATAAAATGTTTTGCATAAGCGTACATTTTTTGATTATGATATATGTTTATTATCTCGTGAGACCATCGGAGAGTTGCTACCCGGGATGCGACTGTCGTATGATCTCGAGTGCAAAGGTAATACGATATGGACGCTTTTTCAATTCTGTTGAAAGGCATTGAATAATGGTTGAAACATCATTGAATAATTGACTGAAAATTGCTTATAAACATTATGGAAGAAGGAAAAAACGGCATCACAATCAATATTTATGGCGGTAGCAACCAGATACTGCCTAATGCCGCAAAAGCTGAACAACATTTTTATGGAGATCAGTTTGCCAAGGAAGCCCTACGTAAGGGTGCAGTCACAGAACCGACGCTCACCGATGATGAACGCCGGTTGCTTATGTTTGTTGAAAAAGAGGAGTCGCTGCGCAATTACATAGCCAGCCTGGCTGTATGCAAGACGGCTGCCGAGGTGGGCGAAGTTGTAGCCGTGATGTGCGAAAATGAACCAGGACTCACAGCGGAACGAATTGCCAAGAAGGAGTTTATCGAAAAAATTATACCCTTTATTAATGGTGTTGAATCAGGTCGCGGCATTGACAACCTACGCATCCATATTAACACAGCCTGGAGTGAACGGAAACGCAGACTTAAAAAGGTTCAGCCATAGTGTAGGCATAGTGTTCGCATACTCTACCCAAGGTGTTGGCATACTCAAAGTGGCTGTTTGAGCTTGCTATATGCTTGCGAAGGGCTTGGGAAGAGTGAGAGAAGAGGTTTCGAAATCAAATTAAAATATTAAAGCAAAATGATTCAAATTCTGAATAAAGAAGATTGTTGCGGATGTAACGCCTGCGGCGATATTTGTGCGCAGCAAGCTATTTCATTCCAAACTGACAAAGAGGGCTTCTGGTATCCAGAGGTAGATAAGGCTAAATGTACTGACTGCCATCTCTGCGATAGGGTGTGTCCTATTCTGAATATAAAAGACCTTAAGAAGAATGATTTCGATACCCCTTCCCATACTTTCGCTGCTATTCATAATAATCTCGAGGTCCGTTGGGATAGTACTTCTGGTGGCGCTTTCTCTGCTTTGGCAGATGCTATGTATGTTCAGAACGGGTATGTTTCCGGAGCTCTTTATAACGAGGATTTTTCAGTTAGGAACTACATTAGTAATAATCCTGATGATCTACCCCGTTTGCGTAGTTCAAAATATCTTCAAAGTAAAGCCGTAGGTATATACAAAGAGATACAGAAATTGCTTAAAAATGGTGAAAAGGTTCTAGCTTGTGGCACTCCATGTCAAATGGCTGCGCTACGTGCTTACCTTCGTAAAGACTATGAAAACCTTGTAATCATTGATTTTGTTTGTCGGGGAGTAAATTCCCCCAAAGTATATCGTGCATATCTGGACTCTCTTGAGAAGAAATATGGCAGCAAGGTTGTATATGTAAAGGCTAAGAACAAAGAATTAGGCTGGCGCAACCTGACACGTAAGGTAACATTTGCCAACGGACAGTCATATTATGGCGTCCACATGGAGGATGACTTCCGTAGGGGATATCATACTAATGTTTTCTGTCGCCCTTCTTGCTATGACTGTAAATTTAAAGGATTTCCCAGAATGGCGGATATAACAATAGCTGATTATTGGGGCATAGAGAAAATTGACAGAAACCTTGATAACAATATCGGAACTTCCATGATTCTGCTTAACTCTAAAAAGGGAGAGCAGTATTTCGAACTTGTCAAGGATGAACTGGAATACAAGGAAACAAAGTTTGAATCTATTTTTGGAGGCAATATCGCCCTTCGCAAGTCCATAGAGCCTGCAAAGATTGATCGCAAGGCATTCTTTGAAGATCTTGATACTCATGACTTCGATTATGTAACAGAGAAGTACTATCCTCTAAAGAAGGTTACAGAAGGACGTAAGGCAAAGATCAAGGAGTATATCAAGCCTTACTATCTTCTCTATAAACGTTATGGCTTAAGCATTACTAAATGGTATAAGTTCCTGAAAGTAAACTTCCGAAAGAATACTATTGCTGATATTCAAAATGGAAAAATGCTTATACCCATGAATAGTGCAGTTTTTGACATCCATCCTACGGCAAAGATTATAGCGGGAACGGGTTTCCTTTATGGCAATAATCCTGTAAAAGGGTTAAGAATGCCAACATGCTTGCGTATGGAGGCAGGAACGACTTTTGAGTTTCATGACGGTCCATTGACACGCTATAGTAACGGTCCTTATAATCTGAGGTATGGTGCATATATCGAGGTCGTTAATGGAGGTCATCTCACTATAGGGCAAGGTGCAGCTAATGTAGGTCTTACTATCATGTGCGCTAAAGAAGTCACCATTGGTAATGGCGTAAGAATTGGGCGTGATGTATCCATTCGTGACTGGAATGGCCCACATGTTATTATTAGCAGCACTTATAAGAATCATGCCCCGGTTCATATAGAGAACCATGTTTGGCTCTGTTCCGGATGCACTATTATGCCAGGAGTAACTGTTGGAGAAGGAAGTGTCGTTGCTGCAAATGCAACTGTTACAAAGAATGTCCCACCACATTCGCTGGTTGCAGGTTCTCCAGCCAAGGTAATCAAGGAAAATATTGAGTGGTATTAACCATCAAGACATGATGTCAGACAATAAACGTATAGCCCAAAATACTATGTTCCTATATTTCAGGATGTTTCTGAATATGGGAGTTTCGCTATATACATCACGTGTCGTGCTTCAAACGTTGGGAGTAGAAGACTATGGTATATATAACGTAGTTGGTGGTATTGTTACAATGTTTTCTGTTCTCAATGGCTCACTTGGAGGTGCCACATCTCGATACATAACGTTTGAACTCGGAAGAAAAGATTATGCCAGGCTGAATAAAATCTTCAATGTAGCTCTTTTAACTCATATAATTCTGGGGTTAGTAATTGTTTCCCTTGCAGAAACTGTAGGACTTTGGTTTTTATTCAATAAAATGATAATACCCGAAGATCGTATGAATGCGGCATTTTGGGTGTACCAGATCTCAATACTATCCTCGCTCATCTCATTAACTCAAGTTCCTTATAATGCAACACTTATTGCACATGAGAACATGAAAGTATATGCTTATGTGGGGATTGTTGAAGTATTTGCCAAACTTGCTGTTGTTTATTTACTTTTAATATCCCCATTTGATAAACTTATATTTTATGCAATTCTTCTTTTCCTGCTCTCTTTATGTATAATTGTTTTCTATCGCATATATTGTATTAGACATTACAGCGAAAGCAAAATAAATTTCTGTCGTGAAGGAGGGCTATATAAAGATATGTTCAAGTACGCAGGCTCTGATTTAATTGGAAACATATCAGTTCTCGCTCAAGGTCAGGGCCTTAACCTTCTGCTTAATGTGTTCTTTGGCCCTGTTGTTAATGCTGCTCGTGCAATAGCATATCAGGTACAAGGAGCAGTAACCCAGTTTGGAAATAATTTTATGATGGCAGTACGACCACAAATTATTAAACTTTACGCGTCAGGAGAAATAAAAGAAATGTTTAGGCTAGTGTATCTAAGTAGCAATTTCTCCTACTATTTGATGTGGCTGTTAATTTTGCCGGTTAGCCTAGAAGCTGATTATATACTCTCGTTATGGTTAGGGAAATACCCAGAGCATTCTGTCTCATTTCTTATATTGATATTTATTATATGCTTAATACAGACACTAAAGACCCCAAGAACGATAGTACTCCATGCAACGGGAAAGCTTTTATTAGCAAACGTAGTAATAGGATCTCTCCTATGTGGCGCATTTCCTTTGGCATACTTTTTTCTAAAACTTGGCGGAGAACCTGAAAGTGTATTTTGGGCAGCCAATATTACAATGTTCCTGTCTGAGTTCATAAGTGTTTTTATAGTAAGGAAATACGTTGAATATGATATCGCAAATTATCTGCTAAATGTTCATTTTCGCTGTGCTTTTGTAACTGCGATATCACTTGTAATACCATATCTGGTTTATGACAGATTTATGGAACCTTCATTTATACGACTTCTTCTAACAATGGTTATATCAACGCTATCTATTATTTCTACCGTTTGGGTGATTGGTTTAAATAGAGATATGCGTCAGAAGGTAGTTTTAATGATAAAATCTAAGCTTCAAGGAAAATGAAAAAGATTATATTGAGCAATGGTGTTGAAATGCCGATTATGGCTATAGGCACTAATTGGATGGGATACAAAGAACTTTATTCTGTGATGCGAGCAGGATTTGAAGCAGGCTTTCGCGCTATAGATACTGCAAGAGATTATGGTAATGAGGATGTTGTTGGTGCTGTATTAAGAGACGTTCTCAAAGATATGGGGCTGCATCGTTCAGAAATTTTTATAACCACAAAAATCGGTAATGGTCAACAAATTAAGGGTAATATCTCTGAGCAGATAGACATTTCTCTGAAGAACTTGCGTACAGAATATGTTGATCTTTGGTTGATGCACTGGCCATACCCCAATTATTTTGAGACAACTTGGCAAAAAATGACAGATGTATATAAAACGTTAAAAAAGGTTAGGGCTATTGGAGTCGCAAATTATCAGGTAAGGCATTTTGAACAGCTTTTAAAAACCGGAAAAGAGCTTATTCCTATGGTTAACCAAATGGAGTATCATCCGCTAAGAACTGCTATAGATATCAAGGACTTTATGCAAAGTCATAATATAAAACTACAAGCATATGCACCATTGTGTAGGCTTATTGAACCTTTGAAGAGTTCATTAATCCTTAAGAATTATAGTGAAAAGTATCACAAGTCAATAGGCCAGATTATTCTTCGTTGGCATGTTCAACAAGGTAATGTAATGCCTATATTTAAGTCATATAAACCGACTCGTTTTAAAGAAAATGCAGACATTTTCGATTTTGAATTGACAGAAGAAGAAATGGACGCGATCTTTGGACTAAACATGGATTATAAATATCACATAGAGTCATGTAACTGCCCTGGTTATTAGAATGTTGGTAAAATATTTAATTAGAAGAATAATGATGTTTCCTATCAATCGATTGGAAGCAAAAGTCAAACAAACAAATTGGTATCGAAACAGCATACCAAATATTGAGAATTATCCGGGAAACAAATGGTATCGTAATCATCTAGAACGGAATTATGATATCGTTAATCTTGGTAGTTCTTCTGCTGTTTTTTGTTTTGACTATACAGGATTACCTGTTAAAGCTTTTAACTGGGCTCTCAAACCACAATCAATGGAATATAGTTTCAAGGTACTTAAGCAATACTTTAGTATTCTTGGACAGAAAGGAATTGTTCTAATTCCTTTCAGTCCATTTTCCGGCCTCTCCGTGGCCGGAAAATGGACTGAAACGGCAAATGATAAATATTATCATATTCTCGATTATACATTGATTGATAATTACCCTGATGTATATAAAAGACGTGCACATCCGTTATTGTCAAATCCAAAAGAGGCAATAAAGAGACTGATCAAAGATATTCCCGTTTCTGATAATTATTCCTATAATATACAATGCAAGACTGATAAAGAATTCATAGACAATGCTGCTGTATGGATTAAAAATTGGATGAAAGAATTTAAGATATCCGATTTGAATGCACCTTTAAGTGAAGAGAATAGAAAGGGAAGAAATATTAGATTGGAAACCGTGCGTGAAATGATTAAGTTCTGCTTTGAAAGAAGTTTACGACCTGTTGTTGTCATTCCTCCTGCACATCCCTCTCTAAACGCTTACTTCAGTGAGACGTTCTGTAAGAATTATATATATTCTTTTATTGAAGAAATCAATGTTTCTGGTGTAGAGGTATTAGATTATTTGAAATCCGAGGACTTTTCTGTAAATAATCTGTTTAGAGATGCCTATTTTATGAACAGCCAGGGAGCGAAGCGCTTTACAAGGCAAGTACTTGAGGATCTTAAGTTGATTTAATTTGTAAATGCTCTGGCATGACGAAGATATAGCAGAGAATATCTTATAACAAATTATGCAGATGTGTCGTCATTTGCAAAACTTGAGTTATATTAAAAATGAGCATATGAAGTTGCCTTTCAAGATTATTGTAGATTGTCCATTTAAAGAAATTTGCATATTAGATGATGCTGATCATATTGACAAAGAGATGGTTCTCAGTATTATTAATGATTTTGAGGACGGAAGATGGAGGCAAGATCAATTTGAACGTTTTATATTGGATAATCTAAAGGAAACCGCTCTAAGTAAGAAAGAGATTGAAACTCTTGGTGGTCAGGAATTTAGTATCCTGTCACAGGCGGTTAAAAACCTTAGAATTACTGAAAATGATGACACTGGTGGTGAGATTGCTGAGATTCTCTTATATGGAATATTACGACATCATTACAATGCCTTGCCAGTAGTACCCAAAATCTTCTATAAGCAAAATGTGAATGATTTTGCCAAAGGGGCCGATAGCGTTCATGTCGTAATAGAACCAGAGGGCGATTTTTCTCTGTGGTTAGGAGAGGCAAAGTTCTATTCTGATATAAAAGATGCTAGGTTAGGACAGATTATAAGTTCTGTGAGCGACACATTAAGAACAGATAAGATACGCAAAGAAAATTCTATTATTACAAATTTGAGACAAATAGAAGACTTGGGGCTTGAAAAAGAGATTGTGGATAAGATTTATGAATCATTAGACGAAAAACTATCTATTGATTTTATAAAACCGCGCTTACACATTCCAATATTACTTCTTCACCAATGTGATATCACAAAGGAAAATAGTAAATTAACGGAAGAGTATATAGAAAGCATTAAAAAGTACCATATTGATAGAGCTAATGCTTTTATACATAAAAAGATAGAATCGGATATCATTGATATAAATCTCTATGACGAGATTACATTTCATTTAATTTTGTTCCCTGTTCCTGATAAGAAAAGTATTGTTGAATCATTTATAAAGAGATGTCATGCAATTGGACGATAAAATAGTTTCTGATATCTTTAACCAGTGTCAGCACATAGTGTCTCTGCTTAACGAAAATAAAGAGGCTGAAGCGCGACAAGAAACGATAATGCTTCTTGAGTATCACCACCAACATAAGTTAAAAGCGTCGCCCTTGTGCAATAACATCATTAGACAAACGGGACTTTATCCATATATGGAAGAAAATACTTGTTCGTTTGAGGACCGTATCCTAATGAATTGTTTTAAAGTGGATGCAGGTTATCAGAAGGATGTTGTACTTCATAGAGATCAGTTTTTGTTATTAAGGAAACTATTAGAAGGAGTAAATATTGCAGTAAGTGCACCAACAAGTTTTGGAAAGAGTTTCGTCATAGATTCTTTTATAAAAATAAAAAAACCGACTAATGTGATGATTATTGTGCCCACTATCGCATTAACTGATGAAACCAGACGTCGTATTTATAAGAAATTTTCTTCTGAGTATAAGGTAATCACAACAAGCGATACAGAACCTGCTGAAAAGAATATTTTCATTTTTCCACAAGAACGTGCACTTTCGTGGGTGGAAAAGATAGAGAAATTGGATATTTTAATAATAGACGAGTTTTATAAAGCCAGCAGTCAATTGGCAAATGATGGTAGGGTACCAACACTCGTTAAAGCTATTATAAAATTAGGCAGTAAGGCAAAGCAACGTTATTTCTTAGCTCCAAACATCTCAAGTTTAGAAGAGAGCCCTTTTACAAAAGACATGGAATTTTTGAAACTAGATTTCAATACAGTTTTCCTAAAAAAGACAGATTATTCACAAGAGATTGGAAAGGATGAGAAAAGTAAAGGGGAAAAGTTGCTAGAGCTGAATAAGAAACTGCAAGGAAAGACACTTATTTTTGCAGGTACACATAGTCAAGTTGACAAGGTTTCAACCCTATTGTCTGCCAATGTGGAAAAGTCAAGATCTCCGCTTCTATCTTCTTTTTGCGAATGGCTTGGAAAAAATTATGAATATAATTGGCGGCTCCCTATACTAGCTGAAAGAGGAATCGGTATTCATACAGGCCTACTTCACCGATCGCTTTCCCAGATTCAGGTAAAACTGTTTGAGGAAGAAGATGGCCTTAATAGGCTGGTCTCAACCTCATCTATTATTGAAGGAGTAAATACTTCTGCAGAGAATGTTATTGTATGGACCACGTCAACAAGGGGATTTTCTCTTGATAGCTTTTCATACAAAAATGTCATCGGACGTGCTGGAAGGATGTTTAGGCATTTTATTGGAAACATCTATGTGTTGCAACAAGCTCCGAACGACTCCCCCGTTTCTTTGAATATAGAATTCCCTGAACAGATTATTGGGGAAATTGATGGAGTAAAATATTCTGGGTATCTGACAGATGAACAGATTAGAGCAATTAAGCGTAATGAAGCAGAAATGACAGATTTACTAGGAGCAGATGTGTATTCGAAGATAAAAACAGGCGAGGGCTTTCAAACAAGTAATTATTCTTTGATGAAAGATGTTGCCATTGAGATGAAGAAAGATCCAGATCAATGGGATATAATGGCCAATCTTTCATATGAACCAAGGTATTGGGATAAAGCATTATACAAATTAATAGATATGCGACCAATCGGATGGGATGCTCCGTTTTCAAAGTTTGTTGCGTTTATCAAAACTTTAAGTCAAAATTGGAATAAGACAATCCCTGAACTATTATATGACCTGGAGAGTCTTGATATTGGTATTGATGAGTTCTTTAAACTGGAGAGATCTGTTACTTTCAAATTGGCTTCGTTACTGCATGATATCGACTTCCTAAAGAATAGCCTGATGCCTGAGAAGAATATAGATATTTCATCATTTGGCTATCGTGCTTCACATGCTTTTTTGCCAGCAGCAGTATATGATCTGGAAGAATATGGTTTACCACGAATGATAAGTCGAAAGATTCATAACGAGAAAATGATTGATTTTGAAGCAGAGGACATGTCACTTGATAAATCTTTGATACTATTAAAAGAAATAGGTCCGAGAAAAATTAAATCCATCTCAACAATGGACGATTTTGACCGGTATATAGTAGACTATTTTTATGAGGGGCTCAATATTTGTGCCTAAGAACTTAATTATTATCGAAGCGGCCAAAGGTCGGGAGGCGGTAAGAGATGCCGAGTTGCACTTCAAACTCATAAGTAATTATGGCAGGTGCTTTGAGAAATCAATAATCTAGAAAGAATTATCGTAGAGGGCGAAGATGCGGCATATGATAGTAAAAATATTGGTAATGTTTTAGATGAATCAATAGACGTATGGAGAATATAAGTACAGCAATAAAGGCATTGTTTGTAAAGATCAGCGGAGATGAGATACTGAAGAGGGCTGGATTTTCATTGTTTTTGATCAGGGGCTCAAACAAATTTTCCAATTCTGAGGTGTTATTAAGATACTTTCACTCGAAAATTAAAATTAAAACGTCTTTTCCTTTGTTTTTTTCCAAATTATTTGTAACTTTGGCCTCGATTTCTGCTTATCATGATGTATTTGGATATCAATCATCTATGAATTATGTAGCAATTGCATTAGTCTCAATATACTCCCTATTGTGTAATAGGGTGTCCCTGGGCTTCTGAAAGAGTCAGTTGTAAAATTATTCCGATTTCTTGACACATTTCTTTTGTCAAAAGCTTTGCGTCCAGTCTTCTTCGTTCCGTTTTTGTACTCTCATACTCGTCTGAATGGTACTTTGGATACTCGATGACCACTTTTGTCTTGAGCACCTTGACGCTGACGGCAGTGAGCAGTATTCGCTCCCTGATGGTGAGCAGCGTAGCCTTTTCGAGCGAATGGTGTACGAAAATGACTAACTTTGCACATTGTGAGCACGAAGCATCTTTGTGAAGACCACTCTTTCTGCACGCCAATTGAGCGATAAACTACAAGAGAAATTCCCAGGGTAACGGTATTTGATAAATAGAGTTGCTAAAGATCGCTGGGGGTGGCTTCCAAGAAGCAGTTGGAATATGTTTAAGGAAGATGAATTGTTTGGAGAGAAAGAATAATTTTTTCGAAGTAACAAATACAACAAATTGCTTTTGGTAATGATATCATACATACACCGAGAGGAGAGCCATGCTCGCATGAGCTATCCCAAGCTTGAGCAGGCTTGACAAAAGGTCAAGGACAGCGTGGTAGGATGGGTTGGATGATGTTTGGAATTAAAGATTTCCTAGTTTGGGACGCGAAATTGGAAAAAATGTTGTACCTTTGCAGCGGAAAGTCAAAAAGTGTTGCTGAATGCCAGTGCATGAGACGAGAAAAGAGGTTATTGGAGGCGCTGCAGGTGAAATGGCAGTGACCCCCAATCTTGCGTGGTATCCGATGCGGGTGGCTTATGGACGGGCTGAGCGGATGGAGCGGTTGCAGGCTGCTCTGGAGAGACAAGGGATAGAGAGTTTAATGGTGTGGCGCGATGTGTATGAGCGTACTGATGACTTCAAGGTTCGGAAGACGCGTGTGCCGGCGGTGAATGGTCTGATATTCGTGCATAGTACGCAGGAGGAGCTTACGCGACTGAAGATGACGAAGAGTGAGTTTGAACCGCTGCGATTTTATATGAATATGATTACCGACCGTATGACGGGGAAGGCTACAGATCGGATTCTGACGGTGCCTGATGGTGAAATGACGAACTTTATGAGGGTTTATGAGTGTGCTGGCGAGAAGGCTGCAGTGCTGGAATATACTGACTTTATAGCGAAGGCCGGGAAGCGGGTTCGCGTGACCCAAGGAGACTTTGCCGGAACGGTAGGTACCATCAAGCGCATCAAGAAGACGCAGTGCGTGGTGGTGCAACTGGAAGGCTTTGCAGCGATGGCTTTGGCATTTGTTCCACCGTCGTGGCTTAAGGAGCTGACGGAGGGCGCGTATCGCGAGGCGATGCAGATAGAATAAACAGATAATGGATTGGAAGAGAATAGAATAACAAAAATAAGGGTTTATCATGAATGCCAGGATATGTACAATGATTCAGCAGCAGGGACTGCTTAGTGTACCGCTACTGCACTGTCAGGCTGCGGGCATGGAGTACTATGCCTTGCTGAATGGCAGTAAGAACAACCTGTGCTTAGACGGACAGGGAGAGCGGAAAAGCGAGTGGTACAGGAAAATGGCCTGGTCTTCTGGTAATAACACTTACCTTGGCTTCTCAGGCGGTAAATGTCATATCTTCCGTTTTGACAGACCGCAGATAGAAAGCTATGATGAGGAACTCGTTTTCGATAATGCAGATAAATTCATTGCGTATTTAGGTAAAGGTGCTAGCAACGCAGAAAACACGATTGTCCCCTACGTGCTTAGGACTTATCGTCAGATACGTAATGAGATTCGCTCAGAGAACAGCGGAACAGATTCTTTACGAGCCTTGCTTTATCTGTTGGCATACAGTCGTGATGAAGGACAAGTGAATCTTGAGAATTGGGGCCTGACCGCACGCGATGCTGAAATCATACAAACAATAAATGGTAATAAGTGGGCTGCGATAGCAGAACAGTTTATGAGAGGGGTCTGCTTCACCGACAAATGGTTGAAACCAGACATAGATTTGATACTTCGTCATACAGCGGGGAAACTATTTGAAGAAGCCAACTATATAGCTTATCTCCCCTCGCAACTGACACTTTTCCCAGACGAGAAGATTCGCTATAGTTATGCAACTCAACAAGACGGTGCTTATTTCACCCCATCCTACGTAGCCCGTTCTATAGTAGAGGAATGTTTAAGCCACGTCAACCTTCAAGAAAAAGAGCATCTGACCATCTTTGACCCATCTTGCGGTGCCAGCGGCTTTCTGGTTGAAGTCCTTCGACAGTTGAAGAAAGTGCCGTATGAAAGGCCTGTCCATGTGATAGGCTGGGATAAGGCAGAAACCGCCGTGATGATGTCGAATTTCGTGTTGAGTTTTGAAAAACAAGAATGGGGCGACCTTTTGACTTTTGAAATACAGCATTGTGACTCACTGGCAGAAGAGAATGCCTGGCCGCAGAATGTAGATCTCCTGCTGATGAATCCCCCCTTCCTGTCTTGGGACAGGATGAAGGATAGCCCGGAGCTACGCGACCGCGTTAGGGAAATCACTCCCGAGGTACCTAAAGCCAACCTTTCTGCGGCTTTTCTTGCCAAGGCAGTTGAATCTGTGGCTCATGGCGGCGTTCTTGGTGCCGTGGTACCGACTCAACTACTCAATGACCAGAGCTATGAGCGGTTCCGTAACAGCCTGCGCGACCAGATGAGTTTGAAGCTGATAGGTGGACTTGGTAGCTATGTTTTTGAGAATGTCTTGGCCTACACGAGTATGGTGGTAGCCACCAAGGATTATGATCCTTATGGACAGACCACCGTTTTATGGACCAATAATGATTCCGGAGCAGCCAGCGAAGGTCTGAAAGCCCTTCGCAAGCATCGTTACACGAATGCTGTTATGGAGGGGAAAGATTATTCAGTCTATGAATATCAGATATCTCCGGAACAACCGACATGGCGAATAGACAACTATAAGAATCTGGCATTGAAACAGCGCCTGATTGCAGCCGTCGAACATGGCCTTTTAAAGAAGGTCAATGAGTTGTTTGACATCCAGCAAGGTGTAAGGACTGGTGACAACAAAACATTTGTTGTACCCGAGGAGTTTGTGTTGTCCTTGCCAGAGAACGAGCGTTCCTATTTCAGACCCGCCTCCGACAACCTGGCTATTGATATGGGGCACCTTTATAAGATAAACTATGTTTTCTATCCCAATACAAAGGGACTGGAACCCATTGAAAACGAAGAGCAGCTTCAGAATTTATTGCCAGAAACCTATCAGCGCCTGCTTTTACCGGCCAAAAGAAATTTGAGTGAACGCACTTCTCTGCGAGGTAATCCCTGTTGGTGGGAACTCTCAGAACACCGTAATTATCTTGAAGAAAAGAAACCCAAGTTGATTTCTACTGAATTTGGCCACGCAGGAAGTTTTGCAATAGACTATAGCGGCGAATATGTTGTGCAACGCGGACATATCTGGAACTTGAATCCTAAAAAGTTCACGCCACATCAAAAATATGAAGAAGCCTACCTTGCCTTTTTCACCTCAAGCTATATGAATACCTTACTTGAGTTTTTCGGAGACCGCTTGGCGGGTGCAGAAGTGTATAGATTGGGCGCTTCCTATGTAAGGAATGTCTTTCTGCCTGATTTATCGCTTCCAATATTTGAGCAATATATTCCAGAATTACGTCGTTTTGCCAAGTTGATGAAGGAAGATGAGTATTGGGAAGCTACAGAACTGAATGTACTGGTAAATGAAATGATGAAACATGTCGAATAGTCAGTTAAAGCCAAAGAATCTATTCAGCAACTGCATAACGATTGTTTCAAAATTTGTCGAAAGTCACGACCAATTGCAGTTCGAACTTATAGATATGACGAAAGGCGTCTATGTCTTGCGCAATTCCGCTAACGCTATATCTATGGATGACGATCCCCAATTCTACATACTTAGGGTAAAGAATAGCAAGGGACTCTATCTGCATGTCAGCGTGACTGTTAAAGCACCATATCCGGGAGCCTCAGTCGAAACGAGCCATGAGTTTGAAGGAATCAGTGTGCAGTTCCTTCAAGGAACAGGCAGGCTGTTTTGCCGTGCAGAATGGGATGTGAAGAAGAAAATGGACAAGTTAGAACATCCTCAGCCTCATTGGCACTGGGGAGGAGAAAAAGAAGAGGGAAAACCCCAGGCCTTCGTGACCACTGCAACTATGGACGGACAAGGAGGTGGCTTTATGGAAGAATTATCTACTGGCGAGCCTTCACTCCCTTCAATTGACTTCCAGGAATTGCATTATGCAATGGCTGCTAAGTGGGCTGCGCAGGATTACGCGGTTGAAGAATTTACACTTCAGCGTCTTTATAATTGGTTGAAGAATTGTATTGCTAATGTGATTGACCAGTACAACTATCAAGTAAATAAGGGTGGTTTTGAAAGTTCAAAGGCCTGGTGAAACAGAAGAACATAAAATGACAAATTTTGAAAAAATATGATAAGCCATGTACAAGCAACTCATAACATATAACTTTAGTAACGACGAGACCCGGGAGTCATTCGAGGAGATGATTGAGGACATGGACTTCGAGAAGCAGGAAGACCAGTCCACCTACACCTTGCGTGCAAGGTCGGATGTCTCTGTCCGTGAGATGAAGAACGAAATTGTCAACAGGATCGAGTGTGTTGAGTCGTATATTGATGTTGAGGACAGGGTGGACTTGTACTATGTGACGGTAGCAGAACTTGACGAATTCCATAAGGCCCCTGTCATTGACTCTGTTTCTTTCGTCTATGACGTAGAGACCGGAGCCTTATGTGAGGAATAACTTTTCCAATAGACTTTCCAATCAAATATAGTATATGAGAGAAAATAAGATATATGAGAAATATGTTGCAGAAGTCTTTGGCTATTTCAAAGGCTGTAAGGAAGGGGAGGGATGCTTCTTCTTCAGACAACTTGGTGCCCAGAATCGCAACGACATTGAAAAAGTAAGGGTTCTTACTAAAGTGATGGTAAACCTTATTGATCAGGGTTATTTCTATTCTGATGATGGAAATTTCATGAAGTTGACAGAAAAAGGATATGCCTATACCCAGGACGGTCAGTTGGAGGAGATAAGTATTGACTTAAAAGAAGTCATTAACTATCTTGACCATAAGAAGCCGACCTTCCAGACTTTATGGACTTTCATTGGTAAGGAAAATGAAGCTCCATTCTATGTGACGGGTCCCGAGTATTTTAACGTTGCAAAGAACTTTGTGCATATTGATGCTGTGTCGTATAGCGACTTTATGAATCTGTTACAACAGAACGGCCAAAGCATATCACGCGTCATTTGGTATAATTCACTTTTTAAGGGCATTAAACCCGAAGAAATGGACATGTTTCTTGATACTCTGTCTAGGATAATCCGCAATGCATATAACGCAGATAGACAAATAATCAGCCCGTCGGAAGAACCAGATCTTGATGAGCTGGAGCAAATTCTTCAGCAAAGAACAGACGATAGTGCGAGTACAACACAACCAGTATCGTCGCATAATAAGACGATATTTGTGTCATATAGCCACGATACTCCACAACATGAGGCATGGGTAGATAAATTTGCAAAAGACATCAGGTCCAGCGGGATAAAGGTAATTACCGATGCAGACATCAGATATGGTCAAGATACCAACCTTTTCATGGAGGAGAGTGTTGCCCATTCAGACCGTGTGCTGATAGTAATCACAGCCAAGTACAAATCAAAAGCAGATGGCCGCATGGCTGGTGTTGGATACGAAACTGGTATCATTACTGGAGAACTGGTAAATGACCAGAATACTATCAAATTCATACCAATAATACGAGAGGGATGCGGAAATCAGTATTATCCTCGCTACCTTGGCAATCGCTGGGGAGCGGATTTTACTGATGATGCGAAATACAATGATATCTTGGATAAACTGATAGAAGATATTTTAAAAGTTTGAGAATTATGATAGAGCAGGTAATACGGCTATTTACTGGATTTGATTACGGACTAAGAAGGGATAGCATAATACTTCCAAATCAAATAGTAGGGAGAATTGCAGGAATAGAAACTGTTTATGATGCTAGAATGCTGTTCTTTCAACTTGTTGAAGATGGGTATATGAAAGAAAAACCTTCACAGCCATCGAAGTTAGGAACATCTTTGCCAGGCTGGATTTTAACCGACAAAGGATGGGGGGGGGTATTTGTCCATGATTACTGCATAGAAAGCACTGGTGAATATGATACTTAAGAGAAATGCTGAAAGGTTGCAGAAGCAACTTGAGGCACAGAAGGAAGACCTGGTGAGGGTAGCAGGCTATGCATTGTTGCCGAAGGCAGAGAAGGTAAAGGTGGTTAATGTGCCAGACTCATCGCTGTACAAAGAGCCTAACGGCGATTCTTGCATTGGATACTGGGAAAAGCAGACGGGACATGAGATAAATAATGACTCTGTATATTATTGCCCTGCTTGTGGGAAACCGATGAGCAAGAAGAATTCTACGCTTGATGGAGCACATGTTTACAAGGAAGGAAATCCTACAGAGTGGTTTTTTACTCCACTCTGTAGTAAATGCAATAATCCTGAGAACCAAGTGCCGATGGATGTAGATACAACTCTTGTTCCAGTACCACAAGAGTGTTATGAAAAGAAATAGGTTGAGAATTTTCGGTTAATCCGGCAGATGATTATCCTAAAAAGGATTGTTAATTGTTGGTTCGCCAAGTGCATTTATAAAAGTAATTGAATAATATAAACAACATAGACGATTAATGATCGAATGTAAAGGAATGTTAATTCGAGAGGGGCTTTTGAAGCGAGGTTGAAAGTGATGAAGGAGGCAGTGAGGGATAAAGACGGAAAATCGGGGTTCCGAGGAGTCAAGGAAAAATCCGAGGGAAACCGAAAAGTCTGATGTTTGACGCGAAAACATAATTTTGAGTTACAAAACAATTTTTAACCAAATATACGGTTTTGGTGCTTGCACCAAGACTGCCAATAAATGAATAACGACGATGAGAGGTATTACATATTATGATAAGAATGGAAATCCATTCTGTTATACAGAGGATGACTGTCATATTTATGATTTTGATGGCAATCCTATCGCATACATTGACCGCGAAAGCGTATGGAATTACGATGGCAAGCACCTTGGCTTCATGCATAAGGGGTGGATTATTGACCATTCCGGCAAGTATCTACTCTTTTCTGAGCAATCCACAGGTGGCCCATTGAAGCCTCTAAAGGGTCTGACACCTTTGAAGGGATTGAAGGCTCTTAAGCCATTGAAGGGCTTGAAGGAACTTGCCCCATTGAGACCATTGACGAGCCTGTCATGGTCTGGACTGTCAATGGATGAGTTCTTTGTGTAGGAATTTCTTAGCAGGAATTAATATAAGGCAATGAGAAAGTTCTTAAGCAGAACGGCAGGTGCTTCGTTCAATCAGGAGGTGGCGACGCAGACGATATGCATACGGAAGGACTGTGTGGAGCTGATCTACAAGGTGAAGCCGTCGGTGTATGTCGTGGTGTCGATGCTGCATGTCAGTGACGGTGAGGCGATGCTCTTTGTGAACTGGGCGAACTATTTCGACCGTTTGCAAAACCAGCAGGTGCAGATGCCGAAGATTGAAAAAACTGCCACACACTCTATGCTGTGATGACAGGCGATGATGCTGATGGCGTGTATGAGTGCGAGTGCAAACCCGACGGAACAATGTATCACGGTTTTGCGCTGAAGGTGGAGGTGCCCAAGGGGCTGGCCATTCTGGAGTGCATCACTCCGGAGATATTCTCCAAAGGACGGCTGCTGGCCAATAAATGTTTGAAGATGTACTTGGAACTTCAGAAAAATCCTCCTTTCCCTGCATGGAAGTATGGGCTGGATGAAGTTTGGAATTGAAGGACAATGTTTAGAGCGCGTGTATACAATGTGATGATAGGAACACCTTCGGATATCGTAGATGAAGTTGCGGTAGTTCAGAAGGTACTTGCGGAGTGGAACAGACTTCATTCTGCTATGGAGAGAATTGTTATGTTGCCATTGTATTGGGCACATAGTACCTATCCTGCTACAGGAACACGCCCTCAGGCAAGTATTGATCATCAGCTGGTCGATAAGAGCGACCTGCTGATTAGCATTTTTGGTACACGTATAGGAACTCCGACAGGTGATGAGCTCAGTGGAACCATTGAGGAAATAAACCTGCATGTTAAGTCAGGAAAGCCCGTTATGGTATTCTTCAAGAACAGCGCTGACTTGAGCAAGATAGACCTAGACCAATTAGGCAAGTTAAAGCAATTCCAAAGAGAAATCCAAACATCAGTTATGTGGGTAGATTTTTGGGACACTACTGATTTTGAGAATTCATTCCGTCAGAAGTTGCAACTATTCATCAATGACAATTGGCTGAAGGATGCAAAAGATGATGATTTAGCGGATGAAGAACGAATAAGAGAGGCTGAGCGTAGTATTGCGATAGCTCACAACCTATGGCAGATGAGTCATCCGATAAATGCCATATCACTTCTCTTTGACGGGTTGGAAGAATTGATAAACTGCAATGACCAGTTGAAGGCTCAATCATCTATAGAATCTACGATAGGATTCATATATGAAATGTTTGAAGTAAGGAGAAAAGAGAATAAATTGCGGATATTTGAAGGTAAACGACAGCATTACCTTGACCTTTTGGGCAAAGTAAAGCATGAAAAGGTACCTGCTATTGTTAATTTCGTAAACTCCGCTCAGGAGATGCCGGAAGATTTTGATGAAATGAAGGAAATGTTTAACGAAATGTAAAAAACGTAGATTTTGAAAGAAGGAGTCTTATAAAATGGCATTGAAGTTTAAGCTTATAAGGAATTGCTATCAGGATGCTCAGTATCTCGATAAAGAAGATGCTGATTTCTTGATTGAGGTGGATAATTGGAATGATTTTGGCTATTGCACACTCTATCATCTCCATGCCAGCCGACGTTTGACCGGAACTACAACAAGGTATTTGGGCTTCATGAATGTCATGATGCCTGGTCAGAAGACAACAGATGGTCTCATTCTAGCAAGTGCTTTTAATATTAATGAGGAAATATTTATTGAGTTCCCCAATAATGTGATAAGCATATCATTCTCTCAAGACCTTTATAGAGGGTTGTCGAAGGTATTGCCTTCTAAGGAAAAGAGAATAGAATTTGTGAATGCTACTCATATGCTGTTTGGTTCAGATGACCCTCGTTTTAAGGAACTTGAGAATGACGAGTGCTTTAATACATCAGTGCTTAGGAATGCGACGATGGATTCCTTTACCTTACGCAAAGGAAAACAATACATGTTTGACGAGGCTGTATTCTATGATTTTGAGAGAAAGAAAATAGCTGTTCATTATGCTAAGGCAGACCATGAGATAGAGCTTGATTTTAATACGCCAGCAGGCGAATGGAGCATAGAAGAGATACCTTATGGAATGATTGCTTTTATAGGTCATAATGGCTGTGGTAAGAGCACATTGCTCTATCTCTTGGCGAAGCTCCTCTATATGCCGCCAACAGAAAGGAAAGCTCTTCAAGATGAAATAAAGATTGAACCTAACGATGTTGGCATTTCGAAATTGCTGTTGTTCTCTTATAGTGCTTTTGATAATTTCTTATTCCCAGGAAGAACTATTGCTGACTATCGATTAATGGCCGATGGAGTAGAATCACGTGAGGGACGATTCGTTTATTGCGGCGTAAGAGATGTCAAACAAGAGCTAGAGGGCATTATTAGTAAACACCTCCCTAAACAAGGTGAAGCATCGACGGCTGAGGATCAAAGAATAATTATCAAAGATGAGAGACTTGATGAAATAAAACTGAAGCCAGTTAATACTTTGGCAAATGAATTTGGCACTGCCCTTGTGGAAATATTTAGGGACAGTACCAAAAAGAGACTATGGGAAGAAATGCTTAGTCGCTGCGAAGAGAAATTACCGTCTCTATATGCAGACATTGCAGCATTGGATTCTGATATATTCCTTTTAGGAACCAGTGCAGAATCATATTATCTGAGGTTCTCTACAGGTGTTAAATTTTTCCTTCATATTATGAGCCACATTATTGCTTATAATGAAGATAACAGCCTATTACTCTTTGATGAGCCTGAAAATCATCTGCACCCACCTATGCTGTCTTTTATGATGAATGAAATTAGAATAGCCATTCGCGAGACCCATAGCGTCATGCTGGTATCGACTCATTCTCCAGTTATCCTTCAAGAAATGTTTAGTAGCAATATTTATGTTGTAGACAGACGCGGAGATCAACTGTCATTTAGCAAACCAGATACAGAGACCTATGGTGAGAATTTCGGATATATTAATAATCTTGTGTTTCGCCTTAACAGCGACATTAGCAATTTCCATGATTTGTTCGATGACTTGTACATACACTGGCATTGTGAAAACATTGAAAGTGTGGACGATTTGATTGAACTTTATCAGCACCGTTTAGGTTGCGAAGAATTAAGTAGTCAGATGATAGCTTATTTGACAAATAAGCACTTAAATGAGAGGGTATCTTGATTATGTGGACGCTAGATAAACCGTTACTAAATGACGCTATAGCAGATATCGCAAAAGTGATAGCTGCAAGTAAAGGTAAACTGTCCAAAAGTGATGGAGTAATCATGAATTATCTCTATCGAGAATATGATAAGAATAATGGAGTAATTACCACGGCAGATGATGATAAACTATGTGATGCACAAAAGAAAGCCCTTTACTACTTATATGAGTCTCAAACATACGAAGGCCAAGATTTGTATTACATACGTGAGGAACTTTTCAAATTAGCAAAAGTCTGTCCGATGTGTGGTTTTGGCGAGATAAGCCAGCTAGACCATCAGATGCCACGTGCTGATTACAAGTCATTATCGGTTTGTCGATTAAATCTAGTTCCAACTTGCGGTGTATGTAATAATAAAAAGCGTAAGAATGACTCTACTACATTCATTCACCCCTATTACGACCATGCGATCAAGGATGTTCCATTCTTCATAATTGAGGTTAATTCAACCCCAGATACACATAAAGTATATTGGAATTTTGGAATAAATGAGGCTTTAATAGGAAATCAGCTTCTGATAGACAAAATTAATAATCAGATAGGTATTATCAAACTCTATAAAAGACTGATGAATGAAACCAATGAGATGCTCTCAGATATGCTTTCAGGGATGGATGAATGGTCACATGAGAGTTTGGATGAAACTTTGGAACGAGAGTATAGAAAACACTATCGTCGCAGAGGAATAAATGACTGGCATACAGTATTTGTAAAAGGACTCATTGAGTCTCCGAATTTTACTATTGTGGAGGCAAAAGAATATGCCCGCAATAATAATTTGACCTAAATAGATTTAGAGACCGGATATAAAAAATCGATTTCCTATGAGAGAGGTTTCGACTGACTATATGATGAACATGGATATGGTTTTAGAACGTATTCGTCCACAGTTGGATGTTACAAGGAGGATATCGAGCCAATCATTATCATGGGATTGTATCATCATCGTGATCTTATAGGTTCGCCTCATGCTTACTTATATTAAAGATTAATTAGTAGAATTTCAGTCGGGGGGACAGGCGTATGACTATTCACCGCAGATGTCGTAACTATCGGGAATAAAAACGATATAGGCTTCGCCTCCAAGTGAAGCGTGAACGCAGTATATGAAGCAAGATGTTGTACTTCCGTAGCAGAGCATTTTTTATTGGTAAAGATATCGGTTTTCATATAGTAGCCAGAAAAACGGGTGGTGACTAAAAGCCAGGGAACTTGGTAAGATATAGTGATAACGATTATTGTTATGGCAGAACAAAATAAAGAATCAAAAAAGCCTTTTTATAGAAAATGGTACTATAAAATTCAGGGGCTGAGGATTGTTAGGCACCTCACATGCAACCGCTATATATACATCACATTAGTATTTATCGGATTACCCGTATTTTTTTATTGGTTGAACTTTGGAGAGAATGGAATAAGTAAATCTACAGACAGTTGGGGCACGTTTGGAGACTATATTGGCGGTTGTTGTTCGCTTATCTTGGCATTTATTGCTCTTATTATAACAAGAAAAATGGACAAGGAGGATAGAAAAGCTAAGAAGAGAGAAGAGGCGGCAGAAGAAATATATAATCAAATACAAAAGATAAAAAACAATGACTATGACGCAAAGTCTGTGAACAAATTACGTAGGGATACTGAGAAACACAGATTGTACATATCTGAGGATTTATATACATCCCTTATGAGACTCGCGGATTATTTTCTGCAGGTGAAGGACGGCACGAAGGACGAGGATCCTGAGAGGGAAGAGGAAATAGTCTTTAGACTAAAGAGTTTATATAGTGAGTGATATTATTTTCAGAACTCCACCAGAGTTTACTATTTCTGCGGCAAGGTATTTCTTAGATGAAGTTGAAAGTGTTTTCAAGTGGAACAATCTTGAAAAGAAGAATTTTCAACTTGACGTTGGACATACTGAGAAGATAGACATATTTGGTCAGCTTTTGTTGTATAAGTTCCTTGAATACAGCGTGAAGCACCATTGTTTTTATTTCCCTAAGATTAACGTTAATAATAAGGTTACAGATGAACTGAAGAAATCGACATTTTGGAGTCTGGTAAATGATTTTATTAGAAATCAAGATGTCAATTACAAGGAGTTGAAATTCCGTGAGTTTAGAGGCATTTTCATTGTCCCGATAAACTTGACTACAAAAACAAGAGATGAGGCCGAAGCACTATATGCCCCTCGTATAACATCTTACTATCGTGATATAAAAGTGCAGTTTGTGGTTCTTTCGTGTATGGGAGAGGTCGCTTCAAATTTTCATGAACACTCTAATGATAAAACAAATGCCATACTTGTAGCATCGGGCAATGAATCGAACTTTCGTATTGCTTGCGCTGACACTGGTGTTGGCATCATTTCCTCATTAAAACCTGCATTAGGACAGGAATATCAACGAAAAGAAAAATATGAGATACTACAGAAGTCTGTTGAGAAAGAGGTAACATCAAAATTGAATACGAATCACACTGGTTGTGGACTTTGGCTTATAGACTCATTTGTGACAGGATTGAAAGGAGAGTTGCATATATACTCTGAAGGAGCTTATTATATTAATCATCAAGGAAAAGTCAAGCGTGGAGAGTGTCCTTACTGGAAGGGTACAATAATATATGTTTACCTTCCGTTTAATAGTAAAAAAGCTCTAATGAAAATGAGAGAAATAATGGAAGAAGGATTGATAGAAATATAAAAATGCAAGATAATGGCTGTAATTGATTTAAATAAGTACTCCCCTCTGGTAACACGTAGGGAATTAGGAGATGAGATTTACACTCTCATAAAAGAAGGAATTGATAAGAATGGAGAGGTAGATGTGATGATGACTAAAATAGTGTCTATGACTACCTTCTGTGCTAAACAGATATTTGGAAGGCTCTATGTAGAATTAGGACGTGAAGAGTATAAGAAAAGGGTACATCTTGTAAATGTGTCAGAGGATGTAAACTTCATCATCAGGATTGGAATTACAAATGCCGTAAAGGAGGCGAATGGGTAGAATTGCAGGGGGCATATTGTGTCATTTGAGAAACTGGATGATACTGACAGATCAGTCGGGCGACTTTATCAGTCGGGGGCAGTCGGGGGGACAGATATGGCTATTCACCGCAGAAGTTACCACATGACTATCTGGAATAAAAAACGATATAGGTTTAGTCTGTAAGCGTCCAAAAGTGTTCTATGAAGAAAAGGTCGTAAATATCTCGATAGTTGATGGCTTTACAGGGTTCCCCGTCTTTAAATGGGCTTGGCATACTTTTTGACGATTGCAGGAGACACAAATGCAGCATATAAATACTTTAGAAAAACAGATAGAGTTTAAGTGCTATCTTGAAAACTCCCCGAGGATTGTGTTGTCAGCGAAATTCGGTGATGGGAAAACGCAGTTTTTGAAGGAAGTTGTGCAGAATGAGGAATTTGATAAGTACCAGTTCTTCACCATTTAACCTGTCAACTATGTGGTGGCTGATAATGATGATATCTTCGAGTATGTTAAGCGGGACATACTGCTACAATTAGGGGAAGCTAGTCTGCTGAACAGTATAGACCTCGAAGCACTCATAGGATCGCTTGCTTCATACGAGACTTTCAAAGAGGTACTTGCTTTTCTAATATCATGTATGCCTCATGGTGAAGTCATCAACAAACTGATAGAAAAAGGCCTCGCTATAAAAGACCGCTATAAAGAGCAGAAAGAAACATTGGAAAAGTTTGATGCGGTATTTAAAGTAATGAAGGGTGGGCTATATGAAGAAGATGGTTACACCCAAATAATTAGAGAGGGACTGCGACTTCTACGAGAAAGTACTATCATTGAGGGAGGTAATAAGAAGTCTGTTCTGGTGATTGAAGATTTGGATAGACTTGATCCTGGCCATTTGTTCAGAATACTGAATGTGATTAGTGCGCATATAGACAATCCAGAATACAATGGGAAAAAGGGCGATAATAAGTTTGGCTTTGACAATATTGTACTGGTGATGGACTATAGTGTGACCAAGCAAATATTTAAGCATTTCTATGGTCCTGATGCTTCGTATGAGGGATATATGAGTAAGTTCTTGACTTGTCAGCCATTCTATTTTAGCTTGGAATTAGAAGCCAGACATGTTTTATATAGGTACATAACGGATTTTGTGGGACTGAATGATGTGATAGAATGTATGCCGAATTTAAAGAAGCATATTGGCGGCATGTCATTAAGAGACATAGATAGAATTATTAATTTTGACTATAAGAGCAGGCAAAAGAAAACGGATATTAAGATTATGGTCTACCAGTTTTCTTGCGATTTGCCAATATTCAAGCTTCTGTGTCTAATGATAGAGTGTGGGCTGGATAAAAAAGAGATACAAAGTGACCTCGAACTGCAGAGTGACCAAAATGTGGCAAGTTACATTGAACTTGTCTATCCGTTACATTTACAATCGAGTGATGTGTTTTTTGCTAGCTATCAGTCGTTTGTTGATTATTATATTGTTAAGTTCAAACCTGGAGTTATTAATAAAATAGAGGTTGAGAAACTTGCAAACGGTATGTCTACTACAAAAGAACTGGGGACAATCCATATCAAGTTTTACATGATGTTTCGGATGCTGGAAGAGTGTTATAATGTGTCGTCGTTAAAGGAATGGTGAGAAAAAAGACACTTAGTAAAATTTATTAATATGGCTACAAACAATGTAAAGCATAAGCTATCTGCAAGTAGTAGAAGTGTGATTAATTCCGGGCTGACAGATGACTATCGCCAAGCCATCGTAGAGTATATTTGGAATGGTTTTGACGCAGAGGCAAAGATAGTAGATATTCAATATAGAAAAGCTGACGAAATAGGCAATCTGGCTTATCTGGTAATTTCGGATAATGGTAAAGGCATAAGAAGGGACTTGCTAGAGTATACTTTCGGCCAGTTTCTTGATTCACAAAAGAAGCAGTCATATCAACGCACTTCAGATGTACATGGTAAAAAAGGCAAAGGCAGATTTTCTTTTCAAAAATTTGCATATCGTGCAGAGTGGGTAACAAGGTATTTGAACCAGCAAGATCAGCTCAAAGAATATACCATATCAATTGACATACAGGATCTTTCTTCTTACGAAATATCAGAAGAGAGGAACCAGGATAAAGACATGTTCTCAACAGGAACAGAAGTCAAATTCATTAATTTTCATGATATCTCTGTTGAGAATTTGGAGAACCGGTCTTTTTATGAATATTTAGAGCAGCAATTTGCTTGGTTTTTGTATTTGAAAGAAGCCCAGGGTGTAGAATTGAAAATTAATGGAACGGAATTGGCTTATGATGACATCATTGGAGATTCTGATGATGTCCCAATAGATATAGAAAACAATCATTTTGATGTAACATATATTAGGTGGGACAAAAGAATCAGTGACAAATTCTATTTCTATATGATGAATTCTAATCTTCATGAGAATTTCAAGACTCTAACGTCATTTAACAATAAGACAACAGGCTTTTATCATAGCATCTATGTTAAATCATCGTATTTTGATAATTTCATTTATGAAGAGAATCCTTCAGAGCGTTATGATGGTAAGAAGAATCAAGCAGATGGGGTGTATAGGAAGCTACAAAAGGAACTGAAGAGGGTGCTGGAAGAAAAGGAAAAATGTTTCGTCCAAGATATAGCTGCAAAAAAATTGGTAGACATGTATGAAAGAGATGGAATACTGCCGCATTTCAAGCAAGATGAATACGATCAGAGTCGCAAAAAAGACTTGATAGAGACTATCAAGCAGATATACTATATACAGCCGAAAATATTCAATGGACTGAACGACGATCAGTCGAAGACATTAGTTGCATTCTTGAATATTCTTCTTAGTTCTGAAGAGCGCGAGAAAATTTTGGGTATCTTGGATGGCATTGTAACGCTAACAGATGAAGAGAGAAACGGACTATATGAAGTATTAAAAACAACCTCTATCAAGAATATCAGCAAAGTAGCAAATATGATGCATAACCGACTGGTTGCTATAGAGAGGCTAAAACTGCTGGTTAATGATCTGACAAAGTTTACAACTGAGAGAGATCACATTCAAAAGATAATGGAAAAGTGTTTCTGGTTGTTTGGTGAACAATTCAACCTGGTCTCGGCCGACTTGACTTTTGAAAAGGCACTTGAGAACTACACATATATACTGGATGGGGAGGATAACCCCCAAACCACCACTATTGATAATAATCAGAAGAACAGAAGGCCAGATATATTCCTTGCGAGGAAAAGAATTGTGAACGATGCTAACACATCGTCGATGCTTGAGGATAACATCATCGTTGAGTTAAAACGTCCTACGGTGAATATCGGCACCAATGAGTATAGACAGATAGAAGATTATTTCAGAAAGATAAAGAGCGAACCGCAATTTAATGCCCAAAGCAGAATTTGGAAATTCTTTGTGGTAGGAAGGGTCTTGGATAAGGATGTTACAGACAAGTATGACAGTTTTAAGGTGTACAATAAGCGGTACTTGGTTTACACTCAGGGCCATTACGAGATATACGCTATGACTTGGGATGATTTATTTAAGGAGTTTGAGTTAAGACATCATTATGTTTTGGAGAAACTAAATTTTGACAGTGTCGCTATCAGCCGGGAAATAATGCAGGTGAAAAAGGACGTAAGCGGTGCGAATCAATTGACACAGGAGATGTTGTCGCTGGAGTATTAAATTTGCGGATAATAAAGATAAACCTCCCTTCGTAAAAAGGTGAGTCACGTAACGCAGTCAGGGGGACAGGCGTCTGACTATTCACCGCAGAAGTTACCACATAAGTATCGGGAATAAAAGAAGTAAGCGTCCGAACCTTGGGCCTGGCCTAATTTGGTTGAGATAAAATGTTTTTCTAATTTTGCGCAAGATTTTATTCATTAAAGTTAAGCGCAATATGGAAATAAAAGATTATGTGAAGCAATTGCGTGACTTGCAGAAGAGTCACAAGAAAGTGAGGGTGGCAGACTTCTGCCGTGAAAACATGTTGGACTATTATGAGATGGTTGAGGCGTTGAAGCAGGAGAAGCTTGAGGTGGAGTCTTATGAAGAGCAGGTCCAGTGTGGTGATGCAACAGGAAAATGCAGACTTGAAATCGGAAAACAGCAGACTTAGGATGCAGACCGACACTCAAGAAACCAAGCTTCAGGAGAAGGACAGTGAAGTCCTCCGCCTGCTTAATCAGATAGCCACGGATATGATCCGCAAGTCAGATGTTGACCGTCTGATAGAAGAGGCAGTCGCCAAGGCTACTGCATTCAAATAAAACAAAATAGTAAATTCAGACTAGAAGAAAGGTGAAAAGTCAGCTTTAGGGCTGGCTTTTCATTGTTTTTGATCAGGGGATGCAGGAGCACCGTCGGTCGGCACTTCTTACATCTCTTCGGTAGTGATAAGAGCCGAAGGGACACAATGGCTCAAAAAAACTTTCCAATTCTGAGGTGTTATTAAGATACTTTCACTAGAAAATTAAAATTAAAACGTCTTTTCCTTTATTTTTTTCCAAATTATTTGTAACTTTGGCCTCGATTACTGCTAGTCATGTTGCTTTTGGACATCAATAACTCATGAATAATGTGGCAATCGTAAGTTTTATATGTTCTCCCTGTTGCGGAATGGGGTGACCCTAAGGTGCCGCTATAAGACAGAAAAGACAATAGATATAGTCGGGGGGACAGGCGTCTGACTATTCACCGCAGAAGTTACCCTATGACTATCGGGAATAAAGAAACGATATAGGCTTCGTCTCCAAGTGAAGCAAGACATCCTTTTAAACGTAGTCCCATAATGTCTGTCATGAAACTAACAGTAGAAGACATCTTCCTTAGGTATGATGTTAAGGGTGCTAAGTTTGATTATTCGGACATACTAGCATCTTTGAGGAAGTTGGATTCTGAAGAGCAGAATAGACCAGAATACCAGTACGAATACACTGCGTTCTGTTTACAACCAGGTAGTGAGAATAATCCTTGGGGTACTTATTATGGTCCTCAGTTTACTTTTGCTGATGAAAAGGGGAATCCGATATACGCTCCTACTCAAGAAGATGTAAGTAAAGATGCTGTTCTTTATTGGGAGAGAAGATATAGGCAAGTATCAAACTCTTTACTGAAAATGAGGTACTCTGCTTTAGTATGGGATTTTAAACCAAGTGTTGTGCAACAGGCTTATCCTGCGAATTTGTATAAATCATATGTTGACAGCATGCTTGATGTGTGTGATAATGATTTTTCCCCTCACCCTGTTGTTACGGCTAATATTTATGATCGTTTATTTGCTTTAGTTAATAAACAGGAATCTGATGTTGTACGAGTTAAATCGTCTTTAAAAAGATATGAATCAAGGTATGCTGTAGATAGTGCTGTTAGGTCTTGGGCTTGCCAGTTCTTGTTGATGCTAGAATATTCTAAGTGCTTTTCTCTGCAAGAAAAAGTAACTTTAGTTAAAGCTCATGAAGAAAGGTTAAGTAGACTAGCTTTAACTGATGAAAACGCCAAGGCAAATGTATGGCTTATTGCAAAGCAATGTCATTTACTATGTGATTATTACAACAGGCAGAAGAAGATGGAGGATGTAAAAAGAGTTTTGGGTGTAGAGGAATATTCCCATCGATTAAACTTTATGACTTATTCACCACTACAGAAACAGGGTATACTTCAAGATTTGCACAAAAAGTATTTGCACTATGGTCTAGTAGAAGATTCAAAGAGAATTATATCTGAACTTCAAGATACAGGTGAAGCGAATGCCGCATCAATGAACCAAGATTATTTTGAGTATAAGATACCACATGAAATATTAGATCGGGCTGAACTGATGTTTGGAACTGGTGCTGCAAGCGATAAGGAACGCTGGTCAAACTTTGCTGCCTATTTCATACCTAGGAAAGATAAAGAAGAATCGTCTTTGAAGGAGTTGGTTAAGAAGTATCCATTAAAGTACATGGTTACTACAAATATGATGGATATTAAGGGCAGACCGATGTCTGTTGTTAAAGGATATGAGCAGGATCCAGAAGGTTCCTTAATACTATATATAACAGAAAAAATGAATCTTACGGATCATTTTTTGAGAATTGCTGTAAAGAAAATGATAGATGTAGGGCTACTTAAGTCGGATCGTCTAATGTCAGAATTGATAGAACCATGCCCATTGTTTGAGGAAGAGAGTTATGATATTATTAAGCAGTCGCTTGATTTCTTCTTTGATGATAAATATTCTATAATGTGTCATCTGATAGTACCGCAAATAGAGAATGCTGTGCGTAATCTGGTTCAGATGTCAAATTGTCCAGTAATCAAACCTCAAGGGAAGGGAATGATCGGATTTCAACTAATAACACTAGATGAACTTCTCAGGAGCAAGCCTATAGAAGATGCATTCACCCCTGATGGTGCTTATTATTTACGGCTTGTCTTAACAGATCAAAGGTCGTTAAATATACGCAATCTCCTATGTCATGGTATAATGCCACCGCAATATTTTGAATATAGTGCAGCCATTCGTCTGTTGCATGTGCTTGTAATGCTCGGAATGGTTAGAGAAAAGAATTAACTAATGGAAAATAATTATCCTTAATGCCTCAATGAAATAACTGCTGACTAGCTGTACGCTGTCAATTTTGACGTTTTGTGTATGAACTGTGAAAATATTACATATGGTATAGAAAAATGAAGACAGTAAAAGAGATATACGACTTCTTTTTGCAGTTTTTTTCAAATGGTGGCAAGCATTTGACACTGATGGATTTTATGAAGACTGTTCCAGGATTTCTAGAAGAGGGAAAAGACAGTATCGGAAGCATGAACGTTTCGTTGGGCATGGAGTATTACAGAATTTGCGAAAAGATGGTTGACGATTTGCTTTTAATGCGCATCAAGACAAATCCGGTGATGGGTATTATGACGCAATACCTTGCTGTTCATAGTGCCAACTGTACAGATCCTCAGGCTTTAAATATGGCATTGAACTATGGTACATACGATTTCAAGTATCGTGGTTTTACTTATACTTATAACTACTTCAAGGAATCTGTAGTGCCTATTGTAGGTATAAAAGCAAACGGTGATGAGGACAATGGTACAGCCTATTATATTGGCGAAAATCGCTTTGTGACTGCCGCCCACTGTATTGAAGGCCTTGAACGATTTAATCTGCTGAAACCAGACGGTACACCTTATACCTTACGAGAGGTGTGGTTTGCTGCAGGGCAAAACTATGATGACTATGATTTGGCTGTTATTGTTACTCTGGAAGCACCATCGTGCCAGCCCTTGTGGATGGGTGAGCCATCTGTGCTTGCTGATGTTCTAGTGATGGGCTATCCTCCTATTCCTGGACTCAACCCGATTATTACAGCTGAAACTGCAACGATAGCCACGTACAACAGATTCCAGCGGAAGGCTGTAATTGGACAAGTGGTTGCCACAGCGGATACCTACTTCAACCAGTTGGACTATTTTCTTATCAGCGCTCGTGTTAAGGGTGGCAACAGCGGGGGGCCTGTAATTAATAACGAAGGCCAGGTTGTGGGAACAGTGATTCAGTTGCCATTTGACAACGAAGGTGGCTTTGAGGGAAAACGGTTTGATATTATGGGTTTTGGTGTATGCCTGCCTTCGAAGTATATAGGTGGCTTAATTGGCAATCCAGACGTAAATTCATTAACACTCGAAAGAGGTTATTACAAAATTGATTGAGCAGTCAGGGGGACAGGCGTGAATGTGAAGAAGGCGATACTTATGGGAAGGAACGAGGCCTATCGTGGTATATACAGCCAAAGGGTGATAGACTATTGGGGAAATGCGATGGGTGTGTTGGAATATACGGAGAATGCGCTCCACTATCTAGTGCTGGACTGGGAGAATGATAAGGTGGTGATGGGGTAATACTGGATGTAAGTAGATAAGGAGAAACTATGAGGCAAGATGAACGGTGGATGACAAGATATAAGGAGGTGGTTAGTTTCATTGAGGCTAACCATCGGAATCCGTCTAAATACGCTCCAGAAGAAAAGTTAATGGTGCATTTCCTGAAGCGTGGACGAAAACTGATGAACGCAGGTGAGTTGAAGGGACCTAGGCTGGAGATGTTTAAGGAACTGTTGGAGTTGAGTGAGCGTTGTAAGCATAAGAATCAATATGGATAGTAGAGCGTGATTTTGAAGAGTCTGTCTGTTGTTGTACTTATTCGTCTTGTTGATACAATGTCCTTTGAAGCATGTAGCATGGAAGAACCTATGATGGTGGGTGATGGCTTGACTAGGGGAGCACATGGTGATTCTGCCAATAATGGGAGAACAACCTTCATGTTGGATACTACGTGGTTAACAGATAATACAGTGGAATTTTAAGATATAAATGTTATGCTATTTCCATTAAATACTAATTTACCCCTTAGGCTTATAGGGATTCAATTATTTGCTGAAACAGTGGCTCACATCAGGAAATCACTGACTCCAGGTTGGTATCCGTTTGTGCATACAAAAGAGGACATTGGTACTGATAAGAAAAAGTTTCCATTTGTGAGCGAAGATGTCTGCCCACAAGGTTTCTATAATATAGAAGAGGGGTTGCCTCGCATTACAATTCTGCCATAGCAGGAAAGAATGGTAGCGGGAAATCTACGCTTCTGGATATATTTTACAGGATACTCAACAATTTCGCTGTTTCCTTATTTGTCAAGGACGTCGGAGATGAATGTGAAGAGGTTCAGGCAACCAAGGGATTGTATGCACGTCTTTATTTTGAACAGGATGGTGTACAACGATTCATAGATGTTGCAGATGAAAAAGTGATGTATTATGAATATGATGAGAACAGAAGCGAGACGCAGAAAATATATGATTTGAGCGACAATGAACGAAATATACTCCTCAACAGGTTCTTTTACACCATTAGCGTAAATTATAGTATTTATGCTTTTAACCCTAATGATTATAAAGCACCGCTTGGTGAAAAAGAAAATTTGGAAATTTACGGTGGAGAATGGCTTGACTACTTGTTCCACAAAAACGATGGCTATTATATACCATTAGTCCTTACTCCATTCAGGAAACAAGGTGAGATGAATGTGACTAATGAGAATTTACTTGCAGAACAACGTATCAGTGTACTTTCATTGTTATATCACTCTCAAGGGAAAGAATTTTTGGATGACTATGAGCCATACAAACTATTTTATGAGTTTGACAAGGATTATAAAGATAATAAATTGGCTACATTCAGAAAGAAACTGCGTTACCCAGAATTGAAGGCGTGTCTGGATGTGATAATTAAACACTTTGTACAGGCATGGCAGAAGTATTTTGACGAACAAGAAATCGAATTGGAGGACGACAAGGCAGAAATAGAGTTGTTCTATTTTGCGTATAAAGCTGTGAAGATATGCTTGACTTATCCTGAATATGAAGACCTGTTTGAAGTCAAAGACTTGTTGTCGCTGGCGAAAACATACGCGGAACATTATAATAAAGGGATAAAAAGCTATGTTTATGTAGATGATGGAAAAGGACAGGAAGAGAGAGTTGTAGGGGCGGAAGATTGTACGCTTTGGATGAATGCCCATACAGACAATGTGAAAAAAGTGATTGAAACCATATTGAAGGATAAGGGCAGACATATTACCGCCAAAATTTTCCAAAGCCTCAATTATTTACAAGGAAAGCGGTATAAACAAGGTGCTTTTGTCAAGGTGGACGAACTTGTTGATCATAAGTTTGAAAATTACGACGACGTGCAACAATTGATGCCACCACCATTCTTTAAAGCTGAACTGCATTATAAGAAACGCAAGGATAAGAGCGAAGAACCGAAGGAGATAACACTGCGGTCTATGAGTAGTGGAGAGAAGCAGTTGCTGTATAGCCTGAGTTACATCTATTATCACATAAGGAACATTGCAAGCAATAAGAAAGACGGGAAACGAGTTGTAGGTTATCACCATATCAACTTGATTTTTGACGAGGCAGAACTGTATTACCATCCAGAATTTCAACGTGTATTCTTGAAGCGTCTGCTGGAAAGGCTGGCTATGTGTCATATCAATAAGACAAACATCAGAAGCATCAATATCATGATAGTGACACACTCACCGTTTATCCTATCCGATATTCCAGAGAGCAATGTGCTGTATCTTGGAACAAAAGACGGTCATACGCCAAGTTCTACATTCGGAGCCAATATATATGACTTGCTACAAGATAGTTTCTTCCTTGATTCAGATATAGGTGAATTGGCATATTCTAAGATTAATGAGCTGGTTGGACTATACAATCAAGAAGATTCTGATAGTAGGAGAAAGAAATTTGAGGCGAGATATGCAGAGTTCGAGTTCGTGCTCAATCATCTTGGAGAAGCCTATCTGAAGAAGACATACGAGTATATGTTCCAGAAATTACAGGAACAATATAAGCCAGATTCTGCGAGGACGATGTGGCAACAAAAACTCAATGAGATTGAACAAGAGAGGGAACGACTGACAAAACTGTTGAGCAATGAAAGCAGTAATATACCCAACAGACCAGGCCGCAAGGATTAGTCTGAAACAGAAATATGTGGCTGCTCTATCTGTTCTGAAGAATAAGAACGGAAAGAATAAACTGGAGCAGGCACAAAAAGAATGGCGGAAAATAAGGAGGCGGTTGCCACAAGGCAGTCATTTCCCTTCTGATATTAGGAAGATATTGCGTGCGGAATACCCCAAACTGATTGCCTACTATCAGCTATATGTTCAGATAGAGCCACATATATTATCGACAGATATAAACAAACTGAAACAAATATTCTCGTATGATGCCTGTCATGATGCCATTGCTGCTTTCTTTATGGATGCACAGAATGGGTTTAATCTAAGTGTATGCCATTATTGTGGAGCCTCATACATCAATAAATATACAGTGAAGGGAGATCAAGATGGTCTTGATATCATCAACGATGCAAGTATAGCAGAACTAGGGAAACTGCTGAAAATAAAGACAAGGACAACAATACAGCAAGTCTTTACGGGCAAACCCTATATGAGTGTTGCACAGTTTAACCGGTCTGCTGCGTTTAGAACGAAAGATAAATTCCACACTATATTTCCAGACAAAGTTGATAAGAATCACTTCGATTTGGATCATGTGTTGGATAAAGGACGATGCCCAATAACAGCCATCAGTCTGATGAACTTTGTACCGTCCTGTAGTGTGTGTAATGAGAAACTGAAGAAGACAAAAATACTGGGTCGCGGAGGGAATCCTATAGAAGAATTGAGCCCGACGAGTAAAAAGTTTGATTTCGACAGGCAAGTTACCTTTATGCTGAATCCTAGGCCTGGTAAAAGAATAGGAAACAGACCAACAGCACATGAGGATGATTACGAGTTGGATATGGATGTGAAGAATCAAGACTATAATATATTCGTAGAGATGTTCCATCTGCTGGAACGCTACAGATTTCATAAGATAGAAGCGCTGTTTTGGTTAGAATTGAAATACCGCTATACGGATAGCAGAATAGCCTTGATGGCCAACTCGATTCATGATGCATCATTTTCTGCCCAGAGGATAAAGGACGATATATTCCAAAGAGTATTGGATCAAAGGGAGCGGTGCTTTGAAAAGTTGAAGAGAGATATATTGAAGTGAGATAAATAACGCATTTGTCAGTTATGCATATAGAAACTTTAAAATATTACATCCAGTCAGCCAACGTTAATTTTCTGTATGGCTCTGGTTTATCATGTCCATTTCTTTCGATATTGGGTAATATCGAAAAGTGGCTGACAGAGCTGAATGAGAAACGTCATAGAGAAGGGGATAATGTTCCGTTCACTATAGTAGAAGCGTCAATCTTGAAATTGTATTTCGAGAGCGTGATGTATCCCAATGTTGCCCCTGCAGGTGCCAATTATGATGCGACAATTAATGAATACAGACGTTTTTTGCGTAATTGGAATGGTCTTATCAATAAACGTAGCAACCGATTGGTTGGAAAGCAAGTGAATCTGTTTACAACCAATGTAGATATTATGATGGAACGCGCTGCCTTAGGGTATGGAGTAGAGTTGAATGATGGCTTCCAAGGGAGTATTGAGCAGGTTTATGATGCAGGTAGTTTCCAAAAGACCGTCAGCAAGACCAGTCTTCATTTTCAGAATGTTTCTGATATACCTGTGTTCAATCTTATCAAGATTCACGGCTCCATCAATTGGAAGTCTGAAGCTGATGTCATTAAGAATGATTTAGGATTGCCAATTGTTCAGGCTGTGAGGGCAGCCTTGGATGGAATTGATGCAGGGAACTTTATCAGTACGACGAAAATTGACCCTGCTACAGGCGATGCTACAGATAAAACCTTGGCAGAGATGATAACTGAGGCAGAGGCAAAAGGTTTGGCAAACGCAGATGTTTTCAATCCTTTCTTTGAGCAGTATCGGAAGTTAGTGATGATTAATCCTACAAAGAGGAAGTTCAAAGAATCGGTAATAGACCATCATTTCTATGAGTTAATGCGGCAATACTCTAATAACTTGGAAAAAGAGAATACATTGCTGCTTGTCTCAGGTTTTTCTTTTGCAGACGAACATATTGCAGATATAACACTTAGAGCGGCCAACACGAATCCGACACTTCATATTGTAGTGTTTGGTTTTAATGATGGTGACGGGACTACCATTAAAAATAACCTTAAGTTACATGATGTTTGTCTGAATAACAACGTAGAAATACTCACGCCCACTGTTTTTAAGTCGCATAATGACCAAAGTCAGGAGGAGAAATACAGGAATTTCGCAGCTGGTGTAACCCAGTTCGATTTTACGACTGTCAACAACCTGTTTGAGTTGATTTCGCAAGGGATTGTAGTCTATGGTAGATAATACAGACATTGCTATATATAATTCCGTATTCAAGATAGGAGTCGTGTTCTCTGTAGATGGGCGCACGGTGAAAATACGTGTGGACAAAAACAAGAACTCCTCCCACTTGATTTATAAGGGGACTCTGATAAAGAATGTCTCTGTGGGTAGCTATGTCAAGATACTAAAAGGATTTGTACCTATCATAGGTAAAGTAGAATCTGAGTATATCGTTGAGGATAAGAAAGCAGATGAATCCGATTATTTAGATGCTGCCCAGCATATAGGAAGGAGTCTTATAGTGAAACTAATAGGATTCTTGGAGGATGGTCATTATTACAGAGGCGTTAATGAACTACCGCTGATAGACAACGAGTGCTTCTTGCTGACAGAGGACGAATTTAGTATGATTCATTCCTTTGGTGGTAATAAAGATGAGTATATACGAATAGGAACACTATCAAATGACCCGCTTGTGCCTATTCAAGTAGGGATAGGAAGATTATTCTCCAGCCACATTGGTATTTTTGGAAATACGGGTAGTGGAAAGTCTTATACCTTGTCAAAGCTATATAGGCAACTTTTCAAGCATTATGAGGGAGTCCAACAATTCCATGATAAATCAAAGTTCTTGTTTTTTGATTTTAATGGTGAGTACTCGAAGGAAAACGCCATTATCGGAGGGAAGAAGGTTTACCGACTTTCTACCAGAAGAGAAGAAGGACAAGACAGAATACCGATGGAAGCCAAGGACTTGCTTGACTTAAATCTTCTTTGTATATTTGCCAATGCCACCGAGAAGACACAAAGGCCCTTCATCAAACGGTGTATAGACTTGTATGAGAATATCAACCGAGACAATGACCCTGCTCTAAACGAGAACCGCTTCAAGAATTATCTGAGAGGTGTAATTGTTAGGATTTTGGGCATGTCGGACAACGTAAAAGGAGACCTGCTGATTAATTATATAGAGGCTATCTTGCCTAGAAACCGCGACCCGCAGACTGGAGTTGATTTGGGATTGAAAGTAGATTTCGGTTTTCACTCCGTAAGTAAATGCTATTATGCTCTGATTGGAGGCACCTACACCTATTTTAATACCAATCCTAACCAAGTTCAGACACTGACGATATACAGACAGGTGTCAAACTATCGGTTCTCTGATAATATTCTGAAGAACTTCATCGACATTATGTATCTGCGACTTATATATGATGTACTGGATAATCGAGCAGTTAATGAACATATATCACCGGCCCTCCATAAATTGAAGAGTGCCGAGAAAGATATTGAAAAGGTTTTGGGATTTGCAAACAATGCAGATATGTGGGATGGTTGTAATGTGGTGGTGATAGACTTGAGTGATGTAAATGTCGATACTAAAAAGAGGATACCCTTGCTCATTTCAAACAAGCTCTATAACGAACATAAGAAGCAGGGGAGAAACACTGGACATCTGAACATCATAGTTGATGAAGCCCATAATATACTGTCTTATCAGTCAACACGTGAAAGCGAAGAATGGAAAGACTATAGGCTTGAAGTTTTTGAGGAAATCATCAAGGAAGGACGAAAATTTGGCGTTTTTATGACTATAGCCAGTCAACGACCTTCGGACATCTCATCAACAATTATCTCACAATTACATAATTATTTTATTCACCGACTTGTCAATCAACATGACATAGAACAAGTGAATAACACCATATCCTATCTTGATAAAGTCTCTGTGGAATCACTTCCAATACTTTCTACGGGTGTATGCGTAATAGCAGGGCAGTTGGCTGATATGCCAGTAGTGGTGAAGATAGACCGTATAGAGGAAGAGAACAAACCTGACAACGAAACGCTGGATGTGGTTAAACTTTGGAAAGAACAAGAAAATGAAGATAACGCAAACGCTTAGACGGCCAGCAAACTGGCAGGATTTTGAATCTCTTTGCCTTCTGTTGTGGAGGGAAGAGTGGAAGAGTGAGGACTTGAAGAAGAATGGCCGCAACGGTCAGGCACAGAATGGGGTTGACATTAGCGGTCACCGAGACGGCGAAGGTGAGTTTAGCGGAATACAATGTAAGTGTAAACCGGGAAACAAAGGTCTTGCCATGGATGAAATAGATGAAGAAATAAATAACGCTAAAGCATTTAAGCCGGCCCTTCGTCGATTGGTTTTTGCAACAACAGCTGATAAAGATGCCACTATTGAAGAATATGTGCGATTAAAAGATGATGAGAACCGCAAGAAAGGTCTTTTTAGCATCGACATAAAATCTTGGCAGGATATTATTGACTTGCTCGAACGTAATAAGTCCGTTCTGAATATTTATCTGGATATAGTGGCAGAGGATTATGCTGTCGCTGTTACTTTCGAGGATGGGGCTTCTGAAACGACAATTCATCCACAATATTCGAAGATATATTATTTGAAGCCAGCACCGAAAGGCCAGCCACGTAAAATTGCCAGTACTAACGATGCTGTCAGGAGATTGGCGCTTGGCGGACTGGCTACCCAATTAGAGCATATAACAGCATTGGCTGAAGCATATAGCAAGCCAGTGATTGCTTCCCCAAGGATAGTTAGAGGAAGCGTTGAGACTAATCACGCATTCTGCCCTTTGAAGTTCATGGTGGCAAACCAAGGACGAACACCTATTGATGATTTTAAGATATTATTTTTCTTTGATAATCCCAATGTCACATTCATACGGAACAACGTAGAGAAGAAAATGCTGATGCCGGAAATATCCTTTAGTCGTGGTGTGTCTAATGTGATATTGGAAGACGGCGTAGGTGTTCAAATGTTTGGGAAAAGCATCATTCCTGGCGATAATTCGTGTTCTGATGATTTCTTTGTGCATATTCCAGATGGAATAGATGATGTGAATATTTCATGGAAACTGCTGTCACGCCATTTTCCGGCTGAGGGTACTTTGAAGATTCATGTTGAGAAGATATATGTAGAAGACTATAGATATAACGAAGAAAAGGCGGGTGATACAGATATAGGGGATTATATTGAGAAGATGGATATTACAGACTAGATATATCATTTATAGGGGAAAAAGAAATGTTGGCTTCCATGACATGGAAGCATACAAGATAAGAAGAAAATTCAAAAATGATAAGGCTCTATACTTCAACATGCAGAGACATTCCGGCTTACCTCATGGACTTCGGATTTGGAGGGTTCATTGGGTACGGGAAAGGTGTGTCCGTAGGATTGGTGATGGAAGAGCTGAATATAAGTATGAGGTATTATTAGTTTGATTGGCCCTGCGGAGAGGTGCAGGGCTTAGTGACTATCTCAACGGGTGAACCGTTGAGCACTGTTAGTATATGAGCATCCCCCGATTCAGCTTTTCGTGAGCTGGGTCGGGGGATGTCTGTTTTGGTTACTGGCGGCGGTAGTTGCCTACTACCTTGTAAATCTCTACTATGATGTCCTTGGGGATGCTGGACTCTTCGGGAGTGCCATCGACCATCTGTGTGAAGTTGATGCTCTGCTCGTCAGGCTGAGTGACAGACACCTTGCGGAGTACTTTAAACTCGTTGGTAACGATGACGCAGATGAAATCACCAGGAATATATGTTTTCCATGTTGCGAGTTTCTTCAGTGCGATGACATCACCTGGCATGATGATTGGTGCAAGTGATTTGTCATTGTTGATACACATGAAATCGAAATCTCCTGCCATAGGTAAAGATATTGGTATTACGCAACCTGTCGTTATTGGCTGGCCATCATTGCTCAGACATAATTCAAAATCTGTGTTGTAGAACAGTCTTTCATTTTCAGACCTTACATGTTGCTCAAAGGGTTTTATGCCGGCAAGAAACATATCGCCTTCGCCTGTGTATGTAAATGATAACGCAAAAGTATACCAAATAATAATTCAAAAGTATACCAGGGGTCGAATGGATAGAATTTGTTGCCAGTGGCCATCATAATAAATATGGTAAGCGTCCAAAAATGACGTATTGCAGCTATCAAGATAAAATTTTACCTTTGCACTGAATTCTAAAATTCTCAATTATGTTACTTTCCCTCGCTTCGCGAACAGTGACCTTCGGTTCAGTAGCAAAGATTTTGAAAAGCTCTGGTTTCTGCACCAGACAGAGGGAGTTCCCGAGGAGGAGTCCATTAATTCATTCTGCGAAAAGAATGGTGTACCCTATGAAGAGTTTGACAAGTGGTTTCGCAAGACTCACCAGGCGGTCGACCGGGTTGAGATCGAGTCCGTCCGGGCACCCAAAAGTTAAAGTCCTGTAAGTAAACAACTTAGGGGACTTTTCATATCCAGACGTTTCAAAGTTGTAGGCACATTGTAGGCACACTTCCAGAAACTATCTCAATTAACGTTTCGCAACACCCCATTTCTTGGGCTCAATCGATAATCAATGGGGGTAAGTGTACATCATGCAGAGCCTCTAAAGGAAGTATTTTATCCAATCCTTATCTTTGATGTCTAACATTGGGTAATAAAAAGCTGTTCCAAACATGTCTTTTTTCTATTATTAAAATGTACCTCCCTTATATTCTTCAGCAGTTCCAGCACAGGTGCTGTTTCCTTTTTCATTTTCTGGAATAAAAGGATTCTCATTCCATATCTACTTTTATCGTATCAACCCTCATGCTATCTATCACTGTAAAACTCGAAATTCTCTGCACCTGTATGCCCTTTCCTGTTTCCTCTCTTGGTTTCTCTGCCTTTGTAGTGTCATCGCCATCAGAGCAAGCCGCCACAAACAAGAACACCACAGATAGTACAATTGCTAATAAAAATGT
>Ga0256407_10001927_pt1 | contig 41356 bp, 36 predicted proteins | sample RumenRJG_04DNA_FD_193489 | JGI IMG/M metagenome (GOLD analysis project Ga0256407, IMG submission 193489) | Bovine rumen microbial communities from Lethbridge, Alberta, Canada - RJG_04 | ecosystem: Host-associated > Mammals > Digestive system > Stomach > Rumen | place: Canada: Alberta... | reverse complement strand
TAACCTTATATGGTTTTTCTTCAGCAAACAATTTCTTATTTACTTCATCATTCATACACAAATCAGTATTCAAAGAAATTAATTTTCCAGGAGAAGAACTGATTTTGGTTTCTTTAAAGAATTTATCGGAGAAAACCTTTATATCGTTGTTGGCGTCGTAAGCATCATTAACTCGTCGTTCATCAACAGCAGCTTTATTAGCAAGAATTTCAGATCTACCGAAGATAAATGTTTTACAATCGAAGTTAGACATCAAGAAAAATATTTTGCTGTCAACTATTCTCTGAGCAGTTTCAATATTGGTTATAACGTCGCTAGCCCAAGAACAATCACTTAAATATTTGTTGATCATTTGGACAGGAATGAATTCATTATAGCATTTTCCAGATATTACAAAACGATCAAGAATTATAGCTGTGTCTAGCGCATCAAGATTTTTTAACAACCAAGTTATTTTTTCAGAACTTCCATTTGTATCATAGAATACTCTTTCGCCATCTACAGTAAATTCAAAATTGGCGAGATCTAAGAAATTCAGAGTTCCAGAGAGATTTATATTGTTTATCTTGTTGACAAAATAATTAAGAAAATCTATTTTATCGTCACCATTTACAGTAACATTTCTTTTTAATACATCCATTAGCATATATCGTTTATTAGTATCGGTTTTCACAGCTTCCATAAACTCTTTATTATAAAGAGTAGCCGTCGTATCAACATAAACTTGACTTACTTCTTTATTCTTTCTTGGAAAATGTATATAGATAGAATTTTTAAATTGTTTTTGAAGAAATCTTGATTGAGTTGTTTTACCGCAACAGTCAGGTCCTTCAAAAATAAACATTTTGGGCATGTTTCTTGTATCCATTTTTTTACTCCTTTAAAAAAAAGATAGAATGATTTCCTATCTTTTTTGTCTATATGAAACAGTGAATGTTTCAGAAAGTCTGAAATATGAATCGTCAGAATTCATTATTTCAAGAATCTTTTTAATCTCAGGTTTCGTTAAATTAATGCAAATATAATTATCGAAATTTGCTTCATTTGTTTCGGAATAGAATGATGTTATTATTCCCGTTATATTATTCGTATTATCTTTGCGTTGCTTTATGAAACCTTTGAATTTGATATTCAAAACTTTATCTTGTTTAAGATAACCGTAAAACTGATAAACTTCTTTTTTATTTATATCGAGTTTACGCAATTCTGCAAGTTCGTAATCTCCAGAAAGAAACTTACGTTCTATAGATTCGAAGATACTTACTTTATTATTTTTGTCGTTTGAAGGCATATTGTACTCCTAGCAAAATTCTCTTTGTTTGAGTTCAATGTCTGTAATCGCTTATATTTTACACATTCTTTACAGTGACCGTTCTTATAGAACTCGGTCATTCCATGATACATACAAAAGTTTATGATTTTGCTTGTTTTTTCCATTATATTATCTTATCCTTTGAGTTATAATATATAACTTACTTTTCCTTACATTAAATTTAAAAATTAAATGAAATATATTATATATAGATGAGGGATTAATGGTATGAATTTAGGACCCATGGGACAACAATCTGATTACAATAGCAATCTAAAAAGGAAATTCAAAAAGAAATATAGATCTTATCTCGTATCTGAACGTTTTCTATTGAGTATTATTAAAATACTCGCATCCGATGCAACTATAATGAGACGTCAACTTATAAACATTAAACGTTTCTTGGACGTCATTGACCGTGATTATTATACAGATAATCACATTGAAGCAATGCTTATTGTTTGCGATTCATTGCTTGAAAGTAAAATGAAACTCGGTTCTAGTTTGAAACTAGAAGACATCATCTTCAATGTTAATCTTCTATTACAGGATGAAGAATATGAAGAAGTTAAAAATAATTTAATTATACCTCAAATCCAAGTATCGAAGAATGATTCTGTAGAAACTGAACTTGCATATGTTTCAGAATCATTGGATCAAAATTTAAAGAACGCATATATTTTAGATTCAAAAGATGAGTTGTATGATTTAACAACAGAATTAACAACTTGCTCATATAAAGACTTCCCAACGATTCTCGGAAAATATAGGGAACTATTGACGTCGATTATGAATTTCTTCAGGTCGACAGACAATTCTGCAACTGATATGAATCAGGTTGCACATACATCAGATCCATCATTCTATGATTTCTTGTTTGAAACATTTAATGCTTTGAATAATCCTGCTTCTGCGTTACAAACTGGTTGGGTTGCAATGAACTCAGCTTTAGGTCCAAGAGGTGGTTTTCAAAACAAGAATGTTTATATGTATTATGCGAATACTAACTCATTCAAATCGGCATTGTTGTTGCATCTTGCTCGTATGATAAAAGAATACAATGCTGCGAATGTAATAGAAAGATATAAACAAACTGGAAAGATTCCGACTATCTTATTCATCGAAGCAGAAAATGATTTTGATGAAGATAACGAACGTTTGTTCAAAACAGTAGTTCATAAAGACATTACAAAGTGCACATCAAAAGAAGAATTGTTCTCAACATGGGAACACACATTTGACGCTGATAAAGACAAGAACCCTATAGACATTTCATTATTGCACGTCGATTCTCGTTCAATGTCTGTCGATGATATAGACCGAGTCATAGAACTTCTTGATGAAGAAGGATATGACGTTATAGCAACAATCATTGACTATATCGGTTTGCTTAAACCTCGTGCAGAAGATATGAATATCGATAACCGAATTCAGTTAAAGCACATTGCTGATGATTTGTTGAGTTTGGCGAAAAATCAAAACATTCCAGTTATAACAGCTCACCAGTTGAACAGATCCGGTGGTGCAGTATTAACAAATCTTAAGATGCAAGGTGAATCCAATGCGGTTTCACAAATCACAAATGAATACATTAGTGAATCTATTGGTATTGAACAAGCGGTATCTTGGTCAATGTTCATCGATATCGAAGAACATGAAGGACGAAGATTCTTAACTTGTAAACGAAATAAATGTCGAAAACAAAACTTCGGTATTACATATTTCGTAATGGAAATTAAAAATGGTATTATTATCGATGACGACTTATATTTGCCAGAACCTTTGTATTACAAGAGTGTTCCTGGTACATCTGTCGAACAAACATCAAATAGTGATACTGGCCAGCGTGGAGTTATAGATATTCGTGATAAACCTAAGACACCGCCTAAGGGTCATGAACTTTCTATTAAACCTGCAAATATCATTGATATGACATCATCTAATGATTTACAAGATAGGATTATGGATTTGATCAAACCTCAGGATTGGTTCGAATACATTCCGACGTATGGTTATGATAAACTTGTTGAATTTACAGATGAGATGTCTGATGAAAACACATATCGTTCATTCATCGGTAGTACCGAATACAACTTTATGAATGATGACTTGGAAGAACAAGCAATAGGAGTAGCATAAAATGACAACAGAAGAAGAGAAAGTTATAAGTTTTATTGAATCTGACAAAGTTCAATATCAACTGCCAAGAAAGTCTGGGCTACACAATAAAGTCAACACTTTTAGGCAGTTAATTAGAACACACAAAGATTTTGAATTTATTAGGAAACACAAAAAATACGAAATCGTATTAATGATTAATGCCATTTATTATGATTATCTTGCAAAGATGATGGATTTACACGAACTAAGAATGATTAAACCTGTTGGTGACAAAGTATGGGCTTACGACAAACCTAAAGGTTTGACTGAACTTCGTCATTCGACATCTACATTCTTAGCATTCTGTTTAGCACTGTGCAAAGAATTCAATATCAAAGACCTTCTTAGTATAGTGTCTTTACGAATGATTATCTATCAATATCACATCCTTTATACCGGCCGTTGCTGGAATAATGGTAATGATGTTAGAGATGGATATCGTGTGTTTGAACGTTATTGGTTTAAAAGAATGTTCTTTGGAATTAAGTAATAATAAACAGAGGCCTTCGGGTCTCTGTTATTTTTTTTCTTCTATAATTAATAAAATCAACAATAGAATATATAAAAATAAGTAGGAAATTTGAAGAAATGAAAAAAGAACTGTCTAAAGAGTCATACGAATCGCTATTTTTCTCAAACGTTTTGAAAAATGTTGAGAAAACGAATTCTATAGAAACAAAAATTGACGAAAAACAAGAACAAAATGATATAAATAATAAAAAACTTAGTCAATCTACCGAAGATGATTCTGAAGACGATGGTGGATCTTTTGAAGCTGCTGCCGAGGAGGAAACTTCTGGCGGTGATTCTTCAGATTCTGGATCTGGCGACTCATCTGGTGGAGATATTGATACGGGATCAGGAGATGATTTTGGTTCCGACGACATGTCTTCTGATGGTGGAGACGACTGGGGTGACGATTCAGGCGATGGATCCGAAGATGGAGACTCGTCTGGTGACGATGGTGAAAAAGAGGGTTTAAACTCTCTTGATAATAACAAGGGTTCGTCACTGAATCCTTTCACACAGATTAACCAAAAACGCTATCATGTTGATAGGTTGAATGAATTAAAATACTCTATTTCTAATGCGATTGATGAGTATAGTTCTTTCTATGCTGATTGGTCTGAAGTTGATCAGTTGAGAGAGCTTCTGAAAATTGTGTCTGAAGAAGAGAATTCATTCGTAATGCAGCAAAATCCGGAGAATCTAATTAAATTGGGGTTGTATTACGAGCAATATGAAAAAATAATTCAAAACATATCCAACAAGATTAGTCGGCTCAATTCTAATGACAAGAAGTGAGATTTGGTTGATTCATTTAAACTTTTCCGTTTAGGAGTGTCAAAGTATGGCAACTAATAATCTTGAAAACATAACAAGAGAAGATGCTATCAAAACTTATAACCAGCACATGCGCGATAACAACCAGGGTTATTTCAAGGCTATGGAAGCTTATAACCGCAAGCTGGCTCCTCTTGTTAAAGATTCTGCTTTCAGCTTCGAAGCTTGGAAGGAAATCGTTAAGCGCGATGACCTCTATGCCGTTGCTAAGCAGGAAGCCTCAAAGATGTTCTTGAAAGATCCTTCAAAAATGAAGAGTTTCGAAAGACTTCTTGACAATACAAGAGATATTCAGTATCGTGCTGACATCCAGGGCGATGTGAAGTCACTCGAAGGTTGGGGTGGCGGCAATGCCGTTTACGCTTCTTCAGTAGGTGCTTTCGCTATGGGTTCAACCCCGTTCATCATTGGTGGATGGTTGGCTGCTGCCCGCTCTGAGGAAATTTATCAGCACATTGATAACCAGAACAACATGAGATTGGAATTCGAGTACAATATGGATTACCTCCAGATTGGCGACGAGAAATTCTTCTATCCTCAGGCTTATCGTTCTGGCGAGATCACAGGTTACAACAAGTTGCCCAAGATCGACTGGGTAACACCGAACACCGCTGCGAACGGAACATATACTGCTCCGGAAACTTGGTGTGGTGAAGATATGTTCATCTTGCTTCCCAATGTTCAGGGTGCTCTTTCTTCAACAGTAAAGGGTAACTTCCTTGAGGTTTGTAAGAAGAACGTACACAAGTTCGGTATCGAACCCAACTGTACATTCGCCAAGGTAAAGTATACCAGCAATGGTGAAGATGTTGTAAAGCCGATCCGCCTCCATTATGACATCGTAACTGGTCCGACAAACGAGCGTATGTTTAAGTCTACGTTCAACTTGAAGGACGTTTTGGATGCCAATGGTAACAAGTTCAGTGGCCCGCTTTTGGTTACAGTATTCATGAAGTTCAGCCTCGACACTGGCGATTTCACTCTCATGACAACATGTGGTGATTCTCCTGATCAGAACGCTGTTCTTAAGGGTCTTCAGTTCAATGGCAAGTTGTCAAACATCGCCAACGAATTGACCAACATTCCGACAATGGGTACTGACAAGTATCAGTTCGTTCGCGAATGTGAATACCGCAACTACTCAAAGGTTTCTTTGAACGAGTACATGGTTGACAACTTCCGCATTGGTAGCAACAACAACATTTCTTATGCTGCTTACGCTACTGACAAGAACATTCAGTCAACTGTATTTAACCGTGCTCTTGAAGCTGAGGATTTCCTCATCAATGATGTTCTCGCTGACGGCGTAGACTTGGATTCATTCGAGTTGACACGCAAGATGGGTGGACACCTTAATAACACTGCTTCATTCACTGTAAACCAGTTTGCTCCTGGCCTTGGAATTCAGGAATACAAAGATGGCCTCAAGCTCTATCTCAACAAGCTCCTTGCTTCTGCTGAAACAGACATCAACGTGCCTGCTTCTGTAAAGCGCGAATGGATTTTCTTGGGATATGATGCCATCATCACTGAGTTCCCCAAGATCAAGTTCGAGAATGCTGCCGTTAACTTGGACGAACAGCCCGAGGGCGCTGCTGCTAACGAGAACTTTGGTTTCGCTGTTGATTCACGCTGTGGATACGTTGACAACCTCGGACGCTCTGTCCGCTTGATTGCCAATAACGACTCACGCTGGCGCGATCGCGGTAATAACATTTACGGTACACTCCGTACATTCTCTATGGATTATCCGTTCTTGGTATACTACCCGCACGCTATTCGTATGTATACAGCCATCGATGCGGACAACCCGAATCGTACAGCTGTTTACATCGGTGGACGCGAGTTCCGTGGTGTATTCGCCGCTGCTGCTATTCAGTTCGAACTCAATGGAGTTCTTGATCAGGCTGGTGTTCCTGTGAACAACTTCGCTGCTCAGATGTCTAACGCTAAGACTGGTTACCAGATGACCACAATCAATGGTTAATCTTAGTTGATGACTGAACTAGATAGTTAAAAAAAGAAGGGGCCTTAATTGGTCCCTTCTTTTTATTTTTGCTTACAACTCACCGATTTCTTTACCGATAGCTTCTACTCTTTCAAGAGTTTTCTGAACCTTATCAGTATCGATGATTCCCAAATACCCAAGCTGAGTCTCCAACATGGTGTGATGCATTTGTGCTACAGCCGCACCATTAAATGTTGACTTGGTAATCCGAGTCAATTCCGCAACATCGTCATAAGCTTTTGCTTCTTTTATGGCATCCATGTAGATATCGGCGAAATCTTTGTCGAAAATCTTTTCAATGTTTGCCATAACAAATTTGAACGATGCGTCAAAGTCAGCATTGAATTTATCAATGCCTTCGTTCAAGCGTTTTTCAGCTTCAGACGGATTCTTTTTCTTGCACTTGGCTTTGATGTAGTTCTTTTTAACTGACACCAAAACCAGCATGTGTGTAATACAAAGAATATCCATCTTCGTTGCTTCAACGTTCGCTAAATTCACTTCCAGTTTCTTGATGTAAATGAACATCTTTACTATAGCTGGAACGCGATTTAGAGTTCGACCAGTAATTGACTTCTCGCTGAAGTATTTTACAGGCCCTTTATGTTTAGGGTTCTGGATGCCGAAAACATATGGACGTAGGAGAGATTGATTCTCCGTCATATATTTCCAGAAGTACATGAACGTTACTATTGACAAAATCTCACAAACTGTGAAAATCATCAACAATGTATGTTTGTACTCATGAATGTCTACGAGATGCAACAAGTTCACGATTACGCTGAGTATGACAGTCCAAAGAATACCTTTTCCAAGGATCGCCATCATCATCATGAATTCTGATACGTTGAGCTTACGTTTGAGTTCGTTGCCCAACTTGATACCGTTCTGAAGTTGTTTTTGGCAAATGTCAAAAACTCTCAAAAAGTTTGTGTTTGACAACTTCTTTTTCGTTGTAAGCTTTTTCTTTTTTGTTTCCATATTTATCCTCCACAAATATAATATATAATTATAAAAAGGGTAGCTAGTACCCTTTTTATATTATTGGAATACACTCATTATTGATGATAAAGAAGCATCGTAACCTTGGAATATTGGAGATTCGGATACTATAGTTAATACACGCTGAAATGGTAGATTGTTAACGTATTGTTGCATATCATCTTTTTTCAAAGAGTTTTCGAAAATAAGATAATCACCTTTAGTCAATAGTTCTAATACATCAGTTTTAATTTCATCTCGTTCTCGCAATACTCGTTTAAACATTTTATGTTTAGTTTTCTGATCTACTTTTATAATAGAAAGAATGTTCGATATGAGTATATGGTTAATCATACGTTTATATAATAAAATTGTTTTTTCTGTAGATTGAATAACCATTCTGTCATTCTTTAATAAACAAATCATCTTTAATGTGAATAAACTGCAAGGCATATTTAAAATATTATTTTGGTTTTTTAGATCGATATTGGTTTTTATATATTTCTTATAATTGCATTTGGCAAATAAAAAAGATAATGCGTAGTTTAATAATACAAAGAAAATAAACAACTTAAATGTATTTATTTTAGATATATGAAAGTTAAATATTAAAAGCAAAAACAATTTGATTACAAATGCTAAAACTGTAGATTCTATTAATTTTGTCATAGTATAGAAACTAAGTTTTATAGCATATTTTGCTTTGAATAAGTATAGGTTATCTTCTTCAAAATTTAATTGATTTTGAAGAATATTGAAAAATTCAGTCACATTTACTCCTCTATATAATGTTATCATTAGAATTTTTGGACAAATGTATATAAAAATGGGAGATTTTATTATGAATAATCCACCGAAACCTACAGTAAATAATAATTTTCAATCACAAATTAAAAATGCTAAAAGCGGTTGGACAGTAACCGTAGTAAATAAACCCAAAAATTAATTTTTAAGGAGGATGAAGATATGCCTTCATCTACAAACACAGCAGATACGAGATGGTTTGGAGCCGATCGTACGGGAATCGCTAAGAGTCTCTACAAATCTTACGATTACATCACTTCTCAAGTTTCAAGAGTCATTGAAGTTGCATTGAGTCTTACTTATGATTTGTATCATTCATACGTTAATAAGAAAGACACAGACGAAAACATTAAACAACAGCTTGCTATGATTAAGAAACGCAGCGAAGTTGATAGTTTCGATCTAATCTATACTAGCAAGAAATTTGCTACAACTCCAGATAGCAAGAAAGTGTTGGAAAATGAGTTTAAGAAACAACTTGATTCTTGTGACGATGTGTCCATTGGAGTAACTTCGATTACCAAAAATGACACAATCGATACATTCGGTAGTTATGTTACCGGTCTCGCTTGCTTCACATCGACACAGGATATCGGTTTGAGTATCGATCCTAATACTTATTTGACTACAGTCGGATTGCTTCGAAATGAACTTTCAAAATCTGAAAGCGGTTTTGAACCTTTCAATACTGAATTCCATATTAGTGTTGATGTCGCTACAGTTGAAAAAGAGTTCCCATTCATTAAGAACTATGCTTGGGCCGAATCTAACATTGAATCATTTGGTGTTCAAGTAGTACCTATTCTTACAAAGGTCCGCAAAGCTCTTGGTGGTTTGGAAGGAGATTTCTCTACTATCCCTGAGTTTAGGTATAAGATCAACATTGATATTAACCGATTGATCTACACATTTTCAAAAATGTATGATCCTAGCGATTTGACAACTCCTTTTGCGGATGGTGAAAATGATAAAGATACTTATATTTCTAATGGTCTTTCTATTTTCAAGAATCTTCCTGAATTAATTACTCGCAAAGCTATTCTTGAAACATATAATAACGGTGAAATGATTTATGGAAATTGGAACGGATTTATCAACCGACTTAACTGTTCTATAAACAAATTCTATAAGTCAGAAGGCGTTACAAACATCATTCACAAACTTTCACACTTCAATTCTGACGCTTTGAAGTCTGTGACATTTGACTTCAATGAATTCGTTGGAGATTGGTGCGCTCATCTTGTAAGCGATTATGTGAACTTTGAGCCATTTGATGAGTTCGTTGGAGCATTGTATGACGCTACCAGTAGGTATAGTACTGATGAAGATCGCTTCATGAAAGGAATTATTGGAACTTATATTTCCAAGCTTTTCAGCGTTTATTTCACTTCTAGCGTATTGACAAACATGACCTTGAATCAAGAAAACAACATTAAGAAACTTCATTGTGGTCGTTACTGCCGTGAGTTCTATGAATCTTACAAGGGTCACGAATTGCTTGAAAGCACAGCAAAGATTGCTGATTACAACATTAAAGATTTCATTCAGTCTATTATCAAAGAACAGGCTACTAGTAATATGTTTAAACCTTATGAAACCAAGTTGACTAGTGGGGAAAATGCATACTTCGTGTATTGTAAAATGACTCGTGCTGAATGGATGGATGAATTGACTGCTAACTTTGGACTTATCTCCATTGTTAAAACTGCTTCAACATTGATCAAAACAGACCCAAAATCATTGGATGGAATCCATAAGAGCTTGAATAATATCTTCTCTGCATTACGCATGTCTTTCAAGTCAGGACTTTCTCGTTTGCTCGAACAGCGTTTCATGTATAATATCGATGATTTGTTCAAGAATATTATAGGTTGTACAGCGTATGATGGTGCTAGGTGGTGGTATAAATGTCCAACATTCGACTTAGTTTATTTCCAAGGAAACAATCCTACATCATTGTATGAAACAAATGTTGAACGATTCTTACAATCAATTTTTGACAATTTGACATCGTCAGGATTCATTCCGGTAACTATGGATGCTGATGTAGTTCCGTGGTACAGACAACAACCCTAATTAAAGTAGTTTATTTAACTTTTGTATAAGTTACATATTATATGAAAGCTTAGACCTCATTGTGAGTATTGTGTAGTTTACCAATGCTCACAATGTAACCTATAAACTTTTTAAATAGGAGGTTAAGTATGTTTTTGCATATGCTGTTTGATTTTCTTTTTAATAAGTTAATGACTAAGAAAACGACAAATGAACGGCCTGTACAACAGCCACGCCAAGTGGCTTGGTCCTACGACAATTCGTCGATACAGCGTTTTTCTATTCAGAAACTTATCGAAGAAAATGAAATTTAAAAAAACATACTTTACAGTTACCAATATGAATTTTGGATCATTTGACGCATCGGCTCATCGAAACAGGATTATTGAAGAAACCCAGAACCGTGGGTATAAAATCAATTATGGCTATGTACCTAACACTAACAAAAAACCGACGAGTACTAAAGGTGTTTTTGTCGCAGTGTTCGCAATATGTGGTTTAACTTATTTGGCATGGAAAAAAGTCATTAGTCCAACTGTCGAGTTCTTGAAGACAGTGCTGGAACCAGATGACATAAAAATAGATAACGACAGAGTTGTTCGAACTAAAGAAGACAAAAGGATTCTTAGTGGACAGATCACACGAACATACTCTTTGAAGAATGAGGTGAATCACGTTAAAATGGCTAATCCTGAAGCAATAACTGATGTATAACGATTCGAAAGCTCACATGTAATTGTAGAAAATACTAAAACAAAGAATCATATCAAAAAATCAATATATAGCACGGATGTCTCAATGACATCCGTGCGTTATTTTTTTTTATGACCAAGCAAATGAAACTTTGAAAGGATTGACGGGATCGTTTGAAGTATCTCGTTTTTCGTCAGTTTGTTTAGTGATTTTTTCAGGATCGTCTTTATCGAGGTTTCCAGTATATTCAGGAGCAGCTTCCATGAATTCTTGAGCAATATCATCAACATCGATATCCCCAATCTGTACACCTTTACGATCATCATAATCTTGAATATAATCACCAGTTCTATTTGGTTGATGATACGTATCATTTGCAAGGAGATCGTCGATCGTGTTTTTAATACGATTGACTACGAAATCATTTGTTTTTTCTTTATTCTTAAATGCTTTACACATCGTTTCACTTTCAGTATTGCCCATTACGTAATCCATTGCTGATCTATCTGATGAATATTGTGCCATTTCATTTAACTCCTCTTCATTAAGATTATTATCCAATCTAGAATTGAAATAAATCAAATCCATATAACGTTTCTTAGTTTTACAGAACATGATGAACCAACGACAGTATAGATAAGAAATCAATGTATCATCATGTCCACCATTCGGATTATGATCAATACGGCCACTCTTTGTTGTCTGCAAACCAGCTATTTCGTCAATGATTGTTTTATCATGAATCTTGTTTCCGTGTTCATATACTGATACACGCAACACATCACCATACATAATTTCACGCAAATGGTGAACCATGGATACACCAAGAAGATCGTCTTTTGGATCGTGATAAATGCGAGAAGCACCCATGTTTTCAGCAATGATTTCACATACTGGCAAACCTGTATAGTTGCGTTCTGGTACAAGTACAGAATTCGGGAACATGTAAAGAAGAATATATGCAACAGCTCTAGCAAAACGTGTAATAGCGTATTGATTACAACGCATTGTAAATACAACTTCAGAGTTGGTAACGTCTACTCCTACAAGAGTTGAGAAGTCTTTACGAATGTTACCAGAGCAGTCCATAGCGAATACAATGTGATGTGATTGACGTTTAAGTTCTTCAGGATCCCTATAAAATTTACAAACATAAATTTTATCAACCATGGTAATCTTTACAGGATCCATAATTGTATCCATCAATGCTTGAACTCTTTCTTGACCCAATGGGTGATCTTCATTAGAATCTGACCATTGATTAAGAACACCACGATTAAACTCATCGAGTCCAGGCATCAAACGACGCATTTCTTCGAGATAATTTACGGGTTTACTTAATTCATACCATTGAAATTCTATTCTTAAGAATTGTTGGCCATTATTGTTGTTAGCAATGTATTCCAATACTTCAGATTTATTTACACTGATTGGAATTCCATCGCTATCAAAATTACATTTATCATAAAGTAATTCTGTGAAAGGAGCACAGTTTTGTAAGAATTCATATGCCCAAGCACCAGTTTTACTCTTTTTATTTCCAGCTGTCGTAGTAATAATAATATGGTGATGTGACCCGTTTCTTTCAGCAGCTTTGGCAACTGTAGAATAAGCAGGAATAGCTGCGCCATATTGAACCCAAATATACGGAATAAAGGCAAACTCGTCATACCACTGACCCATAGTTGAAGCACCACGACCAACGTTGTTCGCTGATTCTTCGTTCATACCAGGAGCACGGGTGGTTACAGTATTTGTAAATTCCGGAGTTCTATAAATGATTGAGTGAATATTATCGGTATCTGAGTTTGTTTTTAAGTTAAGATACTTTGGTAATGATTCTCGTACGTCTTTTACACGAGACAAGTTCTGAGTAACTAGGGTATCATTCTGTGCAAAAAATGCAGCAGTAAAGTTTTTAGATCCCCAATATATCAACCAAGTATAAAAACAAGCTACAGTATACGATTTATAACACTGACGAGGAATAACTACATACGAGTGTAAGTCATTAATTAATGACCACAAAATAGCCAATGTAGCACGAGTTAATTCGAAATTAAGTTTGACATCAGTCATAGGAATTCGAATTATTTCTCTAAAAAAATACCAAGGGTTCTTGGTAATCTCTATATGTACTCGTAGTTTTTGCTCATCAGTTAAATTATCTTCATCTAGCGGATCTATATCCGCAAGCGTTTCATCATACAATTGCAGAAAGAATACGTTATTTTTAATGCCCATTTCTTTCAAAATATAGTGCATTTTCAAAAACGACGTATTCGTAGTATTATAATGTATCATATATTTTATAGTCAAAATATAAAAAAAGATGAGTGAAAACACTCATCTTTCTATATTTTATGAATGTTTTTATCTTAATTTTGAAGTGGGTTTTTCACGTTCTGAAACCAATATGTAATCCAGTACTATCTCACAGTGGTGTTCGTCTATTTGATTTAAATGAATATACGCAGAAAATGTAAATTCATACACACTGCTTATCTCTGGAATGTATTGTTTTGTTTTTGGAAGAGTAACTACAACATTTTTATCTTGAAGATATTTGTAATACCTAGAACGTTTGTTGAAATAAAAATCAGAACCTAAACTTTTTGTATTAAATATGATTTGCCTTGAGTAATGTTGATTTGGATTGTGTCCTTTGTAGCGTTTTGATTTTGCAAGTGTTGCGCTTGTAGGTTTCTTAATAAATAAATTGATGTTGTTTAATTGTTGTCTAAAAAACACTACTGATAAACGTTCAATAAAAATATCGTCAACTGAAGTTTTTCGTTGACCGTCATAAACGCTGTCATTTAGTGCTTCATAAACAATCTCATTGAAATTTAACATTTGAAAACTAACTCCTTTTTTATAATAACTCCCTAGTTCCATCATCATTATGAAAAGCCAAATACGCTCTACAAGCATTATCATCTGTAATGAAACAATGGGAGTTGGTATATTCAAATGTCAAAACGTGGAATAATTCGTTGAACCACATGTAGCCCGATTCAGAAATGTAAATTTCGTTAATGTATGTGTTTTCAGAACGTTTATCTGTAAAGAATTTTATAGCTATAGCAAATCCGTTTGGATAATAAGTTTTTAATTCTTTTTCGATTGTTTCTATTGATTGGGGATAGAATCTCAGACTTTTCAAAGTCTGTATAACTTCCATGTATGTATTATCGTCAGTATCTATTTCTTTTTTAGATATGTATGTGAAGTTTACTCCAAATCCAGATGTATTGAAACTTCGTTTGCGTGATTTGATTTTTCCCATAATATTTTTACTCCCAGTTTATATTATATAGCAATGTGTTTTATATAGTAAATTTATATAAATTCACATTATTATATAGTATAAAAGAGGTAAATGTCTATGCCATTACGTGTTAATGACTTTATGAATCCTTTTAAAGGAAACTCTGCATTCTCTATCAAGCCCAAGATAGATGCATTGAAAAAAGAATATTTTGAAACGTATGCTAAGAAAATTTATTGTTCATGCGTTTATAATGAGAGATATGATCGTTATACATTCTTTTTTAAAGTTCCATCATCAGGAAATGATAAATATCCTGTGGAATTAATGTATGACATTATTATCGAATTCAATCCTCCAAAGAACGATAAGAAGGTTGTTCAACCTAAAGCAGATTTGAATGAATATGATATTTATATTTACTCAAATTCTCCAAGTTTTATATTTACGTTTGATTACGTAATCAAAACACAATATGGATTCCCGCATTGTATTGGTTGGATGCATCTTAGTAAGGTAGCTATAACCAAACCTCCAAGAATTAGAAATACTTTACAAATAATGACTGTTGAAAAAACAACTTGGATGTGTTTCTTTCACTTGGCTCATAATGGTTATTTAACAAAGGAATTGATAAATACTTTGATTTCTTCTGGTAAAAATGAAGCCTTCTATATGAAACATGTAGCTAGTCAACCGGAGAAATTAAAAGAATTAAAGGACTTAATAGAATTAATGAAAAAGAATCGAGAAGACAAACGTCTTAAGAAAGACGAAAAAGAAGTTAAAAAAGAATTAACTAAAAATTCATTATTCCACAATCCATTTAAAACAAATTTTAAGTTCGATTTTACATTTATGCAAAATAAGAAACTTAAAAAGATAGAAAAGAAAAACGAATTCAAAACAAATATGTTTGTGAATTTCAAAAAATAAGGAGCACTTCATATGATTGAAATGAATGATACAGAAGTTAGCCAAGGTGATCAGCAAGTCATGGATGAAAACGAACAGATATTTAACACATATATTCAGACATTGCATGACCAATGTGGCAGCATTTGTCAAGATATACATCCTGATGATATTATGGAAAAATTCTATAAAGAATTTTTAAATCAAGAAGACATGAGTGGTGTTGAAGATCGCAGCATCATTATTGATGGTAAACTTACACCGTATGATCGAGATTCATTACAAATATTTAGAGACAAGATGGTAAAGATTTATGAGCAAGTACTTGGTATTATATGTACTAGCGATGTTGATATTTATCATATCTACTGTTTGTATCAAGTATTTGTAACTCAGTTTGCTGATTATTTCCTCACATATCTTTGTGGTTTACAGAAACTCGACGCTGATTTTGAAGAAGAAATTCCTAACTGGGAAGAACTTTCCTTCGAAAATTATAGGAAAAAAATAGGGGACGAATCCCCTATTTCAATAAACACCATAAACAATTACATTGATTACATAGTTGAATGTGGTATTTATCCTAATGTTTATTTTGATGTTTGTTTATATGAATCTTCAGGCAATGTTGCCTTGAGTGAATTGATATTGGAAAGTTCCAGTAATTATATTCAGTTTGATGACGAGTTCATTAGGCTGAAATTCTCTAAATTGCTTCTTTCTGATGAAATAAAGAATTACATCGCTGACAAACTTTTTACCTTGGTGAACTGATCGTCTGGGAATAGAGTTTTTGAGTTTTGCGATAAATGAGTATTGTTGCTTTAATTCGGTAATGTGCTCTATTCTAGAAACTTTAATGAACTCTTGTAATTCCTGAGAAAAGCGTTTAACATTTTTTCTTACGTTTCTATTGTAAGATGTTGTTGCACGTACAAGGCTCGCAAATCGCGGGTCTTGTATATTATTTCTGGCGATTCTAGCGGCCTTAGGACCACCGTTGTATGCATACAAAGCATACTTATCACCATATGTTTTAATCAAGTCCCAATAGTAATTAATTGAAACTACCATGTAATAGCAATACAAAGTTGTAATGTGTGATTTGTCTTTCGGTTTATACTGCTTCATAAATGCAGCATTGTCAATGTTATATGAGTTTAACTGACTTGGTCCTAAATCTACAGAACCATTTGGATTTTTATTTACATAACGTTTAAAGTTTCCGCTTTCATGAACCATTATTGAATAGAACTTCATTCTGAATGTGCTATCAATCTTGTCGTATTCTTCTGTGTAATACAAGAATGCATCAGCATAATTTGCAGGAATTCTTGTTTTGTAAAAATCTTTTTCGAATTCTTTGTCTGTTTTAATTGATTCACTTAAATCTTGATAATAATCGTATTTTACTTGAGCCGGGAACACCGATAACATACTAAACAACACTACCGTTCCCAAAAACCACTTTTTCATTTTGATTTCCCCCAAAAATTTGAATATATTAGAATGTATAGGTATATTTTAATTTTACACCCATAGATATAATATATAATTAAAAGAAAAAAAGAAGCATATTAAAATGCTCCTTTTTTTGATTTACTCACGGATTCCACACATTCTGCGAACCCACTTTGGAATTCGTTGTTCGAATTCCATTATAGATTCTTCATCCTCATTAAAGGATTTATTGACTATGTCGAATACTGTTGCGATCGCATAGAACGCAACCATGAATAAAATTGCAAAGATAATTAAAACTGGTACTAACATTTTTACCCTCCATCACTAATATAATATGTAATTATACCCAATATTCTTACTAACATTATGTAAACTTTCTATAGAAAGAATCAGAAAAGCATCCTTTTAACATTATAATATAATTTATTCTTGGTAATTCGCACAGATAAGGTTATTATCTTGTGATTATTGAATATTCAATTTTTTTAAATCCTAGCTAGGAGGAAAACATTATGGCTATAGAAGATAGCGGTTTTGGTGTGAGTAGTATATCTCTCCGAGATAATTCTATTCGAACTGTAACAGCTGCTACTACGCTTAGTATCCTTCCTTCTTTACATGCAGTATTCTCATCTGATGGTAAGGATAATGTCATTAGTGAAGAAACAAGTTTCAACGATGTGTTGACAAAATACGGTGAAGACTTTTTGGATTCAAACAAGTATGGTCAGCAAAACCTCAATGTTGAGAAAGTATTCGAAGGTGGCGGAACGGCTTATATTTGTCGTTTGCTTCCGGATAATGCTGTCGCAGCACACCAGGCTTTCGTCGTAAATGTTGAACGAGCTACCGATATCCCGGTATATGCTCGTGACACATATGGCGATTTCGTTAGAGATGCTGAAGGTAACAAAGTACAGCTAAAAGCAAAACAAACAAAGATTGTAAATCAGGTCAATCCTGACACTGGCGAAGAAACGCCTGTTGAAGTTGTTGACGAGAACGTTCCTGTTACAACTTCAGGTATCAAGTTTAAGATTGAATTAAGGGATCTCGATGATATTAGACATGGTGATCCTGATTTCATTTCAAGAAACGGCGAAATAATTCCGCCTAAGACAATTTCACAGTATTTTGAAAAACATGTTTCAAATACGTCATTCCCGTTGTTCTTCATGTACTACTATGCAAATGGTCGCTGTGGAAACAACTACGGTATCCGTATTATAAATGACCTTCGTCGTGACGGAAAGGTTTCTGACGGACGTCGTTATCAGTTGTTCATTGGTAAGAAGACTTCAAGTGGAGCTACTCCACTTAGCTTTGCTAACGGACTTTCATTCTCTTTCAATCCTTATGCTTTAGTTTCAAAGAATTCGGACGCGATCGAAGGTCTTCAGAAGATCTATCAGAACTATACTGGTTCTAAACAGAAACAGGTTCAGATTGACTTCTTCCAGAATAACTATGCCTTGATGGCTCAAAAGATTACAGAAATTTTGCAAGAAGAGCGCATTGTAACTGAAGGTGTTGATCCTGAGTATCAGTGGCATCTTCCTCAGTCTATTGATGACATCGACTTTATTAATGGTATTGATCGCGACGGATACATGTTTGACAACGTTGTTATCGACGATACTTCTGTTAACATGGGTCAGTATCATTTCATGGAGCAAGGTAGCGATGGCGATTTCGAAACTCTCACTGGAGAACAATTGGAAACACGCCGCAACGAACTCCTTGTTGATTTCTTTAACGCTGAAATCGACACAGCTAAGATCATGGACGTTTTGAAGTGTGACGCTGGTATCATGTACGATGCTAACTACGACACAGCTACAGTTAAGAAGGCTATGGCCAACTTGATTAACTTCCGTCGTGATATGTGTTGTGTATTCGACTGTGGTTTCACAGATAACCTTGAACAGGCTATTGGAGTAGCTAAGACTATTCAGACTTTTGCTGCTTCTATGGATGGTGGTGAGAACTTCGCTATCGTTCCGCACTGTGGTATTACTGCTGACCGCAACGTTAATGTTCCTGTTACAGGTACATACGAATTTGCTTATGGACTTCATCGTCTTTATCGTCTTTCTCCGTTTAGCATTTATGCTGGACAGCAGAATGGAGATGCTGGATGTGTTCGTAAGACAATTTTCGATTGGGTTATTGAAGAGTGTAAGCCTAAGGGATACCAGGAAAAACTTGCTCGTCAGAACAAACTCTACTGGGCTGTTGATCTTGGCAAAGCTATTTCAACTCCTGTTGTTGGAAATGTTACTGAACGCAATGTTTACTTCTACTCTAATGCTTCATTGTATACAGAGCAGATCTCTAAACTTGCTGAGTTCCGCAATGGTATCTTGACTAACGATATTCGTCGTGTACTCAAGTTAATCTTGGTTAAGTATACATTCGACAATGATGGTGCTGATTCAGCTATTGAAAAGGCTACATCTGAAATCGTTAAGAAGTTTGCTACACGCTATCCCGCAAATATTCAGATTTCTGTAAATCTTTACCAGACTGAACGTGATAAGCTTATCAACACTGCAACTTGCGAAGTTACAGTTGTATTCCCGGATATATTCGAGACATGGACCGCCGTAATCGACGCGAACCGTGCAGACTAATTGGAGGAAATAGATGGCTGATACAGTTATTGATGGTATTTACAGAAAAGACCCTGATGTCGGTTACGGTGTCGGTGGTATTAATGGTATGCACCATAACGACCTTGGTTGGGACAACACAACCGTCGGTATGGCGTCAAATGTATTCGACAATCTTTTGTCACAGAATGGTGTTCGTACAAATGACCCGAACTACTTGGGTGCTCTCGAACCTATTCGTGCTGGTAAATTTATTGTTAAATGGCTCAAGGTTCCTACATTCTTCAACGTTACAGCTGTTAAGTATCTTAAGTTCTTCTTGGAGAACGCTGTAAAGTCTGTTTCTGGTCTTTCAGAAAACCAAGTTGCTTCAGCTGGTTCCGTAACGTTTGGTGCAAACCAACAGGAAATGGAATTCCCTGGTGCCTATAAACAGAATAATAAGAACGTTTCTTTGGCAACAATTACCTGTTCCGGCGATGGTTTTGGTAAATTGATGCGTTATTGGTTGTACGGTATTACCGACCCTGTAACAGGCGTTCACCACATGTATGGCAAGAACCTTCGTTTCTGCCGTGCTAATTATTCTGGTTCACTTTTGTACGTATTCTTAGGACCTACATGTCGCCCTGGAGACATCGAATACGCTTGTCTCTGGAACGAAGTATGGCCCACATCTGGCGATGGTACTGAAAAGTGGAACTCTACAGATATCGGTTCTGATACATTGATTTCCGATGTAACTGCCGAATTCTCTGGAATCTTCCAAGACGGTCCGGAAGTAAATATTCTTGCCAAGTACATTGTAGCTGGTACAGGTCTTGCTGGTCAGAGCTATTTTGATCAGATGCTTCCTGCTTATATGTATGACAAGTACATCAACAACATTGCTGGTCAGAAGGCTGCTAATGACACAATCAGCGGTCTTAACTTGTCTCAAGAGTACAAGATGTCTGGTGATAACGTTGGTGAAGTTTATACAGACGAAATCAAGAAGGTTCGCACCGACATGATTTCTAAGTATGGACTTGATACTGAACAGATTCCGTCTAAGAACACAACATTCGCTACCAACATTAACGAAGTTGATACGTTCGGTACTACAACATACCAGGATCCGATTAAACGCAAGTAATTGTGATTTAACGTATAGAACAGAGGTGTTTTGCCTCTGTTCTATATATTTGCCTATTATATTGAACAAAAAACATTACTATATACTTAATTAGGAGCATTTTTATGGCAAATGATGCGTCATTTGACTTTGGGTCAGATGAGCTTTTTCCATTAGAAAAAAGCAATAGTAACGATACAAAAGCTCCTAAAGGAGCCAAAGGATACTTTAAAAATGTAGTTAAATCCGTTGGCAATTTGGGAGTCAAATTAGGAAAATCTCTATATCCTGAAGCATTTCAATTAAGTTCTGATATTAAAGAAAGTCTTGGTGAAAGTGGAACTAAAATAAATTATACTCAAATCAAAGACAAAATTAAGAATACAGTAGACTCAGTAAAGTCTACAGCTAAAGAACTTGCTGAAGATGTAGGAAAAGATATAAAAGGCGCCATAAGAACTGGTTATTTTGTTAAGTCTCAAGCCGATATGGATGAAGAAATGAATAAGCAATTTGCTGATTCTTTCGGATTAGGCGACGATGGAGACTTGGATAGTCTTGACTTTGGTAGCGATTTTGGTGATTTTGACGATGGCGATTCTGAAGAAGGAAAGCCAAGACGTCCGAGATTGTCTGCTGCTGAAGCTACTATTAAATCAAATAGAGCTACAGCTCGTTTGTTAATGCGAGCTAATAGAGATAGCCAGTCGACAATAATTGGTGCTACACAAACACAGATTCGTCATGAAACAAGATTGTTTGCTCAACAAATGGAAATGCAGCAACTCTTTCATCAACAAAAGATGAAAGTAATGAAAAATATTGCTACTAACCTTGCTAAAACAGTTGAACAAAATAATCTTTCATTGCGTGCACAGATGGAATTCTCCGCTAAGTCATTAGCATTCTCGCAAGACTTAGCAGCAATGCTTAAAGAAATTCGTGACGCTCAGTGGACACTTGCTAAACCTAAGAATCCAAAAGAAACACAAAAAACCATGTATCAAAAAATATTTGGTAATGGTAGTGTTAATCTTGGTGCTTGGGGAAAAGCATTTAAAGAAAATTTTAAGGCAAATGCTTTTGGTGGTACATTTAGCATGATTGATAGTGCAAAGAGTGCACTTGAAATGATGACTAGTATGGGCATGAGTCCTGCTCAAGCTATTAAGCAAATGGGCGGTGACATGATATTCGATGCTATTGCTAAAGGTGGTTTGTCTTATAAGAACCAACGCGGTTTGGATATGGTTAACCAGAAGATCGCTGGTTTGCCAAGTGCTTTCAACCGCATGTTGGGTTCTATAGTTTCTGGTGATAATAAACTCGTAAATAAACTTTCTGATTATGCTCAAAACAAAGGTGGGATATTGGGTAAAATTGCTGGAATCACTAAAGAAAGAATTCAGGATTTTGCTCAAGCTGGATACATGAAAGATACTGTGTCCTATAAATCTGGTAGATTTGATATGGGTCCACCAGAAGAAATCCACCCATTCGACAACAAAGCTCACTGGGCATTAACTGAAGTAATCCCTGGATTCCTTAGTAAAATCTCTGCTGGTGTAAACCATACTGAACAAGAAGTTTACGATTATTCTTTGCACCGTTTCATTAAGTCTAGAGATTTGAATCAACGATATGAATTAGCTGCTCAAGAAGTTTATGATTCTACTAGAGGTATTCGAGATATTGAAGATAGCCTCAGTGGAAGTGTTTCTGACACTGCTTTCCAAAAATCATTAAAAGATAAAGTAAAAATCTTGAATATGAATGTCAAGAAGTCCAAATATGTCAATCCTGATGGTACTGTAAATGAAATGGAATTCTCTAAAGAATTCCCGAAAATGCTCAAAAGTTTCATGCATCTTGGAATTACATTGGATCAAGATGCATTGAAAAAATGTAAAATGTCTTATGTGAATGGGCACTATATTTACGGTGAATATTCTGAACAGATCTTGGCCGACACTGCTTTCTCTGATGAATATGAAAAATACGTTGCTACTACGGCGTTTGTTAGAGCAGTAAATCAAATGCGTCCAAATGCTAATAGTTCTGATGAAGAACGTGAACTTTGGACAAACCTTACAACTTCAATGGAATCATACAATACCCGTTTGTCTGAAGCAAATATGGCTGTTGAAGAACAGAATGCTCGAATGGGTAGTGTTACTGCTAATGAACAAACTATTTACAAACGAGAAACAAAGAAACAAATAAAAGAACTTCAATACAAAATGCGAGCAGCACAAGCTAAACTTGCGAATGCTAAATCTATGAAAAACGATAAGTATATTGGAAAATATGCTAAAGAAGTTCAAGAATATCAATCTCGTATTATAAAACTAAAGCAATCGAGTTCGTTTGGTACAGAAGACATTAATGCCGGTCTTGACGATATGACTTCTAATGGACGTTTTGGTAATTATACTATCACGTCGTTGGAAGATGATTCTACAAATGGTTTAGTAAGAAATATTTACAATTTGCTTCTTACTGGTCTTGATGTTTATCCTCATGGAAATGATTTTGAACACTATAAAGAACATGAAACTCTAACATCTAAAGCTAGAAGTACATTAGGCGCTCGTCAAAAAGAAAAAGCCGATGCTATCAAGACCGCTGCTGATGAACGCCAATATATTGAATTAGATGGTCCATATCCAAAACGACAAGAAGAACAAATTGACTGGCTTAAATCAAATGATATTGCTCGTGTTGAAGATGTCACAGATCCAAAAACAAATAAAACTACTACAGTCGTTAAGGAATGGTTATACACTGGAAAACTATACTATAAAGGTGTAGGTGGAAAGTGGAATTCTATTAAGTGCGATCCGAAAGCACAGTTCCAAGTTGGCACAACTTATTACTTTAGCACTAGTGAAAAACGAGCTTTCGAACAAAAATCGACTCGTGAATACCAACGTCAAAGTAAATCTTGGATGCATGAAAATATTCTTAGTAAGATTCCAATTGTTGGAAAAGCATTTGAAGTTTATGATAAACTTGTCGGTAAAGTTAATGATGTAGCTGGCGATACTCTTGGTGATATTTTCTATGCTGAAAATAATGGTATTACGAAAAAAGCTGCTAAAAACGCTGAAGAGTTCTATGATAAAAATATTAAAGGTAAAACATTAACACAAATCGCTAAAGATGGCATCAATGCTGTTAAGAAAGTCGATCCTAAAGCTTTAGTTGCCGCAGGATTAGTTTCTGGCAAAGCATTAGTCGATGCCGGTATTACCAAAGGTCAAACTAGCATTAAAGAATTGTATGAAAAAGGCTTAATTGCTGAAGAGAAACTTGTTGGAGAAGGCGCTGAGAAACTCAAAGAGATGGTCGGCGAAGAAAACTACAACAAGATTGTCGAAGACTTAGGTTTGGCTAGCGATTTTGTTTCAGATCATATAAAACAAGCAAAAGAAAAAGCTTCTCGAGCCGCTCGTGTTGGTAAAGTCAAAGCTGGTCGCGGAATGCGAAAAGTTAAAGGCTTAGCTGAACATTTGATCGGTAAAGAAAAGATGGATGCTATAGAAGGAGCTATTGGTGAAGGTAAAGCTGCTCTGTCTTCTATAAAAGATGGCGTTGTTGGTGGACTCACTGGTGGATTATCAAAGTTCTTTTCTCCGGATGGTGAAAATGATGTCAATGGTGATACAGCTGAAGAGATGGAAGCCAATAAAGTTGAAAAACAAAAGCTCAAAGAAGAACAGAAAAAGAACGGATTCCTTTCTAAGATCTATGGCGTTATTACAAATTTTGCTAAACATGGTATTGGACTTGATAAGAAAACCATGGATGGAATTGATGAATCAAATGAAAAATCTGCTGAGAAATCAGGTTCATTGTTACAACAAGGAATGGATTTCTTAGGCGGAAATGGATTCAAAAATTCTAAACTTGGTAAATCTGCTGTAGGTAAACTATTGCGTAAAGGTAGAGTTATGCTTGGACGCAGTGGTATTGTCAAAGGTGGAGCAATAAATACTGGTAAGATTGCTAGCTCTATCGCTGGTAAAGTTGGCGGATTAGTTGGTGGAGCAGGCGGAGTCGCAGGAGCGGCAGGCGGTGGTGCAGCTGCTGCTGGTGGAGTTATTAAAAAGGCTCTTGAAACCATCGGTAAAATTCCTCAACTTGCTAAAGGAGCTGGTAAATCTGTATTCGGCACAGTTAAGTCTAAATTATTAGGATTCGTAAAACAATTTGCTCCTAAATTATCAGTTAAAATAGGCGCTGTATCTGCAGCTAGTGCCACATTGATTCTTGAACTTTCAGCTATAGCTTTAGGATTTACTAAAGGTATGGCTAATGCAAAACAAAACTTCAAAGTTGGACATGGTATGTCTATTACTTGGGGTATGCGTTTCTGTTCAGGTTTAGCTGAAGCATTGAATGCTGGTCTTCTTGGTATTCCTGGATTGATCGCTCAATGGTTGGGCAAACAAAATGTTGCAATGTGGTTATTTGAACTTGTAGGCAGCCGTGCTGATAAACTTCAACTTGAACTCTATAAAAAATATAATGAACAACGTTCTGTAATCTTCGGTATCAAACAACCTGATGCATTGGTAGCTTTCGAAAATAGATTCAATATGGATAATGCTGGTACACAGTTTTTGTCTGGAATGAAAACACTTGGTCAGAATATATTGTCTGGATTGACATTTGGTTTGGCTGATAATGATGATGAAAAGAACTGTAGAATATTGGGATTCAAAACTGTCAACATTTACAAATATTGGAAAGAAAAGAAATTTAAATATCTTAATGATTTACGTATTAAGGTCGCTGAAAACTATGGTGGCATTAAAGCTATTGAAAAAATGACAGCTATAGATCCTAATGCTATTAAGAGTACTGATCAATCTGAAGATCCTAATGCTGTGCAAACGGATGCTGATACCGAGACAGAGAATGCTGCTTTTGAAAATCAAGCTAAATACCGAACTGACTATCTTAACCAAGCCAGAAAATGGGTTCTCGATGAGCACTTAGCATGGTTGACATCAGAATGTACTGTTGAAAAATTCAAGAAGTATTCTGGTGAAAGCGATGGTGGCGAAGAGCTTGCTCAAGGAGCAGGCGGTCGCCTTAAGAGAATGGGAAAGAACTTGTGGCTAAGCACACTTCCTGGTATGTTTACAAAAGCTGGTGTAAATAGAATAGCCAATAATGTTAAAGGTGTTCTTAAAGGTGCCGCTGCTGTAGGTAATTGGTTCAAGAATATATTTAAAAAGTATGATCTTGATCCTAAACAGCAACAAATGATGACGGATGCCGGTGCAGCTATTCAACAGGTACAGACTTCAGTAGATCCAACATTCTTTGGTGAAAATGATGCTGAGAAAGTTAATCCTACAGGTTCATCTGAAGGCGCTATTGATTCTAATAACGTAGTAAACGTTGGTCAGAATGGTGGTGCTGAATCTGCTGGAGAAGGCTATTTCGTCAAAGTTGAAAAAGATGAATCTAATGAAAATAAAGTTGAACGTCTTGTAAATTCTAGAGCTGGTATTGATACTAGTGAAAATAACTCTTCTAAGAAATCTAAGCGAAAAGATAAAGAACACTATGATCTGAACAAAATGCCTAAGACTCAGATTATGAATTCTATCGCTAAAGATTTCGCCGATAAGTTCGGAAACGAATTGAATAAACGCTTGGATATTCTTAACGAAATGCATAAAGAACAAGTACGACACAACTCTGTTGCAGAAGACTTCTTCAAATCAGCATTGGCATTTATGCTGGAAATCGCAAAGAAATCTGGACAGGTTCAAACCTCTTCTAGACTACAAGATATGATAAGCGAAATATCAAAATAATAAAAAAAAAGAAGGGGGTGCTATAAAAGCACCCTCTCTTTTTTACCATTTCCAAATTGGGTTTTCGGAAATGAATTTGATTCGATCCATTGATCGATCGAAATCTCTCATTCCCTTAATGATAAATGGAATTGATACAATCAATCCCACTACAAGAACTCCAATTACAGAATAAAACACAATATTAAACAAAGACATAATGTCCTCCTTTATTTGTTAGTTTAGGAACTCATACGTGTTCCTTCTCACTATTATAATATATTACTATTGGGAGGGGTTATAATAACAAAATATCGAACTACAAATTTATATAATAGGAGATTAATTTATGGCTAAAGCATTAGCAGATAAGGTTCCATATGTTCATCCTACAATCGAACCGATGTATCAAATAGATTTTAATCTTGGTTCTCCAGCAGATCCAGATACTAATATTCATAAATTTGGTTGTCGCTTTATGTGTGAAATGGCAATTTGTCAATTTGTTGCTGGAAAGAGACTTAGTAAACAAGACTTATTAAAAATATATGATGCTGCAACTGGTGGAGCTTGGGGCGACAATGTTATGGCTTCTAACTGTGCAGTAGGTGCTAATGAAGCTAAACTTATGGAAGGCGCTTTGATGATGCTTGGTGATAATAAGCATTTAATTCAACAAGTTATGGTTAAAGGTGTATCTTCCAATGGTGACTGGAATATTGATAAATATACAAAATCTCAATTACCTGGCAAAGGTAATGTTTATTTCGTGATAGTCGATATGAATACAAATAGTGGTTCTGAATATGGTGGACACCATTTTGTTTTATTTAACCCTATTGGTGAATTAATCTATGATCCGGCGAAAGGTACGGTTCATGGATATAGAGGAGTAAATCGCTTGCTCTTCTATAAAGTAATTAACAAGAAATAGTAACAAAATAATATAAAAATCATACACTAGAATTCATGCATCCTCCATGCAAAAAACGAATTCCTCTGTAAGACTTTTCTTCTGACTCCAATTCACCTCATCAAACAAATAGAATTGGTGCATTTTTTCTCCTCCTTACTCATGTTCTAGTGGGCGATTGGAACATGTCATAAGGGCCTCCTTTATTTTTTACCTCTGATAATGAATTTTCAGAAAGTGGTGGAGACATGAGGTCTCCACCACATTTTTTAATCGTTAACAGAATAATATATTTAGGAGATTAGTTAAAAATGGCTAAGGATACAAATACTTATATAAATTCAACCACAGGTGAAAAGAAAGGCTCTCCGTTGAATTCTAGAATGAATAAAGCTTCTATAGATAATTCTGAATTAACAAATATAAAGTTGGTAGATGCTACAACAGGTCAACCAATACAAATAAAGTCTGTAATTGATTCAATTCGATTGTCGAATTCTGAAGGAACTGAAGATCATACTGTTATTTTTGATCACGTTATTCCTGATGCTTTGTTGAATCAGTTTATTATAGAACACAAGGAAATGTTTAATACTCGTTCTTGTATAGACGCATTAGGGCTTTATTGTACCGAATATATGTATAATCAAGTAACAAAACTTGGTGATCAAGAACAAGATTTAACTAAAATAGATGAAGCAGATCAAGATGTACGAAAACATCTCGAATTTACGAACTATGTAAAAGGCGGCGCAATGGGCCGTAACCCTATTACTGGTTCATATGATGAATCTCTTATGCGTGATTCTTCAGAAGGTAAATATACAAGAGTTTCACCAAACTTAGGAATAGGATTAGGTGAAGCCACAGTATTAAATCCTACTTTCCAGTTTAATAAACGAGATGATCCTAGAACAAATCCTCTATATACGAAGATTGGTCGTGTTTATTCCACAAAAATTATGAATAACTGGCCAGTTATTATGTTTCAACCAGGAAGACTTAAGTATAATACTGGATTCTTAAAAATGTTAGGTCTTGGTGGTGGAGCTGGTCTTACAGATGCGTTGATTCGTACTGGTGGTGAAGGTATTAAAGGCTTTTTTGCTAAATTGCTTTCTCCTGCTGTAACAGCAGCGCAAGTCGTTGGTACTATTGGTTCTGGTATATTTGGTAGTGGTAAGATGGTTTCATTTAGACAAGCTATCAAACTATACAATCAATACTTCTCATCACTCTGTGCACAGTTAGGTCAGTTCATGGGTTTATATCATCAAGATCCAAAAGTTGGTTACTCATATTGTGGAGAAGTATCACATCTTGATATTATTCATATATTGCCAACTCTACATATGTTCGGACCTCAGAAATATCAATATTCACAATTTATACCATTCCGTATTCACAAGAATATGATCGGATCAGAAACATTCTCTAACTCTACTACAGAAAATCCATTAGCTTCAGAATTAAACTCTGCAGCCGAAGCAAATTCTGAAGAATCTGCAGCTGGAGATCCTGTTAAGAAAGCAAAGAAATTTGTTTTAGGAATAGCTGGACAATTCTCAGATAAAGCCGCAATTATGGCTGGCAATGGTAGAGTTTCATTACCTGATGTTTATTCAGGTTCAAGTTTCAATAGATCAATCACTTGTAGTTTTGAATTCCATGCTCCATATGGAACGGCTTTCTGCAAATTCGAGAATACATTGATACCTTTGATAAGTATTTTGTGTATGGGATTACCTAGACAAACTGGTAAACTTTCATATACAACTCCATTCGCTTTACGTGTATTCGTTAAGAATCACATAATGATCAACTATGGTCTTATTGAATCTATTAGTGTTACTAGAGGCGGTGATTCTAACGACTGGGGTCCTGATGGATTCCCGAAGACGATTAAAGTTGATGTTTCAATAAAAGATATGGAAGTTAATATTGGATTGCCATTAGCTGCACAAGGTCCTATTCGTATGGCTTTGGAAGTTATGTTCCCGTCTACTGGTATGAGTGAATATCTTGCTACAATTGGCGGATGTTCTCTTGACTACATGACACACAATTATAGAAAGAAGCACTTGGATAATGCTAAAGGTGTTCTCACATCTGTGTGGAAATCTAATACTAACATGGACAACTTCTTGTTCAGTGTTACTAATACTAGAGTGGTTTCTAATGTTCTTCAAATGTTCGAAATGAGTAATCTTGACAATTTGAATAAACTTGGAGATATGGCTGGTAATGATATTATCACTGCTCAAGAACAAATGGCTCAACCTACTACCAACATTTCACTTAAATCTCAATATGCATTGATAAATGGTAAAGAAGGTTTGGCAGCAAATAAAGCTGGCGATATGGCTAATGCTAAAGATATCGCCACTATTGCATCAAATTTAGGATAAAAAATAAAAAGGAGCATGAATTTGCTCCTTTTTATATTATTACTTTGCACATCATTATATATTAAGGAAAGAAATTATGCGAATTATAGATGCACGTAGAAATAAAGTTGGTCTTGGTTCTGATGGAGTAAAAGAAACTATTGGTATAGTATTTAAAACTTCTAAAGAACTTGATGATAGACCTTTATTAGGATTAATCGTTCCTAAATTCATGTTAGGTTACCAATTTAAAGATGGCGACAAAGCTGAAGATAAAAGTGTAAGTATTGGTTCAAAGAAATGTATAAATGCTTCAAAATGTTCGGATTTTTGGGATACAAGCATCACGGTTAAGAATTATATCTTAGTACGTCCTTTATTAAATCAAAATCAATCTATGCCTACGTATGAAGTTGGCGATAAAGTTTTTGTTACAATGATTGATAACGATATCAAGACTTTAGCGTTCTTGCCATATGGCATTAACCGTCTTGGTCAACGTGCTACAGATAAATTGCTTTATTCTGTTCCTGCTAATCCTAATCAAAATACTAAACTTGATGAAGATAATACATATTTCTTTAAACTTGACAGTAAAGAAAAAGTTGTAATCATTCGTACTTCTAAAGAAAATGGTGAATCTTTTGATTATACAATCGGTATTGATACAGATAATGCTCAAGTTACAATTACTGACAATGATAAACTTTCTTGGACATTAGATTCTAAAAACGATAAGATTACGACAGAAACGTCTGGATCTACAATAGAACAGAGTGCTGATAAAATCACAATGACTGCAGATACTCTCGACATGAATATTGATAGTAAAATTACTATGAAAACTGACACATTACAAGTCGATACTACAACTATTAAAGAAAAGTCTTCTGAAACAACATATGAATTCGATAGCTTTAAACAAACTTCTGATAAAGGCGAATACAAGATCGAAGACGAACAGCATAAGGGTTCGAAGATGAAGATTAAAGAATCCACTTACCATAATGACACTAGAAAGATCGGTCTTAATGGTGAAGTTATCATGCCATGTTTTGTTATCAACATGTGTCCAAATATAAATATTCCTATACCGCCTTTAAATGGTAAATCAGGTCCTCAAGGCGTAATGATGTTTGAAACTGATGTTGCTGGTACTCCAGTTGCTAAGTTTCCGCCATTGTCTGCTTCACTTACTGCTTTGGCTAGTATTGTCGATGGTCTCGGCGCTAGTGGTTCGGCATCAAAAGCTGTAGAGCCATTTACTTCTGGCGGATCAACTATGAAATTGAGAGCAAGTTAAGGAGATTCATAAATGAATTTTACTGACGTATATAAAAATAGTGCAAGTTTTTCACGCGTTATCGTGAATCAAATGTTAAATGATAGTGATGTTGAACGTTGTGGTGATATTTCCAAATATGTTAATGATGATATATCTACATTCCGAACAACATCACAAAATCTTCAAGTTCGTGTGAATTTCTTACTCGATAAGTATTTTGATAAAATTAAAGCTAGTTGTAGTAAGAAATCTATGAGTATTGAAGATAATTCTAAATATAGATATAGACCTGAAGCATTGTCTTTGGATCAATACAATATACCTGGTCTATGGTATTTAATTTTAAGAGTTAATTCTTGTGAAGATGCTATGGAGTTTCACGATCTACCTTATGTACTTATTCCTGATTTGGCTGTTGTAAACAGTTGTATTATGCAGGAAGAGTATATATTGGGTAAAGAAGCTTTATAAAAAAAATATCGGCGCAGGATGTGTGCCTGCGTCGATAGTTATTATTTGAAGTTACTAAATTCACTAGATGGATCTATATCGTCTAGAGAATATTCAACGTTGCTCCGAAATGTATATTTTGAAGGAAATTTATATGTTTTATTGGTCAGATTCATAAATGTATGTTTATCAATTACGAAATCTAAAATATTTGTAAAAATGTCAAATGCTGTAGTTCGATCTATTCCAAAATCGTGCAGAAACGTAATTAATTCCATTCTATGGTATCGTCGTTCTTTCTGAGAATATCCAAAGTCCATATTTTTAGTTATATCACTTCGTATTTTCTTAGTTGCTATTTGCTTTACAAACGATTCGTTTACATTAAAATCTTTAGCGATATCTTTTAATTGTTTCGAAGGCTCTTTATAATAACAATCGCATTTACTTTTTTCTATAGCTTTACCTATAGCATAAACTAACTCATTTGGTAAATTAATATTCTCGACAGGTTTAGTTTCAAAATTATACATCGATGAAATGTTTTTGTGAGTACGTCGACTTTTTATGTTTTGTATTGTATTTTCTGGAACTTTATATTTAATACTTATTGAAGTTATACTTATTCCAGGGTTCATTTCTAATTCTTTACAAATATTGTGAACTATTTTGTCTGTTATTTGTGTATAGTTTGTTTTTATCATCCGTGTTTTATACGTCGTTATCATTTCATCAATTCCAATTTCGTCACTCGTATTGTCATTTTTCATTTTACATAATGTATAATCTATCTTACAATCATGTTCATATAAATTTTTATATATAGTATATGCACTTCGTGTATCCTCATACGATGTATATTCTGTTGGCATAATACCAAATCTAAATCCAATTAGATAAGATATTCTCTTTTTATATTGCTCATTTTTTGTCGATGCTCCAAATTGATATTTGTCGCTGATATCACAGTGCGACTCATGTCTTAAAATATTTTTAATACACGATGGGTGTACATTATATTTTCTTGATATTTGATCGATTGTGAATTGTCTAATGTTACCATATGCTGAAGGTTTTGTTTTTGTCAAATCTTCACATATTTTAGTAACGACTTCGTCCGATAGATTGTCTTTACGGCCAGCAAAATTTATATTATATAAATTTCTAATATTTCTAAACGTTTTGTTTGTTTTTATAGAACTAATTCGAGGTCTAGTCACATTATATTTTGTTGCTAATTCGTCCAAAGTATTATAATTGTGGGATTCAAGGTCTTTGCAAATGTTATGGACATCGTCCGGTGTCAGCTGCTTATTAGAATTCAGTTTACGATTTCTTAAATTAGTTAATGGCGAAACCCATCGCAAATTCATAACATGTGAACACAATCTATCACGATTTATATGATCGACTACAGCATGATCAGAAATGTTTTTCGGCGGGTTACCAAGAAACGTGTACGCTACTAATGTATGAACTTTATAATTTTTCTGATGACCATTTTTATCAAATAAACTAACTGTCCAATAACCATCTTTGTCAATTCTTCGTTTTAGAAAATCATTAATAAATTTAGAATAAATTATTCCTGAGTCATTTATAAAATATTTATTTTTGATTACGGGTCTTATACCATGTTTTATCGGAACAAATCCATCGCTTTTAAGTTCGCTATCACTTAAACTCACGATAAACCTCCTTTTTTCACTTTAAATACAATATATAAATAAGAACATTTTAAAAACGACATATAAATATAACATATTTTTTATGGAGAATACAAATTATGAATCCAAATATTTATTCTTGTGATAGAAAAGTTATAGATTTGAATGCAAAAGACATGTTTTGTATTGAATCTTTTACGCAATTACAAAATCTTTCAGAATCAAAAATCGATGTCGAAAAGCAAATGCTTCGAGATGTTGAATTGATCCCGTTGGATAAAATTTCTAGAAATAATTCAATGTACGCTGGTGAAGCAATTATTAACGCATTGAATTCACCATATATTCAAGAACAAATCAAACGTGGTACATTCTTTGGTGAACTAGATCATCCCGATCCGGATTGCTCTCGTGAAAGATTCCTTCATGTTGAAAAAGACAACATTTGCCACCGTTTAATCAATCCTCATCCTGCAACATCTTGTATACGATCTGATGTTCAGTTCGTACAACCAAAAGGTTATATTCCTTGGGATTGGATTACTAAAGGTTCAAATATCTCATTTTCTATTCGTATTCTTACTCCGAATTATGAAGAGCGTAGAGATGCAAATGGAAATTCATATGTATACAAGTTTGGAAATCAACGTTTGGTTACATGGGATTTGATTTCCAGTCTGCCTGGCTTCAAAGAAGCTTCTATTGTCACAGATGTAGATTCTTATGATGCCAGTAAAGAAAACTATGATCAAGATGGAAATGTACATATCTCTTGGGTAAAGGGACGAAATAAGGACGAATTCAAACGTCTTTTGGAATCTCAGGAATCTTTGCCGATACTTGAGGATATTTATGGATTTTCTATGAAAGAAGTTAATGACATTTCTTATTCTAAGGAAGGGCTTATTACTATTAACTTGGTAAAAACTCCTGAGTATACAAAATCCATCAAGATTCCTACAAATGTTTACAAAGTAAACCAAGTACTTATGAGTGGTGAAAACTAAAAAAAAACTGGGAGACTAGTTCTCCCAGTTTTATATTTTGTGATTTTACAAAAAAAAATATTTACATATTATATTAATAGTAAAACCATAAGGAGGACTATATGGGAGATTACAAAGAAGATGTTGCCAAAACATTGGAGTTTGGTAACAACGAGTCAATTAAGTCATTGCTGTCCGATGCTTTTGATGAAGCGAAAGACAACAATGAAATTAAGGAACGTCATCTTCAGCACGTTGCCGATTGTGCTGAAGAATTCGCAAGAATATTCGTGAATTATGATTTCTCTGCGGAACCAACAGAACCGCGGTGGAAAAAGCCAACGGTGTATTTCACAGATATGAGTGGCACGCCACTCAGCGCTATGACACCGGAGCAAATCGTGCGAAAACCGCGAATTATGGTTAACGTACAAATCGACGCACCGATTGGGAAGAGCGATCTTATTCAACAATGTCTTAAGGGCAGCGTGTTTACTCCGATTGATGTTGTCGTTGACACGGCATTTCATGAGATTCTCGACAAAGTTGTTGACAATTGCTTTCTGAAAGGTTGGACTCAGAAAGATTCGAATTGGCCGTTGTTTCTGAGGAAGGTCATTCCGAACCCACAATACGCGGGTGACGAAGATACTAAATAATCGGCAAAGAGAGAGGGAGTTTGTAACTCTCTCTTTTTTTAGTTACATATTATATTTATGGAGGAATAAAACAATGGAAGAAAACATTGAAAACGATGATTTTATTGGAACTACTTATCGAATCGGTACAATTTCAAATGACATTGCTAAGCACAGCGAAAATAAAGATGATCTTAGCCCACATTTGTGTGTTTCATTGACAAGCAATCAGACTGGTGTAAAACCTAGTCAGCTTCGAATGTCATACAACATGTGCGTTTATGACAGTCCAAAAATACAACTGCCAACATCAACGAAAGCCGAAGACATTAAAAGTTATTTTCGACGTTGCGACGCTGTCTTTAATGCTGCCGGAACGTTTTTCTTTACTCATAGACTACTCATGAACCAGTTCAGAATGTTGCTCATAAAAAACGAGAACTTCTTTGAAGACTATGTTTTCGACATCTCTGTCGATGACATGGTTATAGATTGTTTGAACTTGGGTAATGTGTTTAGTCTCATAGATTCGAGCGCTATGGTCTTTGCAAGAGCAACAAACTCTAAAGAAGATCTGGCAAAAATCGCAAACGGGATTAATGAAAACATACAACGTTTTTGCGACGAATTCGAATCTCGTTTGACAGATAGTGAGACGTATGACGACAAGATAATACTGTCTCCAGATTTTACATATAAAGATATCGACAAGGTCAACAATTACATCGACAGTGTACTTATTCCGCAATATGTAAGATCTCACATCATAAAGAGGGAAGAAAAATAAGCAAAGTCGAGTAGTTCAAGAAAAGGACAGGTTCTTTGTAACCTGTTCTTTTTTTTTCTAAACACAGTGTATTTTTTGACATTTTAATATATTTTACTATTATAAAGGATGGTTTATTATGTATCAGAACGAACAAACCACGTTGAATGCGAGAGATATAGAAAGGCGTAAAGCTGAAGCATATATTAACGAATACCAGAATTCTGCAGCATTGACAAATAGTCCCGCTACAGCAGATTATAAAAAGTATTTGACAAAATCTCTTATCAACAGAGGTTTCTTATTTAATAACTTGGATAATGTAGAACGAATCTATAAAGCATCTATGGAAGAACTCTTTTCTAATGAGTTCAAAAACATCTTCCTCTATGCTAAAGATCGCGATATAAAAAATATCTATAACGATATTGAAAACGTAAAAAACATGGGACCAATTGGTATATTCGATCTTTTCTCATCGATGGTTACAGGTATAAATGCTAAATATCTTCCCTCATTCGAATCATTTAAATTTGAAGTTCCGCCTTCTGAAGCTATTTTAGGTAAAATGAGCTATGATGAAAAAATATCAATAATAAACGCTCGAGAAGATGTAGAATTGGGCGATGATATCGTACTTTATCAATATGCCAAAATTTCTGAAGATGATCTTGTCGAAGGTCCGGTAGAAGGAACTCGTTATTTTGTTGCTGTAGATGATCTTATGTCTGCAATTGTGCGCTTTGAAGAAGTTCATGATTTGGAAGAATTTGATCTTGATACAGAATACTTTACTCGTTCTGTAAGAGAAGTAATGCATGTTTTTAATCTTCCTATAAGCGCTATCCATGTTAATGGTCATGATTTTGATTCTACTTTAGATTTAAGTTTGGTTGATTGTGAAAATCAAGAGTTTGTTGATTCTATCCAAATTGAATACGATTTGTCTTCTGTAGAATTTACAGATGAAGAATTGCTTCCGTTTGTTAAGAAATTAGTAACTGAGAAAGTTGATAATAAGTTTAAATACTATTTGGTCGAATTCTTGGTTTCTATCAAAGAAATATTCTTAAAGTATGATATCTATAAGATTATATCTTCAATAAATTTCGAGAATCAAGATTCTTACGTTAACACTGTTATTGCTGTTACTTATTGCAAAGCTTTGCATGTGTTTGCCACATTGGCTTATGCTGTAAACGTTTCGGATTATCTTAATGATAACAGTGTAGTTAAGACTTTGATAAATGACCATATTGCACGCTCTTTGAAGAACGTATCTGTTTTAAAAGAAATGTTCTCTACTGCTGATTATTTCAGTGAGAAAGTATTTGATAAAATGTTGCTTGATGGCAATTTGAAAAATGCAACTCTTGGAAGATACAAAATTTCTTCACCTGTTAGCGATGAAATAGATTATAAAGAAGTTAATACAACTGTTGATAAGATAACGTGTATTCTCGTTGAAAACATCATCAAATTAAGATTTATGCTTGAAAGAATTGATGTTGTAACTTATACAGATAATAGTACTTTGCTTGCATTGTTCTTGATGTCATTCGTTATCATGGTTCAAATCATTTACCACAGTGCTTATCTCTCTAAACACAAAACATTGGTTATAAAATCAGTAAGAGAAATATTTCAACATTTTGGTATTGTTTATGATAAGATCATTTCTGAAAAGGAATTGTCTGAATTTATAAAAATTATAGAAGATTAAGGAGTTAATAAATGTTTAAATTAACTACGGAATTGTTGCATAGAATCGATTTTGCGACAATATTCGCTTTGAGTATTCCAACATTTTTGATTTATGTAGCATTCACATTTGTTTATTTTTTGAAGGTTGATAAGATCCATGTATCTCAAGCTTGTTACTACAAGTCACATGGTCTTAGCAGATTCTGTTTAGCTGGAATCTTTTTCTTGTTTGGATTAATTCTATTTGATCTGAATTTGGAATTCATTTTAGCTTATCTTACACAGTATTTTGTTGATGATGTCGTATTAAAAGAATCAGTATTGTTTAGAGGCATGACTAGCGTTTACAAGACAATGCCGATAAATGTACTGATCAATTTCACAATAATCTGTACAGCTATCTATACTTCTACTGAAGGCATTATTGCCAGTTTGAAAACGCTTAAGGTTGAACCTGGTATTTCAGTAGAATTACCATTACTTAAACGTCAGAGACTTTCTGCAATGTTTATTCTTTGGTGTTATATCGCTGTGATAGCAACACTGTATAATGTGCTTATTGGATCAGAGATGGTAACATTTCCTGTTAAGAATATTTACATTTCAACAGGTTTAACATTAATTATTCTTTTCTTAGCAGAACGTTCACCTTCTTTATTGAAAGACACAACTATAACAACTAAGCTTGTGAAGAATGCTGAAAACGTAGTTCCTTCTGATAATAAGACTGTAGTCGAAGCTGATGCTGCTTGGAATGGTGTTGACGATAAAATGTTTGGTGAAAAAGTTTCATTGGATGATGTAATGAAAATTGCTGGAAGTGTCGATGACATAGGAGATAAATAATGGGAAAGATAGAAACATTGGCTACAATGCCTAAAACTCCTGTTCAACAGATAATGGTTGGAGATAAAAAATACTACGTATACAATGTAAGTCTTGGATTGGATAATTATTCTCAGCGCAAATCTCCGTATTTGTTTACTAAGAATAATTTTAAAATCAATTGGGCTTCATTGTGTAATGTTCATATGATGGGTATGGGATTGATTTATTCTGGTGTTTATAATCGTTTCCGTTTAGAAATCGATTCAAAGTATCCAGAATACCCAAGACTTCCTGATAAACTCGCTAAGTTTATTATAGAATCTCCTGAAAGCCAAGCATATTACAAGAAACGCTTCCCGCCGATGTTCAATGAGTTTGATAAAGGTTTAAAAGATGCTTATGGTCCTAACGAAATCCATAATATTCTTTCTTTTATGACCAACAAATTTGTGGATGCTGGCACAGTAACATACTTCTCAACAAACGTTGGTTGGAAAGATCTTATTTATGATCTTCTTTATAACTGCACTCCAGTTGGTGTTTCTGGTAATTTCTCAGGATTAAATCATATTGTTTTGGCTGTTGGTGTAGCATATTCTTATTTGGAAGATAATACTGCGCCTGGTGCTAATCAAGTTCCGGACTTCTTTATCATAGATGATCCGTTTGGAAAAACATATGAATATTCTAAAGGTTTGTCTGGAAATGATGTTTGGATACCATTTGAAAAGTGTGTAGCCGACTTCAAATCTTTGGACAACCCGAACTTCAAGTTTGCTCACCGATTTATTCGTGCTGAGCATTTAGGAGTTTAAAAAAATAACTGTACCATTTTGGTACAGTTATTTATATTATATTTCGTATACTTCTAGTTTTACAGGATGTGATAAATCTCCAAAATCTTTACAAGAAATCGTTTTTCCATTTTCGTCAATATAATTTGCTTTGTTATAATGAATCGTTATTTTATCAAACAACGGTCTCCATTCTTTAAACATATCACGATACCAATTCAAGTCAGTATCTTTATCATTATCTGCAAAGATATTGATATTTGCATTCAACCAACCTGTCATCTTTAGAATCTGACCTAATACACGTTTGTATGCAGTTCTAGTTCCTATTGCAACGAAGATGTTGTTATTTGATTCATCTGGAAAATACAATTCTTTTGCGCCAATAATATCATAATTACCTTCTGCCATATTAATCACAGGATTATGTGCAAGAAGATCTATTTCTGTACTCGGAATATAAAGATATGGATTTGCAATGTTTTTATTGATAACATAAACCATGTATCTTTTATTTTTCTTTGTATAATATTCACTGTTTATATTTCGTAAGTTTATTTTGTTATTATCCAAACTCAACATTCCTACGAAATGCTTGCTGAATTCTTCTGCTACAAAACGTATGTAATTACAACGTTTTTTGTCAGATTTGTCTTCAAATTCAAGAAGATCCAAATGATTAAAATCAAACAGATCTTTAAAATTCAAAACAATTTTATACTTGATAATGTCTGTTATCGTAATCTTTCTGTTAAAACGATGTGACAAATAATCAACTTTAAATTGATCTTCTGGCCGAATAAAGTTAGGTATTTTCAAATCTAACTTCTGTAACTTAGTTGCCATATCGATTTTATTCAATGTTTTATTTCTAATTTTGTTGAACTTGAATGTATCAGCATCATACTTAAGACCAAGAGCTTGATAAAACTTCTTGCCAACTATTCCTTCAAATGGACATTGTTTACAACCATATCCTAATATCTTTAATCCTTTTGATGTAAATATCGGATTATGTGACAAACCAACATATAATTTATCGTCAGGTTTGTTACATTTCGGACATCTCATTCTTATTTGAGTTTCATTTACCTTTTTCGCTGTAGGCAATGTTAACAATGTTTGTAATATCTTCTGATATTGCTCCATATACTTTCCCTTCCATATATAATATCAAGTAAAGAATATATAATTATTTATCGAATTAAATAAAAAAATATAGCATGGGTATTTCTACCCATGCTACAAATGTTCACTTATAACAAACCTCGCATGTTAGTGCGATAATTGTATCGTTTTGCCCAGAAATTGTAATGATCTCCAGGCAACATTTTGTCTGCTGCTTCATAGATAGTGCATGGTTTATTTGGATGGTCACTATTGTAAGCATTCATATATTCCAACACTTTCGAATGATAATAATTGTACTTTGCTTCTCTTTCAGCAGCATGTTTGTCATAAGCAGCACAAAGTTGTTTAGTCTTTTCAATTTGCTTTTGTTTGCATTCTTTGTACTGATGTGAAACATTTGTTTTGATAAGATCAATTATTCCAGGGATGTAACCGGAAACAACATTAACAATCTTAAGAATCGATGTTATTTTTTCTTCGGGTTCGATAGTTTTCTTGTTTATATTGTTTCTAGTTTTTGGTGTAATTGCACGATGGTTTCGATTAGTTGTTACTCTACTAGCCATAATTCAATTACCTCCATTAATTAAAGTTTGATATGTAGCCTTATATAATGTTATTCGTACGAGAAGAGTATGTTTTTATTTCTCAATTTGTCCTTAGAGACATTCGCACCCTTTAATAACACAATGTCACAAGGAATATCTTCAAATTCTCCATTATGTGTAATGATGAAACATGAATCGCAATTCATATTATTGATTCTGGTTTGAATCATATCAATGAAACTACTTCTTCGTGTCTCATCCAATGCAGCATCGACTTCGTCTAGTCGTAATACATCATACCCACCATTAGCAATATTAGATTCAATAATGCTAAATGATATAGCTGTATTGACTGTTTCAGTTTCCGCTCCACTACATAGTGAAGCGTCCTTTATTTCTGTTCCGTCTCGATTCATCACGATTGAAAAATCTGATGAATCCAACAGAAATTCCTTTATCTTTAAATTTGATCCCCACATGGTATTCATGTCATCGTTTGTTTTTATCGTTAAATCATTTAAGAATGACTCGATCTTCCATGACGGATAACCAACTTTCGGAGACCAAATTTTGTTTAAAATATTTATTTTGTTAAACTGTTCTTGTACTTCAGTTCGCATCTTTTCGATCTGTCTCTTACTGATAAAGAACGTTGTCATTTCATCTCGTTTCTTATTGAGATTTGTTAACTCTTGTTCCATCTCAGTTTTCTT
>Ga0256407_10001926_pt1 | contig 41368 bp, 12 predicted proteins | sample RumenRJG_04DNA_FD_193489 | JGI IMG/M metagenome (GOLD analysis project Ga0256407, IMG submission 193489) | Bovine rumen microbial communities from Lethbridge, Alberta, Canada - RJG_04 | ecosystem: Host-associated > Mammals > Digestive system > Stomach > Rumen | place: Canada: Alberta... | reverse complement strand
TTATTATTTAGACTGTAAATTATAAAAAATAATTAAGTGTGTAAGAAATATTTTTTTAAGAAAAGCCAAATGTAATAAAAAAATTTTATTTAGTGTGTAATTTAATTCTTATATTTCAAGGGTGTAAAATTTATATAAAAATAGGCTGTAATACAATTATTATATATGATTTAGGGTGTAATTGATTAATTTATTATTTTTATAGAAAGGTTCTAAAGTGAAAAATAAATTTTCTCTAATGTAAAGAATGACTTGTTTATAAAATCTTCTTATCAAATTATTTAAATTAAATTAAAACAACAGATAATCATTGTAAAATAAAAATAATTTAACATTAAAAATCAATTTTTTCATTTTTTAAATATATTTATTATAATTTAATGTATAAAGAAATTCCATATTATGTTAATTAAATGTTTAATTTAATTAACATTAATAAATTTTTTTATGTGAAAACTTTTTTTTAATTTTTGTAAAGATTAAAAAAAAAATATATTTTTCATTTTTTGTATTTATGCTTTAATTAATTTAATTAAAAGGGCCATTATTTGATTTAAAATTCAATTAAATTAATATTATTTGTTTCCGATTTATTATTTATATTTGATGATGAATTTTTTTCAAATTCAACAAAAGGATTATAATATTCTTGATTATTATTTCCATTATTATTTTGATTAATATTTGAATTTAAATTATTTTGTAAATTAATATTATTTGTTTTATTATCTTGAATTGGATTTAAATCAAGTAAATTTATTACATTATTCATTGAATTAACTTGATTTTGATTTTGATTATTTTGACCAATAAAATCAAAAGGAAATAAATTATTATTTTGAACATTATTTTGTTTATTATTAATATTACTATTATTATTTGTTTGATTATTTTTTGATTTATTATTATTATTATTTTGATTATTATTATTATCATTATCACTATTACTGCTACTACTACTACTACTACTATCATTATTATCATTTGTTAAATCATAAATATTTTTTTGCTTTTTAAAAGATAATTTTTTTTTCTTTTTTTCTTTTTCTTTTTTATCTTTTTCAAAATTATAACTTCCTAAACGACCTAATAATCCTCCTTGAAATGCAGTTTCTTCTTTTCTTTCTTTTTCTTTTTCAAAAATATAATCATCTCTAATTTTTTCAATTAAATCATCATTTTCTAAAATTTCATAAATACTTTTTGCTTTTTCTCTAATATTTTCAGCACCATTTACTTCATATTTAAATTTAGTTAAAACATAAATTATTTCTTTACAATTTTTAATTTCATATAAAAATCTTTTCGAAGCTCCTTTAATTAGATTTTCAACTAAAATTAAAGTTTTATAAATAAATTTCCATTGATCAAAATTAAAATTTAAATTTGCTCTAATTCTCTTAATTATAATATCAAGTTCATTATTATTTTCACTTCTTTCAAACAATTGTACTAAATAACTTTCATAATTTTCATTAGAAATTTTTTTATCCCCAGTTAAAAAATTAAGTAAATCATTTGTACTATAATAGAAAAAATTCATTTTTAAAAAATCTTATAAATATAAATTTTTTATATTTAAAAAAAAAAAATAAAATATTTAAATTAATATTCATCATCATTTCCATTTTCATTTTCATTTTCATTATTTTTATCATATTCATTATTTACACTTTCATTAAAAGTAAGAGTATCAATTCTTTCAGTAATTTTATTTTCTTCTTCTCTATATGCATCAAGTCCTCTTGCATGAATTTTAAATTCTTTTGTTTGTTCTGCTAACATTTCAGGAGTAATAAAAACTAATTTATGTTCATAACAATTATTACAAAAATAAATAATTATAAAAATTAAAATTAAAATTTCCAAAAATATAGTTTGAATACAAGTCAATAATACATTTAAAAAATCATCTAATAATCCTATTTCAAGAGGTAATGCTTTATTATTATTTGTATTTGAGCTAAAGTCAGTTTGGCAATATTTATTAAATTTTTTATAATAAATATATGTAGTTAATCCATATCCTAAATATAATGCTGATAATGTCATTGAAATAATTAAACATAACATTAATAAAATACAAAATAAATAATAAATTCCTGATGAGTCTACACAATTATTATCTAATCTAAATATTAAAAATATAATTCCAATTATAAATATAATTAAAGAAAATATTGAAAGAGCTAAAGAAAATCTTCTTAAATATTTAAAATATTTATATCTTCTAATATGATCTTCAGTTGATTTCATATATGGACATCCAATTCCATATAAAATTTTTTCTGCTACAATTTTAGGATAATTATTTTGTGAAATTTGTAAATTTAAATTTGTATAATAATTAGATATGATTGGATCTAAATCAGAATATTCAATTTTATCAATTAATACTTTTGTTCTTAACCCATTATCATTATAATAAAATAAAGAAGAATCATTATAACAATATTTAGATCCATTATAAGTTAAATGATATAAATTATTTCCTTCATTTTGATTTAAAGGATTAATATTACTATAATCATGATATGAACATTGTAATTCATTTTCTAAATGAATATTTGAAAATAATTCATTAAAAGAAAATATTGACAGATTATTTGAACTTATTGTTGGAGTAAATTTACCATCTGTTGAAATATTAGAAACATAATTTGTAAAATATATTGATTTATTTCCACTTAATAACATTTCATAATAATCTTTATAATCAATTTTTTTCTCAGTATATAAGGATTTAAAAGTATTATGATAAGAAGAAATACTTTGAGGACTTCTTGATATACAAATAACATTATCTTTATATTTTGTAATATTGATAGGAGAAATTGTATTTATTTTATTACATGTATAAACTTTATTAAATGTTTTTTTTTTACAAACACTTTTATCTTCAGTAAAAAAAATTGAATTATAAAATTGACAATAACAAGAATCTTTTTTATATCCACTCCATATTGTTAAATTAATAGTAATATTTGATGAATTACAAGAATTTCCATAACCTATATTTGATATAAAACCAACATTCCAATTTCTTTCATATAATTTTTGTAAATATTTTGGTGTTTTTATTGGTGTTTTTATATAAAGTAATGGGCATAATATTACAAAAAAAAGATATAATATAATTAATATAATTTCTAATAACCATTCACTGAAAGAAAGTGTTAATTTTATATTATTATTAATTGCTATTGTATTTGGGGGATTTTTTTTCATTTAATATTTTATTTCAATTTAATTAATAATTAATTTAAAATAATTTTAACATTTATTTTTTAAAATAATTGTTTTACTCAATATAATATTGATAGCATTTAATAGGTAATAATAATATAATAATTGAATATACCAAAGGGAGAATTAATTGATATATTAAAGAAAAAACCCATATTTTGAATTTAATTTCTATATAACCATAAATTAAAAAATATAAAATAATATAAATCCAAGTAAAAAATCCAATAATTAGATTTAATATTCCTAAAGTTTTTTTTCTTTTTATAATTCTTATTAATAGATAAACAATTATAGAAACAATTGATGAAAAAATTGAATTATGAAAATAAATTGTAAATGCCATTGAATATAATCCACAAAGTAATACAATTCCTATATTTAAAAATGAAAATTCAAAAATTAGAAAAATAATAGGATGTAATTTAATTAAAATTTTACAATATCTTTTTAAAACACTTTCTTCAGTAGGATGAACATTAATAAGAACTTTACTTTCTTTTATAGGCATAGGAATTTCCTTTGATTTATCAGTATATGATGCTAATTCAACTACATTATGTTGATTACTTGGACTATCATTAGTATTTGAAATTGTATTAGATTCATTTGTTGATGGAATTGGAATTCCATATTTTTCTTTTTTAAAAATATAAGGAATTGAAAATATTAAAACTAATAAATATAATATATTAAATATAAATCTATAATCTAAAATTTTATAATTTCTCCAATTGAAAATGTGATAAATACATTTAAATACTAATAATGAATTTTTTTCTTTATATTTTATTGCTCTACCATCTTCATATTCATATAATTTTGATGAAGAATCTAAAACTTCACAACTACATTTTATTTGAATTTTTGAATGTATTTTATAATATCCTTTATATAAACAATTTTCTTCGCAAATTGGGAAAAATTCATAATATTTCATTCTTATATATAAATTTAAATTTTCTTTTTTATTATCTTCAAAATCAAGAACACATATATCATTATAATATTTACTTTTTTTATCTAAGAGATCAATATTATATTTATCAATATATTTTTTATATCTTGTTCCAATTGAATAATCATTTAATGTAAAATTAAAATCTTTAATTAATTTATCACAAGTTAAATTAACAATATTAAAATTATTATCATAATACTTTATATTAATAGTATTAACAAATCTATTAGGTTGAATATATTCAATTGTCATTAAATAAACTGGATTTCTATGAATAAAACATTGATTATATTTTTTAATTTCTTCATCATTAATTTTTATAACTTTTATTGAAAATTTACTATTATGATATAAAGTATCATTTGAAGGTCTCATACTACCTTTGTATAAATTTTCAATATCCTTAATTAATTTTTCTAAATCACTTAAAACAATATCTTTACATTCATTATTTTCAATTTTTGTACCTTGAGGACAATTATTATAACAATAAGCATTATATTTAAAAGGATAATCTCCAAAACATTCTTTAACACATTGTTTAGTTTTAATAATCATTAATTGATAATTACTAGGACAAAAATCAACACATATTGTTTCATTTTTTTCAATATACCAATATTTTCCATTACAAATAATATCAGGTTTATCATTTGTCAATAAACATTCTAGAGTATAAGTATTATTAAATTTATATTCATTTGGACATTTTTCATCTTTATTTAAACATTTAACTGATTTATCTGCATATGAAATCCAATAATATTGACAATGACATCCGTTATCATCACTTATTATATTATTTAAATGGGTTGGACATTTTTCATAACAAATATTTGAAAATTGAATTAAATTTGAAGGACATTTTTCAATACATTGATTTTTTATTTCAATTAAATATGGATAATTAATTGGACAAGTATTTTGACTATCTAAACATATTTTATTATTATTTACTATATAATATAAACCAACACAATTTTTAATAATACAATTTTTATTTTTTTGTTCATATATAAAATTATCTAAACAACTAGTACATAATTGATTTTCATCTGTTCCTCCCCAATAACAAGTCTTGCAATTTTTATAACATGGCATAAATTTATTATTTATATGATTAAAATAATATCTTTTTATTATTTCTTCACTATTAAAACATAAAGATGTATCATTAAAAGTTGGATAATATTTATTTTGTATATTACATTTTATACATTTTGTATTATATTTTTCAATTGAAAATTCACTACATGATTCACATGCACTATTACATACTTGGATATATATAAAACATCTATTTGAAATAAATGATCTATTTAAATTTGTATCAACATATTCTATTCCTATTTGAAGATATTCTTTTCCATAATTATTTGAATTGTATGTAAATAATGATTCAGTTAATTTTGGATTTCCAACGAAACCATTTGAACTGTTAAATAAAAGTAAAATATTTTCATTTTTTTTATTTGTATAATCAATAATTATTTCATTTATTTTTAAAGATAATGTTTCATTTGAATGAAGAAAATATTCTGAATTTTTACATTGAATTAATTTTGGAAATGTTATTATAAATGAATTAACATTATTTGAATTTGATGAATATATTATATTTAATAAATTATTTTGATTATTGAAAATATTACTTACCATATATTTAATATCTTTTTGTTGAACTAAATCTATTGTTTCTATTATATCTATATAATTATTTTCTATATCATATTGAACTTCAGAAACAGTTATAATATTTGAATTATTAATCTCTTTATTATAAGTTATATATAAATAATTATTATTAAATTGGATAAAATTAAAATTATTTATAGGATATGATAAAACCAAAAGTTCATTATTTTGTATTTCATATTTGTTATCAAATATTTTATCAATTATCACTTTTTCAAAAGTTAAATATGAATTTTCCGAATCATAAGCACATATAAAAAATGAATAGAAATCAATATTTATTAAAGTATAATTTGTTATTTTTCCCATTAAATAAATTTGTTTTTCATTAATAATCTTTATATTATTATTATTATTTAATTCAATATAAGATGAAAGTATTGTATTTTTTAAAATATCATAATAAATGCAAAATATGTTATTTTTATAATCAAAATCACATGAAATATATTTCTCACTTATTTCTTTATATATTAATTGCTTATCAAATATATATTTATTTAATTGACTTAAATTATTATTTTTATTATTAAATGTTATAATTTGTTTTATTAAATAATGCATATTTTCTGTTTGATTATAGAAAATATATGAATTAAAAAACATTAAAATATCATTTTCCTTATTTATTTTTACATTACATTTATGCTCAGTTTTTGTAAGATTTAAATTATCATATGTTAAATTTTCTATATTCTTTCCATCATTTAAATTATAAATCTCTATTGCATTTTTTCCAGTACAAGCAAAATAAATTTTTGAATTTGAAATTGTAAAATCTGTTGATGATATTTTATCAACAGAAATTGAAAAAGAATTTTTAGTAATTTTATTATTTTCATCTATTAAATATGTATTAGTTTTTGTTAATAACATAATAGAATTATTATATGGAAAACTAATTAAAATTTCTAATTTTTGATTATCAAAATTTTTTATTTCTGATATTCCATATTTACATTGTATATAAAATAAAATGAAATATAAGATAATTAATTTTAGCATTTTTCTATTCAATAAAAATAATGTAAATTAAGTTATAAAAAATAAAAAAAAAATAATTTTATTTTTTCAAAATAAAAAAATAAATTTAAAATTTATTTTATACTTTTTCTTTTTGTTTAATCTGAATAGCTTTCATTCTTTCTAAAAGAAAATTTCTAGAATCATGATTTAAAAGAAAATTAGGATTATTTTCATTTTCTTGTTTAGTATTCAAATAATTTGTAATATCCTGAATGAGTTTTGTTTGATCACTAAATTCAAAACTTGTTGGTTTATTAGGAGAAGTATTTTGATATGATACTTCATTTTCATTACTAATTCTAAAACTATCTTTTGTAGATTTTTGAAAAGATCTTTTATTATTATTTTTATTTTGATAATTTTCATCAAAAATATTATCAATTTCTTCTTTTGGAATTATTGGAATAAATTTTTCTTTTGCTAATCTTTTTACAATTTTTTCTGAATTTTTATTTATTTTTGGAACGAAACTATATCTTTGATCTCTTGTTTCTTTGAATTTTTTTAATCTTTCCATTTCTTGAGTATGTCTTCTATTTAAATATGATGTTGCTGGAGTATTATAATCAAAACTATTATTTAAATAAACTTTTTTATTTTGTTTTGGAATTTTATTATTATTATTATTAAGTACACTATTATTAATATTATTATTTTTTGTTCTCATTTTACCTGAACTTTTATTATTTAAAAGATTTTTTGTTGATGATTTTTTTGAAGATGATGATAATTCAAAATTTATTTTTGTATTATATGTATAATCATTTACATGAGAATCTCTTAATAAGACTCTTTTATCAAAAGAATATTTATTATTCATAATTTTATTATTATTATTATCATTATATGGAATTGTATTTGATTGACTTGAAAAATGATTATTTTGAGATTTTATTTGTGCTATTATACCTTGATTTTGTTGTTTTGGATTATTCAAATTTTTTGCTATTATTATTGGATTAGCTTGAATTTGTATATTTTTTATTTTATTATTTCCTAATAATAATTGGGGAGATTTTACTCTATTATAATTATTATAAATATTTTTATTATCATTTTCAGGATTTTTTTTTGTTAAAAATCTTGAATAATCTTTTCCATCCATTTAAAAAAATAAATAAAAATTTTTAAATTAATTGATTATTAATTCATAATAAATTAATTATATATATTGATTTATATTATTTATTTCTTTTTCTGTATTCCTATACAATTTTCTTGTTTTAATATTTCAACTTTAATAATAAGACCATCAATTTGTCCACCATTCATATATAATTCTGCATTTTCTGCATCATTCCGATTTGTAAATTCAATAAATGCATAATCTTTTTTTACCTTTGTTTCTTCATTTATTGCAATATAAACATTTTTTATTTCACCATAATTTGAGAATATTTCTTTAATATGCTCTTCAGTTAAATTTGGTGATATATTATATACAACAACAATTGTCATATTATAAGGATTGTTTTCATCTTGATTATTAATGTTATTATTTTCATCCATTAATTTAAAAAATTTAATTAATTTTTAAAAAATAAAATTTATTAATTTTAATTTAAACACTTCCTAAAAAAGAATAATAAATAAAACTTTAAATAAAATAAATTAATAATTAATATGTCAGAAAGGAAAAAAAAATCAAAAAGATCTAAATCAACAAAAGAAAAAAAAAACCCAAAAAAAAAATCAATAATATTAGGTAAATTAAAAGAAATAGATCCATTTAATTTTGAAATAAAATCAAAAGAAACATTTAAAATAGAAGAAGATTGCATAGAAAAAAAAGGTTGTACATCAATAACATTTGGAACAGAGTCAATAATGCAAAAATGTTATATTTGTCCAATTTGTAATCCTGATAAAAATAATTATATTTGTAAATATTGTTATGATACTTGTCATGCATATTGTAGATCAAATTATGATTTTAATCCAGATAAATTAAGAGAAGAAAATAATTATTTAAATGAAAAAGAATTTGCATGTTATTGTGGAATAAGATTAAAACATAAACCAGATGAAATTATAATAAAACAATTAGTTCCTTGTAATTTAATAGAATTAGATAATATTTTAGGAGTAGATAATTTTTATTGTCAAACTCATCAAATTAATCTTTGTTGTATTTGCTCATTTACATGTCATAAAAATTGTAATGTTGTAAAAAATCCTAAAGGAAATAATAATGATAATATTTGTTATTGTAAAATTGATAATCATACTTTTTATAATGAATTAGCTTTGAATTTTTCTTTAATTGAATATCAAAAATTAAGTGAAATTCCAGTTTGGAAAATTCAAGTAATTAATATATTATTCGGGAAAAAAAATATTGTTGAAAATTTTTATCATTTAGTTTCTAGTGTTTTTAATTTATATGAAAAAGAAAAAAAAAAAAGTTCTAAACATGATTCGAAAAATCATCAAGAAATAAATGATCAAATGAAAGAAGATTTTTTTCATTTATTAAAAACTTTTACTAATATTTTTAATAGGAAATTTAAAACATTTTATTATGATAGAGAAGTATTAAAAATGTTTAGATTTGAACATTTAAATAATTTTATTAATTCTATTGATATAAAAGATTCTAAAAGTCTATTATTAAAATTTAGATTAATGTTTATATTATTATTTATTCATTTAAAAAGAGATTTTCAAATGATGAAATCATTAATCACAGTTGATTTTTTAACAAATAATATTTTAGAAAGAATTTATTATAAAAAAATAATATATCAAAAAAGAGTTTATACAAATGCAATTGATACAAAATATAATTTAAAGAATATATTTAAACCAAAAAATATACTTAAAACAATAATTTTTGATCATTTATGTAATTTAATGGAAGTAGGAATGAATTATATTTCTATTGAAGAAAATCAAAATGAATTTGAAATAGGATTAAAATTAATTTCTTTTTTATTAAAAAGAATGATTTTTTCAAATGATGAATTAATCAAATTAATAAATTCTATTTATAAATTTTTCATTAAATTTTATGAATATATAAATAATGATAAGAGCAAAATTTATTCATTATTAAATATTTTTATGGGATTAGCAGAAATTTTTTATATGATTACAGTAAGTTATAATGATAATATTATAATGGAATATTTAGATTCAAATAGAAATAAAAGTAATCAAAGTTCAATTAATGAAATAAATGATTTTATTCACGTTAAAAGTGATTATGGAAATTTATTATTTAGAATGGTACTTCAGTCATGTGATATATTAAAGAATCATTATGATTTAATTCAAAAAATTGAAATTGATAAAAATGAAGAAGAAAAAAAAAGAATAATATTAATTGAAGAAGAAAAAAATAAATTAAAACAAAAAATTGAAGAAAGAAATTCAGAAATTCCTATTAAATTACCTGAAAATGGTGGATTATTTAAAGAAAAAATAATTAAAATATTTAATGAAACTTTAAAAATGTTTTCATTAGCAGGAAATATATATTATACTCAATTAGATGGTATTACAAAAGAAACTATTAATGAATATTATTATTTTACTCAAAAAATAAAAAATAATTCATTTAAATTATTAAAAGGAAAAGAAATAGAAAAAATACATGATTTATTATATAATTTAAAAATTGATCTTGAAGTTAAATTAAATGAATTATTTTGTTCAAATTATAGTGGTGAAATTATGAATAGTGGAAATTTTATATTTAAAACATTAACTGATTTTGCTAATACAATAAAAGAAAATTTTGCAAAAAAAGAAGAAAAAAAAAATGAAAATCAATTATTATTAAAATATGAAAAATTTGAAAGATATGGTCAAGAATATGATTTAGATGAAGAAAAATTATTTAATAGAAATGGAAAAAGAATAGGTGATTATTTAATTAAATTAGCAATGAAAAATTCAAAACTGTTTGAAGTATTTGAAAATAATAGTTTCCATAAATATATTGAAGATTTTGTTGATTGTTTAATTATTTCCAATATTGATGAAGTTTTAGGTAAAGTATTAGTATTTTTAAGTGATAGAAAATATCCAACTTTATTAAATTATGAATTATTAGATTTTATATTAGTATTTTTTTCACTTTTTTTCTTTAGTAAAAGAGGAATAAAATATTTTTTAATGGGAAAAAATCTTTCAAGAATAAATAAAATTTTTAATAGATTTTGTTGTAAACCTGATAATAAAAATATCAATGAAACTTATGGGAAAGATTTAGAAGAAAATTTAAAAAAGATTAATCTTTTACTTAAATTTATTACTTCAATGTTAAAAGGTTGTAATTTATATGAAATAACTTTAAAAAATCATAAAGTATTATTAAGATTTAAAAAAAATATTATAGAACATATTGAAGAATTTAATAAAATATGTACAAATACTGATTATGCAGGAGAATTTAAATATCAATTTTATTTCATATTAAGAATTTTTAGAAAATTATATCGTGATTATGAATTTGAACAATTTGAAGAAATTAAACATAGAATCCTTTTAATATTTTATGATAGTCCTTTAAATTTATTAGAAAAAAATACATTTTCATCTTTCTTTTCTTTTGATGAAGAAGATATTAAAGAAGAAGATAAAAATTTGGCAAAAAATATAATGAAAAAAGTAGAACAAGATAATATTTCTGAAATTGATACTTCAAAAAAACCTAAAAAAATAATTTTAAAAGAAAATTCAGTTGCTGATAAAACAGAAGAAAAAAAGACTAATATATATACAATTCAAAAAGATGATATTATTTTAGAAGATGGAGGTAATGAAAGAAATATTACATTAGACCTTTATTTTGCATTTTTTAATCTTATAGGTACACAAACTTTATATCATTTTAATAAAGAAGATGATATAAATATATTTAATAAATTATACAATTTTAATGATTTTGAACTTTATAAAAAATTATTTGATTTGAATAAAATAACAATAAAACAAAAAACTAAAATATTAAGATTTTGTAGAAGTATTTATTTATTAGATAAATTAGATTATTATGATTTTTTGAAACAAAATAGACAATTAACAACTAAAAATTATATTCAATTACTAGAATCAAATACTATTAATGAAGCTAATATAAGTGATGCTATTGATTTAGAAAATACTGGTGTTTCAAAAGAATTATTAAAGGAATATAAAGAAAAATTAAAAGTAGCTAAACAAATTGAACTAATTTTAAAATTATATATTGGAGAAATAAAAAAATTTCCATTACAATTTAAGAATATTGGTATGGATTCTTGTTTAAAATTATATAAAGAATTATTATTAGGTGTTAAATTTATTGCTAATTTTTTTTATCAAGAAAAAGAAATTTGGGCAAGATTATTTTTACCATTTTATGAATTATGTATTGAATTTGTTCCTAAAGTAGATGTTTTTAAAAGGATTTATAAAGAATTTAAGAAAAAAAAAGAATTAAAAGTATTTGATATGAATTTTAATGAATTTAAAGATATTGATTCTGGAAAATTATATGTTAATTTAGAAATAAATGAAATAAAAAAGAAAATAACAAAGGAAGATATAAAAAGACTTAAAGAAGAAAAAATACAAAAATTAAATAAATTGGCAAAAAATATTGAAGCAATTCATTCAACATCATTTGATATATATCATCAAGAAGGAATATATAAATATATTATAGAATGTTATGAAGATATTTGTGAATATACCCAATTAAATAAAAGTTATAATTTACAAAGATTTTTACAAATTTTTGATAAAACATCAGAAGCAAATTTTACTCCATTTTCTTTAATTGAAATATTAGATTATGAATATTTTTATGTTGAAAAAAGTGAAGAAAATATAAAAGAAAAAAATAAAGATATAACTGTATATAAAATATATAATTTAAAAAAATCATTTTTAAATACATTTGTCAATATACATAATACTAATTTTTATAATGTAATAACAAGAGTTTCAAATGAATTAGGAGTTTCAGATTATAGACAAAAAATAATTGATTATTTCATATCATTTTTAAATAGTATTGAAGCAAATAATACAGAAAGATTAGAAGATTTAATTTGTATTATTACAAAATTATTATTTTATGATGTTAATGAAATGCAAAAAAGATTTGAACCTTTAATTAATGATAAATATTTTTTCACTAATTTTAATAAATTACTCAATTATAATATAATACTTACATTTTCATTATATAAAAATAACTATTCTTTTGAAAGGAGTTTAAAAATTGGTAATTTAACAAAATTATTAATTCAATTTTTACAATATTTAGGTGCAGGATTTAATTATACTTTTCATGATAATATATTTAAACTTCAAGAAGATGTTATAAATAAAGAAAAAAAAATTATAGATAAAGAAGAATTTAAAAATGAAGAAAATGAATTAATTAAAGATTCAAAATCAAAGAAGACAAGTGATTCAAAAAAGAAAAAAAAGAAAAAAAAATCAAAAGCATTTGATTCATATAAAAATATATCAAATGCAATACCTGATTTTAAAGTAAATAAAACAATATATGAATCAATAATATATAATTTAAAAAGATCATTCTTTTTTTTAGGAATGGATAATTTAGTTGATGGAGAAGTCGCATATGATAAATTAATAATTTTAACTAAAAATTTTGTTCAATTCTTAATTGAATATGTTGTATCAATTGATGAAAATATTGAAATTATTGATAATAATATGAAAAATTTATTTTTTGGAAGTAAAATTGATGGAGAAAAAAATGCTTTTGAAATACTTGATTATAAACCATTAATAAATGTTATTTTTTTAAAATTAAAACCAAATCAAAATGATGATAAAATGTATTCATTAAGGAAAAAAATTTTATGTTATGTAAAAATAAAATATGTTGAATTATTAATAAGTTATCTTCAAACAGGAGGAAAAGATGAATTTGTAAAAATACTTATAAGAAAAAAATGTTCAACAATTGATTTATATCAAGAAATATTATATAATTTTAAAGAAATTTTAGATAATTTACAAAAAAAAAATGAAAAATTATATAAATCATTAATAAAAATAAATAAAGATGAAAAATATGTAAATAAATTATTAGATTATTATGCATTTCATAGTGAATTTAGAAATTTAATAGAACTTAAACTTTCTTTGAAATTATATATATTAATAAAAATATATGAAAATAAATATAAAGAATATTCAATTAGAGATCATTTTGATAGATTAATTGTTGATGAAAGTATAATTAATGATAGTATTAGAATAAGAAGTAGATTTTCTAAAAGAGTTCATATGTTTTTAGAAACAGTTGTATTAAATGTAGAAGTAAGATTACCTGATGATAATGAAACTGGGATTAATGAAATAAATAATAATTCTGATAAAATTTCTGATAATGTTATTAAGAAAATTAATATTAAAAAAGATGATGATATTAATAAAAATGAATTTGAAGAAGAAAAAAATGTATGTATTCAATCAAATAATGTTACATTTTTTATAAGACCATATTTAACATTTTCATTATCTAATTATTCAAAAAATAATTTTGAAGAAAATGTTGATAGAAAAAATGCTACTTCAAAATTTGTATCTTTATTATCTTTTGCTGATTATAGTTTATTTGAAATGGTTGTTAATATTCATAATAGAGGAACAAGTATAATTAAATCATTTTTATTATCAATCAATTTCAAAATCATTGAAATTATTAATTATATAATAATAATTGTCCAAAATGTTTTATTAATGTATTATTATTATCTTTCCCCTAATCTAAGTTCTGTAAAATATGATACAAAAGATGAAAGTAAAACTTATCATATTTATTCAATTAATTTTATATTATCCATAGCACAAATTGCTTACTTATTAATTTTTCTTATTATTTGGTTTATTTTCAGACATTCTAATTGTTATCAATTGAATTTAATGAAATTATATAATCATAATTTTATTTTTAGAAAAAAAAATAAAATGAAAAAAATATCCCAAAATATAGTTGATTATTTTAGACAAGATGAAAAAATTTCATTCTCACAATTTCGTTCAGAAATAAATAAAAATATCACAATATCTCAAATGTTATATGCAACATTATTTGAAAGTATATTATTTAATAGAGATATCAATATTTTCTTATATTCATTCCTTTTAACAATAATATATATAATAACTAAAAGTTCATTATTTTTAATAATCCAAATATTATTTATAATAAATATAATTTCAATATTATTCAATATATTCAAAGCAATAAAAAATAGATTTTTAAATATAATAATTGTTATTATTTTAGAGTTTATAATAATATATATTTTTATGTGGTTTTCTTTTTATTATTTACCTGACTTATTTCAATTTGATAATGTTCTTGATAAAGATAGTAATGAAATAATATCTGAAGAATATTGTAATTCTAGTATTCAATGTTTTTTATTAATGATTCAACAAGGAATTCTTTCATTTGGTGGAATTAGTGATTTAATTGGTAAAGTTAGTTATAAAAAAAATGTAGGATTTTTTATAATGAGATTTTTTTATGATTTAATATTTTTTTTGATAATTGTTTTAATTTTAGGAAATATTATTTTTGGAATCATAATTAATTCATTAAGTGAATTAAGAATAGAAAATAGGAATAAAGAAAATGATAAAAAAAATATTTGTTTTATTTGTCAAATTAGTAGAGATAATAGTTTAACAAAAAAAATTGATTTTGATAATCATATTCATGGAGTACATAATATGTGGAATTATGTTTATTTTCTTGTTCATTTACATATTAATAATCCTTATGAATTTAATCAAATTGAAAGTTCAGTTTGGGAAAAATTAATTCAAAAAGATTTTAGTTGGTTACCTATTGAAAAAAATGAAAATTGATTGATTCAATTTTTTATTTTTTTATAAATATTAATTAATATAATTTTTATATTGATTAAAAATATTTTTTAATATTTTAATTAAGAATTTAATTAGATATATTAAATAAATACTTACATTTAATTTATAAAGTGTTTAAAAGAATAACTTAATAAATTCTATTAATTGTATTTTTATATTTTGTACACTATATTTTACAAAATTATTTTTTAAATGATTTAAATATGCATAATTTATCTTTCATTAACTTTTGTAATATTGACTTTGCAGATTTCCTAATATTCTTATTATTTGATTCCATTAAAATTAAAAGAATTTGAAATAATTTTTTTATTTCTTCTTTATTCATTGTTTTTATGAAATTTGGAATTACATTCTCAATTTCAGACTCAATTAATGGAAGTAATTCATTTTTTTCTTCATTATTAGTTTTCTCATAAATTTGAGAAATATAATTTATTGAATTAATTATTGATTCATCATATAATTCTTTTATATTTTCAAATTTTGAAATAATATTATTTTTTATTGATGAAATTAATTTAAAAGTATCAATATTTTTTTTTGATATAATTATTTTTGGTAAATTAATTTTGTTTTCTATATCTTTTTTTGTCAAATTTCTATTAATTATAGAAAGAGTTTTATATATTTCTTTTATATCTATTTCAGTTTTTTCAATATTCTTAATGTTAGACAAAAATTTAAATAAAAAGTCACCAAAATAATAAGTAAAGTCAATTATTTCATTATATTTTTCTTCTGAGGGCTCTAAACTTGTTTCTTTTAAAAATGCTAATATATTGTTAATATATTGAAATACATTTTTCAATGTTATTTCATTTAAATTATCAATTTCATTAATTAAATAAATATTTAGAATTTTAAAAATAGATTGAAAAAAATTATTATAAATACTTAATTGTAATAAAAGAACCAATAAATTTTGATATATTAATGAATAATACTTTTTGAATTTTTGAAGATTTTTAAATATTAATTCTAATATATTTTCATATTCTTCTAATGATAAATCTCTAAAAATTTCAAATTTTTTTTTTAAATATTCTTTATTTTCACTAAATTCTTTGTTTATATCTTTAATAATTTCAATTTCATTATTATTAGAATTTATATTTGAAAAAAAATTTAAATTATTATTTTCAGATATTGAAATTATATTAAGTGAAATTTCTTCTATATTTTTCCCTTTTTTTATATCTTTAAAAAATGAATTTTCATAATTTATATACATAAATTTACTCATTAATAAACTTATTAAATGTGATTGAATAAATAAGCAATATAATATTAAAAAATTATTTTCATAATTTTCATCTTTAATATATATTGGGGCACCGTTTTCTTTTTTATTTTCAATGATTTTAATTTCATCTTCTAAACTTTCATAAATTATTTCAAACATTAAATTAATATGTAATTCTGGATCATATTTAATAATTTCATCAAGAGAATGAATAAAATTTTCTAATAAATGAATTTTTTTATCATTTATACTTATTTTATAAATACTTTTCAAAATTTTTATTAATAATTGTTTTATATCATCCCTTAATTTCTCTTCAATATAAATTTTTGATAAACTTCTTAAACATTCTTGATAATTTTCAATAAAATTTGGAATATCTTTTTCAAATTCCCTTTCAGCTTCTTTTAAAATATTTTGAATTAATGGATAAAAATCATTTATTTTTTCTAAAATAATACTTTGCATAATATTAAATAATACAATCCAACCTTTTTTAATATTTTTAACATTTTCTATAATATTTGAAAAACAGTCCATAACAGTTTCTAATTTATTAATTTTTTTTAAATTATCATTAAATATAATTTCAAAAGGTCTTAATAAGGTAGTTTCAAAATCTTTTGAAAAATTATTATTGTTTTCATTATTTAAAATTTTAATCACACTTTGTCTTAAAGAATCCATTGAATTAATAAATAAAATTTCATTTTTAGGATATCTAGAAATTATATATAAAAAATGTCCAGATATTATATTATATATAATATCTAATTCTTCTTGTGGTCTATTTACATTAAATCCTAAAACTTCTACCATTTTTTGTAAACAAAATAATCTATTTTCATTAGTTGATAATTCCATTTTTGAAATTTCACATAATGAATTAATAAATTCTTCAAGAATTTTAATGTTATATTTTATTGTTGATTCAAAAATTATATCATATGTCATAAAAGATAATTTTGTAGAATTTCTTTGATAAATTTCTTTTTTTAAAGTATTATTTTTATTATCAAATGGACAATGTTGATATTTATCTATTTTACTTATCATTTGAATAATATTTAACCAACCTGATGAAATATATTGTCCATTTAATTCTAGAAATGATATTAATGTATTTAAACATAAAATATTTTTATTATCTAATTCTTTATTATCAAAAAAGATATTAGAAGAATTAATAATTGTATTTATAAATGCATCACTTATTGTATATAATTTAATTATACCACATGTTTTTGAAAATAATAATATTGTTTCAATACTTCTTAAACATACTGCATTTTCATTATATGATACTAAAATTTTTGAAAAAATTCCTAAAAAAAAACTCCAAGAACTTTCCAAAATATTTTTAATATCATTATTATTGATTTCATATATTCCTTTATAATATTGATTAAATAATTGACATCTTTTATATAAATCTACTTTATACATAATGTCTTCAGTTTTATTTTCAAAATAATTAAATTTTAATGGCCAAGATAATATTCTATTATAAATATTACATATATATGAATAACCACAAATTCTAATATTTTCATTGTTATTAATAGTATTTTTTATGTAATCAGAAATTTTTTTAATATAATTACTCATTGGTTTAATTTTGCTTTTTTTTTTATTCATATCATTTGATATTTCAATACACATAAATGCTAATTTTGTAATATATTCATGAATATTAAATGAATATTTTTCATTACTAAAATTATCTAAAACATATTTACCAATAATAATATTAATAATTCTATTTATAATTTCATTTTCATTAACAAAAGGAAGGATATCAAAAATTAAATGAAGTGCTTCATAAATATCATAATTTTTAAAATGAAAGCTTTCAATAAAATAAGTTAAAACTTTTATATTAAATGGACTAGATTGAGATAAATAATTTGAAATTTGATTTTTATCTAATTTATTAAGTGAATATCTTATAAAAAGAGAAATTATATATGATGTATAATCATCATATGTTAAATTACTATTATTTACAATAAATTGTGATAAAAATTTTTTTATTATTTTTTCTTTATCATTTTCTTCATAAATTAAAGGAAAATCAGTAAAATAATTCATTAAATTTGAATCAATAATATTATTATCATCCTTATCATTTATTTTTATTTTATCTTTTAAATGATTAAATTCTCTTGCTGATATTATTAAATTATTTTCTTCTAAAAATTTTAAAATAAAAGATGGATTAATATTAAATTTATCAATTGCTTTATTTATTATATTTCTATATTCAATTTTTTTTTTAATTAGATTAATTTCAATTTTATTTTCTTCTAAATTTGTTTTTGATAATGAATCAAGTGTAATTGAATATAAATTAGTTATCATTTTATTAACTAAATCCAAACATTTAATTCTAAGAGTTATTAATTTTTTATTTTTGTCTATTGATTTATTATACATACCATCAATATATTTAGTTAATATTTCTAAAATTCTTTGATAAATATATGGACTATAAAATTCACAGTCAAAATTTATATTTAACTCAAAAAGGAATGAATTATTATCCATAAAAAAATCAATTAAATAATCTTTAATTTCAAAATTATCACCTGATAAAAGTGGTAAAATAATATCATTTGTTAATATTAAAATATGAGAATGAATTTCTAATTTCCAATTTTTTTTATTTAAAACAAAATTTACAATTTGAAAACATTTTTTAAATATATTTAAATCATTATTATCTTTAGAAAAAATCATAACTTTAATAATTGCAAGTAATAAATAATTAGAAATAATTGAATTTATTTTCGAATAATTTTTCATATCAATTTTCTTAATTACATTTGAAATAATATCAAGAATAATATTTTGTAAATTAATTCTTTTTTTTCCTTTTATACCAGGTTCTTCAGTATAAGCTTTCATTGCTAAAGAAAATAATTGAATCATATTTAAATATTGATTTGTAAGTTGATCTTGTTCAACATTTTTTATTATTTGTATATTTACAATATTTTCTAATTCGGATATCTTATTTTCACAATAATGTGAACATACTGGAAAATTTATTCTATCACAAAAAAAATTTGCTTGACCTCGACAATAAAAACACCAATTATATTCTCCTTTTTCAATTCCTTTTTCATTTGTTATTTCATTTTTTAATAATTTATCTATTTCATATTTTAATAGGAGATTTAAGTATTTTTGTATTTCTTTCTCATTAAAGTTAATATTTGAATAATGGGAATTATATAAATTTTCTATTTCATTTTTTTTCTTTAATAAATTGTCTTTTTGTTTAAGTAAATCTTCACATAATTGAATTAATGTTAATTCATTTTTATTTTGGTTTATATTTTTCTTTTCCATTTCTAATATAAAGAATTTTTTTTATTTTTATTTAATAAATTATATAGTTATTAAATTAATGTTTTATTTGCATTAATAATTGTTTTCAATGTTTACTATTTATAATTATATTAAAACTATTATTTTTTTATCTCATATAAAATTTAGATTTATTTGGATATTTTAATTCAAATAAATTTTTCATACCATTTTTTTAATATTAACACTCTTATAATTAAAAAATAAAATAAACCTGATTAAAAATAATCTGAAATTAGTAAAACAATTTCAAATTAAAAAAAAAATGATGAAAATTTTAAAAACCCTTTTAATAATAATTTCAATAATTTCTTTTTCTAAATCCACATTAACAGCACCAAATGGTTTATCATGGGTAGAATTTTCATCTTCAAATGAAATATCAGTACAAGGAGATTCATTTTCAGATGCATTAACATATGATTTCAAATACATAAAATCAGATGGAACAGAAAATATTTTAGAAGACCAAACATCAAGTTCAGCAAATATTCCATGTACAGCTAAAAATGGTGAAAAAATAATAATTTCATATCGTTATAAAACATCAGGTGATATTTCAGAATATTCAAATCCAATATCATTTTTTTGTGCTGATGTACCAGGGAAAATTAATACTTTTACTAATTTATTAGCTGATACTAGTAAAATTATTTTGACTTGGGAACCTCCTGATGATAATGGTGGTAGTCCTATTCTTGGTTATTATATTAAAATGAGAGAAACAGGAGAAAGTAGTTTTTCTGTTGTTTATGATGGATCTAATTATTTAACTACAACAACAACTATTTCTTCTTATAATAATAATAATTTACAATTAACTACTTATCATTTTCAAATATTTGCTATTAATATTATTGCAGCTTTGTTTAAAACTGATTTTACAGATGATGAAAATAATTCTCCTCTTTTAAGTATTGTTTTACAAAATATACCACATTATTCATATTGTATTTTAAGTGGTGATGGTTTGTCTTCTTTTACTTGGAGTGATGAAGATAAAAGTATATATATTCAAGCTTATGATTCAAGTAATACAATAATGACTTCTGGAGGTGGTATTTTTATGTATGATATTAGAGATTATTGTACTATTAATTCTTTAAATGCATATTCATTATGTGAAAGATTAACTGATACTACTGATACACATTATAATGAAAATATTTTTTCATCTGAATCAGATTATATGAGTGGTATTTTTACTGATAATAATGATGGTACTTATACAGCTAAATATAATTTAATTGCTAATGGTTGGATTACTTTAAGAATATTTCAATTATTTAGTGGTGGTTTAAGAGGACAATATTATGATAATGTTTGGTTTATGGAACCTCCTACCTTAACAGAAATTGATAATACAATAAATTTTAATTGGGGTACTAATTATATTTTTAATAGTTTATCTGATTTTCTTTCTATAAGATGGATTGGTGCTATTTTATCTCCAGAAACTGCTTTATTTACTTTTACAGTAAGTGCTGATGATGGTAGTAGAATTATAATTAATAATGAAGTTGTTTTAGATCATATTAATTCATGTTGTGATGATTGTACTTTTACTTATAATTTAGTTCAAGGAAATTATTATAATTTAATTATTGAATATGTTCAAAAACAAGGTGAAGCAAGAATGAAATTATATTGGGAAAGTGAAAGTATTCCTAAACAAATAATTCCTGAGGGATATTTGTTTTATTATGAATATTTACCAAATTCTCCATATAGTGTTGAAATAACTTCAAATTTAATTTCTTTTAAGAATTGTTATATTGAAAATTTAGATAGTAAATTATATGTAGGAAAAAAAACTTCATTTAATATTATTCCTGTTGATATACAAGGTAATGTAATGACAACTGATGAAACAGCATTTCAAAGTTTATATTTTTCAATATCTTTAATTAATTCTGATTCTTCTATTACAAATGGAAATATATATACACAATCTACATATGATAGTACAAAGGTTAAATTTACAGGAAGTTTTGTTCCTTTAATCCCAGGAACTTATAATTTAATAGTTTCAAATGGAGGAGAATATATAAAAAATAATCCAATTGAATTAACTGTTTTATTTGGTGATGTGAGTGAAGTTTATTCAACAATTTCTAATTTAGATACTTCAGATAAAACAGCTGGATTAGCTTTTAATTTTCAAATAAATTTATATGATGTAATGAACAATAAATATTCTACTGAACCTACTATTGATCCTGATATAACATTAATAGCAAATTGTTTAAATTCAAATAATTATCAATCACCCTTGAATATTGTAGACCCTAATTTAAATTTAGCTGATAATTATGCAGGAAATGCAGAATCAAATTCAGATGGTACATATAAATTAAGCATGACAATTTTAAAAGCAGGAACATATGAAATGTATATTTATATCAATAAAAAAAAAATTACAAATACTCCATATTCAGTAGAAGTTATTCCTACATTAATAGATGCTGATAAATGTTTAAGTGAAACATTATCTAGTAATATAGTTAATAGTGGAAATACTATAATAATAAAATATCAATGTAGAGATATGTATGGGAATAATATTAAATCATTATTAACTACTATGAATGAAAATTCTGCAAAAATAATTTCTTTAAGTGATACTTCTTATTCTGAAAGTGGTACATTAAGTGATATTAGTGGTATGGAAGGTTGTTATGAAGTTTCATTTACTCCTATTAAATCTGGTACTTATAATATTACTATTACTATTAATAATATTTTAATTCCTCAAATTAAAATTGTTGTTAATCCATCAAATGCAGATTATACAAAATCTACAGTTACAATTACTAATTTAAAATCAAGTTATATTGTTGGTGAGTATATTCAATTTCAAATTATATCATATGATATTAATGATAATTTAGTGGATACTGATACAACTTCTGAATATAAAATTATTCCTTTGGGAACTGATCCATCTAATACTTTTAATAATATAGAATATACAGCTCAAAGTTTAGGAAATGGAATTTTTACATATAAATTACAAATAACATATATTGATACTTATACTTTTAATGTGAAATTAAATAATAATGATATAGTAAATTCTCCATTTTCAAATATAAAATTTACACCTGATATTGCAAGTGATTATAGTATAATAAGTACTTACATTAGTAATGATATTGTGGCAGGAAGTACTAATAATATTTATAAAGTAAAATTATATGATCAATATAATAATTTAATAACTGATCAAGGCAATGAAACTATTGTTTTAGATTTTATTAATACTCATAATACTTCTATTACTTATTCATTTATTGGAAAATATAATTATGATTCAATAAATTATGAAAATTATTTATTTAATAGTATTACAATTGATAAAATTGGGACATATAGTATATCACTTAAAATAACAAATAATTTTGGTTTAATTGGTTATTATTATCAGAATGTTGATTTTCATAATTTATTAAGTAAAAAATCACTTAATTATCATCCAACCTTATATTCAAAATATTATACTAGAATAGATGAAACAATAGATTTTAATTTAGGATATTCTTCTTTTATGGATAATTATCCCAGTAAATTAATTTCTGTTGTTTGGGAAGGTTATTTGAAACCTGATTCTTCAGAAATATATACAATAACATTTGAAGTACAAGGAAGAATATTAGTCTATATAAATAATATTTTAGCAATTTCTTATTCAGATACTAAAAATTCTGCTACAAGTTCAACAGATACAAAAAATTATGTAAACATTGCTTTAGATTCCTCTGTATATACCCCTATAAAAATATTATATATAAAAGATGAAGATGTATTAATAACAGTTATTAAAATGTATTGGGAAAGTGATACAATTGATAAACAAATAATACCAAAATATAATTTATATAGTGATTTATATAATGTTGATGAAAAAACATTAACAGTTATTAATGCAGATACATCACCAAATACATTAACAATTTTATCAGATAATTATAATGAACAATGTTCTTTAAATGGTGTTAGTACATTTACTTTTCAAATATATGATTTATATGATAATATACAAACTTTAAATCAAGATACGATAACTGCATATTTTCAAAGTGTAATTGATAGTACATTAAAATATACATGTTCTATTTCATATGATTCATCTAACTATATTTATACTGTTTCATACACCATTACTTCATCAGGAGAATATAATTTATTCATTTCTATTTTAGTAAATGGTGTAGGTAGTGAAAATATTTTAAGTTCATTTAAAACTTTTTCTTGCTTAAGTGAAAGTAGTTCAGTTACAATAGATACATCAAAAACTGTTGTTTCAGGAGATGGATTACACACTGCAATAGCAGGTGAAGATTCATATATATATTTACAATTATATGATTCGTTAAATAATAAAATTTCAGCTTCTATAAATAATTTAAATATCCAAAGTTCAATTTCATCAAATGATGAAACAGTAAGTAATGAAAATATATATTATGATTCATCACTTGAGAAATATGTTATTAAATATATTGCTTATAGCACAACAAGTGAATATAATATTGTAATAAGAGTAAGTAATACTCAAGTTTATTCTGACACAATGACATTAAAAAATAATATTCCTTCTAATATTAAAAGTGTATATAGTGGTTTGTCTTCAAGTATCTCAGTTAATTTTGATTCTTCAAATTCATTTAATATTATTTTAAAAGATTCATACTCAAATTTAGTTGTTGATCAAAGATATAATATTTATTCTGTTATTGATGGTAATTTTGATAAAGTTAAAGGAGTTGTAACTGAAGATATTAATGATTTATCTTTATATTCTGTAACTTATTCAATTAGTGCTTTAAATGATACATATAGTGGATGTGGTATTGGAAAAATTAATTCTTATGCTTTGAAAAATGGGATTAAAGAGTTTATTTATAATAATTATTATTTAAGTGGAAATTATAATGTTTCATTAACTACAAATGAAGTTTCACTTTCTTTGGAAGAAGATGATCTGTTATTAGGCTTATATGATAAATTATATAAAAGTATTCAATTTAATTTTTATTTTAAAGCTTCTTATAATGAAGACTATACATTTATTTTGGATACAAATAAAAATAATATTAGATTATTCATAGATGATGTATTAGTGATAAATTCTTTTGATTCTGAATTAACAACTCAATATTCATATACAAAAAAATTAGTTGCAAATACATTTTATAATTTTAGATTAAATATATATATTGCTGAAAGTTTAGTTTCAATTTTATTAAGTTATTATAGTACTACTGAACAAGTAACTTCAATGAATTCAAATAATGGAAATGTTTTTTATGATATAGGAGAAGGTGTATCAATAGAAAATAAACAAGTTAATATTTTAACATATTCACCTCCATCAAAAATAACTACTTTTTATGAAAGTACTTCATCTTATAGTCAAACTAGTGTAACTTTTAATTGGGAAGCACCATCTGATAATGGATGTAGTGAAATTACAAATTATAAAATAAAAAAATATGATTCATCAACAAGTTCTTATATAGATTTAGAAACTGTTTCAAATACAAATTTTACATATACTGATAGTTCAAGTAGTATAACAGCTGGTAATGAATATCAATACAAAATTTTGGCTATTAATGCAATTGGTGATGGTAAAGAGAGTGATGCTTTATCATGTTATAGTATTACTTTAAGTACTCAACCTTTGAATTTAGATATTAATACATATGATGAAGAAAAAATTAAAATTTCATGGGATGTTCCATCAGATACAGGAACTGGTGATAGTTCATATCCTATTAAATCTTATTATCTAGAATATAAAGATTCTACAATTAGTAATAATGAATATACAGAAATATATTCTGGAACTGATACCTCATTTTTATATAATGTTAAAACAAATAAATTAATATATGGTCATACATATTATTTTAAAATATCATGCTCCACTCAAAGAGGAAATTCTACATCATATACTGAAAAAGCATATTTATATAGTTCAACACCATCTAAACCGTTATCACCTCCTATAATAGATTCATCAAATACTAATAAAAACCAAATATCATTTTCTTATTTTCCTGTTACTTCATCAAATGGTGCTGCAATTACTAAATACAATATATATATAAATGGTGATACAACACCAATTGATAATGGATTAAATTTGCAATATACATATACATCAGTAACAGAAGGGGATGGATATTCTTTTCAATATTCAGCTGTTAATTCCAATGGTGAAGGTCCAAAAAGTGATTTATCATTAAGAATGCTTGCTGCAGTGTTACCATCAGCACCTCAAAATTTAATGAAAGATTCATCAAATTTAGTTAAAGGATATATATCAATAATATGGGATGCACCAAATGATAATGGTGGATTAGAAATATTAGGATATAAAATATATTTAAATAATATTTTAAATACTATTGTTCAAAGTAATGTTTTATCATATAATTTCTCAAATTATATAAATCCATATATTAGTAATACAATAAGTGTAAGTGCTTATACTATTTTAGGAGAAGGGGATAAAATAACAATAAATGATATTTATTCAACATCAATTCCAGGAAAAATAACTTCTATTACTTTAGTAAGTGTATCTTCTAGTCAAATTTCAATTAAATGGAATAGTCCTAGTGATAATGGTGGAAGCTCTATTACTTCTTATGATGTTAGGAAAAATGATGGAAGTGAATTTGGACAAAATTATGATACTGAAATACAAGTTACAGATAATTCATATACATTTTCTTCTTTATCCATATCTACTTATTATTCAATTCAAGTAAGGGCAAATAATATTAATGGAAATGGAGAATGGAGTAATTATGTTACTTATTATACAGCAGATGCTCCTGATGATGTTACAAATTTTAAAATTGATAAAAGTAAAACTAATACAACTCAAATATTTCTTACTTGGGATATTCCAACAAATAATGGTGGATGTGAAATATATGGTTATAAAATTTATTTATCAGATGGTACTTTATTATATAATGGAAGTTATCCTTACTATATTTTTAATTATGCAAAAAATATTATTTCTTCTACATATTATACATTTAAAATTTACTCATATAATTGTCAATATGATAGTACAACAGGAGTTACAGTATCTGGTTATAGTGCAAAAGTTCCAGATAAAATGAATCCATTAGTTATATATGAATATACAAGTACTACAAGTGTAATAGTATCAATTGATAATTCAGTTTATGATGGAGGAATGCCTATTAAATATTATAATATTTATAAAGATCAAACTAAATTAAGTCCATCATATGATATTTCATCAGTTGCTAGAAATAATAAAATTACAATTGATAGTTTAACTTTGGGAACTGAATATCATTTAAGTATTAGTGCTGAAAATATTATTGGTGAAGGTGAAGTTTCAGAAGAAATTAAATTTACTTTTGCAAATCCACCAAGTATACCACAGAATGTTGAAATTAGTAAAAATGGTAATTATTTTTATATTACTTGGTCAGCCCCTTCATCCAATAATGGAGATGATTCAATTGGATATAAAATTTATTTAAGTTATTATATTGATAAGACAAAATTAAATTATTATAATTTAATTTATGATACTGAAAAACAGAATGGAATATATAAATATAAATTTGTAAATGAAACAAAAATTTCAATATTAGAAGGAAGATTATATTATGTATATATTGTATCATATAATTCAGCAGGGGAATCAAATAAAGTATTCTCTCAATTTAAATATGGAAAATTACCAACAATACCATATAATTTAAAAGTAAATGATATAAGCATTTCAAATAATTATATTAAAATCCAATTTAAAAATGATTTATCTGGAAATATTCTTCCAATAACAAAATATTCTCTACATAAAAATTATCTTCCATCATCAACTGTAAATGATATAGAATATACAATATCTTCAATAACTTATGATTCAGATGGTCATTTTATAATTAGTGACACACATTCAATATCATCATATAGTATTGGAGATAAAGTAACATATAAATTAAAAAGTATAAATGAAATAGGAGAAAGTGATTATTCATCATTATTAACAGTTACATTATCATCTTTACCTAATCCACCATTAAATTTAGCAATTAATGAAAGAATAAATAAAACATCAATTTCAATTAAATGGGATTCTGATACTATAATTACAAATAATATTCCTACTTTAGGATATGTTATATATATTTATTTTAATTCTATAATTGAAGATACTATTACTACAACTGGAGTAGAATATACTTTAAGAAATTTAATACCTGGGAGAAAATATGAAATGTATTTAAAATCTATGAATGCTTTAGGTGAGAGTGAAAGTTCAAGCAATACCATACAATTTTATGCAGGAACTATTCCTTCTAAAGTTTTAAATGTTAAAAGAGATGAAAATAAATTAAGTAAAACTTCAATTTCTATTTTATTTGATCCACCTGAAGATAATGGTGGGAATTCAATATTGTATTATTATATATATAAAGCTGATGATAATTCATTACTTAAAACTATAGACACTTCTACAATTACAAGTGATTTAGGAGAAACTTTTTCATCACTTACTGCAGGTGAAAAATTAAATTTAATTATCATACCTGAAAATATTATTGGAAAATATGAAAATGAGGAAATATATTCTTTCGTATTTGGGACTTATCCTACAGAGCCATCTGCTCTTTCTTTAAAAAAAATAAATGTTATTAATTCAAATGGGAATAAATGTAATGTTTATATTTCTTGGTCTGCTCCTTCTGATAATGGTGGTACTTCAATTATAAAATACACTCTTTATATAAGTTCAGATGGTATTCAATATGTTCCACATAATTTAAATATTCCAACTTATTCTATATCTTCATATTTAATTACTAATTTAAATTTAGGAAGTACATATTATGTAAAAATTATGGCATATAATATTATAGGTGCTAGTGATGAATATATTGATAATTTTATTCCAAGTTCAGTTCCATCAAAACCATTAAATTTAGCAGTTTCAAGTACAGATACTCAAATTATTAATTTAGAATGGGATAAACCTTTAAATAACTATGGTTCTTCAATAACAACATACAAAGTATATTATATGGATATTACTTCATCATCTTCTTCAATTCAAAGTGTAGAAACTAATAGTGTAATAACTTCATATCAATTAAATTCACTCACTGCTGATATACAATATAAAATATACATAACTGCAGTTTCATCAAATGGTGAAAGTCCAAAAAGTAATTCTATAATAAGCTATTCATCTGCTGTTCCAAAAAATTTACAAAAACCAAATTTAATAACAGGTACAAGAACATCAAATTCATTTCAAATAACATTTGATACAACATCTATAATATCATCGCTTCCAATATTAGGTTATGATGTATTAGTAAAAGATTTAAATACAGAAAATTCAGATTATATAACAGTGTATGATGGTAAATATATTAATAATGTAAACACAGTAACTATTTCAAATCTAAAAAATGGACATTATTATAATATAATATATTATGCATATAATAAAGCAGGAAAAAGTGATAAAAGTGAAATATTAAAATTACTTTGTGGTTCAGTTCCTTCCCCTCCATCTAATTTATTATTAAATTCAGTATCATCAACAAATATTGAAATATCATGGTCATTTACAGATTCAAATAATGAAGGTAGTAATATTCAAATTACAGGATTTTATATTTATAATAATGGTGTATTATTAAATAATAATTTATTAAGTAGTGATACTCTTACATATTCAATATCAAATTCTCAAGTTGGTACTACATATGTAATAACATTAACAGCAAAAAATGAAATTGGTGAAAGTTCACATAGTGACTCCTTAAGTATTGTTGCTGTTGATTTACCAAATCCACCAATATTATCCTTAACAAAAAAAGATACAAATTATTGTATGCTATCTTGGACATCAGTAACAGCACCAACAGGTTCTACAATATCTAAATATATATTATATAATGATGAAAATATTATTTATCAAGGTACTTTATTAACATATACACATTCATCTTTAGAAATTAATAAAAGTTATTATTATACAATTGTCTCTGTTAATGAAGCAGGAAGTTCAACTGAATCAAATCAAATTGAATGTTTAACAAATCCAATTTCAAATTCTCCTGGTGCAATTACTTTAATTTCTTCAAGTAATACAAATATAAAAGTTAAATGGACTCCTCCTTCAATTACTTATTCAAGTATAGCTTATTATAATTTATATATGAGAGAATATAATTCAGGAAATGATTTTACTGTAATTTATACTGGAAGTGATTTACAATATGATGTAACATCTGGAATTACTGAATTAAAACAATATGAATTTAAAGTAAGTGATGTTGATGCTGAAGATAGAGAAAGTGATTATAGTAATATTGCTATTTTTTATGCTGCAAGTGTTCCTACTACTATTTCAGATTCTAGTATAACTTTGGAAAATTATAGTAAAAACCAAATTAAAATTTCTTGGACATATACATCAACAGGAAATGAATTAACTTTATTCTATTATATTTTATATATAGAAGGGAATGATTATAAAAAAAAAATTTATGTTGCAGATAAAACATATTATATTGTAAGTGGATTAACATATGGAGAAACTTATTCTATTAATATTAATTCAGTTAATGCAGTTGGTGAAAGTGATAATAGTACAAGTAAAAGTATTACAGTTATTTATAATCCAGATCCCCCATCAAATATGAAAATAACATCAATAATAGAGAATGCATCTGATAATACATATTGTGATATTAATTTATCTTGGGAAATATCAAATAAAGATAGTGAACCAAATATGAGTATAACAGGATATTCAATTAGTGCTTTTTTAGTTAATTCAGATAATTCTATTGATACTAATGAAATATCTCTTTATGATACAAATAGTAATACAAATACTTATTGTACAGTTACAGGAAAATTATTAAAAGGAAAATCATATTTAATGAAATTTTATTCATATAATACACTCAAATCATTAACTTATTCATCATTAACTTCATTGATTTCATTAAAACCTGAAAAAATAACTTCTGTACAAATATTATCAAGATCAACAAATTCAATAGAATTACAATGGGATATTCCTAATAGTGATACATCAATATTATATTATAAAATATATTTATTAGATGGAACTGAGTTATATACATATATTAATAGATATATTTTTGAAGATTTAACAACAGGTTCTTCATTTTCAGTTCAATTATCCTCAACAAATTATATTGGTGAAAGTGATATAAGTGATTCTTTTTCATATACAATTTATGGTTTACCATCATCACCAATTAATATTTTTTTAGATTCCTATAGTAAAAGTAATATTAAAATAAAATTTAATCCATCAAATAATGATGGTGGAAATACAATAACGAAGTATAACATTTATAGAGGAATTGATAACACATTAAGTAGTTTTACTAAAATTGATACATTAACAAATTCAATTGATTCTTCTTTATTAGAATATGATGACACAAATGTTTTATCATGTGTAAATTATTATTATACAATAACAAGTGAAAATTCATATGGAGAAAGTGAATTATCACTTGATTATTATATTAATGTCAAAACTCAATCTTCACCTGAAAATTATAATTCAGAAACACCAACAGTAAGTAAAATTGGTGATAATTCCCTTCTTATTAAATGGAATGAAATTTCATCAAGTAATAATGGTGGATGTTCTGATGATATAAAATATAAATTATATATGAGTAAAAGTGATGATTCTTCATTTAATTTAATATATGATGGAATTGAATTGTTTTATTCTGTTTCAAATTTAAATAATTATGAATATTATTATTTTAAAGTAATTGTATATAATTCAATTGGAGAAAGTGAAAGTTCAATTTCAACAAAAATTTTAACAGGTAGTTTACCATCATCTCCTTCAAATTTAAAATTAGTTTATAGAAAAGATAGGTTATTAAATGGAAATGGAGAAACATCAATAAAAGTTAAATGGGATTTAATGTCAGATTCTATTTTAGGATATAATGTATATTTTTCAACTGATGGTTCATCATATGATAATGTAAATCAATGTAAAGAATTATCATCAACAATAAATTATTGTGAATTAACTTCTACTTCAAATTCAATTTCTGAAGGAAATTATTATTATATTGTTGTAACTTCATATAATATTATTGGTGAAAGCGATTATTCAAATATATTAAAAATTATTGCAGGTGAAATTCCGTTAAAGCCAACTGAAGATTTGATAATTAATACATATCCAAAATTAAATTTAATAAATATTCAAATTCCAAGTTCAGCTATTACATCATCAATTTATGGTTCTATAAATCCATCTAAGTATTATATTAAAATGAATGATAATATTATTAGTAGTTCTATTAGTACTGTTGTAAATATTGATGGATTAACTATTGGTTCAACATATACATTTAAATATGCTTTAAGTAATATAATTTTTGATAAAAATAATTTAAATAATGAAGATTTAAATTATGGAAATGAAATTTCAGTTTTTTTAACTGAATTACCTGATCAAGTCACAAATGTTCAATTTGATTCAACTACATTAAATACAATATACCCTGATAAAGTTAAAATAACATGGAATCCTTTATCAACAAATACAAATCTTCCTCTTTTAAAATATATAATAACAATAACAGATATAACAAATAGTAACTCAGAATCAGAAATTGAAATTTCACCAATATTATCATCATATTTAATAACATCACTAACTCCAGGAAATAAATATTCATTTAAAATAAAAGGAACAAATCAAATAGGAAATGGAAAAGAATCAGATTCAATATCAATGATATCTGGAATAAAACCAATTGAAATGAATTCACCTATAATTTCATCATATACTAAAAGTTCAGTTTCTTTAACTTGGACATTACCTTCTAATTTAAATTCAGGTGGTACAACTTCTACAGGATTAACAATTAGTAATTTTAAATTATATATGAATTCAATATTAATATTAACTACTTCAGATTCATCAACTTTATCTTATACAATATCAAATTTAAATACTGGTAATATTTATATTTTTCAATTAAGTTGTACAAATATTTTTGGTGATAGTCCCTTATCAGATGAAACAACATTAACTTTAGCTACTTATCCATCAGCACCTATAAATTTTATTATAAATTCACAATCATCAACATCAATTTCCTTATCTTGGGATAAACCAACATTTAATGGAGGTAATCCAATAATTAAATATGAATTAATGATATATAATTCTGATAAAAGCTCTATTATATTAACTGAAAGTGAATTGACTACAACTTCATATACTTTTATAAATAGTATAACTGCAGGAAATACTTATATTTTTACATTAAGAGCTATTAATCAATTTACTATCAATAATCCTGATACTACTAAATATATTTGGTCAAGTGATTTAATTGGTTATGCTTATGATACTCCATCTAAAATTGAAAATATATACATTCGAAATGTCGAAAAATATAGTGGAGATATTTATTGGACAGGTTTATCAACAACAGAAGAATTTGGTTATGATTCTTCTGTTAATTATAATTTGGAAGTTTCATATGGAAGTGTTGATTATTATCTAATATATTCTGGTAATTCTAACACTTATTCTTTTTCAGTTCCTGTATATGATGAAACTTATTCATTTAGATTAAGAGTAAATAATAGAATTGGTTATAGTGATTATAGTAATATTTTGACAATAAAATTTAATTCAATTCCAGAACAAATGTCTCCTCCAACTTTAGATGAATTAAATTCAGATAGTAGAAATAATAAAATACCATATATTAAAGTATCATGGACAAATAGTAATAATGACATTTCAATAACTGGTTATAAATTAGAAATGAGATTATCAACGGATTCAGATACAGAAATTAATACTATATATGAAGATACAAATATAAATACATTATCATATACAATATATCAAGATAATAATAATATCATTGTAGGAAATACATATTATTTTTATATAAGTTGTAAAAATGAAATAGGTTATTCTATTAGAAGTGAAAAATTAAGTGTTTTATTTGCAACTGTTCCAGATGCTTTAACAATTTTAACTTATGATTCAAATTCAATAACAAAAACCTCTGTAACTTTATCATGGTCAATTTCTAATATTTTTAACGGAGGAAGTGAAATACAAGGATACATTTTACAAAATAAATTATCAACAGATACATCATATTCAAATAGTAAAACTATATCAGGTATGAGTACATTAACATATACATTTTCATCATTATCAACAGGTTTAACATATAATTTTAGAATAGCAGCCTTTAATACTATTTCTGATATAAGTTTATTAAATTTCAGTAATGAAATTTCAGTTTTAATAGCTACTGTTCCAGGAAAAATTACAACTTTTGAACAAGATTTTACAAATTTAGTAAAAAATCAAGTAACAATAAAATGGAAAGCACCATCTGATAATGGTGGATTAGCAATAATATCTTATAAAATAAAAAGAGAAACAACAATAGGAAGTAATACATATATTTTAATTACATCAATAATATCATCGACAAATACTTTTTCATATTCTGATACATCACCAACATCTCCAACTCAAAAATATAAAATTTTATGTAATAATAATGTAGGAGATAGTGAAGAAAGTGATGAACTTGATACATATGTAGGAATTAAACCTGGGAAAGTTACAGGTTTGTCAGCAACATCAATTAGTTCTACTTCAATTACATTTAAATATGAAGCACCAGATAATGTTAATGATTTAAATAATCCTATTGATCATTATTATATTATTTCTTCTTCACCTACATCATCATCATATACTGATAATCCTTATGATAATAGTTTACTTTTATCTTATACACTCAATTCTATTTCCTCAACTACTGGAAGTTCTTTTAAATTCAAAGTTTGTGCTCATAATAATTTAGGTTATGGTGATTATTCTGATGAAATTACAATATTAAATTGTGATTCTCCCAATACTCCTATTATTACAGTTAATTCAAGAACTGCTGATTCTATTACTTTTTCTTTTTCTCCTCATGCTGATGATATTACCGACACTTCATGTCAAATTCAAACATTTGAATTTTATAGAGAAAGTTCACTAATTTTTTCTGGAGCAAATCATATTTTATCATATACTGATTCTGGGTTAACAAATGGAGTAACTTATTCATATACTTTAAAATATTATAATATAGTTAAAAATTCAGGAAGTGTGACTGAATCTTATATTATAGGAGCAATACCCAATAAACCCAAAAGTATAACTATTGATTCAGTAGATAAAGATGGAAATTTAAAAATTAGTTGGACAAATGATAATGGAGACAATTCAAATGTAGAAATTACATCAAATACAATTTTAATTGCATTAGCAAGTGATGATTATGATGAATCAAAAAAAATAACTGTCACAGACATGACATCTTTATCATATACATGGAATGATCGAACAACTGGAAGTGAATATAAAATAAAAATAAGTGCAACTAATTCAATAGGTGAAAGTGATTATTCCTCAGAAATAAAAGTAAAAATTGCATCTCCTCCAGATCAAGTTTCATCATTAACAATATCTTCATTATCAAGTTCTTCAATAACAATATCATATACACAACCATCAACTGATAATGGAGATTCTATAACAGGATATAATATATATTTAGATAATTCTTTATTGGATACACTTACGGAATTAACATATACATATTCATCACTTATAAAATCAACACAATATAAAATGAGTGTTTCAGCTATTAATTCCATTGGAGAAAGTTCTTTAACTTCAATTACTTCTTATGCTTGTGATGTTCCTTCAAAACCAGGAATCCCAACATTGATTTCTTCAACTAGTAATACAATAAACTTTAAATGGAATTATCCTACTGATAATGGAGGATGTACAATTTTAGAATATGAAATTTATTATAAGAATTCAGATGATAATGATTTTGTAAGTCTTGCAACTATTACTAATATTTATAATTTAGAATATAGTCATACTATTTCCAATCCATCGACTAATAATTTTTTATACAAGGTTAGAGCTAAAAATAATGTAGGATATTCTGAATTTGGTGAAACTGCAACTTTATCTTTGTCAAGTTAAATTGTTTTTATAATTATTATAAATTTATATAATATTATATATATTATATTAATTTGAAATTTTTTTAAATTTAAAATATAAATTAATAATTCTTTATATTAAAAATAATAATATTTATTATATACTATAAGAACCTTGAACAAGATATCTCAAAAAATTTTTAGTATCATCATCCTTAATTTTATTTTCAAAATCAAAAATATCCTCCATAGAACTTTCTTCAATAATTTTCCTAACATTATCATTTTCAATATCATACCCTTCACAAATTAAATAAGTCTCATGAGAAGTAACTCTCGAAGATGAAGGTTTAAAATAAAAAACATTATCAAACAAAATTTTAACTTTCTCATAATAAAAATCTGACTTGACAGAATATAAATCACTACTAGCAACTTCATCATAATCATCCATTGCTCCAACCTTAAACATTTTTGCAACAAACTTCCCACCATTCCTAAGTAACTTCATAACAATAACAAGAGAAAAAATAATCAACTCAACTTGCATATACATATCAACATCAATTAATCCAGTAACATCAGGAGCACCATCGAAAATAATAACATCGACTTTTTCATTATTAAAATGACTTAAAATTTTCTCTATTGTATCTTGTCTAGTAATATCACCTTTAATAATATTAACACCTTCAATTGGAACAATATCTTGTATATCAACTGAAACAATTTTTGCATTTTTATTTGATTTTGTTAATATTCGAAGCATTTGAGTCCAACTTCCAGGAGCCGCACATAAATCTACAAATTTTGATGAGTTTGATAATATGTTGTAATTGTATTGTATTTCTTTTAGTTTATATACTGATCTTGCACGATATCCTTCTTCTTTTGCTTTTCTGTAAAAGATATCTCTTTTGGAATAGGAAATGTTACGGAAGGATGTACCTATTTTTTCTGATATTGATGAAGAAAGCATTTTTAAGGGTTATTTTTTTGGAAAATATTTTTTTTTTTATTTTTTTTTTGTTTTTTTGTTAAATTTAAATAAATGAATAGTTCTCATAAAGAAATTCCGATTGAGGAATTGGAAAATAGAGAAAAGTTATATGAATATTATTATAGTTTAGTTGAAGAAATTAAAGGAGAACCAATTAAATTAAGTTCTGAAGAATATGAAGATAATTTATTAACAACTAGTATTAGTACAATTCTAAATTATATTAAACAAATCGTACCAATTCTGATAAATAAAAAAATAGAAGATTATCAAAAAATTTTTAGTTTAAATCAAAATAATATTCATTTAAGGAATTTAAAAAATTTTAAAGATAAAAATAATATAAATGATATTATTCACCAATATGAAAATCAATTAAGAAATTATGAAAGTCAATTAAGATTTTATCTAAAGAAAAATCTAATATATAAAATTCAAAAAGAATCAATGAAATCTAAAATAAAATTATATATAGAAATGGAAGAAGAATTTGAAATATTAAAAGAAAAATTAAAATATGATAATGGACAATTTTTAAATAATGATAGAAAAGAAAATGAAATAGAAATATTAAGAAGAGAAAATTCAAATTTAAAAAAAGAAATTTCAAAATTAGAAGAAGAAAAAAAAATTTCTGATACAAAAAGAAAAAAAGATAAAGATATAATCTCAGAATTAAAAAATCAAATAGAAAAATTATCCCAAAAAGTAAATAAATTAGAAGAAAATCAAAAAGAAATAACAGCAAATTCAAATAATTCAAGTATAAATATAAATATAAATAATAATGGAAAAAGAACATCAAAATGGATAATTAAACAAGATTATGATTCAAATTCAATTTCTAAAAAAAATGAAAATTCAATTTGTTTTAAAAAAAAAAAAAAGATTAAATCAAATTTTGATAAAAGAAAAGGGAATATAGGTTTAATTGAAAATATAACTTTTTCACCTTGTAATCATAGATTATTAAATAAATATAATAAAAAAACTTTATCACCTTCAAAATATTTACAACATCATAAAACAAATTCTTTAAAAGAAGAGAAAAAAAAAATAAAAAAGATAGCAAAATATTTTAGTTGTAATAGTTCAAATTCTGATTTTTCAAAAATTTCAAATTTAATTCCAAATGCTAAATTATATATATCTAAACAAAATAATTCAAAACAAATTTTTTCATCTCTTTCAAGATTATATATGTTAGGTTCAAAAAGTTCAAAAAATATCAATAAATCATCATTAAATATAATAAGATCTAACTCAAGTGAATTAAAATAATTTTTTTTTAAAAAAAAAAAATAATACAGGTTTTATTATTATGTAATTATCATTTTGTAATTGTAATTAAATATAAAAAAGAATTTGTAAATATATAATTATATTTTTAACTATTATTTTCTTCCTCTTCCTTTGCCTTTCTTTCCTTTTCTAATTCTTCTGCAGTTTTAGGAACTTCCAAACCTAATTCTCTCATAATATCTCTTTTATCACTTGCAAAAGCTTCTTCAGCATATTTTAATTCTAATTCTCTTTCTACTTCATTTTCAGGTTCTTTCTTTTCATCACCAGCATTAGCACTATTAATTTCTTCTTCAATAACTTTAAATCTCATTTCCATATATTCCTGTCTACTAATTTCATTATCAAAGAATTGTTTCATAATATTTTCTTCATCTGAAACTTTCTCATAAAATAATTTAGGAACTTCAATTAAAGTCATTTGACCAGAAACATCACCAATACACATATATTCAATAATTTTTTTAGTTTGATTTTCAACAGTTTCATCAACTGGAGGTGAATATCTAAAAATAGTAATTGATGTTACTTTTTCTTTTATAATTGGATCCTTTATTGATGGCTTGTGACTCTCATCTAAAAAGTCCCAAATATCAATTTTACCATTTGATCTACATAAAAATAATACTCCTGGTCTTGATGGGGAAAATGTACCACAAGTATATGATGATTTTTTTAAATTTGGTGATATGAATATTGGTTTAACTCTACTTTTACTCCATAAACAAAAATGGAAATCATGTACAGTGATGAAAATGTCTTTGAAAAAAGGTGATATTTGGAAAAATAAAACAGGTCTGTAATATCTATTATAATAATGATTTATTACATTTGCTGCTGGATTATCTGTTGTATTTTTTATTGAATTATCTACACAATATACTCTTCCTTCATCAGTTGATACATAAAATAAAATTTTATCCTCTAATGGTTCAATTTCAAGACCTGTTCCATTTATTTTTCCAATAGCATCTACTTTATTTATTTCAATATGTTGAGTTGATATATAAGGATTTATATCATTTTGATTTGTTGATTTTGGATCACCTAAATTTAAACCTTTATAATCCCAAACTATAACTTGACCATCTTCACTTATTGATGCTATTGTACAACATTCTTTCTCTTCTGGTATGAATGTAATTTGTTTTTTTTTATTCATAACATAACCTGGAGGAAACCATTTTAATCCTCTAACTTTTCCTTTATGACTTTCTAATAATGATGATATATTATATATATAATAATCTTTTATATTTGCATGTTTCATATACATATTAACATCAGTATTTTGATGTTCTCTTAAAGTTGACATTAAATCAACAAATTTAATAAACATTAATTGACCTGATGATAAAGCAATAACTAAATAATTATTATTAACAGGAGAAAATTCATAACTAGTAATTTCACATGGTGTCTTAACAGTAAAAATAGGAGAATTTTGTTCAACATCTTTAATATTCCAAAATAATATTTCTGAAGTATATGGAATACCTTCAACTTTAATACTTTCATCAAAAGTATAATTCCTTAATAAAGAATGAGTAACAAAAGGATCAGTTTCTGTTAAACCTCTTATTATATGAACACTTTTTTCTTTTTTTGCTTTATTCCCTGCTGAATTATCTCTGAAAGTTCTAACTTCATCTTCATCATTCCCATTCTTTTTCTTACCATCTTCACCTGTAAATTGATTAAATTTATCTAAATCAAAATCATTTTTAAATATATTAATTGTTTCATTGCTTTGTAATGCTTCTTCCATTCTTAAAGTAACTTTATTAATAAAGTTTTCAACTTGATTTAATAAATTTGCTGTAGTTAAATATTTAGTACTTTTATCTAAGAATTTATCTTTAATATCATTTAAATTATCTTCAACTTGAGTGAATGAATTAACATAAATTTTTTTAGCAACTTGAAATGTTTTTGTTGTTGATGAATTAGCAGTTTGAAATCCCATTTCAATTGAAGATCTTTCTTGTAATGGATATTCATTTGCAAGTTTAACTCCTTTTACTTCATTATTACCTACTGTTTGTTCTTCATTTGCATTTTTATCTTGAAATAAATTTACAATTGGTGCTTCAAATTCTCTTTTTTTTCTCCATATTACTGTTTTAAATAATTCTTTTCTTTGAGGTATTATCTCACTATTAAAATTTTCTGTTGGTAAAATTTTTGAATCTGGGTAATTTTTATTTCCTATGAAATATCTTTCTTTGAAACGTTCATGTGGACCTGAAAATAAATCTTCATCACGAACATCTGTTGCAGCTCTCATTGCTGTCTTTTTTATTGCTTCAATTTCATCTAATGAAGCTTCGGTCATTTTTATTTAAATTTATGTAACTTAAGGATTTAATTAATCATATATTTTAATTTTTATTAATTATAAATCAATTATTTATTTTTTATTATTTATTAAAAATTCAAAATTATTTTTTTAATTTTGTTAAAATGATAAGTATTTGATTATTATATTTCATATGAATATGAATAAAATAAATATATGTTAATTATAAATTAATTTAAATTATTTTTTCAATTTGAAAAA
>Ga0256407_10001925_pt1 | contig 41385 bp, 42 predicted proteins | sample RumenRJG_04DNA_FD_193489 | JGI IMG/M metagenome (GOLD analysis project Ga0256407, IMG submission 193489) | Bovine rumen microbial communities from Lethbridge, Alberta, Canada - RJG_04 | ecosystem: Host-associated > Mammals > Digestive system > Stomach > Rumen | place: Canada: Alberta... | reverse complement strand
CCCCCCCGCTGGTAGGGCCCGATCACCGAGCGGGCCGCATCATTCCCCTGCTGGTAGGGCCCGATCACCGAGCGGGCCGCATCCCCACACAACGCCTCCACCACCGCGCACGCATTCGCGACGCTCGTGAAACTCCGCCTGTTCTCCCACGCCGCGAGCGGCCACGGAATCCCCTTTCGCACCACCTGCACGAGCAGGTTCAAATTCCCCTTGTTGCCGGGACCGTGGATCATGCACGGACGCAACACGCGAATCTCCGTCCGCCCACCGGCCACCCCTTCAAGAAACGTCTCGGCCGCCGCCTTGCTACGCGCGTACGGCGTATCGCCATCAACCGCCTTGATGCTGGAGAAATAGACAAAACGCCCCACCTTCCCGGCACACGCAGCCCACAACTTTTCCGTAAGCCCCACATTGACGGTGAAGTAGCTCTCCGGATCGCTCACCTTTTTCAGGTCGTGCGCCTTTCCCGCAAGGTGCACCACGGCGTCAATCTCGTCCCACGGGATTTGCGCAAGGTCGTCCCAGGTCCAGAACGCAGCGTAGGGGCCGGAAGCGGGCCGCGACAAGCGCGGCCCCTCCCGTTGTGGCGGTTCACCCGATGCGAGGTCGAGGGCGAAGCAGCGGTGTCCCCGCTCAACCAGGAACCGAGACAGGTTGCTGCCCACGAACCCGTAGGCGCCACTGATGAGAATCGTCATGCCAGTTCCTCCACAAGTGCGGCATACATCCCCGTGATCTTCTCACGCGAGAAGCCGTCCTTCACGTAACGGTATCCCGCTTCGCCTATTGCCGCGAGGTCCATCGTGCGCATCTGGCGGATCGTGTCGGCAAGGCCCTCGTCCGTCGTGGCCACGCCGCCGCCGCTCGCACGCACGAACGCCGCGAGGTCGCCGTCCGGCGGCGCCACCACCACAAGCGGCTTGCGCGCGCCGAGGATGCGGTAGATCTTGCTCGGGATGCCGTCGCTGGCGGCGTGGGCGTCCTGTCCCACGTAGAAGAGGTCGCTTTCCGCATAGACGCCGGGCATTTCGCTGAGCGGACGGTACCCGCGGAATTCCACGTTGTCCATCCCCTCGGCCAGCTTCTCCAAACGCTTCCGATCGCCACCATCACCCACGAAAAGGAGCCGCACAGCCGGCATCGCGCGCACGGCCTCCACCAGCACGCCGAGGTTCTGCGGCACGCCCATGTTCCCGGCATACGTCACGGTGAACGGACGCTCCTCCTGGTAGGGCGCGCGCTCCACGCGCGCCGCCTCCAACTCCACGTAATTGGGAATCAACCTTACCTTCCCCTTCTCGACCACGCGTCCGACGATCTTTTCGTACATCGCGGGCGTGATCGTGGTGACGGCACCGGCGTGCTTGTAGATGAACCGCTCCAGCCACTTGAAGAACCGAATCACGAGACGGTTCTTCATGTAGCCGAGGTTCACCGCGATGTCGGGATAGACCTCCTGCACGTTGAATACGTACCGGCACCGCTTCAGCACGCCCACGAGCCAGGCGCCGAGTCCGATCGTCAACGGCGGCGTGCAGGCGATCAGCACGTCGATCTTGCCGATGAACAGGCATACGAACGTGCTCACGATGTGGAACCAGATCCAGCTCAGCAGACGCAGCGGCGGCCAAATGCTCTTGTCCGGCATCGGCACGTGGTACACCCGCACGCCGTGGTAGTCGCTTTTCTTGACAAACGGCCAGAACGCCCAGCGTAGGGGCTGTTCCGCCTCCAGGCTCGGATCGCGGTGGAAGTGCGGCGTGGTGGACACCACCTTCACGCCACAGCCACCCTTCTTCAGGTCCTCGGCGAGACCGGCCATGATCTGCGCCGTGCTCACGTTGTCCGGCGAGAAGATCAAACTCAATATGACAACATTCTTCATTTCTTCAGCTGGCCAATCTTCTTGTCCACAAGGCAGCGGTACCAGAGTCCCTGCCAAAAATTCCAGTAGAGTCCCGCCCAGCCATCGAGAAATCCGCCCTTGAGAAAATAGCGGATGCAGAAATAGGCAAAGGCGCGCAGGTAGCGCGGCATCTTGTAGTACGCGCGCTTGTTGGCGTTCACCGCGCCGCTCAGCGCCATGCGTGCCTCGCGTTCGGCATAGACGTGGTGCTTCGCCTTCCACTCGGCCATCGGCATCAGGGAATCATCGACAAAATACCAATCGGCATCCCACACGTTACCTGTGATGGACAGTTTCTCGTCCATCACCGCCTCCGGGTAGCGCGCGCAGCCGCGTCGGAACATGCGGGGAATGCGCAGCTTGGGCTTGTCGTGCCGTATCCGCATGCCGTGAAAGACGCGTTTCAGTTCGAAGGTGATGCCCTGCACGGCGGGATCATCCTGCGCCAGCCACGCCTTGATCTTTTCAATCGTTTCGTCAGTGAGATATTCATCCGCGTCCAGGCGCAGAATCCACGCCGTCTTGATATCCAAATTATCCAGCGCCCAGTTGAACTGCGTGGCCTGGTTGCCGGGCCATTCGTGGTAGACGACCGTTGCGCCCATTTCCTTCGCCGTCACATCGCTCCCGTCGGTCGACAGGCAGTCCACCACGAACACTTGCCGCGGCTCAAGCGGCCGCAGTTTCTCCAGGCACCGCCGGATATGCAGCGCCTCGTTTTTCTGGAGGATGATGATTGCGAGGTCAGTCATTGTGAAAGCGGGGGTAGTATAGCAAAACGATGGTCTGAAGTCCAACCTTCAAAGTCAAAGGTCTAAAGTCCTACATCCTTTGTCTTTTGTCCTCTGTCCTTTGTCCTCATCCCGTTTTAGGACAGAAGACGAAAGACGAAAGACAAAGGCCTTTAGGACAGAGGACAAAAGACGAAAGACAAAGGCTGGAGGACGAAAGACAAAGTCCGGTGCTTCGCGCTTCCCGTGAAGCCGAGTGAATTGCTGTGGCTCACACGTTTCGCGTGAAGTCGCACTCCGGGTACCCGGTACAGCCCCAGAACTCGTTCCCTGCGTTACGGCCCTTGCGCGCCAATATCTTGTGGAGGTTACGCCCACATCGCGGACATTTCGGCGTATCGCCGTGATGGACGCGCGCATTCTCGTCGCGTGCCGCGATTCGTGCCCGGCTCATCCGCTCGGTGAAACCGCCCTCTTCGAGGAACGCATCGGCCGTCTTGTCCATTTGGCCCTTCAGGAGCGCAGCGGCCCGGCGGATGGTGATCAGGATCGCGTTCGCGGCAATGAGCGGGTCTTCGCTCTCCAGCCATTCGGCACAACGCCGCCGCATCGCCAGGATGTATTTCCCGAACTCATGATCCAGGTCGTCCGATGCGTCGAAAGCGTCCAGTTTCAGTGCCTTGACCGTCTGATAGCGTTCGTCAGACTGCGACCACGGCGCTTCGCCTGCATCCACGAGGAAGACTTCGTAATCACCTGCCAGCTCGTCAAGCGAACCTTTCGCGACATCGAGCTGACGCAGTTCCTGTTCTTTCGAGGTTGCGGCACGTGACGAGGCCTCCACGATATTCTGGCGCGCGCTCCTGGCTGCGCCGACCATCTGTCCGACGGTCTTGCCGAGGGCATCGTTCTTGTAGTTGAAGTTGCGCTTGCAGAAAAGCGTCGTCGCGTGATACACGAGGCACGTGAACCCGAAGGAGTACATCTTCCGGTACCCGCCGTAATGGCCAATGATCCGGAAACGTCCCGTCGCTTCGCGCGTCACGTGGTCCAAGGTCCTAAATCCTTTGTCCGTTGTCATCTGTCCTTTGTCCTTTCTCTTTTATAGGACAGAGGACGAAGGACAAAAGACAAAGGCCCGTCGCTTCGCGCGTTCCATTGTCCAAAGTCCTTTTGTCCTATCATCCTCTGTCCTTTGTCTTATGTCCTTTGTCCTCAATCCTGTTGCTTCAGCAAATACCTGTTCGACACGATCTTGAAATGCGTATCGTCGATCCCATCCGAAGCCTTCAGTACAATGCCCTCGCGCTCATTGCCCCGCAGGGTCTTGCCCTCGGCGAACTTAAGCGCGGCGTCCATCGTAGTGACTTGATCGAAGAACGGGAAATCCTCATGCAGCACCTGCACATGCGGAATCGCGAGCTTCGCGCAAAACGCCACACGGTCGCGCGGCGTCATGAAACGCTGTGCGCATACGTCCCAGATCCTGAAGACGTGAAACTCGTACTCCGTGTAACGGTCGCGGTCGGCATTGATCCCAGGACCGACCAATTCGCCCTGCAGCGCGATTTCAAGGTGCGATTCTTCATAGACCTTCTTGAGCTTCGCCTCGATGCCGTATTTCACGGCAACCTGCCAGAACGCCGAGACCGCGCCACCTTCCACCGGACGCTTCAGCCGCAAGTTCCGCGAACAGACGCCGAACGGCTCTTCGGAATCAATCGTCGGCGAGAAGAACATCGTCGTGGACGAACCATCATCCTTCGCCGTGACTTCAAAGCGGCGCCCCTGCAATGACGTGAAATACTCCGTCAAACCCTGAAGCCGTTCCTCGTCACTCTTCGGAATGTAAGAAGGAAACGCGCCCATCGCATCTGAGTTCAACGGGTTCCCCATGGCGGGCTGGAGCTGTTCCTTCACTTCATCGTAGTGTTCGACTTTCAGCAGGTCGGTAAGATCAGCGCCCACCTCCAGTCCATTCGCCTCGGGAAATGCCGCACCGGGCATGAGCAGCCCCTGTGACACGACACCACGGAGCTTCGCCGTCTTGATGCGGAACCCCTCGCGAAGCACACCACCGCTCTTTGAAACAAACTTGCGCAGACACCGCTCGCGCAGAAACGCAAAGCGTTCGTCGTCCGGCGGGAGATAGCTGTCGATTTCAAAGTAGACCGCCCTGTCGCCCGGCGCGAACTCGTCGCGCCCAGTGACCACGCGCCAGCCCTTGCCCGTCATTGTCGCCACGGAAAGCCGTTCCGTCTCGGGGATTGGATCGCACGAGGCGATCTCCACCACTGATGCCAGTTTTCTCATTGAGATACTCCTGTTGTTACTCTGTTGAAACGGCCGTTAAGCCGCCATGCGGCATCCTCGCCACTCGACAGTGACGCCGCACCAGCAGTAACCCCACGCAGAAACAGCTCTGCATGGTCAGGAATAGGCCCTGCCTCGCCAGCCCTTTCGGGCATTCCGCGTTTTTCAGCGGATGAACTCGCTACCCGGCCCAAGAGGATCCCAAGCACTCCAGTCATGGGTCCCGTCCGGACGGCTCCCGCTGTATAGCCCCACCGAGGGCATCAATTCCCGAGAGCGCCGATAGTGTAGCACACCCCTCGCGCCGGCACAAGGGCAAAGTCGCTAAAAAAAAGCGGCGGCGCCACCGCGCCGCCGCCTTCTCACACCGTCCAAAGTCCAATGTCCAAAGTCCTACATCCTTTGTCTTTTGTCCTCTGTCCTTTGTCCTCTCGTCCCGGCTATCCTTTGTCTTGTGTCCGCTGTCCTTTGTCCTCTCGTCCCGGCTATCCTTTGTCTTCTGTCCGTTGTCCTTTGTCCTCTCGTCCCGGCTATCCTTTGTCTTTTGTCCGCTGTCCTTTGTCCTCATCCCGTTTTAGGACAGAAGACAAAAGACAAAGGACAAAGGCCTTTAGGACAGAGGACAAAAGACAAAGGACCAAAATTGTAGGGCCCGCTCGCCGAGCGGGCCGCACGCCCCCCCAACCCTAGCCACTAATCACTAATCACTAACCACTAGCCACTAACCACTAATCACTAACCACTAGCCACTAGCCACTAGCCACTAACAACTACAGACCAATAACATGAATCGCCTTGCCTGCGAATTCGACATGCCGTCTGAAGATTTTATCATTCCAGGGCTTGCCGGAATCGGTGTCGAACACCGGCATCCAGCCTTCGGCAAGGCCAAGGTGGTCAAGATAGGCCGCAAGCTGCGCGTACGACTTCTCGCCAGCAAAGTTCTTCTTCGTCTTGACCTCGATCGCGTACTTGTGCCCGTGAAACTCCACGCAGAGGTCAAGGCGTCCGCTGCCGAGCGCCATCTCGCGCGTGATGCGCCCTTCGCCGTTCGTGACGCGCTGGAGAAACGCCATCAGAACAAGGTGCGGTGTCGCCTCGTTGTAATCGTGGACGTGCCTGTCCGCGCCGCTGTTCTCGCGCCAGAACGACTGGAACGCCGACATCAGCCCCGCCATGTCTAGGCCGTCTGGCGTGGCCCACGGCGTTTCTGGGATGGATTGCAGCATTCCATTCTGGACATCGCGCGTCAGATAGCGTCCGATTATTTCCGCATACATGCGATTCGCGGGAACAAGAGAACCCCGTACTTCCCGCAACAATCCCAAATCCTGCACGAAACGATAGTCTTCATCGTTTGCGGAGACATCCGCATTTCTATCGCCGAGTATGACCGGCTCCACCACGCGACGCACCCTCGGCTCGCGCAAGCGCTCCATGAGGCTGTCAACATGCGTATCGCGGCGGCGGATGATCGTCTCCTTCGCCTGTTCGACGTCGTCCGCAGTAATCAAGTCATCGTAGCGGAAATCGTGTATCTCCTCCACGCACTCGCGGGCGATGGCGTTCACAAGCCAGGGTTGTCCGTCCGTCCAGTCCATCACCGCCCTGACGACGTCCGGTGCGAACGGCTGCCCCGTCTCCTCCGTGTGCTGCGCGTAAAGGGCGCGGACCTCCTCTTCGGTGAAGTTGCGCAGTAGCAAATCCTTCGAAATGATGTTGAACGGGCTGACCTGTCCGAGCGATTCGCCGGCGGGGCGTACCTGTGCCTTGTAGTCGCGCACGTCGAGCATCCCGACCAGCGCAATGGACGTGGGGAACGGGACGACATCCCGGTTCACGAAGCCATCCCGCAGCTGTCGCAGAAATAGGATAAGGACATTGCCGAAGAGGCAATCGGCCTCATCGAAGAACACGACAACGGGCTTTCCGGCATGGCGGCAAAGACGCACAAGAACATCCTTCACAACAAGGCTTGCAGACATTTCCCGATTTGATTCCGCCCTTTCACTTTCGGGAATCTCCAATGGAACGCTCTGCGCCGCAAAAAGCAACAAGTCACGTATTGTGGCCATCGCCTTTTCTGGATCAGTCGCGTTCTGGAGCGTCTCAAGCGTGCAGTACAGCGCGAACTTCTCGCCCTTCGCGTTGATCTCGCGGACAAGGGCCTTCAAGGCCGTTGTCTTTCCCGTCTGGCGCGGCGCATGCAGGACGAAGTACTGCTTCCTGTCGACAAGCCGCCGCACACTCGGCAAACGGTCAAGAGCCGGAAGCATGTAATGCTCGCCCGGGATGCACGGTCCCGCTATGTTGAAGTATCTTTCAGTTGTCATCTTTACGTACCTTGCTCTAACGCGTGGGACACATTGTATCAGAATTCACTTGCGATGACGAGTCCAAACACTTACGTGTCCGGGGCCCATGTCCAAAGTCCTACATCCTTTGTCTTCTGTCTTCTGTCCTTTGTCCTCTCGTCCCGGCTATCCTTTGTCTTTTGTCCTCTGTCCTTTGTCCTTTTCCCATTTTAGGACAGAAGACAAAAGACAAAGGACAAAGGCCTTTAGGACAAAAGACAAAGGGCCAAAATGGTAGGGCCCGCTCACCGAGCGGGCCGCACGCCCCCCAACCACTAGCCACTAACCCCTAACCACTAACTAACCACTAACCCCTAACCACTAACTAACCCCTAACCACTAATCACTAGCCACTAATCACTAACCACTAATCACTAATCACTAGCCACTAACCACTACCCACTACCCACTACCCACTAACCACTACCCACTAGCCACTAATCACTAATCACTAACCACTAGCCACTAACCACTAGCCACTAATCACTAATCACTAACCACTAACCACTAATCACAAACCACAAACTCCGGTCTCTCCACCTTCTCCGGCGTGAGCAGCCACTCGTACGCCGCCTTCATCTTCGCGCCGATGCCCCTCCACGAGAAATCCCTGCGGATCCACTCACGGCCCCGCGCGCCCATTGCCGCACGCTCCTCATCGCTCATCGCCATCAGCTCCTGTAGCGCCGTCGCCAGCGGCTCCACGCCAATCGGCACCCAACACCCGCACCGCTCGCGCTCCAGCCCCTGCCACGGCGTGCCCTGGCTCGCAATCACGGGCGTGCCGCTTGCAAGTGCCTCCGCCACCGTTACGCCAAAGTTCTCCGTGTCGCTCGGCAACACGTAGATATCGCCCCCCGCCAAAAACTCATACTTCGCGGGGCCGTTGATCTCACCCACGAACGACACGCGCGGCAACTTACGTTCCGCCACGATCCCCTTCAACTCCCCCAGCATTCCGCGATCCGGCCCAGCAATCACCAACTCCCAACCATCCTTCGCGACCTTCTCCCACGCAAGCAGCAACCGGTCCACGCCCTTCACTTTGTGCAACCGCCCAAAGAACAAAATCTTCCTCAAACTCTCCGCATCTCTGCGCCTCTGCGCCTCTGCGTTAATATCAACTTCAGGCAAATCCATCCCAATCGGCACAATCGCCACCGGTTGCCGATAACCCTGTGCCCGAATCTCCTCGTACTCCTTATCGCTCGTTGCGTGAAACATGTTAGCCCGCCGCAGGACTTGATTCTGAAACAACCAGCCGAACATCTTCTTCTTCCAATACCCCTTCCGCAACGCCCATGGCGCGAGCGTCCCTCGCGGTGCCACCACCAACTTGCATTTCGTGCCCTTCACCGCCCAACCGGGATAGACCGACGGCATATTCCACAAGCCATTCGCATGAAGTATATCCGCTTTCCCACACGCATTCCTCAATCCATCCCTCATAAGAGGATTCATTCCTGGAAGGAACGTGCTGCGCAAATAAGGGTAAGCCACATAATCAAAAGGAAAGTCGCGCGCCTTATCCCACATCCGTGCGTGAAGGCATACATCAACGCCAACCGCCTTCAAGCCTCGGCACAATCCCGGAACCGAATACGATGGTCCCGATGCCTCCATCCCAATACCAGAAACTGTCTGAATGACCCTCATGGACAAATATCAGAGCTGCACCAGATGACTATTTCAAGGCCTCTTCAAGTGTAACCGAATAACCGAACTCGGGCATTTTCAGCGGTTGTTCGATATCGGATGGCGTCCAACTCGGATCAGGAACCGTCCACCCTTTTCCATAGTTTGTCACAAGGACCTCGTCGTAGTTGGCGGGAACAGGCACTTGGACACCATACGCCTCCACAAACGTCACGTCCGTGATTTGTGGATACCTAACACCTAGCAGACTATTGGCCGTAGTATCAGGGTAGTTTTCCTTCTCGTCCCAATAGTACGAATGGGCTATTCTCCGATCTTCATACGGCATATAGGCATAGAAATCAATCGGCACTCCATCGTAGACAAGCTTAAATACCGTCAGCTCGCCCTTGTATTTCCAGCCAAACATATACCCAAATCCATTGTCGATAAAGATCTTCAACACATCGCGTGCGCTTATCCGGTCTGCCAGGAACCCGAAATCAAGATCGTCATCGCTCGATATGAACTTATGGTCCCGCACCAAGCCCAACAACGTGCCTGAAGTCGCGTAGGCAAAGATACCATTTTTCTTGAAGACTTCGACGGACTTGGCCAACACGCCCGGACCTCGTTTCCGCAACAGGCGACGGCGATGCGGAACCGAATAGAGACGATATGCCCAATGAAGGAACGGGTAAATCATCCGCCCCAGGGCATTTCCTTTCAGCATCTTGACGATAAGCTTCTTCATTGCGCTCTTCCTTTCACCTATTCAATTGACGTAGAATCTGCACCGTTTCGGACAAACCGACATCCGCCGTGATTTGTCCGCGCCATCCTAAACGCTCCAATTTCTCAGCATTGAGACTTGAATTCGACATGGGGTTGAATCGCTGACGCTCTTCATCCTTCGGAATGTCAAACCTCACCTGAACACCACCAGCCCGCGCCAAGATTTCGACCATCTGCCGAATGCTCAAGACCGAATCGCGATTCGACACATTGTAGGCCTGTGCCGGCTGCCCAGATGCGGCCACATGCAAAATCGCGCAAGCGCAATCCAAGCAATGACAATAGCTCCGGATTTGCGCCCCATCGCTTTTTAGAACCAAATCCTGACCTCTCGCGGCCTGATAGGCAAAGAGACTTGAGACGCGACCATCTGAAGGCTTTGCCGTCGGACCATAGATATGCCCAGGGCGAACAATCGAGACGTCTACCCCATACTGTCTGTGCGCCGACACGCACAATGCCTCTGCTGCACGTTTCGCCTCAGCATAGCAACTACGCGGATTCACGGGATCCACAATGCCGTATGAATCCTCGACCAACGGGGCTTCTGAACTCTTCACGCCGTAAACCTCGCTACTCGAGATATAGACCACTTTCTTTGCCTGACACCGAGCTGCATACGTCAACAGCTCATGCAAGCCCATGACATTTGAAATGAGCGTATCGACTGGTGCCGACATAAAATCGCCTGGCGCGGCAGGACTCGCCGCGTGGATTACCACATCCACCGGCTCGCTAAACGCCAATGGCCGCAGCGCCTCATACTGGACAGGCCTGACAATCGACTCTGCCCCCGCAAACCGCGCCTTCAGTTTCGCGACATTACGCCCTGCCGCATAAACACACTGACAACCAGCCGTTATCAGCAAGTCAACGACTGCTGAACCGATCAACCCGCCCGCCCCCGTAACCAACACGCGCCATCCGCTTGTCTGCGCAGGAACGGACGGCACGAATGTTTCGAGCCGTTTGCGGTACAGAGGATTCTGGAGAAGCCCTTCCACGATTATTTCCTCTGATCCCACGCACTCTTCTCGGCGGAAAGAAGCGCCTTGAAGATATCGATGTCATCCATCGTGGTGAGCTTCACGTTCTTTTCACTGCCCTTCGAGAAATAAACAGTTTCACCAAGCTCTGTCATGAGCGAACAGGTTGCCGTCGCGTTGGTGATGCCGCGCTTTGCAGCTTCGCCATGAGCCCAGAGCAATTTCTCAAGCGAGAACGTCTGCGGCGTCTGCGTCCGCCAGAGTTCGTTACGCGGAACCGTTTTGTCGGACAGGGCCGGATCCTTGCTGTAATACATCACTTCCACACAAGGGATACAGGTAACGGCGTTTCCCTTGGCTCGATAGACGGCAAGATTCTCGGCGATGACATCATCGCCAATCATGGGCCGGATTCCATCATGAATCATGACCGCCGTATCTGGCGGACACTCCAATTCCGCCACCGCATTGATTCCGTTCTTGATGGATTCCTGTCCAACCGCACCGCCCGGAACGACACTCTTCAATTTGGATATGCCAAACTGCTTGGCATACGCCCAGACGAATTCCGTCCAATTGGGCAAGGTCACAACGACAATCCCATCAACCTCGGGATTACGCTGGAACCGTTCCATCGTGTACACAATCACTGGCTTGTCCTGCACATTGAGGAACTGCTTGGGGATGTTCTGTCCCATCCGCGCTCCCGTGCCACCAGCAATAAGAACTGCAATTGTCATTTCTTGCTCCGTTGATTAAGATTCGGTTGTCGCATACAAAAAAACAGCAGTACAAAGCTTTATCAAAATGGCAGTCGGATTCTCAATATGGGGATCCGACCTAGCAAATAGAATGTCGCGTATCTGCGCATTAGCCAAGTCCAGACTCTCACGCTTATCGCCACCCTTCCCAAGAGCCTAAGCAGGGGACGCCTGCTCCGTAACTCTCGCTGTAATGGCGACCGCCCTTCTCGTTGTTCAATTCCAGTGGCCTCACGCGCAAATGAAAACTCGGATTCGTCTCGTGCCGTTACGGATGCATGGAAAGACTCAAAATAATCCAACAAGTCGCCTCGGCTAATTTCAACACCCGCTTGCGATAAGGCACGTGCCCCCTCAATAATTGCAGGTCGAATCGTTTTACAAATATTAGCTTTGAACTCGTCAAAGAATCCCCCCGCCTTGTCATACACGGGTACGCCATTCTCTATTCCCACGACACTCGGCGTTGGGGCTGTAAAAAGGAACTCAGACATCAATGTGAATATGATAGAAGTCCCATGGGCATGAAACATAGGCACGACAGAGGACGGCAACCTAGCCAATCCAGGCTTGTATGCCAACAGATAGAAAGATGTGATTTCTGAACCCAACACACTCTCCAGCAACTTGGGCGCAGAGAGCGCCGAAGTCGTCATGTCAACCAGAGCGACATCGGCTGGGTTGTCAATCTTCAATGTCGACAAATATCGGACATATTCATCCCTTGCCTTTCTTGACGCCCGCTCAAACTTTTCCTCGTTTTCCTTTGACATCACACCTGTCTCAAGAAAGGCCTGCTCATCTCCGGTCATTTCAAGCTCATGCCACACCATCCTGCGCCGCGCTGCAATCATGTGCGGCTTGTCCGTAAAATCCTTACATGCATAGAAGTATACCTTGCGCGGCACGTATATCAATGTCGTCATGAGGTCAGGAAACAGTTCGTTAAAGATCGGCTCCAGATTGTATCCGTCACGATAGACAAGCAACAGCCGTTTTATTCCACGCCGCCTCGCTTCACGAGCGACAAAACACGCATACGCATACCCAAGTACCCCACCATAGACGAAACCAATCTTATTCCAATAACCACATGAGGGGTTCCTCTGGCGATACTGCTGCCAACCTGCTGCTAGCGCTCCAATAAGATTCCTTCTAGCACCCAGTTGCCCTTCCTGAAGGTAATAACGTGCAAAAGCGTTCTCACGAAGAAACCTATCGCCAATGCGCTCATACTGAAATGCGGCAATTCCTACGGCATTGGCTGCCGCGACATCAGAAGCGGGATTGTCGCCAACATGAAGAATCCGAGCAGCATCCACGTTCTGATCTCTCATCATTACGCGATAGAGCTCGCCAGTCTTCTTTCTAGTCCTGTGCTCACTACTTACGTATATTCCATCCCACCCCGTGATGCCATTCGTTCTCAACAACTCTTCTATGAACGGCCGAGGCAGATACATATCAGACACTATGACCCGCCGCTTACCCAGTTCACCCGCCCTAGCCCATAACTCTACGACCTCTGGATTTGCACGAATACAAGATTTTTCAAATTCCAGCTCCGCGTCCTTCAAGTCGCCGAACCTAGGAATAAATGAGTAAATTTCTTCAAGCGATGTTTCGCCGCGTGTCTGCCCAGAAGCAACCCTTCTGTTCGCCCTTTTCTCAGCCCTGATCCTGGCTTTGGCGTATCCTCTTCGTTGCGCTTTTTCTTCCACAAGGGAAAACACATCCCTCGGCTCAAGGCAACCCCTCATCAGCAATGTGTCAAACACATCGAAGGATATTATTTCAAAAGACGTCATTAAGTCTTCGATCATCATCTTTAGGCGCTCTCATGTACGCTTGAAATACCTTGCCAAGCATTTAACGTCTTTTAATACATTCTGCAGAATAATAATAATAAAAGCCCAGAGCCATGTGGGCCTTTTCACCCCCATCTGGGCCAAGAATTCTGGTTTTCTGGTTGCATTCAAAATTTGATCTTCCCTCATAAAGTCATTTTGAATAAAATGCGTTGGCGATGCCACGAAATCACGAACCATATGATTGAGCTTAACCAAATTCTCCATGAAAATATTCACTTGACGTGTAAAGATGTTGATTCCGGCCATCTTCTCCATTATAACTTTCGTTTTCTCCCAAAGTTCATATGCCGCCACATGGTTTTCATGCAAGTCATGGACTCGCAAGACGAGTTCATCCTTATTATTACAATATGATGGAGATGCAAAGACCCAGTCAATACTTTTTGAACACGAGAGAATAGGACAACCACAATGAACAGCATCTTCAAGTGCCGTTATTCCGCCAGCTGGAAAACTATCTAAAACGATATCCGCTGCATGATAATACTTTTTAAGCTCTGCATGTGGAACACGCTTTATTAAATGAAATCTATCCACATATCTCGAAGCAACATCTTTCCAATCGGGGAAATCATCAAAACTCATTCCAATCGCAACAATGACCACATCTGGCATCGTCCTCAAAATCGGTGAGACAATATCCAAGAAGGACCCTTGTGCTGATGTTTTATATTTGACTTCCCGACCACAAGTTACAATGATGTACGCCTCTTTCGGCAATCCGAGTCTAATTCGCAATTCAGTTTTTTCCAAATATTCCACCCGATCTTGAGTCTCAACTGGGACAGGTACAATCATTGAATTCTGTATACCACGATTATTATGGGATACTTCATAGCCCCAAGGGCGTATATCCGCGACATAATCTGCTATGCTAACACCTGTCCAGTAAAGATGGTCAATATGATTATAAAGTCCAACTGGTCTTGTAAATGCCGTAGTCCCGTACGCTATTAGAGGAACAACATCCTCTTCAAGTAAAAACAACAGTACAGATTCGTATTTAAGTGAGATTTCGCGCAACTTTTTGCCACGAGAACAAACTGAACCTTCACCATAAACTGAAATTATATCCCCGCCATTTCCTCTTATTGCTTCTACAAGTCGAGGAGGAACACATGAATCATTGTGGTTAGTCAACAATAAAGAATACTTATGACTAGTATCCGCCTCTATCCAACGTTCTATCACACGTGTGTGCCCCCCCATGTTATAAGTACGAGTGGTCACTATTAGACACGTACCCTTTTCATACTCACCAGACAAAGGGGTATTAACCGTCTCCGCTATGTCTGTATACACTTTCTCTATTTCAGGCGATGAATAATATCCCGTAGAATATCTAGCATTGTACTGCAATGCAACTTGAGCCAATATCTTTCGACACCATAGATTGCTCTCACCCCGCAATCTTTTGAACAATTTTGAGGCAAGTTTCTGCCGTTTTTCAAGATCACTCTCTGTCAACATAACTCATAACTCCTCGTTGTAAACCTTCATTAGAATTGTGACTAGCGCCCCATCATTTTAGGCATAAACCCAACGTTTACCTGAAGTTGTTAACAATATTGATGACAGTTTCAACCTCTTCGTCCGCCAAGACAGGTGAAATCGGAAGACTAAGAATCTCTCGGTGGATACGTTCCGTTATAGGGTAATTTCGGTCGTTCCATCCCGCATAACAAGGTTGCTTGTGTGGGGGTATTGGATAATGTATGACAGTCTGAATCCCATGATCCGTCAAATACTTTTGCAATTCGTCTCGTTGCGGACACGTGACGGCGAATACATGCCAGACCATCGACTCGTCATTCGGACCTTGGGGCAACTCAATCAGCGGATTCTTGATTTCCGCACAATACCGAGCCGCGATTTCCCGCCGCCGCCGATTATCGTCATCCAGATGTGGCAATTTCACGCCAAGCCACGCCGCCTGAATTTCATCCAATCTGGAATTTGTGCCTTGATAGGGGAAATGATATTTAACATCACTTCCGTAGTTTCTCAGCGCACGTACCTTCGCCGCCAACTCGTCATCGTTCGTAGTCACCGCACCGCCATCGCCAAGACAGCCAAGGTTCTTGCCAGGATAGAATGAGAATCCGCTTGCGTCGCCGAGATTACCGGTTCGCCGTCCGTCGAACATCGCACCATGCGCCTGCGCAGAATCTTCGATTACCTTCAATCCGTGTTTCTTCGCAATCGCCCAAACCTTCGTCATGTTCATGGCACGCCCATAAAGATGCACGACCATAATGGCCTTAGTGCGCGACGTGATTGCCGCCTCGATGAGGTCTTCGTCAATAAGCCGCGTTTCCCATTTCGGCTCAACCAAAACCGGTGTGCATCCATTATCACTGATAGCGAGGATTGAAGCAATGTAAGTATTAGCTGGCACGATAATCTCGTCTCCTGGGCCAAACCCATACGCCTTGATAATGAGCTTCAGAGCGTCCAGCCCATTGGCGCATCCGATACAGTGCTTCACACCGCAGTACGCCGCGAAATCAGCCTCGAATTGCTCGATTTCCTTACCGAGCAGATACCAACCGGAATCAAGCATACGCTTCGCCGCTGCGTCCAGCTCGCCACGAAAACGTTCATTGATCTTTTTAAGGTCAAGAAACTTAATCATAGTACTTTCTCCTTGTTGGTAATCCCAATGGCAGCCGTGTAAAATACTTCGCAACCGTTCAAGCACCCAGTGCTACGCGGAATGCCGAACTTGACGCCAGCCCAGGAGACAAGGGCGAGATTGGGCCTTACAATCGGGTTAATAGCCATAAATCCTCTTCTATCAGGAACATTCAACGGGCATAATGCCCTCGCCCCTTATTGCGCCAAGTAACCGCCATCTACTGGCAAGTTGACGCCAGTTATGAAGCTTGACGCATCACTCAACAAGAAGCAAACGGGCCAAGCAACCTGTTCTGGTTCACCAAGTCCTAACGGTTGCTTTTTCAGAAGTTCCTTTAGTGCCGTCTCGTCGTTCATATCGGAAGCCCCCGCCACATACATAGGTGTTTTTATATTGCTAGGACAAACCGCATTGACACGAATGCCTTTAGGCGCAAGCTCCATTGCCAACGCTCGAACGCTCGAACTCAATGCACCTTTTGAACCGCAATAGACAACAACACCGCCCCACCCACTGCTAGCCGAGACACTTGAGACCGCAACCACACTAAAATGCGGATTTCTATACTTGCTCTTGGAATAGTATTTCATCACCTCCAAGAACGAGTAATAATTTGTCCTCATCACCGAATCAATATGCTCTTCAGTCAACATGCCTACTGGACACATTGGACCAACACCAGCCGCATGAACAAGTCCATCGATTTTCCGAGTTCTCTCGACCAACGCTTTTACAAACTCAGGTGAGGTTATGTCCCCCGCAATGGATTGATGTCCACTACCCTCGCAATGTGCAAGAGTCTCATCCAGAGCATCTAGACGCCGCCCAGTTGCAATGACCTCCGCCCCCAATTGAGAAGCGCAGATCGCGCAAGCACGTCCAATACCTGACGATGCTCCTGTTACAAGTATGCGCTTATGATGCAAATTTATACAATTCACACATCAGCCCTCCTCGTTTCAACAATGCCAAAGCAAGTATCGAAGTTGAAATCCATGACAAGCGTTCCCCAACTCAATCCTACGCCAAAACCAGACATCAGACACTTCTTGACCGAAAGATCAGGGTCTCGCACCTTCATGTCGCAAAGAGTAAGGGGAATTGAGGCCGAGGATGTGTTACCGTACCGATCCATGGATACGGGTAGTTTCCTCATGCTCGTACCAATGGCAAATGCTACTTGTTTCAGCACAAATCTATTAGCCTGGTGTAATACAAAATAATCAATCTGATCAACTGATAAACTACAGTCGGCAAGCGTCTCTTTAATGAGATCTGGAACTTCGTTTATCGTAAAGTTAAACACATCCATGCCGTCCATGCATAAATGTCCGCCGTATTCGCAACTTATTGCCTCTGATCCAGATCCATCAGTCTTAAAAGCAAAATGTATTGGTGTTGCCTCATCCTCTTTTTCAAGAACAACGGCAAAACCTGCATCGCCAAAAAGTGGCGCTCTTGCCGGATCATCGTACTTCGTCAGTTTGGAAATCGTATCGCCACCACATAGAATGACACGTCCAACACCCGGCATTTGCAGCAAGGATGCCGCAGAAAACAGCCCGTAGGCAAATCCCGAACATCCAAGATTTATGTCGTAAGCGATTGCGTCAGTCGTGATTCCCAGCCGTGCCTGTAGTTCACACGCAGTTGCGGGAAGTATTCTATTCGGCGTCTGGCTTACAAAGAGAACCGCATCAACATTGTCACCGCTCCAAAGGCCTTTATCCTGAAGCTGGCGCGCAGCGGCAACGGCCAGGTCGGCGGTAGATTCCTTGGCATCCGAAAACCTTCGCTCACGAACGCCAACCATCTTTTCGAACTTCTCCATCTGCTCCGCCCCAAAACGGGAGACAAAGATGTCGTTGCCGACCACGGCGCTCGGAACGGCACACGCCATCCCTGCAATGCGCACGTTTTGGATTGTTCCTGAAACGGCCATCTTACTACTCCAGCGCAGAGAGAATATCCTGCACCGTCGTAAACTCGCGGATTTGCGCTCCGGCTATCTTCTTGCCGAACCGTGTTTTCGCCATTGCGATTACGCTGAGCATCGCCATCGAGTCCCAGCCTATCGAATCCAGATTCACCTCTGGCTTGAGTTCTCCAATATCGCGGTCGAGTGCATCGGCCAACGCTTCGAGTTTTTCTTCTTGGGTCATTTGTTTTCTCCTTTCTAGTGAGTTAATCAAATCGTGATTATCGTAGCACCCCAGCTGAGGCCGACGCCAAATCCCATCAACATTACTTTCATGCCGGTTTTCAAGCGTCCTGCATCGCCAAGCTGTTTCAACGCTATCGGTATCGTGCTTGACACCGTATTGCCTGTCGTTTCCAGATTTACATAAAACTTGTCTCGCGGCAAACCATTTACCTTACGAATCGTGTCAAGCATGAATTTATTCGCCTGATGAAAGACATACAGATCAATGTCGCCATGGGCCAAATTGTTCTTGGCGAGGACATCCGCCATCGTATTTGGTACAATGTCCAACGTGAAGTTGAAAATCTCCGGCCCGTCCATGAACAACTTGTTGTCACGGACAATAAGTTTTCCTGCGCCAGAACCATCGGTTCCAAACGAGAATGCACCTATCTTGGACGCGACCTCTTCATCAATCAAGGTTGCCGCCGCACCATCGCCGAATATAGTGCGCGTAGACTTGTCCTCCGCCGCAATATACTTGGTATAAGTTTCCGCCGTTACTAGCAGAACATTCTTAGCCATTCCACCGGCAATTAGCCCCTTGGCAAGAGAAAGCCCGTATATGAACCCTGAACAACCATGGTCAAATGACAATGCCCCTGCCGTCTTTGGCAGCCCCAGTCGTTCATGCAACAGGCAAGATGTCGAAGGCAGCCTATATTCCGACGACTGAGTACATAGAAGCAGAAAGTCTATTGCATCCTTGTCTATTCCTTCTTTGTCTAGAAGTGTCTGGGACGCCCTCTCTGCCATACCAAGTGCCGTCTCGTCGCCAGTTGCTATATGGCGCGAAGCGATTCCTGTCTTGTCAAATATCTTCTCTGCTGTCCACTCGGGATAAACCGCCGACAGCCCGACATTTGACAAAACATTCTCCGGAAAGTAAGCAACTATCTTCATGTCAATGGCTCGTATCCAATTTTATGTCCTCATCCAATGTAAACAACACACGTGCTGGATTTCCACCAACAACGGAATTGGGAGGGACTGGTTTAGTAACAATAGTGCCAGCGGATATCATTGAGTTACTGCCGATTCTGCCAACGCCTGGCATTATTATCGCCCGAGCGCATATCTCAACATTGTCCTCTATGACTAAAGGTGTCTTATATGCACGATTGGAATATGGTATCAGGCAATCATCATTTTTCAAGTGCAATGAATCATGTGCATGAGTGAAAATCTTTGCTCCTTCCAAGATACACACGCCATTCCCGATTTCAAGCCCACCCGTAACATCGAGGTCGCAGTCGCGCGCAAGAAGACAATTACGTCCCGTTCTTAGAGAACACAATGAATAGTGTTCCGCAATAACCATTACACCATACTGAATATATGTTCCGTCACCAATTCCGAAGCGTTTTTTATATGCCTTGATCCGCCTTTGAACCATAGTTGGGGACACATCATATTTTAGGCTTGTGTATTTCCGTAGGAAACGCCAATTCTCAAAATAGCAACGACTCCATTGACGCTTGAATCTTTCCGACTTGATTTTTTCAGCAAGAAGTGCCTTAAAAGATGATTCATCAGACTGCAAATGAGCAAGCTCACAGTATTCACGCAGCTGGATGCGCGCAACCATCCAGGCGTAAAAGAAACGAATGTAGTTAGTAACTATACCGCCCTTTCCCGCCATGGACAGCCCATGCATTGCATTCCAGACGCCAAACAGAAGAACATAAATCCTATGCAACAAAAGTCTCATTCTTACTCCATCCTTGCGTTAAATTATACAGGCGCCGTCAACGCCAAGTATCTGTCCGGTTACATATGATGACATGTCGGACGCGAGGTAAAGCGCGGCATTTGCAATATCTTCAGGCTCTGCGAGGCGGCCAAAAGGGATATCATTGACCTTACTCGCAAACTTTTCCTGTAGCACTGCCTTAAAACGTTCTGTTCCCACCATGCCTGGCGCAATTGCATTTACCCTAATACCATCCCCTGCGAGCTCCTTTGCAGCAGATTTCGTTACCGCAATCACCGCACCTTTGGTTGCAGAATATGACAGCTGCCCCTTTGCACCTTTCATCCCGACCATACTGGCCATGTTGATAATAGATCCACATTTCTGTCTCTGCATTATACGAGCCGTCAACTGTAAAAGATTAACCAAGGCAATGACATTCACCTCCATCATTCTGCGAAATTTGTCAAAGTCAATCATGCTCATCATCTCATAACTGATAAGCCCTGCGTTGTTGACAAGAACATCAATCCTTCCTTTGTCTTTTTTCACTTTCATAATCACCGACTTTACAGCAGCGAAATCGCATATGTCAATAGCAACAGGCATCACATTTGCGCATCCAACAGTCCAAGACAGGGCGTCCTCAAGCAAATCCAAAGCATAGACAAATGCGCCTTTCGCAGCAAACAGTTCTGCTATTGCGCGACCTATTCCGCGAGCAGCACCAGTTACAACAGCCACTTTACCTGTCAACATCTTTTACCTCCATGTAGTTTATCGGGGCAACCTTCACCGGCAATGTCTTGAGAAACATTGTGCCCCAAGTCAGGCCTAGGCCAAATGACGAACAAAGCAACGAAAGAGGCCGCGCCTGTAGTTGTTGCTCGAGTTCCGAAACCATGAGCATCGGGATGGAAGCTCCGCCAAGGTTTCCAAACTTCTGAAGATTGTACGGCACTTTCTCCGGGGGAAGTTTCAGCTTCTTTACTATGCGGTCCACAATCAATTTGTTTGCCTGATGGATGAGGAAGTAGTCAATATCCGTGTCCTTGTTTATCTCGAGACGTGACATGAAGTCCCGCACTGATACAGGCGGCTTTGAAATCGCGAACGCAAATACATCCATGCCATTAATCAATGCGTCTTTGGGTCTCCGCACAATGCCGTCCCCGAAATCCTCTTCTGTGAAAGAAACAACTGGATCAATGGGATGACGGTAACCACCATGCGGCGTCATAAGCGCCTGCCATCCTGACCCCATCGTGTTCATCTCAATGATGATGCCATCGGCATTGGTATCAAACTCCAATGCCATGGCAGTTCCACTGTCACCAAAAAGCGGAACGCGGCTCTTGTCTTTTGGAGACCCCATTCGCATCGCGGTATCCCCCACAAGCAGCAAAGCTCGCTTTGCGGTTCCAGAAGAAAGAAGATTACCCGCAACATTGATAGCGTACATGCACCCGCAACACCCCATCGGCAAGTCAACAACAAATGTCGAAGATGGCAACCCCATACGATCTTGCAGAATTGCCGAAGTCGGCGGTGTTTTGTAATCGCCCGTAACAGATGAAAAGACAAGAACATCAACAGAGTCCTTGCTCCACCCAAGGGACGCCAACAACCGCTCTCCGGCATCTTGGCACAGATCGGATGCACAGACGTTAGGCGCAGCGATGTAGCGATTTCTGATTCCAACTGTGTTGTCGAAAGTTTCCGCCTCATCATCGTGGAAGAAATCAAAGTCAGAAGACTTGACGGCATGGTTCGGCACCGTGCCCGTCACGCCACGTAAAGCAACATTCTTTATACACCAAAAAGCCATACGATATATCTCTATTGTCAGGCGTTATTGTCAGGCGTTCAAATCGACATCATACTTGGCGAGAACCGCTTTGGCATTGTCGTACGACGTGCAGCCGATGATGTCTTCCGGATCAAGCATGATATCGAAGACATCCTCAATGCCATTTGTCAGGCTAAGCTGCCGAACTGAATCCCAATTCGCGACATTCTCCCGCGTGAAATTCGAAGTCAGCGCCGACGCTTCGACGCCAAAAACAGACGTAAAAATGTCCTTAAGTTTATCTGCATTTGTCATGCTAACCTCCTACTTGTGTAAAATAACCTTGCCCGCTTCATTTCGGGCTATTGATTCAACCTCGACAACTTCAATGCATTTGCGGAAAAGATGTGTCTTTCCCTCAATAAAATTGACCACATCTCCTTTAATCCCCTTGGCAGTCACATTCACAGTCAACAATTCATCCGTGCCAGAGCACAGGCAATCGGTGTTGAACTGAGCTTTGACAAGATTCTCGACCTCGTCCAACCCGATGCGGAGACCAAATATCTTCAGGAATCGTTTCAGACGACCTACGATATAGTAACACCCGTCCGCATCGCGCCGCGCAAGGTCCCCGGTATGCATAACACCGAGGTTCTCGTCGCCCTTCATAAGATCTTCAGGACAAGTCGCATAGCCAAGCGTTACATTCTCGCCGCGATAAACCATCTCGCCCGTACCCTCGCCTTCAAACGTCTCGCGCCCATCGTCCTCAATGAGAGAAAGTTTACCCCCGGGTTCTGCGATTCCTATGCTGCATATTTTGGCGGATGCAAGTTCCGGCGGCAAATAGGCCATGCGGGCCGTACATTCCGACTGCCCGTATGTGGCAATGAACTTCTTACCGTTATCTTCTGCATATTTGGCAAGCGCGGAAAACATCTCTGGTGTCAACTTTCCGCCGCCTTGCGTAATCATCTTCAGATCCGGTAGTTTCATCCGTGTAAACCTGAGCTTCATCAACAGCTCGTAACTGTAAGGTACCCCCGTGAAACTTGTCGCGCGTTCTTCCTTCAGCATCTTCCAAAAATCTGCATCGAGCAATGAACGCCCGGAAAGAATCAACGTCGCCCCGGCCTTCAGATGGCTCGCAATCACTGAAAGCCCCATAGTGTAGTGCATGGGAAGAATCGCCATAGCACGTTCGTCTGACGTAAGGCCAAACAGGTTCTTCACATTCTCCGCATTCGCCTCTATATTGCGGTAACTATGCCGCACAAGTTTTGGGCTGCCGGTGGAACCAGATGTCGGCAGAAGCAGCGACAATTCATCATGTAATGGAGGAGATCGTAAACCCGTCTTCACAAGTACATAGTCCCAGGACTCAAATACGATGTTTCCGCCAAGTTCCCCCAACTTTGACTTCGGCATCCACAGATATTCTGGACTATAAAGATCGTATAGATTCTGATATAGTCCGGTCTCCGTCTTTGCGCTCAAGACAAGTGGTACGATTCTATTAGAAAGGGCTGCCACATAGCCAAGCAAAGAACCGATGCTATTCTCAGCCAATATGAAAATCAATGTCCGCTTATGCAATACTTCTCCAAACGGTTTGGTGAAATCCACCATCTCGCCATAAGTTATTCGCCGCCTGCTGTCGTCAATGGCAGCGATGCATGATGGCTCTATCCTGTCTATACCTAAAAACATAACTTAAATCGTCACGCCGCCGTCAATGACAAGCGAATGCCCCGTCACCCAAGACGATGCATCGGAAAGAAGATATATGACCCCATACGCAATATCTACTGGCTCACCATAGCGGCCTAATGGATACCTCTCCATGTCTTTCCTATGCTGCTCTTCGGATATTGCACCACCCTGTATAAGTTTTGTATTCACCATGCCAGGGTTGACAGAATTCACTCTGATCTTCTTAGGCGCAAGTTCCTTCGCCCAGAATTTCATCGCAGAGTTGATTGCCGCTTTTGATGCCCCATACACCCCATTACCTAGACTGAACGACCAGTTTCCGCCAATCGAGGAAACAAAAACGATGGAAGCCGCCTTTGAAATTTTCTTCTTCTTCAGCAACATGCGAACTAATTCCATCGGAGCAAAAAAGTTTACGTCAAATATTGAGTCGAACTTTTCACGTGTCGCAAAGTTCAATGGTAACGTCATCCCTTTGCCAGCGCATAACAAAAGGCCATTCAGCTCTGGGCAATCTTCAGCAATACGTTTTACAGCCTCTTCGTCTGTCAACTCAGCAGTAAGTTGCATGTGTCCGTCACCTACTAATTGCTCAAACGTTTCCTGAAGACGAGACTGGTCACGGCCCGTGACGACGAGCTTTGCGCCCATCTTCGAGCATTCAATAGCCGTGGCCTGGCCGATACCAGACGACGCCCCGGTCACAAGAATCATCTTTCCTTCAAGGGAGAATGGATTATAACAATTCACAATCTATACCCATAGTTCTCCGCTAGATATTGAATCGCAGCCAATGTTGGGCACATTGCAACATATTTCTTCTTTACCCCTTCAGCGCAACAACACGATTAAAGATGTCCTGAACAGTCTTGGCGTTTTTGATGTCATCGCCCTTGAGCGTAACACCGTACTCCTCATCGACCATAGCGATAATGGAGAGCGCAATAAGCGAGCTCCACTCGTCGAGGTCGCGGAAGTTCGTTTCCGCCTTGATCTGACCCGCTGGCGTGTCATCCAGTTGTCCAGCGAAGTTATCGATAAACGCATTAATATCCATGTAAGATTCCTTTCCTTTCTCTTTTTTTACAAAATCAACTAAGGTTGGTATTATATCATAATCCGTTCAATCGTGCCACAATGCTCAATATTTTCAGGCAAACCTGCCAAGCGGCAGATGCGCGGCCGGTTTCTTGCCCAGCTTTCAGGGGTCTCCTCAAACCAGACGACATCTACAGGTTTACCCTGAATAATTACCGAACCTTTTTCAAGGCCTGTCTCGATGGCACCGCACATACGATGGTATTTGATAACGTGTTTGTTGGTTGAGACAACATCAAACACGAGCCGAGCCATGCCGAGCGTCCGAAAAACAAAGTCATGTACCTGCACACGTCCAGCCAACAAGTTCGTTTCCGGTGCGTCTGCCATACGTACCCAACGCCCTGACTCAATCTGTCGTAAATTAGCGTTATAATGATATAAACTGCTTGTCCCATAGGGCTTTCCTTCACGGTCTTCCGAAATCCAGTAGTATTCGTTTTCTCTCTTCAGGTATTCACGAATCCACTGACGCTGTTTTTCGACATCCAACGATGTGTCGTTGATACATCCTCTCACATGCGCCTGATTCCGCAACTTGACAATAAACTCGGCATCTTCTAGTTTAACCGGCCGAAGTACTCGATCATCATTGCGCAAAACATACGAATATTTCATTGCCTTGTCCTTTCGTTATTAAACATCCGAACTATGCCCTTCACACATTCGCCGAAACTCATCATAATCGCGTATATAATCCACCTCATCGTAATGCTCGCTTGCCAACACTAGCAAGACGGCATCCTTTGAAAACTCTTTCATGTTGTGCCAGACAAGTCCTTCTATTAAAAGTCCATGATCAGGCCAGTCAAGGCGATGCTCGGTCTTTGTTCCATCAGGCATCTCGCACTCAATCGTACATGCGCCCGAAACGCAGATCAGAACTTGCTTAAGTACCTTGTGTGCATGTTTTCCGCGCACGGTCCCCGGCGTCGTGTCAAAGATGTAGTAAACACGCTTGACTTCGAACGGGACAAGTTCAGTTAGCGACTCAAGAGCAATCAACTTGCCTCTCTCGTCACCATGTTGCGGAAACTGTATTTCTCTCACTGTTGCAAGCATTCGAGCTTCTCCCGTTTGACGGCGCTCATCATCAGCAAATGCACATCCAATTCACCTTACCGCATCTCCAAAACTTTCGAGCAGCCGCAGCCACCATCAAAATGCGGGCATCTTTCACAGACGGCATGAAGGTCAAGTCCATCCAGCGATTGGATCGACTTAAAACCTTTTATGGTAAGTTTCTCAAGCATTTAACTCTCAAACCTAGAACTATCAACAGCGCGTATTATCTCAAATCCTAAGCTGGATTGCAAGTAGGACAGAAGACAAAAGACAAAGGACAAAGGACCCAAACTGGTAGGTCCGTTCGTCCCTACTAACCACGAACCACTTATCACGAACCACTAGCCACTAATCACTAACCACTCCATTCCGCCTGCACCAGTCGTCAACCACGAACAGGTGCCAGATGCGCATCCAGCTCACCTTGCCAGACAGATAGCGCTGCCAGACGGCGGCAATTTCTGGCTGTCTGAAGAGACCTGTGCCGCCTGTGCGCACAAATGCCTCAAGTTCATCCTTGAGCCCCGCGCGGCAGTACTTGTCGAATGGCAAAGAGAAGCCCTGTTTCGGACGGTGCACGATCTCGTCGGGCAACCCCGCACCCGCCGCCTTCACGAGTAGCGGCTTAGAGACTTGCGGATCGCATTTCCACGCGCCGGGAATCGTGAAGAGAAGTTCCGCGAGCGAGGCGTCCATCAGCGGGTAGCGTCCCGCGAGCCCCACGGCCTCGCCGAGCTGAAACCCGTCGCGCATGTACATCGAGAGGTTGTCGTGCCGCACCTCCATCCACGAGGAGCGGTTCACGACATCGCCGCGCCAGTCAATATCCGCCGTATCCACGGCCGCCATCTGATCCGCATAGAGCTTCTCGAGATTCGGCCGCGCGTCCCGCGCAAGGAAACGCGCGATCCAAGCCGGACTGAACTGACGCCGCGTAAGAAAATAAGGATCGTACCGACATCCGAACATCTGCGCGAGTTTGCGCACCTTCTCGCTGCCGCCGTGAACGGAAAGCCAACTCCCCAGAAACGCGGGGATCCAGCGGAACCACGGCGTCCACTTGTATGCCATGCGCGGCTTCGCGAACTGGTTGTAACCGACAAACAGCTCGTCCCCGCCCTCGCCTGAATGGACGACCTTGGCCCCCGCCTCCGTCGCGAACTTCGAGGCGAAATAGACGTTGAGCCCGTCCAGGCTCGGCTGGTCGTAGGCGGCGAGCGCGTCCGCGATTCCATCCCGCATCATCGCGTCCGTCAGCATGAACTCCGTGTGGTCCGTCTCGTTCCGCTCCGCGACCATCTTCGCCCACTTCCGTTCGTCGGTGCGCGGATCCTCATGGATCACGCAGAACGTGCGGATGCGTCCCGTGTGCTTCCGCCGGAGCAACGCGACATTCGTGCTGGAGTCGATGCCACCGCTCAGGAACGAACACGGCACCTCGTCGTTCCCCAGCGGCAGCGCAATCGTTTCCTCCAGCTTCGCCGTCACGGCCTCCTCGGCCTCGGCACGGGACTTCCAGTTCTTCAACTCGAACGACGGACGCCAGAACCGCTCTACCTTCTGCGTCCCATCCTCGTTAATGGTCAGTACGCATCCCGGCGATAGGCTCCGCACGTCTTCGACCATCGTGAACGGCTCCTGCATGCAGCCGCCGAGGAGACACGCCCACAGTCCTTCGACGCTCAACTTGCGCGGCGCACCCTGTGCAAGCACCTGTCGCACACCCGTCCCGCACACGCGCGGGACCTTCGTCCAGTAGTAGAGCCACGCGACGCCCATCGGGTCGCGTACAAGGACGGTCTTGCCACCTGTCTGAAAGCACGCAGCGAATGGCCCGCGCACCTCCGCAAACCCTGCCGCGCCCTTCTTCGCGTACAGTGCGGCCAGCAGCTCCACGCCATCGGCCTCAATCCCCAGCCCCGCGCACAGTTCGCGCCGGTTCTGGATCTCTCCGCAGAAGAAAGCTTTCTCAGTCATACCATAATCTCCTGTTTATCCACCCCAACGTACAGCAACATCCGTACCAATGCCTCATCTCACACTTCCCGCCACGCCATCTTACACCAACTGTAAAAACGCCTTTACTTCGTTTCACAAAATCCGTTCCCTACATCTTTCATCAATGACAAGAGCCGATCCGCCGCCTTCTCTGCCGACCACTCGCCAATACCCTGTCCCTTCAGCGTACCCTCCCGTTTTTCATTGGCACAACGTACAAGCAAAGAAGCCAGAGTTCGCCAATCCCCTGCGTGGAACAAATCTGATTCATGCAATATCGTCGCACTTGAACCGGCCTCGTATGTTCCAAGCGCATGCAGACCTTCTTCCAAGGCTTCATTGAGGGCAGCCCCCCATCCTTCGCTTGCATCACTTGCCAAAACATAGACATCGTGTGCCCGCAAGATTTCTCGAATTCGCCCGATCGGCTGCGGCTGAAGTAATGTGATGGGCAATCCGTCGGCCTCATGCGTAAGTTTAGTCTTCAATGGGCCATCGCCCACCATGGAAAAATTCACGTCCACGCCCGAGGCCTGACATCGCCTTGCTGCCAGCGCCACACTTTCAGGATGTTTCCAATCAATCATTCGGCCAAGCCAAATAACACGTAATGGGCCACCTTCACATGGCCATCGCCTCGGTGACTCTGATGGAGTCACGTAATAAGCCCAAGGGACAATCTTGTCCGGAGGAAATCCGATCTTTAAAATGTCATTTTGCGCATGAACACCCATCGCCAGATAGCGGAACCTAGCATCACGCTTCGCAACCGTAACAAACTGACGTGCCATTTGTCGATACCGGCCATTCAAAAGACGCCAACGCCCAGGTAAATACATTCGTCTTCGACAGCACGTCACGCCAATCGGCTTAAACCACCGCTCACTCATGTAGAATGTCGTCAACCCATTCGCCTTGCGGCGTTCGAACAACTCAAGATCTCTAAACCCCGTCAGCATGACATCAGCCGTCTCAATCCACTCCCGCGCAACGTCCGGCTGCGTGCCAATGTGAACGAACCAATCGGCATCGCCAGACATCTGCCATCCCAGTGCAGCTCGTTCTTCCTGCACGGCATCGCGATAGACGTAGCGGAAATTGTCCATCCCCACCCGCTTCACCACTTCCCGCGCCAGCGGGACTTGGTGCGGTGATACGCAATCTAAATAGAAAGTAATCTTCATCTGACGCTACACATACCACATCAGTTCTTTGACCAACTGATGAACTGCTGTTGCGGGATTTCGATCATGGAAAGGCATCTGGGCATCCCAGCGATCGTACGCACGCTGCGCACGTTGAATGGCCTCTTTTAAATTGGGCAAGAGAGTGTCAAACATCTCCGTAGAATTCTTCGTGTAGGGTTGACCCAAATACGCCGATAACATCTCTTTATAACGATCACGAGTGATACCGCCTCCAACATTCTCCTGAAAATGGAAGAGATACCAAAGTTCAAATGCTTCCTTGCTCCATGCCGCATGCCAATGCGGGTACAACGTGTCTCCCTCCATGCCAAACTTGCCGTCTTCTTGCTTCGTCAGAGAGATCGCATTGTCAAAATCATCGTCAGGGAAGCTATCCTTGTCAAAAACTAACCATATATGGTAATAGGGTGGGTTGTCACTCTGATTGCGCTTGGTAATTTCTTCCCGTGCCCTTTCAACAAGGCCCAGCGTGTTGTCCTGCGCTCCAACAACGACAACCTTATCACCCTGTCCGCCAGTCAGTTTCAGACGAATTGACTCGAAGTAGTTGGGCTCCATCTTCGTACCTTCGCAGACAATAAGGTAATACCGTCCTTTCGGTCTTCTACCTGCAGTTCGCTGCTTCCAGTCATGCCAGGCCGATTCAGTCTCTGCCTCTTGAATCAACCCCTTACGCACCTTGCTCATGGACATCTCCGCACAAGTCAAATTGACCAATGAAAGGAATAGCTCCATATTCCCCCGCAAGGTATTCCTTCTCAAACGAGGCGTCGTTTCTGACCTGTCGCCCATCTTCATAGTGAAAATCGACAAGCGAATAGATACGTGATGCGTAGTCACCTGTGCGCTCGACGAAATAGACTTGATCTCTGCGCAGCAACTGCTCTTTCTTATCGCGCGATGGACTATATACCTTGCAATTCAGCAAATTAGTGTCATGCGTATTGAACACCAATTGGGCGTTTGCTGGATTCGTCTTGGAATCGTTGAATAGCTTGATAATCTCCCGTGTCAGAATTGGATGCAACCGAGAGTCAAGTTCGTCGATGAAAACAAGAGAACCGGTGGAAAGCGCATTGAAGATCGGCCCCGCCAAATCAAAAGCCTTCTGCGTTCCGAGCGATCCAAGGAAATCAAACGGCAGTCGAACGATCTCATTATCCCCCATCTTATGTTTCATCATTACACGATAACGTGTTCGCTTCATCGGCATACCATCCGCCCCAACTCGGGATGAATCATACTCCTCGCGCTTCACATCAATACCGTCCACACTCGGATCAGCCATATTGATGAGCCGAACGATCTCCTCGTGAAACCTCCCTTCGGCAAGCATTCTGGCCGTATGGGACATACGGTTTTGCGAAGCCATGATGAACGACCACGAGGACATCTCCTTCAGGATTGCAATAGCCTCTGTCACGGCCAAACCGGCACACGTTGACAAGAACAAAGCATTCTCGCGCGTCTTATCGACAATAAGATCGTCGGCACCGGCAAAAGACGGGTGTACCTCTATCGCATCCTCTCCGCCATCACGTTTCCGCACGAATTTCGGCTTGAGCATGGCCGAGTCCTTCGTCTTTGTGTAAAGCCACTCCGATTCAATCCGCTTGGCGGTCACGGAAAAACCATACTTGTACCAAACCTCTTCCACGACAAATTCGAGTTCAAAAATCGTAGGCATGTCCGCGCTCGCCGTGTCAAAGAGGAATGGAATCACGGGGATGTCATCCGTTGCAGTACGTTCAAACGAAGACGTCCGTATGAAATCAACGCAGGAGAACATCGCCTTGAAGAGATTTGACTTGCCGCTTGCGTTCGCTCCGTACAAGGCCACGGTACGCAAGAGGGCATCCTTTCCGTCAAGCGGGAAAGTATTCTCCTCACGCCGTTCCTTACAGGTACGAACAGCCAGCATGTCAAGTGTTTGCCGCTCGCGAAACGACAAGAAGTTCTCTAATGAGAAGCGGATGAGCATTTTATAACCTCTTTATGACTTATGAATGCATTGGCGGATAGTATAGCACATCCCATCAAACGCATTTAACTAAATTACGAAAAAATCAAAATATTTACAAACCAATGCATTGTTCAAAAACACAACGAATATAATTTACGATTATTTCACAATATTGTTGCACCAGCACAGTCCTTATGCTATACTAGACGCCAATCTAACAGGAGAAAGCTCATGAACGTACGAAACATCAGAGGAACATCCAATAGCAACAGGGGGGCAACCTGGTTGCGTCTTTGGAAAGCAGCGAATGGCATTGCCCCATCTAAGTCTATTAAGTGTGCTGTATCAGGCTGCACAGCGATAGCCGAGGTTGGCGCTCATGTTATCAAAGACTATACTGGCATGCGGCAGTTCATCGTCCCGATGTGCCGCGAACACAACTTGGCGTATGGTGTTGACCTGCGCATAAACTCGAACATCACTCCAATGCCAGTGAATCCATAACTTCATACCGACTCGATAACGGAGGAGAGAAAGGAGGTGAACGAAAATGGCATGTAGCAAATCCTGTCGAGTAACTTCTAAGCCGATTGGGACTCTCGCAAGTAAAGCTCTCCGCGATGGCCGTACAAGCCCGACCACAAAGCGACTGGCCGGAAGCACTCTGTCGCAGAGGAAATCTTGCAAGTGAGATGTCTGTCTCATGAATAACAATCCACACCTAAGAGCAGAAGCGAGTTTCTGCTCGCCTTTATTGGTTTTCGCACCGGAGAAAAGGAATGGCACAAAGTACAATCAAAAGATAGGCAACGATGTGCATCACCCTAGCCGTTTCTTAATCTCCGCTGGCACACCAGCCACAAGAGAACAGGGGACATCTACGCTTTTCGTGACCACGGCGCCGGCAGCAACAAGCGTTTTTTCCGCCAACGTCACGCCTGGGAGAATCAACGCGCGCGCACCGAGCCAGCATCCATTTCCGATCACGACGAATTGCCGCCTTCCTTTCCCTCCAATATGCACCCCCTCAAGATCGACTTCATGGCTCCCCGTGACGATCATGCCCCCGGGCCCGAAATCAACGTGGCTGCCAATCGTGATGCTGGCAGGCGCAACGGGACTGATTACATCACCAGCCCCAAACCACACGTCATCACCCACAACGAACCCGTCGGTCCCACTGAAGACAGCCGACGAATTGATCCGCACGTTCTTTCCGAGTTTCGCCCCCGCCCAACGCAACAGCATCCGCTTCCACCTAAAGCAACGCGTCTCGGGCAACCACCATGTCAGAAGACGATAAATCCACAGTGGAAACGGTTTCATGACCGAGATGCCTTTTTCAGCACGTCTTCCATCGCGCGTTCGTAGCGATCCACTACAGCGTCAATCGTAAATGACACAGACGATTCCTGCTTCGGCTTAGTTTCAGACAACCTTTCAGGCAACCTCTGCCCTGTAATGTTTCTTTTACGAAGAACGACTTCAAACCATGAGGAGCTATCCGAGAAGATCACATCTTTCCCTACACGATCTACACACCCTCTCTTCCTGTCAGCCTGACAAGACACGCATCAAGCACCTTCCCGACAGCCCGCTTCGCCTTGTGGAGAAGCCATCTCGGCAACGAAAGCAACGAAACATCCACTCGCCGTTCGCTTGTCGTCGAACCAAAGGCCTTCTGCATCTGCCGCACAACGGCCGGGACAACATGATGACGTTCAATCACCCAACGCCCCCATGTGTCGTAGGGAACGATAATCAGGAAGTTGGCCGCCAGCAGATCCTCCCCCCTTTAAAGGACCTGGTTTAAACTATCTACAAACTCTTTCCAAAGCTTATCAATGTCAAGCGAACGATTAATCTGAAAAGTCCATCGATTGGTAATATATGCCCTAATCTTTGCGGCCAAATCGTTGTAGTCACAAGGTACAATCAACCACTTCCACTTATCAACATTGGGAATAACCTCCTCAAGACTCACCCCCCTACATCCAATGACAGGAACTCCACATCCAATTGCTTCAATATAGGCACAACAAAATCCCTCCGTCCTCGACGGCAACACAAACAAATCAAGAGAGCGATAAAAGTTAGGAAGAGACAAATGGTCTATTTCTTTTTCAAACGATATGATTTCTGACAAACCATGTTCGCAAACATATCGTTGACAGTCAGATAATGTCACTCCGCTACCGATAAAACGAACTTTAATCCCCGTCATACCTTCTGAATGCAATATATCTATAGCTTTAATCAACGTCATCTGGCCCTTAAACGGCTGGAAATTCCCAACACAACCAATATTCAACATCCTTGGAGCAACTTTGCGTCTTTTGATAGTTTCATCAGGATGGAACGCCCGCGTGTCAATTCCGTTGTATAAGACTACCGCACGCGGTAAACGTATACCTCTAAAGAGTCTCCCCCACCAAAGTCTTTCCCGCAGGTCTTCAGAACCTAGTTCTGGCGTATTTTTCTTATAAAGTTTTCCATATGATTTCCGTGACTGCTCGCTACAAAAAACATGTATGTCCACTTGTTCACACAGCCGCCTCAAATAAAAATAGAGTATCATAGCATGAATTGGAACGATACCTAGACGCCCAGAATCAAGCCTGATAGGATTGATACAGTGATGATGCAGTAGTGTCAATACTTGAGGGTTCGCTGCTTTGACATATTCCGTAACATATGCAAGATCAAGCGTATGAACATGGCAGATCGCGATATCAGCAGCTCTAACACCGATCCGCCGAAGAACATTACCGAAGTGCCTTTTATTTATACCATCAAACACAAATGGCGCCAATCCACATGGAAACGTTCTACGAACAAAACGACTTACATGGATGCCCATATACTCATACTCTACTCCATCACCCGGAACCAGAACCTTCACAACATAACGATTCCCGACGACACGCATTAACGCCTTCACCATATCATAGCAATAGCCACCACGCCACGATTTAGGCGATGGGAAAAAAGGCGTTACAAAGAGGTAGTACTTACTCATGTACATGCCAGTTTTTCAACAAGGATAATGCAAAACGTCGTGGTATATCAAGGGCAATACACCCCACAAATATTGTCAACGCAGTCAAGACATATGCACCCCAAAGTGGAATCCCTATGTTAAGAAAGTGTTCCTCTATGCTTTTTAATATTACCCATGCATTGCCATGAGCGTGCATCAAATAGACCGAAAACATAGATGGTGCCGCCCAAACACACACCATCTGCAATCTACGCGTGAGACGCAAACACAAAAAATACAGGAAGGCAGCCCCCGACAGTAAAAGGGCAAAAGGAGAATTATAATCTCCTAAACCAATTGCACCAGCAAAGAGCGATATAATAATGATACTAATCAACATCTTCCTATCTATCATAACCCTTCTTAAATGTTCATCGGTATCAAAGAAACATCTAGCGAATCGCGCGGTTACATAAACGCCAAACAACGTTAAGAATGAATAGGCCTGCAATCCTCCAGTTGTAGGGATACAGTGCCTAATGATGGGTAACGTTGTGGCAAATGACCAGCCAAAACTAAGTACTAATAACGGTACCCCTATCTTAAGGAATGTCTTACACATGTCCCCCCCCCCTCTAGGGGGGGAGACAATTACATTGGCCATTGGGACAAGAAACATCATAGCAACGTATGCATTTAAAAACCATTGCCCCTTACACATGTCGAAAATCGCCATCCATCCATTTCCACTGCACCACGTTCCGTCTAGGGTATAAATAAGGACGAAATAAGTAACCGCACAGTAAAGACTCGTCAAATATAACCGAATAATCTTCATCAAGGAAAATTTAACGCCGAACCAACCCGATATAAAAACGAAACCAGGGACACACCATTCAAACATATTTGCCAGATAAGGTGTGTTATGTCCGCCCTGCGTAATTGCATGCAGAAGGCAAATACCATACATCAACAAAACACGGTAAACATCTATCTGATAATTTCTTCGCTTACACATCTTATCTCCTAGGGGATCCCTCGGAAAATCACAAGATTCTTGTTTCATAACATTTTAAGCCTACAACAAATAATTCAATATCAATTGCAAAACGCCACTATCGCCCCATACAACAAAACCATAACCAATCTAGTAAAACCTCTGGTACACGCAACACCTTTCTCCAGTATCGCCAAAGCCGTTTCGTTACTGGCCTAAATCCTTCGTAGACATCAGTACCAAAGGTTTCATTCATTTGACAAACTGTTGTTGGAAAAATTCGATAAACCTCAAGGCCATACCGCCTACACCATCTGCTCCAGCGATCTGCCACTGTTACAATCGGATAATTAGCTTGATGGATAATTCGAGCTGCAGGCAAAGTAATCAAATAGGCGTCTGTACACATCCCACCATCTATCCTAACAACCTTCTTGTCCTTCACACTAGGAACACCATGTGCTGAAAATAATACGACTTGCGGCTTATGTACATTCAGAAAGTTCACCGCTCGATCCAGAACGAAAGGGAAATCGTCTGCACAACATATATCATCTTCCAACACAAGTGCCATAGGAATTCTTTTAGCAATCATATCCTTATATATGCCAACATGTGATAGTGCACAACCAATCTCACCATCGCTCAACCGCCGCCCCATTGCAAGAAAAGAATGAATTGCCGCAAAGTCTCGATGTCGCTCATCTTCAGCAAGGCATTTACCACATACTGCCTCAACCCTTTCATAGGGAAAACCATATCGAGTAAGTTGTCGATCCATTGAACTCATTCTGTCGACATTCTTCCTTAAGTTCACGACAAATATTTTCACTTTGGAATCCTTGATGTATTACCGGTGAATACCAGCTTTTTTAAGCCGACAGGGCCAATCACACAATATTCTCGCAATCAACCGACTACGCGTCAATCGGAGAATTGAGATGACGAATCGTTGCCAGCTCGTAAAAAACGGCATTTCAGAAGCGCAGTCCAAGGAGTCGAACCAATGTTTCCATACTTTTTGCCACTCGCTATCGTATGGCTTATTAATAAACAATGTCACATGTTCTAACCATTGATTCCCCGTCGTTCGAACATATGACGTATCAAGATGCTTGCGGCTTTTCGCCAGGATCTCAAAAGTCATCCGACGAAAATCAATCGTATCAAGCATCATGCTAGGGGTTCGCTCTTTATGACTCATACTTTGCGCACGCACACGACATCCATATTCAACACATCCAATTTTTGCAATAGAATTAGTGAATGACAAACATTCACTTACATACACTAGGTCAGCACCGATTTTCAAACGATTAAACCTAACGTGCAAAAATCTTGCGCTTCGATAAGCCAACTGACACACCCCGATTGTGTTCACACCATACGACAGCGATTCGCGACAATCATATTTCAGGTAATCCGATTTGCGGGTATCCCACTCAATATCACTTCCTTCGTTAAACTGCTTTATTCCATAGCCAATCAAATCAATATTCGGCTCTCGCTGAATCACACGCATCACATCGTCCAAGGCGGAACTTCGCAATACATCATCTGAATCCAAATACAAAAACCAGTCGCCTCTAACTCGCTCCAAAGCCACATTGCGAGCAGAGCCTTCTCCCCTATTTGCCTGATGTATGACAACAAAGCGCTTGTCCTGCGATGCATATTGATCAAGAATTACCCCCGTATCATCCTCACTGCCATCGTCTGTACAAATGCACTCCCAATCGGAATACGTTTGGCCAAGAACGGACTCAAGCGCTTCACGGAGATATTGCGCTGCATTGTAGCAAGGTATTACAATCGAAATCATAGCAGTACGGATTAGTAACCCAATAACTTTTTCCAACAATCCTGAGCTAGGCGCGTAGAGTCTGCGGATTCCTTACTTAACTCTTGTGAAAGAACGTTACGTTTTTTCTTGTCTAAAATCAATACTTTAAGAGCGTCATGGAATGCGTCAACATCTCCAATCGGCGTAATCAAGCCTGTCCGACCATCTTCAATCTGTTCGCGTGCGCCAACGAAATCAGTCAAAACAATTGGCTTGTTGAACAAACGCGCCTCTGCAATCGTGATACAATATGCCTCATATCGTGATGGTTGAGCGTAAATATCACACCCCTTAAAAAACGGATACGGATTGACAAACTGTCCGAGTAACACAAAGCAATCTGATATATCATTCTTTGATATCAAACCCTCCAATTTGTTCCGCTCTTCTCCTTCTCCAACCACATACCACCGGAACTTCAACCCCTCCGATTTAAGCCTGGCTGCTATTCGTATCGCGTCGTCTAAACCTTTTTGCTTGGACAGCCGTCCAACGGTGAGAATACGAATGCCATCAAAGCTATCCTTAAAACCCTCTACAGAATCTGCGAGGCTGTGGACAAGTGATGAATCAATATTGTATGGCATAACCTCGAATGGCGGCAGTTCATCAGGGCCATTCTTGTTCAGGCGCTCGCATAGTTGCCGTGTAGCAAATCGATGTGTAAAACGCGAATGCAGATTACTCCACGATGAATTGAAGCGACTGCCGACAGCTGTCTCGTCATGGCACCATATTCCCTTCACGGAACTGCGAATAAGATCACTCACAATAAGGCCGGCCAAATAACGTCCCGCGTACGCAAAGGCAAAATCAAAGTCACGTGGGATTACATCAACTTGTACACGGCGCAACATCGCCCTAATAACGCATACATTATACTCGCCTTTGCTACCGGTAATACGCCATACGATACGCATGCACAACATGCGCATCGCATGAATCCAGTGAAAATGTGTCAAAGCATATTTCAATGTCGCTTTACGACCATGTTGTAATTCATATCGATCCATTGGGGCGAATGGGACTTCAACAACTTTGATCCACGAAGGGACATAGGGCAACAAGTCGCCTTTCTTCTCTGTCAGCATTAATGTGACATCAAACTGTTCGGATGGTAGAAACGTCAAAATAGAAAGCAAAGACTTTTCTACACCTCCGCACACAAACGGGTAAGAAACAAATATGATTGATTTTTTCATAAATCCTATTGGATCAGTTAACACGATTTCGCATAAATCGTTGTTTTACGCCTGAAATGTTATGAAGAATACTTTCTCGCTCGGACGAATTCAAAACAACATACCATGCCATTGGCAGAAATAGCATCAAAGTGCAACATGTCGTTAAACACACTCGAAACAGAGTCGCCGGAAACACGAGATGTGGCAACCAACCTGCGGTTCCAGACACAATGACTACCAGACATATGGGGCTAAATGCAAACCGAAACCACTGAATCATTGACATGCCCAACAAACGGTGGGAAAAGAAGATGTTACTTATGAGGCATCCAACAGAAGCAGCTAAATAGGCTATTGCTGCGGAGATTGGTCCCGTACCGCACAAAACAAGAACTGTTGCCGTTGGGACCGTTAACAACAAGATACACCCTCCCGTCATCTGCCAACGCGCAATCCGCCCTGCGGCAGAAATCGCCATCTGATGGCCTAATGTTAATTTATCTATGACCCCTGATAATAGAAATAGCATGCAAATAGGTACAGCGTATGGTGGAACTTCTTTGAGCCAAAGTCTCAAAACAGTCGGCAACTCCAATGTTAATGGAATCGCAAAAAAAAGGATAAGCAACGCCCCCATTTTACCTGTGCTAGACGCAAGACGCAACGTTCCCGCTCGATCACCGCTACCCTCCCGTGTCGTCACGGCGGGAGACAAAGCCCCCATGAGTGCATTGGCCAGAGTCCCAGCATGTCCCGATACTTGTCCCGCAATACCATAACTCGAATTCAAGACAGATCCAAAGAAGTGATTGATCACAAACACGTTTCCCTGCGTAGCGAGAAGCCCCCCTCCACCGCCGAACAACGTCCAACCCGCGAAAGACGTGACCTCGAAAAGACGTTTGCGATCCCACCAGTACGCAAACTTCAAACGACATTCAGGAAACTTGAGAACGGCAAAGAATATCTGGCAAAACGGAATCCCCGCATTTACAATCAACATGAAAAGTGCGTACACAATCAACTTATCGCCAGACACATGACAGAGCGTTGCAGCAAAACAGAAGTTGAGAACAGAAGCCAGGATACCAAAACCAGCCAGTACGGCTATGTACTGCTTCGCCGTATACAGCGCCGTAAACGGAACCGATGCCATATTGAGAAATGTCGTCACCAAGGCAATCCTGAAAACCCATGTACTGGCCGTGATTCGATCAGGTGGAATGTTAATCCAATGCCGGATGGCATATTCGCCCAATGGCGCACCAACAAGGATCAGGACGAACGGTACAAAAATATGAATGGACAAGGCAGTATTGAACCAACGTTTCAAGTCGTCATTGACACCCGTCACACCATCCTTCTGCGCCTGCCCAATTGAATACGCATAATGGCGCGACACGCTCACGCCCAAGATACTGTTGAAGAACGTGATAAACGGGATAAGTGCCCCTACAACACAGTAAAGCCCGTAATCGCTCTGTCCCAATGCCGCCAATACCCAGCGGATGCTGAACAGACCGATTACCAATCCCACGAGCGATCGCGTATAGGTTGCGGCAGTGTTCAAAATGATTCGTTGCAAAGGCGTCATCTCAAATCCATCTCCACTTTAACGGACGACACCAGACCTTGAAATGCGTGACGTAAGCACAACGCCCCGTGAGGCGCAAGAGGTACGCGAACAAATTACGCAGAAGAGGAATATGCGCAACATGGAAAAACAACCGCCGACGGACAATCTCACTAGCGCCATACCAACGATGAAGCGACTGCCATGTGGAAATACCGTGAATACGCGCATTGAACCGATGCCAAATCAACATGGAATCGGTTATCGTGTTGATCCACAGCCCCAGTTTCCGCCAAGGAACTTCGCCCGCGAAGTGAATGGCGCAACCTTCTCGGATGTCTTCATCTGTGACGTCACGTGAGAAGCGCTGCCACTTCTGCGGCAGGAGGCGCGTCCGTTGACCAAGCAGGACATTCATCGCCGTCTGGTCGGCGAACGGCACGTCAGGGTGCGCAACAAGGAAATCGCTGACTTGCTTGATAATCCGTTCGCTTCGGAAGAGCAGGAGATTGTAGAAGGAAAGTCCTGCACAGAAGTACCGGTCTGGGTTAAACGGAAAGCCATTCTTCTCGTGCCACACGCGCTCTTTCAGCTCTGTCTCCAGGACGCCGTCACGCGAGCTTTGCAAGATGATGGAGTCGTCGCGCAACTTCCACAGTTCGGTCACGTCCGTCAGCCAAATGTAGTCCGTATCGCAGTAAATTACATGGTCCACATCCGGCAACAGTTCCGCCAACATGAGGCGCGCGTAGGTCATGCGGTTTCCAGACCACTTTGGATACGCCGCAAAAACGGACTCGTCAATGTGCAGACGGCGGAACTCCGTCCGCTCGTGCAGCCTCTTTACCTTCGTCGCAAACGCGGCAAACGTGTCATCGTGGATTCCGCCGTCCAGCACGTTGACGGACAACGTCACGTCCGCCGGCATGTGCTTAGCCATACTCGCCGCAGTGACCAGCAACCCACACACGTAGTTCTCGTCGCTCGGCAACGCCACTTCAACGCAATTATCAGCAGTTGCCACAGCTAAATTTCCTTAGCAAAATCAAGAAGCAATTTCGTCGCACGCCATCCAGTCGTCCGTTCCAAACGGCTTGAGTTAAATACCGTACTGCCGCTTTCTAAAGCACGTGCAATGGACGGCCATGGCAAGAATGAAATCTCAACCTGCTTCTTTTCTGCAACGATCTTCGCCACATCAAGGAGCGACATGTCCTGTCCGCCAACATTGAATATGCCGGTGGCGTCAGAACGAATCAATCCCTCCACCGCCATGCAGATGTCCGCCACATGCGTAAACGTCCGGCGCAGTGATCCATCGCCGTACAAAGTAATCGGGCCACCCTTCTCGGCTTGTTTCAGGAAAAATCCGACTGTCCCATACGAATAATTTGCTGAAACAATGGTGCCGTATGGCACGCAAATTCGAACGACGACATAAGGAATTCCATATCGGACATGATACGCCTGAAGCAGATACTCGCAGGCGAGCTTGTTTGCCGCATAAACCGTCTTCGCCTCCTTCGGAGCATCTTCCGTCAGGAGATGATCCGCGCCTTTGTACACGAGACGCGACGAGGGGAAGATGACCTTCGGAGCCCGCGCCCCAAGCGGAGCGAGTCGAACGAGGAGATTTAGCAAACCATGTTCGTTGACATCCACGAATCGTTCTGCCTCGACAAAACTCTTTTCCGTTCCTGTCATCCCTGCGAAGAAAAGAATTGCCGAATAGTCGGTTACCTCGAAAGAATCCCAGCAATTGGATCGTATAACGTCGAACGAGGGCATGTCAAAGACGTCGCACACCGCACCCTGTGCGGCATAGTGCGCCGCAAGTTGCGATCCCAGATACCCGTTCCCGCCAAAGAGCGCGATTCGCGTCATGTCAACTCCATCTTGGTCCGGCAATCAGACACAAGCCTCGCCTGCAACAGATTCTGTCGATACTCATCTTCAAATGCACCTCTGGACAGAAGCGCGGCAATATGCGTCAAGAGATTAACAAAGTGGTCATCCCTAAAGGTCTTTTCTGTCCGACCCGCGGCTGTCTCCACAATCACGGGCGCAGCGAAATCAAGACGC